>Ga0185307_1000533_pt1 | contig 23743 bp, 18 predicted proteins | sample LHCtaG_FD_128010 | JGI IMG/M metagenome (GOLD analysis project Ga0185307, IMG submission 128010) | Hot spring microbial communities from Little Hot Creek, USA to study Microbial Dark Matter (Phase II) - LHC4sed_matched (SPADES... | ecosystem: Environmental > Aquatic > Thermal springs > Hot... | reverse complement strand
CCCTCGGTCAAAGGCTTGGAATTCCAAGTTTATCACTACCGATTGGACCCCATCCCGGTGTATGGCTTCGGCGATTTTGAGGGCTTCTTTGTGAGGGTGCATGGTGCTCATGGAGACGTTGGCTGCTCCATCAGTGAGGAGGATAAGCAGAGGACGCAGTTCAGGGTGCTTTAGCCTTTCTAACTTCAGGACTTTATGGGCAAGGTATAACCCGCTGGATAAGGGTGTTTTGCCCCCTATGGGTATATCTTTCAAGGCCCGCTGGGCCAAATCTATGCTTGTGGTTGGAGGAAGAACGAGGCGTGCTTCTTGTTTCTGGAAGACTATGAGGCCAACCCTGTCTCGCCTTCTGTAGGCATCTTGGAGGAGGGACATGACTGCTCCTTTGGCGGCTTTCATCCTCTCAGAGGCGGCCATGGACCAGCTCGCATCCACTACGAATAGCACAAGGTTAGAGGCCCTGCGCACCCGAATTTTCTTCATCAAATCCGATAGGGTAATGGTGATAGCAGTTTCGCCTTTGGGGCGGGAGAGCTGGTAAGGGGCAGCGCAGCGAAGGGTGGCATCAAAAGCTATGTCTGTAGTGGGAGTTTCGGCGGGGCGGCTGCGGATGTATCGGCCACGCTTGCGGGTGGTTATGGTGTAGCTACGTTTCCCCGCTATCTTGCGGGTAATCCGGTCCAACGGGGTGCTTAGTAGTTTGGGCTTAAAAGTTTCTCCAACCGGGACGGGGTGATCAGGGGAGCGAGCTTTGAGGCCCAATGGCTCAGTTTTGTAGCCTTTCATAAGCTGGCCTGGAGCTTGTAAATTGGTTTGGCTTTCCCCCTCCCCTTCTTCCTCTTCTTTCCCGGTTTTTTTCGTCCCCTCCGTTTCCTCACTCCCTCCATTGCGGAGGACGAAAAGTTCTTGGGATAGTTCTTTGAGGGCCGCTCCAAGCTCTTCAGAGGTAATCCCACCCTCTTGGAATGGGTGTTTGCGCAAGCGGTGGGGCAGGGCCAGCTCAGCAGCGGTCAAGATATCTTCATCGGTGATTTGGAGGCGGCCTCGGAAAGCAGCATGGGCTATGGCCGTCTTAAGGATTACGATGTCGGCCCGGTGGCCGTCAACTTGGAAGGAGGAAGTAAGCCTGGCAATGGTGTAAAGGTCAGTCTCGGTGTAAGTCACTTTGGGGAGAATTTCCCTGGCTTTGGCTATTTCCTGAGAGAGGCGCTTTTCCTTAGGCTCCCATTTCTTCCTGAAGCCTTCTGGGTCTCGCTCAAACTCCACAGCCCTTTTCACAATCTCTACTCGCAGTTCTGGGTCCGTTATGCCCTTTATTTCTACACACAAAGCGAACCGGTCCAATAGTTGCGGCCTCAGTTCCCCTTCCTCCGGGTTCATCGTGCCAACGAGTATGAAGCGAGCGGGGTGGGAGAAAGAAATCCCTTCCCTTTCCACTACGTTCACCCCCATGGCTGCGGAGTCCAGGAGGAGGTCAACCACGTGGTCGTCCAAGAGGTTGACTTCATCCACGTAGAGGAGGCCACGGTTAGCAGCAGCTAAGACCCCTGGTTGGAAACGGCGTTCCCCGCGCTTTAAGGCGGCTTCAATGTCTAAAGTGCCCACAACTCTATCTTCGGTAGCGCTTACGGGCAAATCAACGAAGCGTGTCTTTCGCCAAGCGATGGGGAGCTTTTCCCCTTTGGCTACCCTTTCTTTGCAGAAGTCGCACATGTTTTCAGGGCTATCGGGGTCGCAGTTGAAGGGGCAATCGGCTACGACTTTGATTTCGGGTAGGAGGTAGGCGAGGGCTCTGGCGGCAGTGGATTTTGCAGTTCCCCTCTCCCCCCGGATTAAGACACCCCCTATTTGGGGGTTTATGGCGTTGAGGATGAGGGCCAGTTTCATTTTTTCTTGGCCTACGATTGCAGTGAAGGGGAAGATTACGGCCATTGTTCGCTCTTCCTCCGATTAGAATTCAGCGGCTTCAGCTTTGGCTGGAGCCAAGCTAAACTCGCTTTTCCTTTCAAAAGTAAGCTCACCCTTTTCTTCATCAAAGTCCACCAAGATTACATCGCCGAACTGGAAATCGCCTCGGAGGAGCCGCTTAGCCAATGGGTTTTCTAAGAATTTCTGCATAGCCCGGCGCAGCGGCCGAGCACCAAAGTTTGGGTCATAGCCTTTATCGGCAAGCCATTCCCGAGCTTTCTCTGTGAGCTCTAAGGTGAGCCCTTGCTCCCTCAGCCTCTGGTTTATCTCCCTAAGTTGTAAGTCCACGATTTGCTTTACTTGCTCTTTGGTAAGGGCATGGAAGATGATGATTTCGTCAATGCGGTTTAAGAATTCTGGCCTGAAGGTGGCTTTAAGGTGGGCTTCTATTTCTCGCCTTAGCTCTTTCTCCTCAGGGGTTAGCTCTTCAGAACGCAAGAACCCGAGGGTCCCGCTGCGGTAGGCGTGCCTTGTACCGATGTTGGAAGTCATGATGATAACGGTGTTTCGGAAGTCAACCGTCCGGCCGTGGCCGTCGGTCAAGCGGCCTTCGTCCAGGACCTGCAGGAGGGTATTCCAGACATCAGGGTGGGCTTTTTCCACTTCATCAAACAAGATGACTCTGTATGGGCGGCGGCGGACAGCTTCGGTAAGTTGTCCGCCTTCTTCGTAGCCGACGTAGCCTGGAGGAGCGCCGATCAGGCGCGATACGGTGTGGCGTTCTTGGTATTCGCTCATGTCAATCCGAACGAGGGCATCTTCATCGTCAAACAGGAACCAGGCCAGGGCTTTAGCCAGCTCAGTCTTTCCAACTCCCGATGGCCCAAGGAAGATGAAGGTGCTTATCGGACGGCGGGGGTCTTTAAGGCCTGAGCGGGCCCTCCTAATGGCATCGGCTACGGCGGATATGGCCTCGTCCTGGCCTACTATGCGTTGGTGGAGGTATTCTTCCATCCGGAGGAGCTTTTGGGCTTCGCTTTCCATCAAATTGGTCACCGGTATCCCAGTCCAGCTGGATATTACTTCGGCCACATCTTTCTGATCTACGACTTCGTCTATTCCCGCTTCCTTCTTCCATTCGTCATAGCGGCGCTTAAATTCCTCTTCAAGGCGTAGCCTTTCCGACTTCAGCTTAGCATGCTGCTCAAAGTTTCCGGAGGAGAAAGCCTCTTCCTCTCGGGATTTCAAGCTATTTATTTTCATCTGCAGTTCTTTAAGCTCTGGAGGGAGGATAAAGGAAGCGATTCGGACCTTAGCTGCGGCTTCATCCATGAGGTCAACGGCTTTATCGGGTAGGCAGCGGTCAGTTACGTAGCGGTGGGAGAGTCTCACAGCGGCTTCCAAGGCTTGATCGGTTATGATGACACCGTGGTGTTCTTCGTAGCGTGGGCGTAAGCCTTTGAGCATTTCAATTGCTTCTTCAATGGATGGTTCTTCCACATAGATTGGGGCAAAGCGGCGTTCAAGAGCTGGGTCCTTTTCAATGAACTTGCGGTAATCGTCGGGGGTAGTGGCTCCGATGCAGCGGAGTTCTCCTCTGGCCAGAGCTGGTTTGAGGATTGTAGCTGCATCCAAGGCACCCATAGCTCCCCCTGCCCCCACGATGGTATGAATTTCGTCTATGAATAGGATGATTTTCCCCTTTGAGCTACTTATCTCCTGGATAGCAGCCTTAAGGCGCTCTTCAAATTCTCCTCTCAGCTTAGTCCCGGCAATCATAGCCCCCAAATCCAGCGAGAGGATTCTTGTTCCTCGGAGGATTTCGGGGACTTCTCCGGCCGCTATCTTCTGGGCCAAGCCTTCTACTATCGCCGTTTTACCTACCCCTGCTTTTCCTATGAGAACGGGGTTATTCTTTATGCGGCGGCAGAGGACTTGCATTACCCGCATTATCTCCGCTTCGCGCCCTATGACTGGGTCAAGTTTGCCTTCCATTGCCATTTTCACGAGGTCTTGACTGAAGCGCTCCAGGATTTTGTACCGGCTCTCCATATCTGGATCCATCACCCTTTGGCCCTTGCGTAGTTCTTTTATGGCCTCATAGATACTGGCTTTGGTAATGCGGTAGCGAGCCAGAAGTCTGGCAGCGTGGGAATTGGTCTCGCTGGCAATAGCCAAGAAGATGTGCTCGGTGGAGACGTATTGGTCCCCCATGCGAGAGGCTTCTTCTTTCGCCAAATCCATTACCCTCTTGAGGCGTGGGGTCATGAAGAGCTGGTTGAAGGCGATAGGGCCGTAGAAAGCAGGGGTTTGCGGAAGTGACCTGAGGATTTTTTCCAAATCGCTTCTCATCTGGTAATGGTCTACCCCCATTATCTCCAGGAGCAATGGGACAGCACCGTCGGATTGCTCCAGGAGGGCAAGGAGCATGTGTTCGGTATCGGCCATGGAGTGGCCGAAGCGTTGGATTATTTCGTGAGTGCGCATTGCCGCTTCTTGCGCTTTTTCGGTAAACTGGTCAAGTTGGAACATACCTTTTAAACCCCCTTTTAGTATCGCAGGAGTGAAGCGATGTACCCGGCCTTAGCTAACTCCTGGTTCTCGCTCAAGGTCACGATTTTCCCTCCTTTCCTGAGGGTTTCGGCCAGGGCATTGTTCAGGATATCGGGCCTTTCCTCAAGGGCAGAAGAGCAAACAGGGCATATTTCAATCCTCTGGGAAGACATGTAGCCGCAGTTTGGGCACTTTTTACCTGACGCCTTGAACTCAGGGTCCAAAAGCAAAATGTTGACTCGCCCATCCCTTATTGCGTTAAGGGTATCATCAAGGCCCGAAGTAGCTTTGCGGCCTTTTGCTGCTTCCGTCAATATTTGGCGGACAAGTTCCTCATTCCGGCTTTTCTCAAACCCTTCTATAAGGTTTACCACCTCTTCTTCCAGTTCAGGAATTGGCACCATTATGTCGGTAGTGAAGGTAGTAGCTATGGCTTCTTGGATGGGGCCAGGGAGAAAATCGGTGAAAGTTTTAACATTCTCCTCTGTCCCTCCAATTATAACGTAGCTGAACTTTTCTTTATCCCAAAGTTTGGCAAAATTTTCGGCCGCATTTTTCAGTTGCTGTGCGGCGAGCTCGTCAATGTGACGCTGGTAGCGGGCTTGAGCCCAGCCACCTTGCTTATGCTTACCGGGTATAGTTCCGCTTACCCCCCCTAATTCTTCCAGCTTTCCCATTTGGAAACTGAAGAAGCGGGCCTGCTCTCGGCTTACCAGGATTATGCTGTAGCGCTCGTGTGAGGAAAGTAGATGGACCAGAGGACGGATGTAAGGCTCAGGAAGGACTTGTATTTCATCGTTGAAGGGCTTAGGGAAAGAATACACAAGCCAAAGGTCCCCCTCGGCACAGGAGAAGAGCGCTACCCCTTTGGCTTGCCAGTCATATTCAAGGGAGAAGAAATCCTCTATTTTGCGGAGGTCTTCGGGGTCGGCTTTCTCGGATGCTTCTTTCAGGAAGCCTTTGAGGACCAGCATGACCTCTTCTTTTAGCCTTTTGGTCATATCGGCATTGAGGTAAAGGCTAACCACAGGGGATTTTTTAGGAACATAGTTCAACAATGGCTCCAGCACGGTTACCTCCTCCCGCTTCTTAGTTTAGCCAGCTCTTGGAAAAGCTCCCTTTCCCTGGGAGTAAGATTCTTTGGGAGCTGGATTTTAACCTTAACGTAAAGGTCACCTCTGAGTGAAGGGTTGTGAACTTTGGGCATGCCTTGGCCTCGCAAGCGGAAGACTTGCCCGGGCTGAGTTTCGGGAGGTATCTTGAGGAAAACTTTCCCCGATAGGGTTGGGACTTCCACTTCGCCGCCAAGAATAGCAGTATATAAGTCCACCGGGATTTCGCAGTAAAGGTCATCCTCTTCCCGGCGGAATATTGGGTGAGGTTGGATGTTGACTTTTAGGTAAAGGTCTTGATAGCCGCGGCCGTAGACGTATCCCCCAAGGCCGGCTAAGCGTATTCTTGTGCCATCTTTAACCCCTGGTGGTATCTTTACTTCAACCCGCTGGCCATCTATCTCCAATATCCTTGTGGTTCCAGTGAAAGCTTCTTCTAAGGTTACGGTTACAGTAGTTTCTTCTTCCCTTGTAGCTGTGCGGAAGCGTTCTCCTAAGCCAAAATCGCCAAAGAAAGTCTTGAAGAAATCGCCCAGCAAGTCCTCAAGGGTTCTAAATTCCACCCGGAAAGTTCCTTCGGGCCAGCCTTGGCCATACCAGCGGCTCCAGTCAAAGCTTTCGGGTGAGCCACCCATTCTTTGCCATTGCCACCAGCTTTCCCGCATAGCATCGTATTTGCGGCGCTTTTCCGGGTCAGAAAGGACCTCATAGGCTTCGTTTATCTCTTTAAACTTGGCCTCAGCCTCTTTATTGCCCGGATTCATATCCGGGTGGTATTGCCTTGCCAGGCGCCTATAAGCCTTCTTTATCTCCTCCAAGGAAGCGTTCTTGTCCACCCCAAGGATTTTGTAGTAGTCCTTGAACTCCATAAAGCCCTCCCTCCAATTCCCATTATAGCACCGAGCCTGGCCCATGTCAATGGGGGTGAGTAATTGGGGCAAATCTTGACGATAAGGATAAAGTTTGCTATAATGCTAATGACTTTAAAAATTTCAATTTCGGAGGTGTGCTATGCGGAAGATGACCAAAGCCAATCTGGAAAGCGCCTTTGCTGGTGAAAGCCAAGCCCACATGAAATACCTCATATTTGCAGAACAAGCGGAGAAAGAGAAATTCCCCAATGTAGCTCGCCTCTTCCGTGCTATCGCTTTCGCTGAGCAGGTCCATGCCACCAATCATCTAAAAGTTTTGGGAGGGATTGGGCAGACTGCAGATAACCTGGCCGCGGCCATTGGGGGCGAGACTTACGAGGTAGAAGAAATGTACCCAGCTTTCCGCGCTGTCGCTGAACTCCAAGAAGAGAAAAACGCCGTTAGGTCCACCTCTTGGGCTTTAGAAGCGGAGAAAGTCCATGCCGGGATGTATGAGAAAGCTCGCCAGGCAGTTTTGAGTGGCCAAGATGCCACTATTGGTGACATATACATTTGCGAAGTCTGCGGCTGGACAGTGGAAGGGGAAGCGCCGGAGCGTTGCCCCATCTGTGGAGCGCCACGCGATAATTTCCGCAAGTTCTAAGTTACTATAACGCTATTGCCCCCAAAAGGAAGCGCTGAAACGGACAGGCTGGGCATCTCGGTGATGCCTGGCTTGTCCGTTTTTTTGATCTTGGTATAATACGCTTTGGGGGCAATAGCCATGGACCCGAGGAAAATCCGTAATTTCTGCATAATAGCGCACATAGACCATGGAAAATCAACGCTGGCGGACCGTTTCCTGGAGATAACAGGGACGGTTGAACCACGCCAAATGCGGGAGCAATTCCTGGACCAGATGGATATTGAGCGGGAAAAAGGCGTGACTATAAAGGCATCGGCCGTGAGGATGGTTTACAAGGCTTCCGATGGCGAGGAATACGTGCTCAATTTGATTGATACCCCGGGGCATGTGGATTTTTCCTACGAAGTTAGCAGAGCTTTGGCCGCTTGCGAAGGGGCTATCTTAGTGGTAGATGCTTCCCAAGGCATAGAGGCTCAAACGGTTGCCAACCTTTACATGGCTCTGGAGCATGACTTAACCATAATCCCTGTCATCAATAAAATTGACTTACCTAATGCCAGACCGGAAGAAGTGGCTCAAGAGCTGGAGGACCTCTTGGGGATACCCGCTGAGGAAGCAATAATGGTTTCGGCCAAGGAGGGTATAAACGTCAGAGAAGTGCTGGAGGCAGTGGTTAGGAAAATACCTCCCCCGAAAGGCTATCTGCGCCAGCCGCTCAGGGCCCTAATTTTTGACTCCCATTACGATTCCTACAAGGGAGTTATTGCCTACGTGAGGGTAGTAGATGGCGAAATAACCCCGCAAACACCTCTCATGCTCATGTCTTCAGGGGTTAAGTTTGAGCCTATGGAAATAGGCTACTTTTCTCCTTGGCTGACTCCGGCCGAGAAGTTGGTGGCCGGAGAAGTAGGGTATGTGGCTACAGGACTCAAAAGCGTAAGGGAATGCTCTGTTGGGGATACTATAACATGGGCTCGCAACCCCGCTGAGAAACCCCTCCCTGGCTATAAGAAGCCCAAGCCCATGGTCTTTGCCGGCTTCTATCCAACCGAAGGGGAGGATTTTGGGCTTCTTAGAGAGGCTTTGGAAAAACTCCAACTCAATGATTCGGCACTCTTCTTTGAGCCTGAGGATTCAGCAGCTTTGGGGCCTGGTTTCCGTTGCGGCTTCCTTGGCCTATTCCATATGGAAATAGTCCAGGAAAGGCTGGAGAGGGAGTTTGGCTTAGATTTAGTGGCTACAGCCCCTAACGTGGAGTACGAAGTGGTAAAGCGCAATGGGGAGGTTATCCGGGTAGATAACCCTGCCCGCTTCCCTCCAGAATCGGAGATTGAAGAAATCCGCGAGCCTTGGATGAGGGTCCAAATTTTTACCCCCTCCGAATACATAGGCCCAATCATGGAATTGGTCAGCAAGAGACGTGGGAAGTTCGTGAGGATGGATTACCTGGACCCAAGGAGGGTGATGCTCCTTTACGAGATGCCTCTGGCGGAGATGATAACTGATTTTTACGATCGCCTTAAATCAGTATCAAGGGGTTATGCTTCCCTTGATTATTCCTTCTTGGAGTACCGGCCCGATAACTTAGTCAAGCTCAGCGTTCTAGTGCACGGCCAGCCCGTGGATGCCCTCTCAATCATAGTGCACCGAGATGATGCTTATAGGCGTGGGAAAGTTTTGGTAGAGAAGCTGAAGGAAGTCATACCACGCCAGCTTTTCCCTGTGGCCATTCAGGCGGCCATCGGGAAGAGGGTGGTGGCCAGGGCTGATATCCCCGCTCTCAAGAAGAACGTTTTGGCTAAGTGCTACGGTGGCGATGTGACACGCAAGCGTAAGCTCTTGGAGCGCCAGAAGGAGGGGAAGAAGCGCTTGAAGCAAATAGGCCGGGTCCAGGTCCCTCAAGAGGCATTTTTAGCAGTCCTTAAAGTTGAGGAGGATTGAAGGAATTGGCTTACCCCTGGCCTTTGTTCGTAGCCTTAGCTGCAAACTTTTTTTTCTTCTTCAGCTTCCAGAGCTTGTTTTCGGTCTTCCCCCTATTTGTCACGAGCTTGGGGGGGAAAGCAGCAGCCATAGGAGCACTGCAGGGGACCTTCGCTTTAGCCGCTGTCATATTTCGCCCAATTGCTGGCTGGGTTTGCGACCGGGTAGGTAGGAAAACAGGCCTTATATTTGGCTCCTTTGTTTTCGCCCTAAGCATGCTCCTTTATTGCTTGATTAAGGACCTAAAAAGCCTCTTCATTCTACGGGCTTTCCATGGGACCGGAATCGCTTTCTTTACCACGGCTTTTGCCGCTTTCCTTTCTGATATTGCCCCGCCTGAAAAGAGGGGGGAGATAATGGGGCTTGGAGGGATTGCTGCTCCCGTCTCTCTCCTCTTTGCCCCACTCTTGGGGGATTTCCTGGCTTGTGGGGGCAATTTCTCAAGGCTTTTCCTAAGCGGGGCTGGGTTCGGGGCTTTAGCCGTTATCTTGTCCCTCTCCTTGCCTGAAACCCTCAAACGGTCAGGCCAGAGCCATAACTCTCTCTCCCTGGCACAAATCTTTGTCCCCGTCATCCTAACAATGGCAATCGGTGTTTCCTATGGCTCCGTTATCACCTTCCTGCCCGTGTTCTTAGCCGAAAGAGCCATCGGACCAGCTGGCTTCTTCTACTCCTTGTTTTCCTTAACACTTGTACCCACGCTGATTTTCGGAGGTAGGCTATCCGATAAATTGGGACGAGGTAGAGTAGCAATACCTGCGGCCGGATTGGTAATCCTGGCTATGGGCTTTATCCCTTTGAGCCGAACGCGCTGGCTCTTGGTCCTTTCAGCCTTGATTTATGGGTTTGGATACGGGGCGCTGCGGCCAACTATTGATGCCCTCATCATAGATAGGGTTTTTCCACTGGCACGAGGGGAGGCTTTGGGCTTCAATTATACCGGATTTGACCTGGGGATAGGCCTTGGGTCCTTGCTCTTGGGCTACTTGGCCCAGGGGTATGGATATAGTTCGGTTTATGCCGCCTCGGCTATAGTTATGGCGGTAGCTGGTGCTATATTCCTGCGGGAGGTTTCAAAGTGCTAAGGAAGATTTTCAAGTTCTTGGTTTTCATTGTGGCACTTTTAGCCATGTTGGCCGTGGCAATAATACCTGTTGTGGCCATCGCAAGCATAATTTCCTCTCCTCCTTCGGGCAAAATCAAGGTCAAACTAAGCTCACCCGCTGGGCTATACTACGGCCTTTACCTCTGGCTTCACCAGGATGAGCTCCAGAGGCCCTTTCTCCCTTCAGGCACTCCAGTTCCCTTCACTGTATACCCAGGAGAATCGCCCTATTCCATAGGTGAAAGGCTTGAAGAGGCCGGGATTATCTCCAGTGCCAGGCTTTTCTACGCGTACATCCGCTACAATAACCTGGGGCAGAAGCTTGAAGCCGGCGACTATACCCTAAGCCCCAACATGACCATACCTGAAATAGTCAATGTGCTTCAGCATGGCCGGCCCAGAGAGATAACGATAACTGTCCCTGAAGGATGGCGAATGGAGCAGTTAGCCGATTACCTTGAAGAGCAGGGGATAATGTCGGCCAAGGATTTCCTGGCTTGGGCTAAAGTGGACCTATGGGTTGAGCGCTACGATTTCCTGAAAGAAGTCCCGGAAGGGGCAACCCTTGAGGGTTACCTTTTCCCCGATACTTACAGGCTTCCCTTTCCAGCTTCACCACAGGACCTTATAACCCGAATGCTTGGGAATTTTGAAGCCAAAGTAACTCCTGAGATGCGCGCCAGAGCGAGTGAGCTTGGCTTTACCCTTCACCAGGCGGTGATTTTAGCTTCAATTGTGGAAAAGGAAGCGGTTTTGCCTGAGGAAAAGCCCCTAATCGCCGGGGTTTTCCTCAATCGGTTCCGTAAGAATATGTACCTCCAAGCTGACCCCACCGTTCAGTATGCCAAGGGGTACGATAAAGCCACCGGCCGTTGGTGGTCGCCCATAACAATTGAAGAGGCAACTTCTATCCAATCCCCGTACAACACTTACCTTAACATTGGCCTTCCCCCTGGCCCGATATGCAGTCCCGGCCTTGAATCCATAAAAGCCGTGCTCTATCCAGCTCAGACCGATTATCTGTTCTTCTTCTCTGCCGATGGCAGTTCCCACATCTTCTCCAAAACTTACGAGGAACACCTGGAGAAACAGAAGCAGTATGGGAAGTGAGAGCACACGCATCCTGCTTAGAAGCTCAATAGGGTTTACCTTTGGATTTTTGTTTCTCACCCTTTGCCTTTTGAGCACCCATGAAGTGACGTTGATAGTAGACGGTAGGGTTCAGAGGGTCCGGGTTCTGCCTGTGGAGCCGAAGGCCGTCTTGCAAGAGTTCGGCCTTGCTCCCAACACTGTTTACTCTTATATCCCAGGCAATCCGGCTACTTTGGTGGTGAGCAGGCCTATCCCAGTTGAAATTTACGCCGATGGAGTCTTGAGAAAAGTTGAAGTTTCAGGCACCACTTTGGAGGAAGCATTGAGCAAGGCAGGAGTGGCCGTTAAGGAGGAAGATGAAATCCTTGTCAATGGTGAAAAATCTTCGCTTAACGTTCCACTCGTTACCCGCCTGAAAGCAAGCTTAGAAGGATTTGGTACCTTTATCCCGGTCAAAGTGTTAATCCGGCGTGCCGTTCCCTTTACCGTGATTGATGATGGCATCCCCGTTACCTTATACACCACGGCTAGGACGGTGGGCGAAGCGCTCCACAAGGCAGGCCTTGTTCTCTATGCGGGAGACATTGTCCGGCCGGAGCTTGATTCCCCTGTCTCCTCCGGCTTGAAAGTTTACATAACCCGTTCAAAGGCTGCCGAAATCGTATCCGATGGCCGGGTTATTAGGACCAGGACTATGGCGCAGACGGTCGCGGAACTATTAGCTCAGGAAAAGATAGTGTTGGTTGGCCGTGATTACACTATCCCCGACCCTGGAAGTCCTATCTTTGATGGGGTTAGGGTTAAAGTGATAAGGGTAAGGGAAGAAATACTCGTCCAGGAAGAGTCTATCCCTTACGAGACCGTTTGGAAGCCCGATAATTCCATGGAGCTGGACACATGGCAATTAGTGCAAGAAGGTAAAGATGGCATACTCCGCAAGCGTTACCGCATAATTTACGAGGATGGGGAAGAAAAGGAGCGCCGACTTGAGGACCAATGGGTAGCGAAACCGCCCGTAACCAGGGTCATTGCTTACGGGACCAAGATAGTCATCCGGGAGCTGGAAACTCCTGAGGGGACGATAAAGTATTGGCGGCGTATAAGGATGTTAGCTACTTCATACTCTGCTGCTACCGCTGGAAAGCCCAAGGACCACCCCCTTTACGGGATAACTCGCATGGGCCTTAGGGCGAGGAAGGGGATTGTTGCTGTAGACCCGAACGTTATAAATTTGGGGACATGGGTTTATGTGCCAGGTTACGGGATTGGCCTCGCTGCAGATACAGGAGGGAAGATAAAGGGGCGTCACATTGACCTTTGCTACGATGAAGATAGCCTGGTTCTATGGTACAAATGGGTTGACGTTTACCTTTTGGCCCCTCCCCCTCCGCCGGAGAAAATCAACTGGATAATCCCCAATTGGCCCCAAGAGCGCAGGAGGCGATGAGCAGTGGAAGTTCCTGATCCAAGGAAAATACTCAAAGAGAAAGGGATAAGGCCGCGCAAAAGCCTTGGCCAACATTTCATGGTAAGCCTGAGGGGGCTTAAGGTTATCCTGGAAGCCCTTGACCCTAAGCCTGATGATGTGGTGATTGAGATTGGAGCTGGCACAGGTTTTCTCACCCTCCCACTTGCCTCTAAAGTGGGTAAGGTTATAGCGGTGGAAATTGACCGGCGCCTTGTGGAGGTTCTGCGGGAACTTTGCGCCAGTTTGCCCAATGTAGTAATTATAGAAGGCGATATTTTGGAAACAACCCCTGCTGCTCTGTTGAAGCAAGGGGGGTGTACTGAAATGCCTTACAAACTTGTGGGCAACTTGCCTTATTACATAACTTCAGCCGTGTTGCGGCACTTCCTGGAAAACAAGCCGAGGCCTTCCTTGGCCGTAGTGACGGTCCAGAAGGAGGTGGCGCAGAGGATATTGGCTTCGCCTGGGGAAATGAGCTTGCTTTCGGTAAGCGTTAGGCTCTATGCCCGGCCGGAACTGGTAAGTTATATTCCTGCTGGCGCCTTCTTCCCACCCCCGGAGGTTGATTCAGCTGTGGTTAAGTTGGAAATATTGCCTAAGCCTCTTATCCCTGAGGAGGAAGAGCCCGGGTTCTTCTCCTTGGTTAAAGCGGGCTTTGGAGGTAAGCGCAAAACCCTTCGCAACGCTCTGAGGAGGGGGCTGGACCTTCCCTCAGAGGAAGTGGAGGAACTCTTGCGAGAAGCCGGCATCTCTCCCGAAAGGCGTGCCGAAACCCTCAGCATTGAGGAATGGCTTAAGCTTTGGGAGAAGCTGAAGGCTAAAAGATGGACCCAAGAACGAAGCTTCTCATTGCTTTAGCTTTCTCGGTAATAGCTATAATGGAAGAGCGCCTTGCGGCATTAGCCATTTTAGCCCTGTCCCCTCTATTTTTGGCCCTTAAACTTGGGCTTGCTCAAGCCTGGCTTCGTTCCCTTAGGCTTCTTATCCCTATGCTCTTAGTTGCCTCCCTCATAACCTTAGTCGCTTTTGGGTTTAAAGTAGCCTTGGCTGTAAGCATCAGGCTTTTGGCCTTAAGTAACGCTTTCTTTCTCTTCTTCAGGACAACTTTGCCTGAGGACCTGGCTGGAGCTATGGTCAAGATGGGGGTTCCCTACGTTTTCGCCTTCATCCTCACCACTGCCATGGAATTCATCCCGGTAATCCAGAAGAAAGTAGCGGGGATAATGGATGCCCAGCGTTCCCGGGGAATACCACTTGAGTTAGGGTGGCGGGCTTTGCGCCACTACCCAGCCCTTTTCATACCGATTATGGTTAGTAGCTTTTCCCTGGCCGATGAGCTGGCAATGGCGATGGAATCCAGAGGATTTGGAAGGAAAGGCCGCTCTTTTTACAAAGAATATAAATTAAGCCGTAAGGATTGGATTGCCCTCTCCTTAATGGGGGCATCCCTTCTCCTCTGGGCTTTAAGCCTTACTTAGGCAAGCGATAGAAGGCTCTTCCAACAATCAGAAAAATGGCTCCTCCCAGCTTCTCGCAGACAAGCAAAAGGGTTTACCCCTTAATCGTTGTCTGACTGATCAGTTGGTTAACAACTCTCATTGCCTTAGCCAGCGCGGGCGGCCAATCTACGCCATCCATCGTAGTGACTGTCTTTACCCCTTTAGTATGTACAATGGTCAACCGATAGGTGAAGCGGTCACAGCAAGGGTTTGCTGGCATATACTCATCGGCCAGGTCCATAAACCCCTCCCCTATGATGCACTGCGCTGCTTCTTCTATAACCTCGGGTGGGAGTTGGGTCGCTATTGTCGTTTTTCGCTGTTTGTCCATTTTGACCACACGGCCATCTTTATAGAACCGCCAAACTTCAGAGATACCCGCAAACCCGCCAGCGCGTTCAAAGACAATAAGTGCGACCTCCGAACCGGAGAAGACCCATTCACCGGTAGGTAAGGGGGAAATCTCATGGGGCTGGGCAGCGGGAGCTGCAGGCGCACATGCCGTTAGCCAGAGCATGGCTATTAAGGAAATGCCAATCAAACGCATGCTACCCTCCTTAACGGCTTTTTTATTATTTAGACGAAGGTGAGAGCCAGCAAGTTCCCTTGCCCAAATACCCAAAGAGGCCGATTTTGCTTGAACTTATGCAAAACCCCCTTTGCTCTGTCCGAAAAACCTGCTATAATCTCATTGAAAACTTCAGTAAGGGGGACAAAGTGGTCTTCCCAGGGGTATTGGTCAGAGAGGAAGATTGGGAAGTTCTAAGACGAGTGATTGCAGGCCTAAATTTCATCGCTGATTTAACTAAAGCCGATGCCTTCGTCTATTACAAAGTTCCAGCCAAGGACGCGGTAGCAATTCTGGCTCATGTTAGGCCGCGTTCAATTTCCCCGCTTTATCCCGAAAGCCTTCAAGGCCGTTACGTCTACAGAGTTGAGAGGCCGCTTGTTTTCAGAGCCTTCAAGCGCTCAGGCTACTGGAGGGGGCAAGGTTTGCTTTTGGGCATGGATGCCCCAATGGTTGAGGAGACTTTTTCCATAGTTGACGGCAAGGAGCGAATTGTAGGGGTCCTCAGTTTTGAATCCAACCTCTTGGAATACGAGAGGCGGCGCCGCCGCAGCCCCGTTTTCCAACTTGCTCTCCATTACCTACACCACATGGCCCGCCGTGGCCTCTTAGAGAAAACCCAGTCCTTCTACCCCCCAACTGAGCAGGATGGGATAATCGTGGTAGATGACCAAGGGTTTATCCGTTACGTAAGCGGGGTAGCCGCTAACCTTTACCGCAAGGTAGGGATAATGCGTGATTTAAGGGATGCTTCCTTGTCCCGCCTCCTTGCCGGAGACCAAGAGATGCTTAAGGCTGCTTTAGAAGAAGGGGAATTTCGGCAGGAGGAGGAAAATTTAGAAGGGGATATAGTTTGGATAAGGCGAGCTCTACCAATTTATGAGCCGCCTTCTCGCCTAAGGGAAATCTTAACCCCGCTTCTGGGTAAGCCTTCCATGTCCCTGGCCGGAGCTATGCTCATAATCCACGATGCTACTGAGGAACGTCGTAAGGAAAAAGAGCTTAGGGTTAAAACGGCGCTGATTAAGGAAATACACCACCGTATCAAGAACAACCTCCAGACCGTAGCTGCCCTATTGCGCCTTCAGGCCCGGCGCGTATCAAGTGAAGAGGCTAAGGCTGCTTTAAACGATAGCATCAACCGAATCTTAAGCATAGCCATAATCCACGAGTTCCTCTCGGAGCATGCCACAAACTTCATTGATTTGAGGGAACTTTGCCGCAAGATAGTGGAGCAAGCTAAGGAAGGGATGCTAACGCCGGAGAAGCGCATATCCATAGAAATCCAAGGGCCTGAAATCCTCTTGCCCTCAGAGCAGGCTACCGCTTGTGCCCTCATAGTAAATGAGCTTTTGCAGAACGCTTTAGAGCATGGCTACAAGGATCGAACAATTGGGCACATAATGGTGAACATTGAGGACTTAGAGGGCAAGGTGAAGATTACAGTGCACGATGATGGAGTAGGCCTTCCCGAAGGGTTTGAGCCTTTACAGACGGAAAGTCTGGGGCTGAAAATTGTGAAGACTTTGGCCGAAGAGGAATTGCGGGGAAAGTTTAATCTGGAAAGGGGGGATGGAAGTGGGACGATTGCTACGGTGGTATTCCCCAAGAAATTGGAAGCTTAAGGCTAAGCCCAGACCCCTGGTATGGATTCCCCGCAATATCCGCACTTCCCGTCCTTCAGATGGTATTCTACTACGTTAAACCCAAAGCGGGTTATTATCGCCTTGCCGCATCTTGGGCAATAGGTGTTATCCCATTTGTGGCCTGGCACGTTCCCTACATAGGCAAATTTTATCCCTTCCTCCACAGCTATTTCCCTCGCCATTTCCAAAGTGCTCACCGGGGTCGGCGGTAAGTGGGTTAGCTTATACTGTGGGAAGAAGCGGGAGAAGTGGGTTGGGACATCAGGCCCCAGATTTTCCACAATCCAGCGGCACAATCCCCTTATTTGCTCCTCAGAATCATTGAGGGTAGGCACCACCAAGTTTACTATCTCCAGATGTACCCCCTCTTCTTGGATTATCTTCATAGTGTTAAGGACGGGCTGAAGGGTGCCAAAGCAGACCTTGCGGTAGAATTCTTCACTGAAGCCTTTGAAGTCAATTTTGATAGCGTCCACAATTTTGCAGAGCTGGCGGAGAGGCTCAGGGTTTATGTAGCCGGCGCTAATGACAATGCACTTTATCCCTTTGGGCCTAGCCAAGCGGGCTATGTCGCTCATGTACTCGTAGAAGATTGTGGGTTCGGTGTAGGTGAAAGCTATGGATGAGCTTCCGAGCTTCTCGGCTATCATCACTATCTCTTCAGGGGAAAGTTCGTAGTTTTCAGTCTGTTCTGGAGGGACTTGGGAGATGCTCCAGTTCTGGCAATAGAGGCAGTGGAGGTTACATCCGGCCGTAGCCAGCGATAAGGCCATTGTGCCAGGGAGGAAATGGTAGAAAGGCTTTTTCTCTATGGGGTCATTGTGGACGGCACAAGGGTTCCCGTAAACCATGGTGTAGAGCTTACCACCCCTGTTTTCACGAACCCGACAATCCCCTCGGCGACCTTCGCTTATAAGGCACCCTTTGGGACAGAGATGGCATTTTACATAATTGCCCTTGTGAGGTATATGGCAGTAGAGTGTGCGAGAAGGCTCAGGAGAAGTGTGGCACCTAACGCAATCGGCGGTCTCTTTTCCCCCTGGTATGTAGTAAAGCGCCTCTTTGGCATTAGGGGGGAGTTCAGTTTTAGCTACTGCGTTGCGCAATCCCCTGAAAAGGGAAGCAAATCCAAAAGCCCCGGCAGCAGTGACCATCAATTTTAAAAACTTACGCCTGCCCACCATTTCTCATCTCCTCACTTTACAACTTTAACTCCTTTCCCTTTCTCTGCCTTGGATTTGCCCCTTACAAGAAGGCCCCTTCGCTTGAGCAGGGCGTACATGCCTTGGTAGGAATAGTTCACTCCGAAGTTCTCCCTGACCCACGTGATGGCCTTCCTCGTAGTAAAACAAAGGTTTTGGCCAGCTTCTTGTTCCAGCTTTAAAAGTTGCTCCTGGGTTAAGAAAGGTCTCCTCCCCTTAAGGTTCCCACGGCGGTGAGCTAAGAGTTCTTCAATCCCTCCTTTCCTGTACCAAGAAAGCCAGCGGTTAACTGTTCGGATATGGACGCCTATGAGCCACGCTACTCTGGCAAGCTTGTATCCTCGCCTGACAAGCCAAAGGGCCTGCAAGCGCCTCTTTGTTTCGGGATTATTCTCCTCCTGGTAGTGCTTTCGCCAAAAGCCTTCATCTTCTCTCCACTCTATCCGTAGTTTCCGCCCCCTCATGGCTCCTCAAAAGATATAGAGAGTTTCCAGGGTCAGTCTCCGAGCAAGCCATCCAGTTCCCAAGAGAGAAAAGAGTGTAATGCTGGCCATGAGCAGGGGGAGAGCTAAGTTCCAGCGCTCTCTCCAGCGAGGTAAAGCACGGGTGTGAAAGTAGAGGGTGCCTATGAGCCAAAGGGTAAGGGTCCAAATTTCTTTCAAGCTCCAACCCCAATAGCTCCCCCAACTCAGTTCTCCCCAGATGGAACCAAGGAGCATTGAAAGGGTAAGGGCGGTGTAGCCTAAAGCCATTGTCGTAGCGAGTTTGGGTGAGCCTTCAGCTGGTTTTAACATAATTGCCAAGGCCATAGTCCCTGCTACCAGGAAAGCGCCGTAAGCAATGGAAGCAGCGAGGGTATGGATTTGGAACCAGAAAATCCTGAAGGCAGGTGGGAGGGGTAAAGGCTCAGCAGCGAAAGCCCCTTTGCTAAGGAAAGCCAAAATTGCAGCGATGAAAGGCAACAGCCAACCCCTCTCTTTACCTTCCCCACCCATTTCCATCAAAGCATGGATAAGAGTAGCAAAGCCGATGGTAACCAAGAGGAATTCCTCCGGAGTGGATAGAGGCCAGTAGCCGGCTTTGAACCCGAGATTGGCAATTGAGGCGAACCAAAGGAGGCACCCCGCCAGTTCTATAGCGAGAGCAACAGCTCGTTTCTTCCACCACATTATTCCAGCCGCAAGCCAGCAGGCTATGGCGCAGTAGGAAAGGCCGAGCAATTCATCCTCCTTTCAGAGCCTTAGCCAGCTCCTTAACGCTTGCAAATACAAGGTCGGGCTTAGGGTTAGCTGCAACCAAGGAGCTCTCATCGGTAACTCCGGATAGGACCAGGATGCTTTTTAACCCTGCCTGGTGAGCTCCCAAGATGTCTGTTTCCAGCCTATCTCCTACCACTGCTGTTTTATCTGGAGTGCTTCCCAAGCGTTTAAGGGCCAGCTCAAAGATTAAAGGAGAGGGCTTGCCGATAATGGTAGGCTTGACTTCGGTAGCGGCCTCTAAAGCAGCCAAAATTGCTCCGTTTCCTGGGCAAAGTCCTTCTTCGGTGGGCAAAGTGCGGTCAGGGTTAGTTCCTATGAATGAAGCCCCCGACCTTATAGCCAAAGCCGCTTTCTTGAGCTTTTCGTAGGTCAGGTTCAAGTCTATTCCTACCACTACAAAATCCACGTCCCTATCTTCGGAGAGAGTGAAGCCTGCGGCCAGAAGTGCCTCTCTTATCCCTTCCATCCCTATCAGGAAGACCCTGGCTCCTGCCTTAGCTATGGTGCGAAGGTAAAAAGCAGTAGCTTGTGCAGAGGTAAAAATCCTGGCTTGATCGACCTTTATCCCCATCTTAGCCAATTTAGCCTCGTATTGGGCGGGGGTAAGGGAAGAGTTATTGGTGAGGAGGAGGTAATCACGGCCGGTTTCTTCTAAGGTGGAGATGAATTTATCTGCTCCTGGGATAGCCGTGTTCCCCCTGTAAAGGACGCCGTCCATATCTACAATGAAAGCGGAGATTTCCTCAAGGCTGACCATATCTTTTCTCCCACCTTCAAGCTTAGGAACATTATAAGCAAGGCAACTTTCCCTTGCAAACTCGCGCTGAATTTGACAAAAGGAATAACCTGTGTTATGATGCATATGCCGGTTGGGACTTCTCGTTACTCCAGCGGGGGCCGCCGGAGAGGAAACCGGCGGTTTTTCCTTAATGGGGCCTGAGGGGGCTTGACCGGAAGAAATTCGGAGAAATGGAGGTTAGCAGTGGGTACCAGAACCACCGGAACCGTCAAGTGGTTCAGCCGTGTCAAGGGCTACGGCTTCATCAAGCCCGACGGCTCAGATAGGGACGTCTTCGTCCACTATACGGCCATTGTGGGGCAAGGCTTCCGAAACCTTGAGGAAGGCGACCGAGTGGAGTTCTCCATCCAGGAGACCCCCAAGGGCCCCCAGGCCGTTAACGTTGTAAAGCTGTAACCCTATCGGCTGCCACGCCAAAAGGCAAGCCCTGACGTTCAAAGGTTGAGCGTCGGGGCTTGTCTCCAAGAATTATGAGGGGGAAGTTCGCAGCACTATTACTTTTTATCGCTCTCGCTCTTCCAAGTCAATACAAAGTTTGCAACCAAGCACTAGAAGGCTATCCGCTTCTTTGGGCCCCAGATAGCTCTTTCTTACTTGTAGGAAGACCAGGCCAAGAGGTAAGAGCGGAAGGGAAAATCCAGCTCCTTCAGGAGCTTTATGCCTTTTACCCCGGCGAAAGAAGATGCCTCAAGGTTTCCGAAAACGCTTTCTACCCTTCTTTCTCCCCTGATGGTCGGAAGCTTTCCTTCATCAGTTTTGTGAGCCCGAAGAAAGCCTTCCGCCAAGAGATGGACCTGAAAACCGGGAAAGTTATGGCCAGGGGTGAAGTTGCTTGGCCGGAAACTCCCAAGGAAGCGCTTTCCCCAAACGGGCGCTACGCTATTTTGAAGGAAGAAGCCGAAGTCTACCTTCAGGACAAAGCCTCAGGTGAAAGGGCTTTCCTTTTCCGTGCTCGCTACCTCGGCGGAGTTTCTTGGACACAAGACAGCCTCAAGGCGGCGGTAATAGCTTCCCCAGAGCCTTTTAAATCCCAGCTTTGGCTTGTGGAAGCATCTCCTCCCAAGGCCCGGATGCTTCTGGAGCTGGAAGGGGAGGTTTTGGATGGCCCTTCTTTTTACCCTGATGGAAGCTTCATCGCTTTTGGGCGTTATCCGCTTGGGGCCGGAACAGCTGAATCAGCCGATATCTGGACAATTGATGCCAACGGTGAAAACCTTAAGCCTTTGATAGAGCAGCCTGGGGAAGACAGTTCCCCTCTCTTCTCGCCCGACGGGCGCTACTTGGCTTTCCGCTGCAACGGCCAGGTTGTAGTGATAGAGCCTGGGAAACCCTCAAGCCAAATTCTGCCCCTTGCCTCTGCCCAAACTTCGGTTAGCATCATGGTAGAACCCTACCCTCCTTTGACTCCCCCTGCCACAATCCGGGTAATCCATAACCCCAATAACTACTACCGCGCCGATGTCCCGCCTTGGCAAGTTGACGTCTTTGACTTTGAAACCTACGTCAAGCAAGTTGTCCCATATGAGATGCCTGCCCTTTGGCATCCGGAAGCGCTTAAGGCGCAGGCAGTTGCGGCCAGGACCTATGGCTGGTATTTCGTCCTGAAGAACCAAGAGCTAAGCTACGATGTCTCTGATTGGGTTGACTACCAAGTGATGGGGCCGGATACCCATCCTAACTCAAACCAAGCCGTTGATGAGACCAGAGGCCAGTACATTGAATGGAAAGGATTGCCAATCTTAGCCGAGTACAGCGCCGAGAACAGCTCCCCGACATTGCCCCGTTACAAGCCTGGCACTTACGAGCCGGACCCCAATTACCCATACTTAAGCGCGGTGTATGACCCAGTGGGCTTTGGGCAGCCCAGAAAAGGCCATGGCCGGGGGATGTCCCAGTACGGAGCCAAAAGGTGGGCCGAAAATTACGCCTGGGGATACCAGCAAATCCTCACCCATTACTACACCGGGGTTAACGTAAGGAAAGCCTACTCTTCCGAGGACTCCGGCCCACCTTTAGCCAGCATAACCAAACCGTGGTCCGGGTTTTACGTAAACACTAATTTAATCCCCCTCCGAGCCAATGCCTCCGATGAATTCAGCGGCGTAAGCACAGTAGATTTCTACTCCGGCACGCTTCTTCTTGGTACCGATTCCGATGGAACTGATGGCTGGAGTTACCTCTGGGATATATCATCCCTGCCTGACGTGAGGCTTGGAGAAGGGCCTGAGCTTTTAGTCGTAGCTACCGATGGGCAGGGCCAGAGTTCATCGCCAGAAGGCCCAGTCAGGGCGAAAATCGGGATTGACCGGATTAATCCGACGATGACTGCTTCAATAGCCTATACCTTAGCGAATTCGCTTGACATAACTCTGACGGTAACGGTGAGCGATGCGGTCCCCGGAGAGGTTGAAGGGGTGGGGATAAGCAACGATTGGCTTTGGGAAGAGGGAGAATTCTACACCCAAACCGGGAGGATAGTGGATGACCCGGATGCTCTGGACGGCAAGGCCCTCCAAGCGAGGGCAGGGGTTGACCGGCCGGGGGCCTGGTATGGCCCATACACATTTGCCCTGGAACCCGGTTTCCCCTACAGGGCGATATTCCGCCTCAAAGCTGAAAACCTCATAACGCCTACCGAGGAGATAGCCGTCCTGGAAGTAGTCCAGAACGCTGGGACTGAGCTTTTGGGGCTCAGGCCTCTTACAGGGGTTGATTTCAAAGAGGCCGGCGTTTACCAGGAGTTTCCTGTGGATTTCTACTATTGGGCAAAAGGGTATGCTGGGCTTGAATTCCGCCTTACCTTCAAGGGCACAGCCGACATTTATCTGGACAGGGTCTTAGTGACTTCCTATCCCTACTCTTCCATTGGCGAAATAGCCTGGCAGCTTTCTCCTGGCGAAGGGGAGAAGCTTCTTTGGCTAAAAGCCTTTGACAAAGCTGGCAATGTCTCTTCGGATGTGACCATAACTTTAACGGTTGAAGACATCAATCCTCCCTCCGGCTGGTCCGAACTTATCCCCTCGGGCTGGATAACCATTAGCCCGCCTATAACAGTTTCCGTTCGGGTGGCTGATGATGTATCGGGTTTGGACCCAAACAGTGCTGCCTTTCGCTACTCCGTGGATGAAGGGATTACTTGGAGTGAGTGGCTTACGGCCGAAGTCGCTCTGACCTCCCCTTTGGAAGGGCTTGTGATTGCTTCCATGGTTCCTGTCCCTGAAGGGGCAAGGGGGAGGATACAGTTCCGCATAGCCGATAGGGCGGGTTTCGCCTCCGAAAGTCCCGTTTACGTTACAAAAGTGGCTTGGAAAATTTTCTTGCCCCTGGTTTTAAAGCAAGATCTTTAGGCTCCCGGCTCCTGGGGATGGGGCTTTATACCCTCCTTGCAGAGGGGTCAGGGGGCATTGGGGCATCCAAAATTTAATGAAGGTCGGCTTAGGTTGGCGTATGCACAGAAAGGGCCTCCCGCAAGAGTGGGCTTGCAGGAGGCCCTTGCTTCTTTCCCCAGTAACCTTTGGGTTATACCCGCTCCAAGCGCACCCAGGTGTCGTAGAAGACTGCCGAACCGCCCACCGGGTCCACCAGACAGGTGTTCTTCAGGTACGGGTCCACCCGCATGGCCGCGTTGGCATGCACTCCTGTGGCCCGGCGCGGGTCGCCCTTGATGACCTTTCCGTCCACCACGATGTCAGTGGCGCCGTAGGCCCAGTGGCCGAAGCCAAGGCTGAAGGCCACTACCCCCGGCCGCAGCCCCTGAATCACCTTCACCTTACCCACCATCGGCTTCTTCTGCCCATTGCCCAAGTCCCAAACTCCATCCGGATTATCCGGGGAGATGACCTTCACCAGGTCTCCGTCCTTGAGGCCAAGCCGGGCCGCATCCTGGGCGTTGAGGAGGATAAAGTTCTCCGGATAGAGGCCCAAGAGCCAGTAGTTGGAGATGGTGCGGGTCTTGGTCTGGAAAATCTCCCGGTAGGTGATGAGCCGCAGATCGTAGCCGGCCTTCTCGTCCTCCAGAAGGTTGCCCAGGACGTCCGCCGGGCCGGGGATGTAGG
>Ga0185307_1000531_pt1 | contig 23752 bp, 26 predicted proteins | sample LHCtaG_FD_128010 | JGI IMG/M metagenome (GOLD analysis project Ga0185307, IMG submission 128010) | Hot spring microbial communities from Little Hot Creek, USA to study Microbial Dark Matter (Phase II) - LHC4sed_matched (SPADES... | ecosystem: Environmental > Aquatic > Thermal springs > Hot... | reverse complement strand
GATCAACAACCCGATGCCGGATAGGACCCCGCCGCTGGTGCGAATAATTAAACCCAGTAGCGAACGGGTACACGACCTCGTAGAGATAAAGGCTTTAATACAGGACGATTCCAATGCAACCGAACCTGCAGGGTACATTCAAAGAGCAGAGTTTTACATAGACGGTGTTTTAGTGAGTGGGAGCATATATCCAGCATTTCACATCGATCCTTTCACAAGAGAGATCATTATAGAACCCGCTAGAAGCAACTTAACTATCACCCACCTTTGGAATGCAACAGGCCTTGAGCCAAATTCCGAGCATACAATAGAGGTTAAGGCATGGGACAACTCTGGCAACTATGGGCATGACAGCATGAGGGTGAAAATATTTCAAATACAATGGATACCTCCCATTGTAGAACGGATTAAAATCATTAATATAGAAGTTACGAGAAGTGTTGTAAGACATGATAACTGGTTTGACGTTAGCTTAACTATAAGGAATACTGGAAACATGGCTTTAGAACGATTTGAGATTAGAGATCCTTGTATTGGTTTTCAGGCAATGGCCCTGCCGATGCCAGAGACATCGAGAGACACCTCGGTGACCTATAATTGGATTTACCACAGTAGTATTGTAAGGATAACACCATTAATGGAAAGACTGAATCCCGGAGAGTCTTGGACCTTCCACTATTATGCTGTGCCTATAGTTTTCGATACCATGCCTCAGGTTGAGGTAGCCAGCGAGCACGGACGTAGGCGTGATTTCATAGAGCAACAACATATCATTGGATTCTCCAATGATCCAACGAATTTTATGACTTGTGTATACTTTGAATGCGAGGGCGTGACTTATCGTAGATGTTTCTCACTGCCCTACGGTATGGATAACGTAGATATGGATGGCAATGGCAAATCGGAATTGCAGGACGCCTTCGATACCGTGGACTACCTGATTGTAACTCATCCGGAGAGGCTCTTTGCAAGTAATCCTAGCGACGAAGATGGTGTGAATCTGTTGCTTCAAGAGATTGCCGTGTTGGCTAAGATAAAGCATGGAGTCTTAGGATACCTTGAATTTACCGACACCCCAGAAACATTAAAAAGTCTCCTTAATCCATATACTGCGGCTCCTTCTACTATAGTTTATACTACTTCCAGAAGCGCTTATAAATATGATAAATTGGTTAGGCGACTCCCTGCGTTTCAAGGAAGGAGAAATGCCTACCTTCTAATCGTTGGAGAGACTGGGATAGTGCCTGCAAAAGATGTCATCGGCACAATATGGGGTGGAGAAAGGTGGAATTGGGATGTTGTCTTCTGCAGCGACAACTATTATGCCGACACCATAGGATGCGACGGAATGCCCGACTTGATCGTGGGGAGAGTTGTCGGCGAGAACGCAAGTGAACTTATTAAACCGATAAGCACCAGCATTTCGGTTTACCTTGGACTGAAAGAACTCTATTTGAATGTTCTCGCAATCTCAGGGCCCGAGGAAGATTTCCCTGGAAGTGTACAGAATATAGCTAATGAGCTTAGGGATCAAGGATTTAATGTAGACATAGTATACACGGGCGATTATAGCAATTCTGCTCAGCGAGCTATAGCTATTAAGAATTATGCGTTGGATAAAAGCTTGATATTTTGGTTTGGCCATGGATTGGCTGGAGGAGGAAGCTGGGCGTCTGTTCTAGACGCTTGGGAAGGGAGTTCGTGTTCCATTGGCGTCCAAAGAGAAAACGGACGGGTCGTTGGTAATCCGATAGATTTCGGTAGAAGCTGCCCCATTGTTTTCGCTTGGTCATGTGAAACAGGTCGGTATGTGAGGAAGAGATGGGATTCTACAACTCATGCGATTTGGGATAGCCCTTTATATGGAATGCCTGAAGCTTTCTTCCATTACGGTGCTGCAGTCTACATGGGCTCAACGATGGTCATGGGGGGCTCCCCTGTAGATGTGAAAGATAGCTTCTTTTTAAGTCTTAAACAATATTTGGAAAATGGCTATCCTATAGGACTCCTATTCAAGGACATGAAGATTAGAAAGATGGATGTAGAATTTGCGTTTGAGTTCAACTACTATGGAGATCCCAAGTATGGTGGTTAGTCATGATTAGTAAACGTTTATTTAAATCCTTGGGGTGCATTCTTATATTAACCCTGATTTTAAGTAGTATTTCTAGTGTTTTTGCTGAACAGGTTTCTGAGGTTGAGATAATTGGTTTATCTACTGATCAGGTAATTTACGATCCGGGTGAAACCGTAACTATTAATGTCTTATTGAACAATTCAGGCGGAGCTAAGAACATCATTATCAGTGCTCTAATAAAAAGCTACTTGACAAACGTTGTTATCAGCGGTGTGCCATTAAAGACGCTTCACAACGTAGTGGGCGAAGCGTCATTCTCGATGGTTTGGGACAGCAGGGGATTTCCGGTCGGCGACTATTATGTAGAAGTTATGTTAAACGATACCTATGGAAACTTGCTAGACAGGGGAACATGTGGGTTCAGGCTCGGCAGGCCCTTACTTAACGTGACCGGCTTCAGCGTTGAACCTCAGCACTTCAATATGGGAGAGAATATAAGAATAACGCTTGAAGCCCTTAACACCGGCTCGACAAACCTCTCCGGAAGCTGCATATTCACAATACGGAAAGGAAACAGCTCCGTTTGGTATTCGTACCAAAACTTCTCATCTCTTGCTCCAGGAGGCGTGCTCAGGTTCACCTCAACATGGGACACTTCCTCAGCTGAGAAAGGGGCTCTATACTATGTCGTTGGTTATGTTTCATACGAGAGCCAAACAACTCCGCCAGCAGTGGTCGTGGTCAGCACGAACTACTTGCCGGCAGCAAGGTTCAGCTACGCTCCTACTAAAGTTGGGCTGTGCGAGGAGGTGTCTTTTGACGCTTCTGCCTCCAGCGACCCTGATGGAAGCATATCTTCATACAAATGGGATTTTGGAGACGGTGGGGAAGGTTCCGGCGTTAAAGTTAAGCATTCCTACCATGGGCTTGGAGACTACTTTGTTACGCTGACAGTTATTGATAACGAGGGCGGGAGCAATTCCACCATGAAGCTCATCAGCGTAGTGATGACTTACAATCTAAACGTTTCCTCCAATGTCGCGGTCGAGATACCGGGCTCAGGCAAGTATAAAGAAGGGGACGAAGTTACTCTATCTGCACCACCCTCAGTGAGTATGCTTGGGTTGCCCGGCTTACTGGGTGCGAAGTACGTGTTTAAACAGTGGGCCGGTTTCTTTAATTCTACGGAGAACTCGGTAAGGCTTGTCTTCACCGGCTATGAGCCGAGGCTGGAGATGCGAGCCATGTACTCTGAGGACTACACGAGCATGGTGATCACGGTGGCTATTATGTCCCTAGTGATAATCGCAGTCATCGTCATATTCTTACGTAGAAGAAGGAAAAAGATTCCTTCCCTGCCACCTTCGCCGCCTCCGCCAACTTCCTCCGTTGCACTCCACATCTTACGTAAAATTGTATTCCCCTTTTTTTCCCATGATTTTTGAGAACATAAGACTTATTAATTCGAAGATATGGTATTTATCCGGTAAATCTGAAAGATGACAGAAAGTCGAGTAGGTTCGAAAGGGGAGCTATTTCTACCTAAGAAGATTAGGGAGGAGCTAGGCCTTCGCCCTCATACAAAAGTCATCTATAAGGTTGAGGGAAACAGGCTTGTGGTTGAACCAATTCCAAGCCTCGAGGATGTGCTGAAGAAACAGCCCTCTGTTGAGATCACTCTCGAAGAATTCCATGAATTCAGAAGGGAGCTGTCTAGGAGGGCAGAGTCTTGAAGATACTGTTAGATACGACGTATCTTCTACCAGCGATAGGTATCTCTCTTAAGGATTTCCCAAGAGACGTTTCAATTATGTTAAGGCGTAAAGGAAATCAGGTCTTTATGAGTGACATAAGTATCTTTGAGCTTTCAGCCAAAGGTGCTAAATACGTTAGTGCAAAGAAACTTCCTGCTGAAAGGGTGATTGAGGGCATAAGAGCCATAGTCTTTGATGAAAACATAGTGAAAATACCCATTCATGAAAGCAGGATTCTGCTCACGGCCCTAAGGATCAGGGATTGGCTCAATGACTTTATAGACTGTCTTATAGTCTCATCAGCCCTAAATCAATGCGATGCCTTGATAAGTGAGGATACTGACATTCAAAGCCTTGAGGAAAACAGAGCGTTTCACGAATTGTTAGAAATAATAAATCCTAAATTTGAGATCCGTACACTAGCCGAAATCACTTAAATCATGTTAAAAACCACTGACATCTCGGTGACTGTGAAAAACTTAATAAATTGCTAATCTTAACTAATTGTTAGGAAAAATGTGGATACCTACGTGGTTGGGAGAGATTTACTCAAGGCTCTTCCTTAGGTTTGAGAACGAGTTATTTACTTTCAATGAGGCTAGAGTATTCCTGAATACTGACGAGAACAAGCTTTCAGTAGCATTCAGCAGGCTGCACAAGCACAGGATCCTGCTGGTTTTCAACGATAAGAGGCCTAGGCTCTATAGGCTTATGGACCCGAGGGGCCTCGTCCTGTTAGCATCTGGGCTCATTAAAAACTTGGATAAGATTTCCCAAGAAAGATATGTTAAGGTGCTGTGTGACGCTTTCCATCTCCTTTCGCATTCACTAAGGATAACGTCCATGGCACTCTACGGTACTGTTGCTCGGGGGACAGCGAGGGATAACAGCGACATAGACATGCTCGTCATCTCCAATGATTTCTCCGGAAGCATTGGAAGGAGGATAGACCTGCTTCTCCAAGTGGAGAAGGGGCTTGAAGACGAATTGAGCTGGCTTAGGAGGCATGGAATCTATACGGGTTTCAGCTTCTATCCCTTAACAGAAGAGGAAGCGTCTAGGAAGCCCTTGCTCTTCCTCGATATGACTGAGGACGCCATAATCCTCTACGATAAAGACAGGTTTTTAGAGAGGGTTTTGACGGAGCTTAAAGCTGAACTGCTCAGGATCGGGGCCAGAAGGATTTTTGTCGGAGAAGAAAAGTGGTATTGGGATCTGAAGCCCGACTATAGGTTTGAGGAGGAGATAATTCTTTGAGGCTCGTCAGGATTGCTCAGTCGTATATGAAACAGGCTGGAGCTAGGCTTGATGATGCTCGCGACGCTTACGAGGAAGGGAATCATCCATACGCTGTGAGGCTGAGCCAAGAATGTGTAGAACTCTGTCTGAAAGCAGCGCTCAAGGCAGTAGGCATAGAGTACCCGAAGGTGCATGACGTTTCAGACGTTTTCCCAAGTGTTAAGCAGAGGTTCCCAGGATGGTTTCAAGCTAAGTTGGACTACCTCTGTGAATCCTCAAAGATCTTGGTTAAGAAAAGGGAGCTGAGCTTCTACGGTGGCGAGGACGCGTTCTTATCGCCTGATGAAGTAATAAGCGAGGCGGATGCAAAGGATGCTGTAGAAAGGGCTGAAAAAGCTTACGGCTTATGCAGAAAGCTGGTAGAAGAAATCGGTTCTGAAGCCGAACAAAGCGTTTATTAATCTACTTCTATGTTCAAGTTCACATAAAGTAGCATAGTCATTTTTAACTTTATCACCTGGCTTAAGACTCATTTTTCTCCTAATGTCTTTTAGAATGACTATTTGTCCTTTCGTAACACTTTTACCTCGCTCATATACTTGGTATACTAAGTTTTTACCAAATTTTAAGAAACGCAGTATAATCCGAGTAGACTTTACGTTTTTAATGAATAAAGACGCCATCGAAGCTCCGGCAGGATTTCTCCGGAGATAATGCTGAAGTAGGTCTACGCTTAAGCATCGGAAATCTTTATAACCATTCGTTTCACACATTTTATGTGGTGAAAAAAGTTGGACACTCGGAACAAAAAGAATTGCCTAGGAATCGTGGTGTATGCAACTTTAATCTCGCTTCTACTGATTACTGCACTATCCGTTAAAGCTCAGAATTCTGAGCTAGTATACGACTTCGAGGAAGACGTTGAGGGTTGGGATGCTGATTTGAACGTGGGACAGGGCGCTATTACCTCCGCAACATGGACTACTGAGAAGGCTTACCACGGCTCTGGAAGCTTAAAGATGTATTTCGACGAGTCTAAGGGTGCTGCTGGCGGGGTATGCGTATACTTCGAGGAGAGCAACCTGGCAGACCTTCAGGATAAGATTCTCTCGGTATGGATATGGGTTCCGCAGGATGCTAAAGCACAAATATTCATGCAGAGCGCTACTTGGGACTGGAAGAATAGTGAAGCAATAGACTTGGTTGGAGAAACCTGGAATCAAGTCGTCTGGGACCTTAGTAAGGAGGATATTCCTTGGGAGAACGCTGTGAGAAAGCTTGGTATTCAGATAGGCCAGTGGGGTGTTACACCGTGGAGCGGCGACTTCTACATGGATTACTTCACCACCTCCGCCCCTGCTCCTACTCCAACACCCACACCAACACCTACTCCCACACCAACACCTACTCCCACCCCTACCCCTATTCCTGGAGTATCAGTCGAGCTTGTGGTGGTAATCATAATAGTCGTAATAATAATCATCGTAGTAGCATACTACCTAGCCAAAAAGAAGTCGAAACAATAATCAATTTTTTATTTCTAATTTTATTATCGTCTATCACGAGTCTAAAAAATGATTGTCAAAAATTTGATAGATAATCGGCTATAAATCAGTCTTAAAACATAGAAGTCTTATGTGAGGATTGTCATAAGCAAGTGTGCTAGACATGTTATTCAAAGGGAAAGACGAATTGTTTTTCTTCACCTTTCCCCAAAAACGCATTACATTCATGCCTATCCACTTGCATGAATCATCCAAATATTCTTGCCATTTAGAAAGAACATTAAACTACTTCAAGTCGGAAGGCTGGGTGGCAGCAATACACACAGTTTTCTGTCCACTTAGAAATGATAATTATATATTTTAGAAAAAGATTAGGATGGAAGAACTCTCATTGACTTGTTTATAAGATTAGCGTGGTCGGAACGTCTAGTTTAAGAACAGCCTATTCTCTAAAATTTAAAACAGTTGGCAATTCGATTTAAGGAATGAGTTTGAAATGTGTATATTAGAGGACTTTAAAACATGATTTTCAGGATTTAACTTAAAAGGTTAAATTCCAGAATAACAAGCATATTCTCATTGTCCAAGGAATATAGATTTAAGACCCCTATTAGGAAAGACGAAATCGTTCAACTTAGGGCTGGAGACATTATATATATTAGTGGAGAAGTGTTTACAAGTAGGGATAGGACTCAAAAATTAATACTTGAAAACAGGAGTAAGTTGCCTTTTTCCCTGCAAGGTCTCGTCGAGTTCCACGCGGGTCCAATAGTTAGGAGGAGGAATTCGGGATGGGAGGTTGTTTCAATCGGTCCTACTACAAGCTTTAGGATGGAGAACAATGAGTACGATTTCATTAAAGATACAGGAATTATTGGAGTTGTTGGGAAAGGGGGTATGGGAAGTAAAACTAGAGAGGCATGTAAGGAGTTTAAGGCGTTCTACGGAGTTCTTCCCGGGGGAATTGCAGCATTGCTTGCTAAAAGGGTTACGCGCGTCATTGGAGCATATTGGCTTGAAGAACTCGGAATTCCTGAGGCAATGTGGCGCCTAGAGGTTCAGGATCTTGGACCAATAACGGTTGTGATAGACGCTTATGGAAACGACTTATACGAAGACCTTGAGAAAAGAGTTAGTAGAAACCTTTCAAAGCTCTTGGGAGACTTGGAGGATTAGAACCATGGAGAGCAAAATACTTAGAGACTATATTGTTGAGGCTATAAGGCTCTGTGAAACATCTCTTCCAATCGATGTGAAGAATCGTTTGAAGGAAGCCTATGAAAATGAGGATAGAGAGGTCCCGAAGAAAATATTGAGTACTCTTCTGGAGAATGTTGAAGTTGCTGAGAAAGAAGGCAGACCTATATGTCAAGATACCGGTGTATTAACCTTCTACATTAAGAGAGGAAGATGGGGAGAAGACGAGTTGCGAAAAATCATCTTCGAAGCTGTTAGAGAAGCCACTAGCAAAATACCGTTAAGGCCTAATGCTATAGACTTCTCATCGAAAATGAACTCTGGAGACAATACTGGAAGATTCATACCATGGATTGTCTGGGAGCCCGGTGGGGAAGATTTAGAGATTACTGTAATAGCCAAGGGTGGGGGCTCTGAGGTGGTTTCAGGCCTAAAGGTTTTACCAGCTACCGCCGGGAGAAAAGAGGTTTTCAGAATAGTGTTGGAGAGCGTTGCAAAAGCCGGAGCGAGGCCATGTCCTCCAATAATCCTCGGAGTTGGAATCGGCCCTTCTTCAGAAATAGCTCTTGACCTCGCCAAAAGAGCTGTTTACCTGAGGCCTCTCGGAGAAAGCCATGAGAATAGTATTATTGCAGAGATGGAGAAAGACCTCTTAAGAATGGTTAACGAGCTTGACATGGGTGTGCAAGGCTTCGGAGGCATAACGACCCTAGATGTTCATGTGGAATATGCATCCATTCATCCTTCATCCATGGCTGTTGGAATTGTGGCAAGCTGCTGGGCGCTGAGGAGAGCAGTGCTGAACGTATACAGAGACGAAGCGAAGATCATAAGCCACAACGTGCTTCTAAAATGAATTCCGGCGACATCTTAGAATTGCATAAATGCTTTTATTCTCCTTCCGACTCGAAATATTCGTGGAAAGAAGAATAAGATACTTCGATAAACTAAACCATATAGATAGGAGAGTTGGGAACATAGAGTCTTGGTTACCGTTTTCAGGAGAGGAGAGAACAAAGCTAGCGATATATAAGGCGTTTCAAGAGATTGTTGAAGCGTTTTTCGACGTATTGTCAATGAAGCTGGTTGAATTAAAAATACCTCCAAAAGACGATTACACTAACATTTTGATACTGGAAGAAAAAGGATTGATCAACAAAGAAACCTCCAGTGTTTTAAGGAGTGCAAACGGCTTAAGGAACAGGCTTATCCATGGTTATAATAAGGTGTCAGATGAACTAGCCTTAGAGTCGATAAGAATCTTGCTTCCAAAATTGGTTGAGATAAGGAAGGCCTTAGAATCATGGGCGAGTACGTAGATTTGCAAAAATTATTTGAGATCGATGGTGTTTTAGCAGTTCTCTTATTTGGCTCGAGAGCAAGAGGCTCGTCCATGGCTAGAGATATCGATGTTTGTGTTGTCGCGCCGGAAGCAAAAGATAGGGCAAGGTTGTTATTGGAAATATTTTCTAGAGTCGACTGCCGAAAGTACGACGTTTGGCTGTTCGAAGAGCTGCCGTTTTATATGAAGGCAGAAGTGGTGAAGAACCATAGATTACTATGGTGTGTTGATTTAGATAGACTTTACAATTACTTCGCTGATTTCCTTAAGCTATGGAAGGATCAGGAAATCAGGATTAAAATATATGGTAAAGAATTATAAGGAGAACCAATCCATTTTACTGTTTAGCTATTTGTATTATAAACCGACAGGCTTTGTCTCCCTTTGCTATGCATTCCGATTCGGTTACACTAACGTTCCTACCGTATAGTTGCTGGAATATTCCAGCAAGATATCCTCTGAAAAGCTGGCTAATAGGCTTGTCCTGATTATCTCTGAAAGGAGAGCATTCGAAGAGTTCGCTTGCTGACACTATCGCACCCTTATTGTTCAACTCCTCTATTCTGGCGATGCACCACCCCTTGGCTGACCTCTCTGCAAGTATTATTTTAACCGCGGTCTGCTTATCCACATGGTACTTGCTTACTACTGATTTGAACTTGCTCTCTCCCATTCCGATGCCCATTTCGTAGAGTATTACTGCTGCTCCTGTCCCAAACTTCTCATATAGCCTTTTCAGTATTGCTCCGAAGCTCTCAACTCTTAGCGTGAAGCTTCTCTCGCCACCCACCATTAGGGGGAAGAACAATTCATCTATAATGAGACCATTTAGAACGTTGCTTGAAAACTTCACTTCTAGAACCCCCTTAATGCTTTTTATATCTTCACTCAATGCGGTTAAATCTTCATTGGATTTAGATGCGTCGACTAGAACTCCCTTAATTATTTCGTCTTTTTCTAAATCAAGGTTAACGAATCCCGACAATTCTATTATGTTCTTATTGTGAAGCAACTCCACGATGTTTTTCAAACAAGTCCTCTTAGCCCTAATATAGAGTTCTCCAAGCCTTGCTTGTGGAAGATAGGCTTTACACAATATGTCTTTTGGAAGCCTCCCGCCATCAAGTATTTCATCAGATTTTTCCAAAAACACTTTACGCTGCATGAGCTGTTATTTCCTCTTTTTCATATAAACTTTTGCTCATCGAGCTTGTGAAGAAAATGCTTGGGAAAAAATATTGTTTTGAAATGCTTCTTTAAAAATGGTTTAAAATGTTTAAAAAGGTTCATGAAAGTTCATTTAATTTTAGACCCGTATTTTTCCCAATGAACGATTTCTTCCAAGGGTTTTCTGGTTCTCGTTGGCTTTTCATCAGGATAGCCCACTGAGACAGTGCATAAGACCCTTAGCTTATCCGGTATTCCGAGAAGCCTCTTTATCGGTTCTTCGAAAGGCGTGTTCAACACGCCCATCCAGCATGTTCCTAGACCAAGCGAGTGTGCTGCAAGCAGGAAGTTCTGCACCGCTACTGCAACATCACCATGATACCAGTTTTCACTCTTACTAGGGTCTGCTATGAAAATCACTACAACCGGGCTTTCAGCCATGAACCTTCCGTACCTGTGTATTTCAGCAAGCTTCTTCCGGGTTTCAGCATTCTTAACCACTAGGAACTCCCAGGGCTGGGAATTGTTTGCTGAAGGCGCCCACCTAGCAGCCTCCAAGCACTCTATTATCTTATCCTCCTCAACTGGCGTCGGCTTATACTTTCTTATGCTTCTTCTTGTCTTAATCGCTTCAATCACGTTCATGACAGACCACCTCTAGGAAGAGGAGTTTTCTGCTAATATCTTTTACTGAAATTTTTTTAAACAAACAAAGCGCATAATCACAGTGTTCTAAAAATGGTTCGGATGAGGGTAAACAGGTTTGAGAGGGAAACGATAGACCTTTCAGGATTCTGGTATTTCAAGACCGATCCCGAGGGGAAAGGAGAAGCTGAGAGGTGGTTTGAAGAAGAGCGGTTAACAGGTTGGGATAGGCTTTACGTACCATGCCCATGGAACGAGCAGGATTCTGTCTACACATGGTACATGGGAATAGCGTGGTACTCTAGGAGCTTCTACATACCGAAAGATTGGAATGGGAAAGCTGTTTCAATGTTTTTCGAAGGAGTAAACTATAGAGCTAAAGTCTGGGTTAACAAAACGCTTCTGGGAGAGCATGAAGGAGGGTTTACTCCGTTCTGTTTTAGGGTTGAAGACAAGTTGAGGTTTGGATGCGACAACAGGGTTTTCGTAATGGTTGACAACACATTGACAAAGAAAACTATTCCTCCGGGCGAGGGTATGAACCGAACGTATTTCGATTTCTTCCACTATGGGGGGATTCATAGAGAAGTATATCTCGTCGCTACTTCAAAAACTTACGTAAGCGATGTTACAGTAAGGACGGATATAGAAGACGGGAGAGGCATTGTTAACGCAAGCGTAAGCGTTGTGAATGAGACGGGTGAAGCCCGATTTTTCCAGTTAATTCTTAAAGTATTGGATCCAGACGAGGCTTTAATAGAAGATTCTGAAACAATATTCTTAGAGGCCTCATCCAGCAAGATCGTTGAAAAGAAAATCGTCGTTGATAACGCCAAGCTCTGGTGCCCGGAGAATCCGCATCTCTACAAGCTTGTGACAATTATAGCTTATAACGGAGAAGAAGTAGATGCAGTTGAAACAAGGTTTGGAATAAGAACAATCAGCGTCGACAACGGTAGGATTTTATTGAACGGGCGCCCGGTTTTCCTCAAGGGTTTTGGGAGACACGAAGATTTCCCGATTCTCGGCAAGACGCTTAATGGAGCCATACTTAGAAAGGATTTCGGGTTGATGAGAGATCTTGGTTGCAATTCTTTCAGGACCTCGCATTACCCCTATTCTAAGACTCACATGGATCTTGCGGACGAATATGGTTTCCTAGTCATACTTGAAATGCCCACTGTAGGACTTTGGCAAGGCGTTGAGAGACTTGATGACCCGGAAATTATAGATAAGGTGAGAAAAATTATTCGCGAAGCTATCCAAAGAGATAAGAATCGCCCGTCAGTTATAATGTATAGCCTCTTCAACGAGCCAGATAGTCGCAGAGAAGAGTTCCGAACATTGCTTAAGGAAGCGATTGAAGAGGCTAAGAAGAATGATTCCACTAGACCATTAACTTTCGCTTCATGCATGCATCTTGAAGACAAGGCTCTGGACATGGTTGACGTGCTTTCTTTCAACTTCTACTACGGGTGGTACACTCTTTGCGGAGACCTAGAGGCTGCTTCAAGAGCTTTGTCAAGCGTTCTCGACGAGCTTCACAAGAAACATCCTGATAAACCAATAATAGTAACGGAGTTCGGTGCGGACGCTATTACGGGAGTTCATCGAGACCCTCCGGAAATGTGGTCGGAGGAGTATCAGGCAGAATTGATAAAAACCTATTGGAACATCATACTTTCAAAGAAATACGTTGTCGGAGGACATATTTGGAATTTCGCAGATTTCAGAGTGGGGCAAAGTCCTGGGAGAACAACGCTGAATCGCAAAGGAATCTTTACGAGAACGAGAGACCCCAAGCTTTCTGCAAGAATCGTAAAGGAACTCTTTAGAAATACTCCGACATATTTGTGACAAAGCGGTTTAAAGGCTCTACTATCAGGTTCCCGATTCGAAAATCCAGCTGCCAGTGTTTCTATAAATTTCTGTCATTAAAGATTCCTCCCGGTCTAACGCTAGGAAGAATGCGGCAACATGCTTACAGAACTATTTTTTGAGTGCGCACTATATGGCGAGACTAGGAGATCCAGAGTAGGATCTGCGCTAGAGAATTGTGAAATTTAGCAATTTAATACTAGAAGAGTTAAAGCTTCTTCATCAATCTTATATGAAACCTTTATTAAACTTCTTTACAACTCTTTACCTCTATCCTCCTTGTGCAATAGTCTAAAGTAAGCCTCAGTTTTTCTATCAATTCTGTTCCTACAACTATTTCCTCAATTCCCTTGATAGTCTCTATGAAACCATCGAATCGATTTTTAAGACTTGGAATAACTACCTCTCCAAATGTTCCGGTAGATCGAATGGAAAGAGAGTTAGCAAGGATGAGTTCTCTTTGCTCCAAAGAAAGCTCGTCGAAAGAAAGCTGTTTGAAAACATCTTCAGGTATGAGAAGGAAACCTTCAAATCCTGTATCTAATATGGCGATAACAGTGCCTTCGCTCGGAAAAACTTTGTTCATTACCGGATTCTTAATAATTACCTCCAGCACTGGAATGTCGTCTAAAAAGTAGGGATTCATCCTCCGAGCTACGTGTGGCTGAGAGTCGGCCTCATTCTATACCCGCCGTGAACCACCGGTTTAACCGGTTTTGTAGAAACTATCCTTAGACCCCGTGGCTCAATACCTTTACTCTTCAAAATGGAAGCCAGCTCCTCGAGAGTGCTGGCTTCTGCCACTATATCCTCTCCTCTTAGAGCTTTAAATATCGTTTTATCCTCATCCATAGATTTTTCAAGGATAGCGAAGTAATTTGTTAAAGCATCCTCAATCACTTTTGACATTCCTCCCTTGCTTGACCCATGCAAGCGTTTGACGATATTCCTAAGCTTCTTCTCGATATCATTGCTAAGGGAAATTGTAATCGTACCCATGTAATTAATCAAAACATATGTTCTATTTAAATATTATCTTCTTAGACTATTCCCTGTTTTCACCTTCATCAAGCAAATCGCTTTAGCGCTGCCTCATTTTATACCCGTATTTCTCCCAATGTGTCATTTCTTCAAGCAGTTGCCTACTTCTCCCTAGTCTTTGATTCTTAACAACTAAACAACTAACCCCTATGGCTGAGAATTGTTTGCCGATGGAGCCAATCTAGTCGCTTCAAGACACTCGATTATCTTCCCATCCTAAGTAGATTTATGTTTTCTTATGCTTCTACTGGTTCTAATCGCCTCTATCACATTCATCTTTAAACGTCTCTGTTAAGGAATAGACTAGGATAGTATGGTTTACTGATGATGAATCAGAGATTACAAAATAGATTATAACGATTTTTAATCTAGTAATCTCGACTATTATTAGTTCTTACTGGCCTCCGGCTTCGAACGTCCAATTATTAAGGTTTTTGCAAATGAGTGTAAGTATTCTCGTAGACTCGTTCTGATCCAAGGCAAGGAAGAATGCGGCAACATGCTTGCAGAATTGTTTCTGGCTTATTCTCTTAGCCCAATCGTCACAATCATGCTTCATTTTTTTCTCAAACACGTTTATGACTACAGTATAGTCTTTCACCTTGGCTCTGATAATTTCTTTGCTAAGTTCTTCAATAACTACTTTATCAACAAGCTCCTTTGCCCTCTCAAATCTTCCACCCTCTAGGAATGCAGAGACCAGTGCCTCAACTCCGCCACCTGAGGACAAGGCTGCTTCAACCCTGCTGACCGTTCTCTTCAAACCCTCCTCGGCGAAGTAATTCAATATCTTGTTTAAAGCTTCATCCTGGTGTTTCTCAATCGTCCCCATTATACTCATCATTTGAAGAGCGTTCTTTACAGCATACCCCTTGAAATGGTTGTTAAAGTAGACGTAGACTCTCTTGGAACTCGACGATAACTCGTTAATCTTGCTTCTCCATTCTTTAAGCTCCTCAATCTTGTAATCGTAATAGTACCAAGGTCTACCTCCCCTGCCGTGGAACCTTACGTATGAGAATTCTCCAGTAACCTTAAGCACAGCCGGCAATAAAGGTTCGTCAACAATGCAGTATCCAACATTATTATCTGAAAGCAGCTTAAAGACATCTTCCCTCATCCAGCTGGGGTCCCTAAACTCGACGGCAAAACCATAGCCGTCGGGAAGGCTCTCTAAGAACTCGCTAAACCCTTTGAAGGCTTCTATAGGTTTCGGCGGGAGCTGGAACAATATGGGTCCAAGCTTATTAGCATTCTTAAGGGGAATGAGCACTTCAAGAAAGATTTTTAAGTCTCTCATAGCGCCCTTCTCCAAGTCCATGAGTTTAACATGAGTAACTGTTTTAGGAACCTTCAGCGAAAACACGAAGTCTTTGGGCGAGGTTTTTGCAATCGTCTGTATGAAGCTTTTAGAAGGCTGTTTGTAGAAGGAAGAATCTATTTCAACAGTCTTGAAAACGCTTGCATACTGCTGAAACATCTTCTCGCTACTTGTGTAGAAAACGTTAAGCCAATCCTTGTAGCTCCAACCCGATGTTCCTATGAGGATATTATCCAAACCTTTTAGAACAATCTCTTCAACCGTGATAAACTTTTAGCCGGAACCATATTATTCCTCTAAATTTTATAGTTTTAAACTAAATGAAGCAAATAAACTCTGTAACCTATGAGGTGATCTTAAAACCTGTGAATTACTTTTATTGAATACTATTTTACGGGTTGTATTATAAACTTACAGGCACCGTCTCCTTTAGCTATACATTCTACCTCTGTTACACTAACACTTCTACCGTATACCTGTTGGAATATGCCTGCTAAATAGCCTCGGAAAAACTGGCTTATGGATCTTTCCTGACTGTTTTTAAAAGGCAAGCATTCGAATAGCTCTCGTGCCACGATGATCGCTCCGTTTTTATCGTAATCTTCCAATTGGGCAATACACCATCCCTTTGCTGATCTCTCAGCAAGTATTATTTTGACAGCAGTCTCTTTGTTAACTTTGTATTTGCTTACTACTGATTTGAACTTGCTCTCTCCCATTCCTATGCCCATTTCGTAGAGTATTACTGCTGCTCCTGTTCCAAACTTCTCGTAAAGTCTTCTGAGTATTGCTCCGAAGCTCTCAACCCTAAGAGTGAAGCTCCTCTCCCCACCAACCATTAGGGGAAAGAACAATTCGTCTATAATGAGACCATTAAGCACATTATCTGAAAACCTTACTTCTAGAACACCGTCAATATTCTTGAGCTTCTCAACGAGATCTCTCGCACCTTCGTTTGACCCCGAGACGTCAGCTAGGAATCCTTTTATTATTTCTCCGTTTTCAAGATTAGTGTTTTGAAAGCCGTATAGTTCGACAATTTTCTTTTCTAAAAGTGTTTTTGTAACCTTGTCTAAACTACTGCTCTTCAGTTTTAAGTAGAATTCTGCGAGTTTAGATCCTGGAAGATATGCTTCACACAAGAAATCTTTGGGAATCTTTTCCCCAGTAAACGCAGGTATTTGGTCGCTCTCTTCTCGGCGTCGCATGTGAACCTCCATTTCCGTGTGCTTATAAGCTTTTTTATTTTAAGATTGATTTAAATAAGTGGTTAACATAAAGATTACACTTATTTTTTTACGGAGCCATTTATAATCCGAATAAGCATGCGAAGAATATTTGTCTAAAAACAATACTTAGCGTATCAGGCTCCTCGGGTATCGAGGATGATTACACTAATGGTAAATAGTAAAAGTTATTAGGCATTACAAACACTTGAAAACGGTGTTTAAAAATGCTCTGGGAGTGTTTGACAAGCCCCGATATAAAGGAGGCTGTTGATAATAAGCTAATCGCAATCCTTCCAGTGGGCTCTATAGAAATACATGGGCCCCATATGCCGACTGGAACGGATTCTTTAACCGTCTGTGAAGTAGTTAAGATGGCTGCAGAGAAAGAACCTGCAGTAGTATTGCCCACCTTATACTATGCGTATGTGCCTGAGAACAGGCATTTTCCAGGAACCATATCCTTGAGTGCGAGAACAATATTAATTATGATTGAAGAAATATGTGACGAGGTCTCGAGGAACGGTTTTAAAAAAATTCTAATAGTTAATGGGCATGGGGGGAACAGCAGTCTCCTAAGAGTTTTTCTGAGAGAGATTTTGCACAAGAAGAGGGATTACGTTGTCTACGCATTAATAGAGCCATGGTTGGCAATAGAGGAAGTGGCTAAGAAAGCATGTGAGAGCAAGGTAGCTGGGCATGCTTGTGAACGTGAAACAAGCATGGGATTATACTTGTTTCAGAACCTGATTAAGATGGAGAATGTAAAGCAAGAAGCAGCAATAGGCAGCACCGGTCTAACTGGAATAGAAACACCTGTCGATTGGCAGGCCTATGCTATCCAGCTCTACCTAGGGGACCCTAGGTTAGCAACTATGGAAAAGGGTAAAATACTGGTAGAAAAACTTGTGGATTTTGTAGCGGATGCTATAAGAAGGATAAAACAAGATGAGAAGGTTCCGAGAATACTTGACGATTTTTACAAAAGAGCATACGGATGATGAGAGAAGGGCTTTAGAACCAGTCTGAAAGCCAAATATACGGATTTCCTGCTGGAAACAATATTCCCAATGCTTCTTCTATTCTCCCCTCGTGTTTAACATGCTGATCAATCAATACGTTCTTCGGATTTCTATATCCCAATATGAGCTGCATTAAAACCCATTGGGGAAGTTCAACCCACTTTACCGATTCGGATTGTGAAAGAGATACGCCCGAGTCCGAAATATCTAAAGTGACAAGACCTATGTCTGTTTTTAAAGATATTCGCGAAGGCAATTCCTTGCTACAGGATTTTCTTAAGCGTTCTTCGAATACCGGGATGAGTTTTCTAAAAGTCGATTCAAGATTAATGATTCTACCCATGCCGTCAGATGCATAGGGGTAGTCGATGCTCACTGTGCAACCTAGGCTTTTACAAAGGTCTGCAAAAGGATGGTCGAACGGAACATATATCTCCAGCTCGGTAACTCTCTTCTGGAAGGCAACATCACAAGCGTAACGGAGCACGTGCTCGTAGAAAGCAGGGTCCTCAGCACCCACTTCCGTTACCCTCATGGCTCTAGGCCACCGGTCGGCGGCACAGTATGCAACTATTTTACCAGAACCGTCTTCAAAAACGGTTCCGTCCGCGGGCACACCCCACCCACTCCCCTTTTTGAACCTAAACCATTCTCCTCGATACCTTTTCAGAGGCCCGGTCCTCGACTCGTTTGACGATTCATAGAGGTCTAATACGGCATCAGCATCCTCCTTTACCATGGGGCGGGCTTTAAGCCCGGGCCTCGTCCTCTCCGCATTCCTAAGAGGCATTGTGATTTTGAAAATGGGAAGTGTTGAAGCATACCCCCATCTGAAGTAGTAGTCGGGTATGCCGAAGAGCATTGAAACATCATAGCCGTTTCTAACCATGTATTCGATGGAAAACTCTATGACTCTTCTCGAATACCCTCTCAACCTGTATTCTTCTAGAGTTCCAACACCCCCTAGCCCACCCGTCTTCAAATATACTCCCCCAACCTTCATCTCCAAGTCGTTTATGGTAAGCCAACTGACCGCTGAGCCTCCCAGCTCGTCTAGGAGTAGTTCAACCCTGTGCGACCTCGGGAAATCAGTAACCCTTATCTCACCACTCATACGCTCTTGAGAATTTTCGAAAAGATTAATCTTACTCTGCCTCTATATAATATAGGTCTTGTCTCGAATCTCTTATAAGAGGCTTTTTCTTAACGAAGCTATTCCCAACAAGTATTGCTAAAGCGTGTCTTACGGTCCTCGTCGGAAGCATTGTTTTCTTCACTATATCCTTCTGCGTCAAGGGGCCTTCGTATTCAAGAACCTTCAGGACGAGTTTTGCACTCGGCGGCAGGCTGCTTATATCGAGAGACATCCTAGCCTTCTTCTCAAGCCTTTTAGCCAGCGAGGTTTCACTCTTCAACCTTACAAAACCAATGTCTTCTCCTCTTTCAATCATTATTTGGCTTGTGGCTCTAACCCTATACCCGCCGTCAATAATGACTTCGCAAGCGGAGTTGCTTACTATGTCACGTACCTCTATAGTGCTTTCAAGCGGCGTTACTAATGGTCTCCTAGTCAAGTTCAGTGAGTTCACCGGGACTATTACAACGACTTTTGCATGCGGATGTATTATTGGCCCACCCGTAGAGAGAGCGTAGGCCGTTGAACCTACGGGCGTAGAGACTATTAACCCGTCTCCAATATCTCTCCACACAAACTCTCCATCGACGTAAAGACTATACTCGAAAACTGTAGCGCTTCTCCTGGGGAAGATTGCCAACTCGTTTAGAGCGCATGGTGTTTCAAACCCGTCGACGACAGCCCTAATCCTTGCGGAATACTCTATCGAGTAGTCTCCATCATGTAGTGTTTTTAAAGCGTCTTCAGCCTTATCCACAGTCGTCTCCATTAGGAAACCATTATTCTCTGTCTTGCTCACGCCTAAGACAAACAGGCTCCTTGACTTCAAATAGCGGATGGTTTTTAAAACATCCCTGTCCTCGCCGACGACGAGAAGAATCCCCTCGCCCGTTTTAAGATCTTCGAAATCCTTCAGCCGTCTGACTTCAAAACCCATGCTACTGGCTACTTTAAGAATCCTCCTCAAGAGAGCGCGTTCAACCTTTGTTGGAGCAAGTAATATGTCCAATTGCAACCCGATTGAAGAAATTAGAGAGCCATATTTAAATGGATTGTTTTTAAGGTTTTAAGAGCCTTTTTTCAAAGCTCTTTTTTGCCCATCTGCATCACAATAATGCAATTATTGCCTGCATAGAACCCCTTAAATAATGCTTGTATGAGCCCTCTTAGAGGATGGAGGATCTGGCGCGTAAAATAAGAGAGAAGGCGAAGGAGGCGGGGGCTACGATACTCGCCCATAATTACCAGAGGCCGGAGGTTCAAGACATTGCCGACTTCGTAGGGGACAGCCTAGAGCTATCGATAAAGGCGATGGAGACTGATGCTAAAGTAATAGTATTCGCCGGAGTCGACTTCATGGTTGAGCAAGCAGCAATACTGAACCCTGAGAAGAAAATATTGACTCCAGAGCCCAGCTCCATATGCCCGATGGCTTGGCAACTAGATCCTCCGGTGGTTGAAGAGTACCGTAGGAAGCATCCTGGAGCCCCATTGGTTGTTTACGTGAATTCTTTCGCAGAAGTCAAATCAATGGCTGATTACGTGGTTACTAGCAGCAGTGCTTCAAAACTAGTCTCGAAGCTGGATGAGGAGAAGATTCTCTTCGGACCAGATAGGAATCTTGCTTCCTTCGTTGCTGAAACAACCGGGAAGGAGGTAGTGGCAGTGCCTCTAAACAGCTATTGTCCCGTCCACATAGGTATAACTATGGAGAAGATCGTCATGGCTAAGGAGAAGATATCTGATGCAAAGGTGCTCGTGCACCCTGAGTGCCCGCCAGAGACTAGGAGGATAGCGGATTTTGTCGGAAGCACTAGCCAAATAATAAGGGCAGCAGGGGAGATGGATGCTAAACGCTTCATAATAGGGACTGAGGACGGCGTCGTCCACAGAATAAACAAGCTCTACCCGGGGAAGGAAGCATACCCGGTTAGCGAAGGCGTTGTATGCTCCAACATGAAGAAGATTACTCTCGAAAAAGTATATAGGAGCCTAGTTTCTAAAGAGGCTGTCGTTAAGGTTGATGAGAAAATTGCTGAAAAAGCGAGGGCGGTGCTTGAGAGAAGCTTCAGCCTTCTGGGGGTGGAGATCCCTTGGCAGAGGAGATAGTTTTCAAAAAGTTTACTGAATGGCTTGCTGAAGATATACCGTTTTGGGATCTTACTTCAGAACTCATACCCCCTCATGTTTCCTGCGAAGCCGTCGTAATGGCTAAGGAAGACGGGGTTTCTGCATGCTGCGAAGACATTGCGCCAATATTGGAGAAAATGGGTTTTGAAGTAAAGATATTGAAGAAAAAAGGAGAAGAGTTTAAGGCTGGAGAACACATAATGCAGATCAAAGGCAATATGCGAAAACTCTTGGGCATTGAGAGATTATTGCTTAACATTCTTTCTCAAGCCTTTGGCATTGCCACTCTAACGAAGAAATTTATAGAGAAGGCGAGGGAGATAAACCCGAATGTGAAAATAGCTGCAACCAGAAAAGTCAAGCCAGGTTTCCAATTATTCGAAAAGAGGGCAATCGCTGCCGTAGGAGGAGATACGCATAGGCTAAACCTTTCAGATATGATCCTTATTAAGGAGAACCATTTGAAGTATTTTGGTTCAGTAAAAGAAGCTGTTAGAAAAGCCAAGGAGGCTACGAGCTTCAGCAGCAAGATAGAGGTTGAGGTTTCAAGTGCAGAAGAGGCTGTTGAAGCTGCTGAAGCAGGAGCAGACATAATCATGCTCGACAATTGTACACTGGATAAAGTAAGGAAGGCGATCGAGACGCTGGAACAGAAAGGTTTGAGAAGCAAAGTGTTAGTAGAGGTTTCAGGAGGAATAAAGCTTGAAAACCTTGAAGATTATGTCAAGACAGGGGTAGACATAATAAGCTCTGGAGAACTTACTCATTCTGCTAAGATCATCGATATTTCTCTAGAGGTTACGGAGGTCAAGAAATAATGAAGAGAATAGGCCTTATAGGTTGTGGCGCAATAGGTTCGCTTATAGCTAAAGCAATAGACGAAGGGGTTGTAAAGGCAGAGCTAGCCTACGTTTACGATATTAATAGTGATATTGCTTTAAAACTAGTTGGAAAACTGAAGAAAAAGCCTAGGGTTTCCAATGGGATTGAGGAAATGCTGAAAGACAAGAGTGTCGAGATAATTATAGAAACTGCTAGCGACGAGGCGGTTGTAAAATACCTCAAGCAAATCGTTGAAGCAGGTAAAGAAGTCTTAGTTATGAGCATAGGAGGCTTACTTTCACCAGAAACAAGGAGAATATACGAGGAAAACATTGGAAGAATCCATGTTCCTGCTGGAGCAATAGCTGGACTCGACGCCATCCAAGCAATAAGCCTAGTCGGAGTAGATAGAGTAGTGTTGACTACGAGAAAGCCTCCTGAAGCATTAGCATACTCAAGATATTTCAAAGAACAAGGTATAGATTTGGAGAAGATACGAGAGCCGACGCTGGTTTACGAGGGCCCTGTGGAGGATGCTTTGAAGCACTTCCCGAAAAGCGTAAACGTGGCGGCAGCACTAGCATTATACTCTAAATCCGGAGTGCTTGTTAGAATAATAGCAGATCCAACTAGGGAAAACATAGTGCACGAGATAGAGGTTGAATCCAAGGTTTCCAACTTAAGGATACTTGTTGAGAACGTGCCGCATCCAGACAATCCTAGGACAAGCTACTTGGCAGCATTATCCTGCATCCAGAAACTCAGGGAAATCTGTGGCTGAATACTAACTTCTTGGACTGCGTGAACACACCGCTATTTCTTTAAGGAGAAACTTGCGTTACTTCAGGAAAATCTTCCAAATAAAAAGTCAAATTAACCTTTCTCTCGTCAATAAATCGATTCATAAAGATTATCTTTTACTTCCGAATCTATAGGCTTAACATCCAGTATATATTCACGTGCCAAGCTCGAGTGAAAAAAGCGAACCTTTAGGAATCCTTAAAAAGGAGAACAATTTTCTAAAATTTCCTTACAATAAGGATAAAATCTTAAATCTACTTAATTACATTAATTAACGAAGCCTCTTGATGAATGGAATCTTGTCAAAATGCTTGTCAAAGCTATATACTTCGTTAATTCCCATCTTTCTAGATACTACGCAAGCCACTGCATCATTAGGGCTTACCTTGTATCTCGAAGATATTGTAAGAGCCTCCTCATATTCTCTTCGTCCAACTCCCTCTATCTTTATGTTTTCGGTTGCAAGAACGTCTTCTAGAAACTGAATTGCCCTTTCAAGGCCGAGTCTTGCTTCCACTATGTTAAGGATTTCTGACAAGTGTATTGTTGATATTACTACTTCTTCACCTTTTTCAACGTTCTCGATTATGGTAGACGCTCTTTGCTTAACCTCTTTTTCCTCCTGTCTTAATCTTCTCTTCGGCCTAAGATAGGCATGCAAGAAGACTGAAGAATCTATGAACCTAGCCATACAAAACAGTCCTCAGTTCATGAGTATTCCCGAAATCGTTTACCTGTTCTATTTCTATTGCGTCTATAAGGTCAGTCAGCTTGCCACGTTTCCTGAGAGGTCTAATCAGAACCTCATCGTCACTTAGTCTAACCATCAATGCCCTCTTACCCCAGTTTCTCCTCCATTCAGCAGGTATCACTACTCTTCCGGCCTTATCGATTTCAACGGTTTTTTCAATCATTTTACCATATTATGGTAAATTTGCCACATTTATAAGCATTATGGTATTCAACTATAGCAAATACTATCAAGAAAAACATAACACACGAAACAGAGGTCAAAATCTTGGTGTATTTGTAAAAAGTTAGATTCAGCTGCAGATGTCCCGAAGTTTCTAGATGCAGGATAATGCTCTAAATGTGGCGAGCCTGTAACCCCTTTCGCAAGAAGAAAGCCCAGACTCTCCTCCATCTAGCTGCTTACTTCTGTCGTGTTGGTGTTGCTAGGTTGATGATAAGAAGGGCTTGATTCTTTGTTTTTAATTGCAAAAACAATAGCGACTAAAAAATGAGTTCTCAAACATTCGACATTTTGACACGTTCCTCAAACTAATAAATATTAAAGATTTATCTTTAGAGTGAAATTTTACGGGAACAGCACGTTTTGCAACCAACGTAACCCATAAAATATTATCGCATCATAAACTATGAGCGACAAAATCATTGATGGAATAAGTATTATAAAGTATAATGTGAATCCTAACCATTGGTGTTCTCG
>Ga0185307_1000530_pt1 | contig 23769 bp, 24 predicted proteins | sample LHCtaG_FD_128010 | JGI IMG/M metagenome (GOLD analysis project Ga0185307, IMG submission 128010) | Hot spring microbial communities from Little Hot Creek, USA to study Microbial Dark Matter (Phase II) - LHC4sed_matched (SPADES... | ecosystem: Environmental > Aquatic > Thermal springs > Hot... | reverse complement strand
CATGAAAAGGCTTGGAGCGCAACTCCAAGGCCATGACGAGGCATTCCTGAAGGCTTGTCTAGAGTTGGCCGAGAGGATAGCTAAGGAGGAATACGACGCGAGAAAGATATTATTGCTGTGGGCCTTGGGCGTCAAGGAGTGCTACGCCAAGCAAGGCTATGAAAGGGATGGCGTGATATGTCAAGCACTTAGGGCAACGCCCACACTTTCTCGCCTTATTAACGATGACGCCACTTGTCGAGCAGATCGTCAAGCCCTTGTAGCGAATTGAATTTAAGAGATTAGAGCGGAGTATGATTTTTAGCCTTGGAGTAAGGATTTGTTTTGTTAAGCAAAAGGAAAGAAAGGAAAGGTCGTGCAATATTCACGACGCAAGGGCTTGAAGAGCGGTTAAAGACTTGATCCCAAAGGGTGGTGGTTGTTGAGGTCTCGACTAGAGAGGGATGTGGAGGTCTGCGCGTGGGTCCCTTGTCACATCACGTGCTTCTTCGAAATTAGGGAGCACGACAACCCCCTTGAGATCGGCTCGAGGGGGGCCGGCTTCAACCTTGACGTGGGGGTGAAGACCGTTGTCAGGCTGAGGAGGTCGAGCGACGTCGAGGTCTCGGGAGGCAACGACGTCTCAAGGGACGTGGTGGAGCGCGTGTTGCACGGCTTGGGGGTTAGGGCCCGCGTCGAGCTGGAGCACGACGAGCCGGTGCCGATGGGTGTCGGGTACGGGGTCAGCGGCGCCACGGCCTTGGGGGCGGCGATAGCAACCTCCGTTGCCCTAGGCAACGTCATGACCCTTTCTCAGGCGGGGGCCGTGGCCCACGTCGTCGAGGTGGAGCACATGACCGGCCTGGGCGACGTCATAGCCCAGATACACGGCGGGGTCGAGGTGAGGGTCAAGGAGGGCGCTCCGGGCATAGGGGTCGTCGATAAGCTCCTGCACGAGCCCGACTTACGTCTAATAACCGCGATTCTAAAGGAGGTCCCAACGAGGGAGGTGCTGACGAAGAAGAGGGAGGCGATAAACAAGTATGGGAGCTTGGCCTTGGCGAGGTTGCTGAAGAGGCCGAGCATCGAGGTATTGATGAGAGAGGCCAAGGCATTCGCGGAGGGGGTGGGCTTCATGGACGAGGACGTGAGAAGGGCGGCTGAGGAGGTCGTTGAGAAGGGCGCTTTAGGGGCCTCAGTGAAGAAGGGGGTCTTCTACGCCTTGGTCAAAGAGGGGCTCGTCGATGAGCTCTCGAGATTGGTAAAGGAAAGGCTTGGAGGGGCCAGGTTGATCGTGTGCGGCATACACGACGGCGGCCCGAAGGTCCTCTACGCGAGGCGCCTTTGAGGCAGTTCGAGAGCACAGCCCTACGGCGTACCCGAGGACGAGGCCTCCTTCCTCAAGCCCTTGGCGATGCGCTTGAGCTTGGGCCACCCGGTTCGCTCCGCGATCGAGAGGTGGTGGTCTATGAGCCTCCTCAGCTCGCGGACCTCTGCCCCTCGGCCTACGGCCATGTAATGTCTAAGCCTGGTGTAATGGATTAGGGCTTCGAGGAGTGAGGCCTCAGCTCTGCATATGGGCCTCGGCCTCGCCTTAACGGCCTTCGCGTTGACTATGGAGCAGTGCACCTCGTAGTACTGGCCCCTATCGACCACCTCTCTGAGCTCGAAGACCAGCCACGCGCGGGCCTTCCTTAGCACGGGGACGCCGTCGAACCACCTAAACGACATCTTGCCCGGTTTGAATACGCAGTCGAAGAAGACCTCGACGTCCTCTACCACGTTTAGAGCCCCCCGTTTGTTCGCCCTCAAGTTCCTAAGTGTCGCGGTCTCGCCAAAAGAGCGCATGACGAAAGAGCGGTAACTCGAGAAGAGGGCGCCCATGGGGGCGGCATGCGGTCTGCCGTGGAGGTCCAAGGTCGACGCTATCACCTCGTAGAGGCCACCTACGCTGAGGTCGACAAACTTGGTTACGTTCAAGGGGCTCTCGCCGCGCGCCATACAGGTCATGTCTGGGCGAGGGGAAAGAAATAATTAGCCTACGCCCGCTCACTACCTCTCAACGATATTGGAAGTGGTCTGGATGGAGGACATCCACAAAAAAAGGCCATCGTTCTCAATCCCGCTACAGTTCGTCGGAGTCAAAGGCGTGAAGATGCCCGTGGCCTTCGTGAAATTCGGAGAAAGGCCCCACTTCACCCTGCCGGTCTTTGACGCTTACATAAACCTGCCCTCGACGATGAAGGGCATCCACGCCTCTCGCCACTACGAGGTGGTTGCTGAGGTCATTTCTCACTTCGCGATGAAGAGCGGGAAGCTCGAGGAGATATGCGAGAAGATCGCCGTCAAGCTCCTCGAAAGGCACGAGTACGCCTCTAGGTCTTACGTCAGAGCTAAGGGGGAGCTGGTCTTCGAAAGCCGCATTGAGGATTCGGGGTCGATGAGCTTTGAGCCCTGCACGATGATAGGGAAGGCATGGGCTCACAGGGCCAGGAGCGGCATAGAGACTAAGAAGGCCGTTGGGGTCTCGGTCAAGGGGATGACCGCGTGCCCCTGTGCCTTAGAGTACGTTAGGGAGAAGGTAAAGCATTTTCTCGAAGGGCCTTTGACCGACCAACTACCGCTCGCGACCCATGTGCAGAGGGTTACGGGTACCATAATGATTGAGGTGCCCCACGGATACGAGCTAGACGCTATGAGGCTGGTGAAGATAATTGAGAGGTCCATGAGCTCCCCGACGTACGGCTTGCTGAAGAGGAGCGACGAGGGGGAGATAATATGCAGGGCCGTGTCGAACCCCAAGTTTGCCGAAGACGTCATCCGCTCCATGATCCAGGGAGTCGTGGAGGAACTTTGGGACTTCCCCGACTCGACGTCCTTTGAATGCCACGTCAAGAGCGAGGAGAGCATTCACAAGCACGACTTGGTGGCCAAGCAACGAGGGACTATCGGCGAGTTCAGGTGCTTGGTAATATAGAGGTGCCCCTTCATTGGACTGGAGCCTGTGGGAGCCGTGGTACATGTGGATAGTAAGCGCCTTGGGGCTCAGCGTGTCGGAAGACTACGAGGCCTCCCGCGTCCTAGACGCGCTGATAAGAGATAGGGCGACTGACGCTGGCGAGCTAAGGAAGATCGTAGAGGGAAAGCTGGTTTTAGTCGTAGGAGCGGGGCCGTCGATCGAGAGCGATCTCGGCGAGGTGTTTGATAAGGTCGACGCGGTGGTGGTCGCCGATGGGGCTTCTAGCAGGGTCCTCGAACTCGGGGTAACCCCCGACATCATAGTCACAGATCTCGATGGCGATTTAGACGATATATACGAGGGTTGGCGGAGGGGCTCTCACGTAGTCGTTCACGCTCACGGAGACAACATACCAGCGTTGAGAGCGCATATACAGAAATTCGGCGATAGATTGCTCGGCACCACTCAGGTGAGGCCCATCGGTTGTCTCTACAACTTCGGCGGGTTTACGGATGGAGATAGGGCTGTGTTCATGTGCATGGAGCTCGAGTGCAAAGCCGTCTTGATGGTGGGCATGGACTTCTCGACCGTTGTCGGGAGGCACTCGAAGCCTTGGCTCAGAGGGGATGTTGTCGCTTGGCCGTTTAAGCGATCCAAGTTCGTGATAGCCAAGAGGCTCCTCTCGTGGGCCTCAAGGCTGTATCAGAGGCCCATGGCCAGATTGACGGCCCGGGGCGCGGATTTGGTCGACGGCGTTGAGGACTTAAAGGCCGAAGAGCTCGAGGGCTGGATCAAGAGGGTTAGGGAGGGCTAGGTCGAGGGACCGCCTCACTGGTTGCCGGACCAAGAGTCAATACCTTGGTTAAGCCTTAAGGGCTTCTTGAGCCAACTTCCTGAGCCTGTTGGCCATGTACTCCAGCACGTCGGATAACACGACGTTGTTGTCGTAGCTTGACAAGATAGAGCGCAACTCGTCCCTAGGCATTTGCTTCAGCTTAGAGGCCTCTTCCACTAACTTAGGCATCGCCCTGATTATGTTGTCGACTATGGTTATCGAAGCTGCTCGAGCGGTCCTCGACAGCGGGTTCAGGTCTATGGCTATGACCGTCTTGCCCATCCTCCTGAGGGCCTCGGTCCTGTCGCCGTCTTCTAGCGGGACCAAGACCACGTCGGCTATCAGAATGCCTCGAGAATCGACCCTCCTCCTCTCGCTCATCAGCTCGGGTATCGTCGTTTGGAACCTCTCGTCGACCCCCAGCACCTCCTTAGCGCCCAAGCTCTTCAGCAATGAGTCTATCGCCCTTTCCCTCTCCTTGGCCCTGTAAAACAGGTTCACTTCTATCTTCGCGTTTACTACCTCTGCCAGCTTGATTATCCACTCCCCGGCCAAGGCCGCCGCGTTGCCGTTCACGGATATGACGGGCCTCTCGGCCAAGAGCAAGGCGCAGGCGGCCGCCCTTATCGCCCTCAACGCCGGCTCTATGGTCTCCTCCCCTAGCAAGTAGTCGAAGGCCTCTCCTCGCCCGTGGGCTATGAGGCCTGCTCTGGCCACTACGCCTGTCTCTAAGTGCTTTATCAGTTCCTCCCTGATTACGAGTGAGTGGCATCTAGGATGGCTTTTCGGTATCAATTGACCCGCCCTCTCTATCGCTTTACCAAGACGAGCTTCTCGTTTGGCACGTCCACTGACTCTATCATCGCGCTAGCTATCTCTCTGACCTCGCCGAGCAACGTGATGAGCCTGACAACTTCGCCGTCGACCACAGCCTTTACGACCCCCTCGGCTACCTCCTTGACCTCGTCGCCCGACCTCAGGTAGACCCTAAACTCGCACATGTCCTTGTCACATTTTAGTCACGATAGGACCAGATAAATCTGACCGTTCGTCCCTAGAGGGCGTTTTGCGGTGGCTTAGGGCGGGTTGGCCCAGCCTCCAGGGACCTCCGCCTCGCCCGCACCTCACGGGGTATTGGCGCGGGGTCGTGAGTGACGGTCGAGCCCAACGGCACTGGGCCCCCATCTACGGGCGCCCGCCTAGGCTCGGAGCGCCGCTCCCATCGCCTGAGCGGATTCCAATTTTATATACCCAGCAAAGAGGGTCGGGGCTTGTAAACCTAGCTAGGACATCGACCGCGAAGCAGCTCAGGCCCCAACCCGCCCCCGACCCCGCCCTCACGGACCCACTGAGTCAGCGTATAGCTAACCCCGACAACCCCGCGGAACTCCCTAGGACTGAGCTGCCCCTCAGCACCACTAGACGTTTTCACCTTAACCCATGGCAAGCTAACCTAAACCAACCTAATAAACGCTTCTGCCCCTCGAGCTGGCCTTCATGCTGTTATACGGGCTCGCGTGGTTCACCCTAGTGAGGAGCGTAGAGAAGAGGGCTTCGCTCAAGGATTCTATCGATATCGCTCGCGAGCTTGTTCGGCGACTTAATTATTCCTACCGCCGGCATGGCCGGTGGGGTGATGAGGTTGACAGCGGCGAAGAGGAGCATAGAGTTTAACAAGGCGTTGGCCTCGGTCTTAATGCATATAATTTTGAACTTTACGGCCTTAACACCGTTCTTGCTACTGAGCTTGACATTGTTTCGAATCGATAAGTTTAACCACGTTGGGCCCCGGTCTTGTTCGCCTTGACGCTGATGGCTGTCGGGGTCGGTCTTCCCCTCTTGAGGGCCTCGGCAAGTCGAGGGCATTTCAAGAATACGCATGCAGGGCCTCAGAGGTTCTTGAAGGCCTTCAGGAGATGGGATGAGAATACGAGCACCGCTGTCGAGCACAGCATCAATGAGCTCTGTCAAGCTCTCAATGATGTGTTCTCTAGGCCGCAAGCCTTGGCCCTATCATTTACGATGTCCTTAGGCCAGTGGGGGCCGCCATGACGATCCCATACGTGGTCTTCTTAGCGCTCAAGTACGTGGTCCCCCTATTCCCTAATCTTAGTGGCGTACCCGGTTTACAACTGAAAGCCTCGCCCTTCAGGGCGGGGATGATGGGGGAAAGCCTATGAGGCGTCCTGTTCCTAGTTTAGTAGTTGATATAGCCCCGAGTCCCGAGAGAGGTAGGGGTAGGGCTGGAGGCCCGGGATTAAACCCTCGAAAAGAGGGGATGCGATCCCAAACCCCCAGCCCTATCGGGAATCCCCGCTCTAAAGGGCGGGGAGGAGGGCAGAGCCTTTCGTACATGATTCCCGTAGGAATACCGGCTATGCTAGGCGTGGTCGAGAGCGCCATGAGGGCAACGTTTGTAAGCTTGGGCGTCGCTCCCGCGATGGCTTCCTCGGCATCGATATTAACTAGGGCCATCGCTATCTGTTCCGAGGTCGCCGTCACGGGGCCCGTCACGGTGTTCTATTCGGCAGACGTTTTCCGAGGTCTGTTCGAGAGGAGGTCAAGGAGCCCTGTGCATGGCGATGAGCCTAAGGTTGTCTCCCGTCCTAACGACGAGGTCCGCTAAGGTCTCAAGCCTCTCGAGCACTTCGTACAAGACTACAAACGCCGAAAGAGAGACGTTGGACTCGAGGAGCGTTAAGTTCAGCTCTCTGTGGCGCTCGTCCACCTCCCCTTCTAAGTCCTCGAGCTCGTTGCACAGCTCTAGCACCTTTAGAGCGTCTGTTGAAAGTGAGGAGAGGGCCTGCCTCAGCTTATTGAACATCATGTTGATGAGCAACAAGAGCTTTCTAAACCCTTCGGCCACCTCGGGAGTTGAGTACCACCTCTTCGAGGCCGCCATCGAGATGCGGTACGATATGCCATCAACGTAGTCGAGGAGGCTGTCCAGGTTTAGGATCAACCTCATCCAGTCCTCTCTGTACATCAATGCCTCTCCGGCTCTAGCCAGGTAATCGAAGATGCGGAGCTTGACGTCGTTGCCCTCTTTCTCTACCTTCTTGATCTCTTCGGCGAGCTCGTTGATCCTCTTATTAGCCCTACTCTTAAAATAAATCTCCATCATCTCTTCCAAGTACCTGTAGGAGTCCCAAAGCTTCTTGCTGTGCTCCATCACGAAGTCCAAGAGTCTAAATAAGGCCTCTTCGGGCGAGGGCCTCTCTAACGCCACCGTCTCCGACCCCAAAAGGCTTATTTATCGCAAACTGTTCTACTGCGTTGACTTAAAAATTTCTCGTGCCCACGTGATGGCTTTGCACGAGCTCTCAATGGCCTCCAGCATTTTTGAGGTCGTGCTGGAGGTGGCATTGAAGAACAATGCCAAGAAGGTCTTAGAGGTCGTTGTCGAGGTGGGCGAGTTGACGCTACTGAACCCAGACCAGCTCTCCATGGCCTTCAAGGTCCTAAGCAGAGGGACGATAGCTGAAGGTGCAAGGTTTGAAGCGAAGGTCGTTAAGGCCAAAGCCCGGTGCAACAAGTGCAACGAGGAGTGGGACGTGGGCCTTAGCGACGTATCTCCGGTCACAGATCACTCCATGTTTTTGACGTACCTGGCCTACGACTCAGAAAAGTTCTTCAAGTGCGCTTGTCCGAAGTGCGGGGAAGCTGACTTCAGCTTCGTGTCCGGCAGGGAGCTCGTCATAAAGTCAATTAAGATCGAGAAGTAAGTTAGCGGCTCTATATGAGCCCTCGAGGATATTGAGAAAGTTTAAAGGAAGTGGGAAATTCTCTTATATACTTTAGAACCCTCCTTTAAATCGCGATACCTGCGCCTAAGATTTGGAGGGATTTTAGTTGATAGAGATAAGATGGCACGGTAGAGGGGGGCAAGGTGCCGTCACGGCTGCTGAGATACTGGCATCAGCAGCCGTGATCGAGGGCAAGTGGGCTCAAGCGTTTCCGAGCTTCGGCGCTGAAAGGCGCGGCGCTCCTGTTCAAGCATTTACGAGGATAGATGATAAGCCCATACTCAATAGGTCCTTCATCTACGAGCCGGATGTCGTGGTGGTCCTTGACGAGGGCTTGCTTGAAGCAGAGAGGGCCGAAGTGATGGCGGGGCTCAAGCTTGATGGCAAGTTGATCGTTAATAGCGGTCGAGAGCCGCGCGAAATCGCCAAGGAGTTGGGCTTCAAAGGTGATGTGGCGACAGTCGATGCCACTTCGGTGGCTCTTGAGGTCTTAGGGGTCCCCATAGTCAACACGGCTATATTGGGGGCGGTCGTTAGAGCCATCGACATAGTTAGCACTAAGAGCGTGGTCGAGGTATTTAAGAAGAAGTTCTCCCCCACGCTGGCCGAGAAGAACGTCAAGGCCTTCAGCGCAGCGTACGAGAGGACCCTCGTGGGGAGGTATTGAGGGGTGACGGAGCTCAAGAAGTGGTACGAGCTACCCGTGGGTTGCATGAACACAGAGCCCGGCTCAAGTCTGAGGAACTTGACCGGCGGGTGGAGGACGTTTAGGCCCGTCGTAGACAAGAGCAGGTGCACGAAGTGCCACCTGTGCTGGGTGTTTTGCCCAGAGGGCGCCGTGGAGCTAGAGGAAGACGGCTTCGTGAAGGTCAACTACTCCTATTGCAAGGGTTGCGGCATTTGCGCTAATGAGTGTTACCCGAAGGCGATAACGATGAAGAGGTGAGGTCCATGGAGGAGAAGATGTTCCTTTCGACAAACTATGCCGTGGCCTATGCGGTTAAGAGTTGCGACGTGGACGTTGTAACGGCATATCCGATAACCCCTCAAACGACGGTGGTGGAGAAGATTTCCGAGTTCGTAGCCAATGGAGAGCTGGACGCGGAGTTCATACCCATCGAGAGCGAGCACTCCGCCTTGAGCGCAGTCATAGGCGCGTCAGCCGTCGGGGCCCGCGTCTTTACGGCGACGGCCTCTCAAGGGCTGGCGCTAATGCACGAGGTACTCTTCATAGCCTCGACGATGAGGTTGCCAATAGTGATGTCGATAGCCAACAGGAGCCTAAACACACCGCTCAACATCCACTGCGACTACCAAGACATGATGGCCTCTAGGGATTGCGGCTGGGTCCAGGTATACGTCTCGTCAGCTCAAGAGGCGCACGACACCATAATCCAAGCGTACAGACTGGCAGAGAGGAGCGACGTCCTGCTGCCAGTGTGCGTGTGCTACGACGGCTTCGTGCTGAGCCATACCTATGAGCCCGTAGAGGTGAGGGAGAGGGACGAAGTCCTCAAGTTCCTGCCCCGAACTGAGAGGCCCAACGTGCTGGACCCTCGCAGGCCCGTAACCATGGGGGTTATGGCGCTCCCCGACTACGCCTATGAGTTCAAGTACCAGCTAGTCGACGCCCTCACCAGAGCCCCAAGGGCGCTAGAGGAAGTGGACAGGGAGTATGAGAGGGCCTTCGGGGTCGGCTACGGGCTTTATGAGGAGTATAGGGCGGAGGACGCCGAGGTCTTGTTGGTAGCAATGGGCGCCATAGCCAGCACGGCCAAGATAGCCATAGACAAGTTGCGCGAAATGGGCGTAAAGGCAGGGCTCTTCAGGCCCAGGCTTTACCGGCCCGTGCTGGAAGAGATCTGGAGGGAGAAGCTCAAGAGGACCAAGATCCTCGCCGTAGTCGATAGGGCGATATCTTTTGGAGCTGTGGGCGGACCCCTCTTCACCGACGTAGCCTCGTTGTTCGCCAACGAACCGGAAAGGCCCTTGATGATGAACTTCATCGTTGGGCTAGGCGGGAGGGACGTGACCATCAAGGACTTGATGGAGATCGTGGAGATCTCGCGCAAGGCCTTGAAGAAGGGCCGCGTCGAAAAGCCTTGCGTGTACTACGGCGTCAGGGGTGTTGAGCATGGAGAGTAGCGCGTTTAAGAGCATAAAGGACCTGCCCAAGGTCGAGTACTTCAGCGCTGGGCACAGGCTATGCCAAGGGTGCCCTGAAGGTATCATAGCCAAGCTAGTCACGAAGGTCTTGGGCCCCAACGTCATAGTCGTGAGCCCAACAGGCTGTCTGGAGGTTAGCACGTCGGTCTATCCGGAAACCGCGTGGAAGGTCCCTTGGATCCACGTGGCGTTCGAGAACGCCGCGGCCGTTGCTAGCGGTGTCGAGGCCGGGATCAAGGCGTTGAGGAGAAAGGGGATCAAGTTCGTAGACGAGAAGATACATGTAGTCGTCCTCGCTGGCGACGGCGGCACAGCCGACATAGGCCTACAGGCGTTGAGCGGCGCACTAGAGCGAGGTCACGACTTCGTCTACATATGCATGGACAACGAAGCCTACATGAACACCGGCATTCAGCGAAGCGGGACTACGCCGTTTAAAGCTTGGACCACGACCACGCCCGTCGGGGCTAAGTGGAGGGGCAAGCTTCAGCCAAAGAAGGACATGGCGGCAATAGCGGTAGCGCACAGGATACCCTACGTCGCCGTTGCCAGCATCTCCCACCCGTTGGACTTCGCCAACAAGGTCAAGAAAGCGGCGGAGATCGAGGGATCGGCGTACATACACGTCTCAGCCCCGTGCCCCACTGGCTGGAGGTTCGACCCCAGCAAGACCGTCGAGGTCGCGAGGCTCGGCGTGCTCACGGGCATGTGGGTCCTCTATGAAGTAGAGATGGGCAAGTTCAGGGTCACCGTGACGGTCCCTCGGAGGAGGCCTGTCAAGGACTACCTGAGGATGCAGGGCAGGTTCAGCCACTTGACCGACGAGGAGGTAGCAGAGGTACAGAGGTACGTCGACGAAGAAGTCGAGAGGATAAACAAGGTGGTGGGCTACGAAGCCATAGGGCCCGTCGCTAAGTAGCGTCACCGCTTGAAGAGGTGCGGAAACATCTTTTTAACTTCTTCAACTATGTGCTCGACGTCCGCCATTATCGACCTCCAGACGCCCTCGCTCATGAGCGGTCTGGACGTGTCGTAGAGCGTCCTAGGCGGGTCGTAGCCCATCAAGTTCTTGAACTCGGCGATCCACTCTTGAGGGAGCTCGTTCTGCAATTCTATTCCCAGCACTTTAGATACCATTATGGTCCATGCTCTAGCGACGGTCACGGCGTTGTAGCCCCCGCCGCCGACCATGACGTACCTCCCGCCAGCCACCTTATGGGCTATATCGTGCACGATCTCCGCTATTTCGGCGTAGGCCCTTGTCGTGAGGGCCAGGTGCGCCAAGGGGTCTTCGAAGTGCGTGTCTACGCCGCACTGGTGGATTATCACGTCGGGCTTAAACTCCTCAGCTAGCACCGGGACTATCTCCTTGAAGGCGTACAAGTAAGCATCGTCGTGGGTCCTAGGGGGGAGCGGCACGTTAACCATGAGGCCATAGCCCTCACCTCCGCCTACTTCGTCCACGAAGCCCGTCCCGGGGTACAAGTAGAGGCCAGATTCGTGGAAGTCCACCTTCAAGGCTCTCGGCTCTGAGTACAAGATCCACTGAGTGCCGTCTCCGTGGTGCACGTCTATGTCCAAGACCATCACCTTCTTCACGTTCAACTTATCTAGGAGGTATCGAACTGCTATCGCTATGTCGTTGAAGACGCAGAAGCCCGCGCCCCTGTTGCGGTCAGCGTGATGGAGGCCCCCTCCTGGGTTGAAAGCGTGAAGGCACCTCCCGCTCATCACCATGTCGACGGCGACGAGGGTCCCTCCGACCAAGTAGCGCGAGGCCTCGAACATCCCCTTAAAGGCTGGCGTGTCGCCGAAGTCTAGCATCCCGTGTCCCTTCTCGCTCAACCTCTTCACCCTCTCTATGTACTCTCGACTATGGACGAGCAGGAGCTCCCCCTCTGAGGCCATCTTAGGCTCTACGTGCTCCACTTTCTCCAACAACCCATAGCACTTAAGCAGGTCGAAGAAGAGCTTGAGACGATGAGGATTGAGGGGGTGCCCCCTTCCAAAGTCGTACTTCAAGTAGACGTCGCTATAGACTATCACAGTTTTGTCCAAGACGGCCCCTCCTAGGTCGAAGGCCTCCTTCAGCCTATATCCACAGTATTTTGCGAGGTTTTTGAAGTTTTCCGTCGATCTACGAGGTCCTCCTAGGAGTCTAAGGCCCCACGCCTTTGTGCGACCGTCAGTTCTAGAGGGCTTAGACCGTGATTAACGCTTGAAGCCTCTTAGAGCTATTAAGGCTCTCGGCGCTAGAGCTGAGTGTGGAGGGTGGAGGGCATGGCCGTGATACCCGGGCACGACGTCTTGAAGATGGGCGCAGTCTCGGGTTTGCTAGACGGCGCGATACAAGCTCAACCTGCCGGGGTGGACTTGACGGTGGGCGAGGTCTATAGGTTTAAGGGGCACGGGCTCTTGGGCTTCTCAGACAAGTCGAGGGCGTTGCCGAGCCTCGAGAAGTTGGAGTTCGACGATGAGGAGAGGTTGTTCTTAGAAAGGGGGGCCTATAGGATCAGGTACAACGAGGTGGTGAGGGTCCCGAGCGATTGCGTTGCGATAGGCCTCCCGCGCTCTAGCCTCGTGAGGATGGGGGCTACGGTGATAAGCGCGCTGTGGGACCCAGGCTACGAGGGCAGGGGCGAGGGCCTACTGATCGTCGAGAACCCTCACGGCATAGTCCTCGAGAAAAACGCTAGAGTCGCGCAACTGGTATTCATAAGGCTCGAGTCCAAGCCTATGAGCGAGTACAGAGGCATTTACATGCACGAGGGCCTGCTTAGAGACCGCCAGCCGTAGAACTTCTTCCAAGTCTCGATTACCTTGGGCAATATGGGCTCTATCAGAGGGCCCCTATAGGCCCCCGAGCACCTTGTGTCGACGTATACGCCATACTTGAAGCCCATATTGTCAATGTATAGTGCGTCACTGTCCTCAGGAGCCCCCACTCTTACGTAGAAGGGATATATCCTGCAAACACCCGGCCTCTCTAGGTATATCATGCATCTCGCGAGGCCCCCTTCGTAGTCCAAGAACACGCAGGACCCGTCGGGCTTCTTGGCCAAGGCTATCTTTCCGTTGACTTGGACTATGAAGGGGCCGAACGACTTGTATATCCTCAGGGCCTCGTGAAGGAACAGCGAGACGAGGAAGTCGCAACAGCACCGCCCGCACCTTATGCAGGTCCACCTCTTCACTTTTCTCCACGGGACGTAGTCGTGCTTGGACAACGAAGCCACCTTTGAGTCCTCTTAGGGACGTATTTAACTCACGCGACCTCTTTTCTAAGCTTTCTGCGACGTGAGTTTAAGGCCGTTAATCCTCCAGATGTCCCTCGCAGGGCTCGTCGACCCTAAGAGGACGTCCTGTTGCAACATCTTTTTATTAGCCGAGGCTCGATATCTCCTAAAGGGCCTGTAGCGAGCACGGTGTGTTGAGAAATGCCCATGAACAAGGCCTATAAGCTTCACGTGGACGCCTGTAACGAAGTGTTGAGCTCGATCCTCACGGGATCCATTAGCAACAGGACAGAGGCTGTCGAGAAGCTGGTAGAGGCCTACAAAAAGCGGGGGATAGGACCCATAAGGGGCTGGTCTTCGAAGAACCTCTACGACAAGGAGATGGCCATGGTCTATCTCGTCTGCAAGCGGGGCCTAGGCCTAGAGCTTAGTGAAAAACCCGCCTTAAGCCGCATCTTCTCGTATGAGGACAAGTACGAGGACATATGCCGTGAGATACTCGAAGGGGCTAGGCCCTACGACGTCATCCAGAGAATCGCCGGTAATGTGGACAAGAACATGATATTTAGGGCTCTGAGGTTGATGCTAACGGCCGTCGTCTTGGGATTTGAGGAGGAGGACAAGCTCTTTAAGCTCCACAAAGCCTTGGCCGAAGAGTTCAAAGAGTACGAGAAGGGCTTCCGCTCATACATTAAGTTTTACGTAGCCCTAAGGGTCGCTGAGAAAATAGCCTCGGGGGAGGTCAAGAGCAAGAAAGAAAAGGAGGCCTTGAAGCTGGCCATGTGCTTGAGAGTTGGTGCGGAGCGCGAAGCCCCGCCAGACGAGCTTATATCGCTCATAGCCAAAGAGGTGTTTGGCGCCCCCGAGGGCGTCATTAACAAGGTCCTGAGAGGTGCTAGGCCGTGATGGTCGCTAGGGCTCCGGCCACTTCAGCGAACTTGGGCCCCGGCTTCGACGTCATAGGTGTGGCCTTAGACTTAGCCTACGATGAAGTCGAGGTGGAGGTGGAGGAAGGGGAGGGGGTGGAGGTAGAGGTAGAGGGGGTGGAGGCCCACGAGATACCCAGGAGCCCTGAGAAGAACACCGCGGGCTTGGTCGCGAAAGAGCTGTTGGAGAGGAAGGGGGCGAGGGCGTACCTGAAGATCAAGATAAGGAAGGGCGTGCCTCAGGGAGTGGGCTTGGGAAGCAGCGCGGCTAGCGCATCAGCAACTGCTGCTGCAGTGGCTAGGGCTCTGGGGTTGCGGCTGAGCCCTCAAGAGCTAATAAAGGTGGCTTCTCGAGGAGAGGTGGCTTCTTCGGGCGTGGCACACGCAGATAACGTTGCACCTTCGATCCTAGGGGGGTTTGCCGTTATATTGAGCTACGACCCCCTCAGCGTCGAGAAGCTCGCGCCCCCTCCTCACTTGGAGTTCGCCCTGGCCATCCCGAAAAACTTGAAGAAAACCACTAAAAGGGCGCGCGCAGTGCTGCCCAAGAGCATAAGCCTCAAAGAGCACGTCGAGGCCATGGCCTCTTACTCCATGCTCCTCGTGGGCATCCTCAAGGGAGACGTTGAACTGATAGGCAAGGCCATGTGCTCTGACAGAATAGTCGAGGCGGCGAGGGCGGGGCTCTACCCCGGATTTCTGAAAGTCAAGGAGGCGGCTATGAGGGCCGGCGCGTTCGGGGCCACCTTAAGCGGGGCTGGGCCGACGGTCATAGCCGTGACTGACGCTAGAAGGGACGATGCTTGGATCATAGCGGAGGCCATGAAGGGCGCTTACGAAGAAGAGGGGATAGAGTGCTCAGCCGCCGTCTGCAGGTCAAGGGCCGTGGGCGTGGAGGTCTTCGAGAGATAGTTGTCGCCTAGCAAGGCCTTAACGAATTCGTCGATCTCTTCTGCATGTTGAAGCTCCACGAACTTGGGGCTCATCTTCAAGACTATTTCTGGGTCCTTAAGTCCGTGCCCCGTGGCCACGCACACGACGACATCTCCCCTGTCCACGAGGCGCTGACTCATCGCCTTAGCCAAGCCAGCTATAGAAGCAGCGCTGGCTGGCTCGACGAAGAGGCCCTCTGTGGAGGCCAAGAGCCTCTGCGCCTTGAGTATCTCGTCATCTGAAGCGGTGATTATCGTGCCTCTAGACTCCTTGACGGCCCTCAAAGCCTTCTTCCAATTGACAGGAGCCCCTATCCTTATCGCTGTGGCGATAGTCTCCGGGTTAGGAACCCTCAAGAGCTGGTCGCTATTTTCCTGCAAGGTCTTTGCCAGAGGCGCTGCCCCCTCTGCCTGCACGCCTATCATTCTCGGAGTCCTGTCGGCCAGCCCCAGGAGCTTCAACTCCTTGAAGCCCTTCCATATCGCGCTTATGTTGCCGGCGTTGCCCACCGGCACTATGACCACGTCTGGGACCCTGTAGCCCAGTTGCTCGTACACTTCGTAAGCGAGGGTCCTCTGCCCCTCAAGCCTGTAGGGGTTTACCGAGTTGAGCAAGTAGAGCGGGTAGATCGAGGAGAGCTTCCTGACGACCCTGAGGGCGTAGTCGAAGTCCCCCTTCACCGATATCACGTGCGCCCCGTAGGCCATGGCCTGAGCGAGCTTACCCAAAGCGACCTTGCCCGATGGCACTAGAACTATGCAGTGGAGCCCCGCCTTGGCCGCGTAGGCCGCGAGGGACGCCGAGGTGTTCCCCGTCGACGCGCATATCGTCACCTTGGATCCCAGCTCCTTAGCCCTCGTAACCCCTACGGTCATCCCCCTGTCCTTGAACGACCCTGTCGGGTTCTCCCCCTCATTCTTCACGTAGACTGCCGGGTGGTTGAGGAGCTCTCCGAGCCTTCTGGAGCGGTGCAGGCCCGTCCCGCCCTCATAGAGCGTGACTGGTTCGCTCGACAACACGGGGAGCAACTCACGGTAGCGCCAGACGTTGAAGGCCCTCTTCGACCACAGCTCGGCTAGATCGATGCCCATTAGCTCTGAGTAGTCGTACACCACGTCCAGCAGGTCCCCGCACTTCGGGCACGTGTAGACTATGTGAGACTGCGGGTACTCGGCCTTGCACTCTATGCATTGAAGGCGAAAGTTCATGAGGACCTTCTCCTGACAGCCTACTGCTAATGTCGAGAACGGCTTAAAAAGCTCTGCAGGGTTCCTGTCCAACAGAGCGTATCTCAATGCTCTGAGGATGTAGTTTGAGTCGAGAGGAGAGGCCTTGCGATGAAGCTACTTGCGAGGCAGGCCTCACCAAACCTTGACGAGCGCTCTCTCCATGTACTCATTGAGCGAATAGACCGTCGGCTTGCCCAGCATGCGCCACGTCACGACCTTCAAGAGGGCATACGCCATTTCTAAGGTCGTCACGACCGGTATGCCTAGCTCGACGGCCTTCCTCCTTATGATGTATTCGTCCTTCAACATCTCCACGTACTTGTCGAGGGTTATCGACGAGGGTATGTTTATGACTAAGTCCACCTCCCTGTTGAGTATCGCGTCCATTATGTTGGGCTTTCTACTGGGCTCTCGGACCTTGTAGAGCACTTTGACGTCAGTAAAGCCCTCTTCCCTCAAGAACTCAGCCGTGTGCTCCGTGGCGAATACGTTGAAGCCCAAGGACCTGAAGTGCTTGGCAATGGGTAATATCTTCTTCTTTAACTCGGTGCCCCCGACGGTTATCAAGATGTTGCCCCCTTTCGCTGGTATTTTGAAGCCTGCAGAAAGCAGTGCCTTGTACAGCGCATCCGTGAAGGTCTCGCCGAGGCACGCGACCTCGCCCGTCGATTGCATCTCGACGCCCAGCACCGGGTCGGCTCCTTCGAGCTGCATGAACGAGAACTGAGGGACCTTCACCCCTACTGCTATTGGCGGGGGCTCGTCGCCCTCCTTCCACGGTATCTTCTCGCCCATCGACGCATGAGACGCGAGCTTCATCAAGTTGACGGCCTTGACCTTCGACACGAAGGGCATGGATCGCGAGGCCCTCAGATTGCACTCGATGACGTAGACCACTCCGTTCTTTACGAGGAACTGTATGTTGAAGGGCCCTTTGATCCTGAGGGCCTTGGCTATTCGCTTCGTGTAGTCCTTTATGGTGTTTATGATCTCGGGACTCAACCTCTGAGGAGGTATGACCATGGTCGCGTCGCCAGAGTGTATCCCCGCGCGCTCCACGTGCTCTATGACGGCCCCAATGATCGTCGTCTCGCCGTCCGAGACCGCGTCCACCTCGACTTCTATGGCGTCCTCTATGAACTTACTTATGACCACTGGGTGCTCGGGGCTCACGGATGCAGCCCTGAGCAAGTAATCCCTGAGCTGTTGAGGCGTCCACGCGACCCTCATGGCCGCTCCGCTTAGGACATATGACGGCCTGACCAAGACCGGGTAGCCCACTCTCCGCGCGAAGTCCTCGGCCTCCTCTATCGACCCGAACTTGGCCCACGAAGGTTGGGGTATCCCGAGCTCGTCCAAGAGCTTGCTGAACTTCGCCCTGTCCTCGGCCCTGTCTACGTCCTCCCCCGCCGTGCCCAGGATCTTGATACCGAGCCTCTCGAGCTTGGGGGCCAAGTTGTTGGGTATCTGTCCCCCGACGCAGGCCACGACCCCCAAGGGCCTCTCCTTGTGGCATATGTCAAAGACCCTCTCGAGCGTGAGCTCCTCGAAGTACAGCTTGTCGCTCATGTCGTAGTCCGTGGACACGGTCTCGGGGTTGCAGTTTATCACGATGACCTCCTCGATCCCCCTCTCCTTCAGGGCCCAGACCATGTTCATTGTGCACCAGTCGAACTCCACCGAGCTACCGATCCTGTAGGTGCCCGCTCCGAGCACTATGACCTTCTTGATGTCGTCCCTGAACTCTATGTCGTCCTCGTCCCCTCCATAAGTCACGTATAGGTAGTTCGTCTGCGCCGGCCACTCGGCCGCGAGCGTGTCTATCTGCTTCACGACGGGCACTATGCCCCTCTTGTACCTAAAAGCCCGGACCTCGTCCTCCGCCAGCCCTAAGCACATAGCTATCTGCTTATCTGAAAAGCCGAGCCTCTTCGCCTCCTTTATGACGTCAGCTATCTCTTCGAGGGACCTGCCCTTTAAGGCCTTCAGCTTCTCCTCCATGTCCACTATATTCTTTATCTTCTCTATGAACCACGGGTCTATGGACGTCAGCTCGTGGACCTCTTGAACCGTAAAGCCCACTTTGAGGGCCGCTGCTATGTCGAACATTATCTCATCAGTCATCTCGCTGAGCCTCTTCTTGAGCAGCTCTCTGTCGCTTACGTCGCTCGCGACCAGGCCCGGCTTCCCCTTGTCGAGCATCCTCACGGCCTTTTGGAGCGCCTCTTCGAAGCAACGGCCTATCGCCATTACTTCTCCGACGGACTTCATCTGAGTGCCGAGCCTTCTATCGACGCCCTCGAACTTCTCGAAGTCCCACCTCGGGAACTTCAAGACCACGTAGTCCAGGGCGGGCTCAAAGCAGGCGGTGGTCCTCCCGGTCACCTTGTTTATGAGCTCGTGGAGACTGTAGCCCAAGGCGAGCTTGGCCGCCATGTAGGCCAAGGGGTAGCCCGTGGCCTTAGAAGCCAGGGCCGAGCTGCGGGAGAGCCTAGGATTCATCTCTATGATGCAGAACCTCTCTGATTTGGGGTCGAGGGCCAGCTGGACGTTGCACTCTCCCACTATTTGGAGGGCCTCCGCCGCCTTTATGGACGCCACCCTCAGTATGTGGTACTCTCTGTTCGTTATCGTCTGCGAGGGCGCCACGACTATGTTGTCTCCCGTGTGGATCCTCATCCCGAGTATGTTCTCCATGTTGCACACAGTGACGCCGTCTCCGTACTTGTCCCTCATGACCTCATACTCTATCTGCTTCCAACTGGATATGCACTCCTCAACGAGCACCTGGCCTATGAGGCTGTGGGCTATGCCCCTCCTGACTATCTCCACGAGCTCCTTCTCGTTCCTAGCCACGCCGGAAGCCTTGCCCCCTAGGGTGTAGGCGACCCTGACCATCACGGGGTAGCCTATCTCCCCCGCGGCCTCGATGGCCTCCTCGATGCTGTAAGCGGCCTTGCTCTTGGGCATAGGCAGGCCAGCGGCCTCTATGGTCTCCTTGAACATGAGCCTGTTGGAGCACTTCTTTATGCTCTCGACCGAGGTCCCCAAGACCTTGACGCCGTACCTCTGAAGCACGCCCATGTCGTAGAGCTGGACGCCGCAGTTCAGGGCCGTCTGGCCCCCGAAGCCCAGCATTATGCCGTCTGGCCTCTCCCTCTCTATTACCTCGGCCACGAACTCCGGCAAGACCGAGACGAGGTACACCTTCCCGGCCAACCTTGGATCGGTCTGTATAGTGGCTATGTTCGGGTTAACTAGGACGGTCTCGATGCCCTCTTCCCTGACGGCTTTAAGGGCTTGAGAGCCGCTGTAATCGAACTCCCCCGCCTCGCCTATCTTTATGGCCCCGGAGCCGAGTATCAAGACCTTCTCGACGGTCTCTCTACCCACGGCAGTTGACCCCCATAATGTTGGCGAATATGTCGAAGATGTACTCCGTATCGTATGGGCCGGGCGAGGCCTCGGGGTGGAACTGTACAGCGATGACCGGCTTCTTCCTGTGCTTCAAGCCCTCCACCGTCATGTCGTCGGCGTTGAGGAACCACACCGACAAGCCCGTGTCTCCCAAGGTGTCCTCGCGGACCGCGAATCCGTGGTTCTGGCTCGTCACGTAACATATCCCGGTCTCCAAGTCCACGCAGGGCTTGTTCTGCCCCCTGTGGCCGTACTTCATCTTGAATGTCGAGGCCCCGAGCGCTAGGGCTATCATCTGATTCCCCAAGCAAATCCCAAGCGTTGGGATCCCAGTCTCGATCAGGTCCCTTATGGTCTTTATGGTCTTGACGTTGAGCTCTGGGTTTCCAGGCCCATTGCTCACCAAGACTCCCTTGGGGTCAAACTGCAATATCTTGTCGGCGTCGTAGTCCTTCGGAACCCTTACGATCGTGAGGTTCCTCTGCAGGAGGTTCCTCAATATCCCGTACTTCACGCCGCAGTCTATCACAACGACCGTCGGTCCCTTATTGTTGTATACTATCGGCTCCTTTATCGTGACCTCGCTCACCAAGTCTAAGCACTCATACTTGGGGGCCCTCTCGAGGAGTGAGAAAAGCTTATCGACGTCTACTTCGCCCTCGCTCACCTCGAGAGCCCCCATCATAACCCCCTTGACCCTCAATTTTTTAGTGAGCTTCCTAGTATCGATGCCCGATATGCCCGGTACCTTCTCCTCGTACAACCACTCATGAAGGCTCTTAATGCTCGTCCAGTGACTCGGCTCCTCACATAGCTCGTGAACTATCACCCCTAAGACGTGGGGCTCATCCGACTCGTAGTGCAGGGGCAGCCCCCAAGCATCCCTGATGCTCGGGTCCGGGACGCCATAATTCCCAATCAACGGGTAGGTGAAGCAGAGTATTTGTCCCTGATAGGAGGGGTCCGTGATTGACTCGGGGTAACCGACCATCCCCGTAGTGAAGACGACTTCCCCGACGACGGTCTTGGGAAAGCCGAAGCCCTTCCCGAGAAAGACCGAGCCGTCCTCGAGAACTAAGGCGGCGCTGAGAGCACTTGCCATGTTGGGTAAGAACCCTCTTTCTCTCTGACTTGAGGGGTATATAAGATTGTCGGGCCTGGCCACCTCGAATCGAATGAACTATGGTAAATAAAGTAGCAAAATAAGGGGAAGGCCTTTTGATCTTGACTCTATCAGGACAACATGAACTCCCTAATGATCTTCGACCTCGACAAGAAGCTGACGATCACGTTCTTATTTATCTCCGTCGTGCCCTCATATATGTCCGTTATTTTGGCGTCCCTGTGAAACCTCTCGACCTTGTACTCAGCGAAGTACCCGTACCCGCCCAGGATTTGAATCGCTTGGTCGGTGACCTCCACGGCCACCCGCGGAGCGTACGCCTTCGCCATGCTGGTCAGGACCGGGTCAACGGTGCCGTGGTCGTAGTACCAAGCGGCCCTGTACGTAAGGAGCCTCGCTGCCTCTATTTTCGTCGCCATCTCGGCTAGCTTGTGGCTTATCGCTTGGAACTCTATGAGCTTCTGCCCAAAGGCCGTCCTCTCGTTCGCGTACTTCCAAGCGATGTCGAAGGCCCCCTGAGCTATGCCCACGGCTTGAGCGGCCACCTGTATCCTGCTCTTATCGAGGAACTCCATGAATTGATAGAAGCCCCTGTTCAATTGACCGAGCAACCTGTCTTCCGGGATCTTGCAATCAGAGAACGACACGTCCCCCGTCGGGGAGCACTCTATGCCGTGCTTCCCGTGCATTACTGTAGTCTCGACCCCGGGGTCGCCCCTCTCAACGATGAACATCGTCTGGCCTCTGTGCTTGGCCCCGGGATCTGTCTGGCACAGCACGACGAAGAAGTTCGCTATGGGCGCGTTAGTTATGAAGGTCTTAGTCCCGTTTATGACCCAGTAGCCCCCCTCTTTCACGGCCCTCGTGTCCAGTGACGTTATGTCGCTTCCGTGAGCTGGCTCTGTATAGGCCCCACCACTTATCCACTCACCGCTAATCACCTTGGGGAGGTAGTTCTCCTTCTGCTCCTTGGAGCCGAAGAGCATCACGCAGTCGCTGCTGAAATTGCCGAGCACTATGGCGGTCCCTAGCGTCGAGTCCACTCGGCAGAGCTCCTCAGTGACTATGGCGTCGGCCAAGAGGCCCATCCCCTGGCCCCCGTACTCCACTGGAAACCTCACGTTTAGGAAGCCCAGCTTGTTAGCCTCTCTCCATAACTCGAATGGGAACTCTTCCCTTTTCTCTAGCTCGAGGGCCAGTTGAGGGTCGAACTTCTTAAGGGCCCACTCCCTCACGGCCTTCTTGAGCAACTTCAGCTCCTCAGGTAACTCGAACATTTCCAAACCACCGCCCAGTTACGTGCAAAGTTCTCCTCATTAGCTTAAAAAGCTTCTTCGATCGCTAGATATACTTTAAGGCGTTTAAAATAAGTCGTGCCAGGAGGCGTAAAAGCTTAAAGAGTTGGCCTAAGCCCTTAAAGCCAAGCACTATAGTCGAAGGTTTAAGCTCATGTTCAAATTCGCGAGAGAGCAATACGTCTACCAAATAGGGAGGGTGAAGGTAGGGGGGCAGCCCGGCGAGAACCCAACAGTCTTGGCAGGGACGATATTTTATGGAGGACACAGAATAGTGAGCGACTCAAAGGCGGGCGTCTTCGATAAGGAGGGGGCCGAGGCCCTTATAAAGAAGCAAGAGGAGATGTCGGACATAACTGGCAACCCCTGCATGGTCCAAGTGTTCTCAGAGAGCGTCGAGGCGATGAAGAAGTACATAGAGTTCGTGGCCTCAGCGACAGATTCGCCATTCTTGATAGACTCCACCGAGCCCAAGGTCAGGGCCGAGGGCGCGAAGTACGCTAAGGAAGTAGGGCTGCTCGACAGAGCCGTCTACAACTCGATAAACGTCTCATTAACGGAGGAGGAGCTGAAGGTTCTGAAAGAGGTTCGAATCCCCAATGCCATAGTCTTGGCCTTCAACCCGACGGACCCCTCAATAAAGGGCAGAGTGGCCGTTCTGACGACCGGTGGAGGGGTTATCGAAAAGGGACTGCTCAGGATGGCTGAGGAGTGCGGGGTCAAGGCCTTATTGATCGACGTGGCCGCGACGACCCTTGGCTCTGGTGCAGGGGCAGCTCTAGCATCAACTTACGTGATTAAGTCTAAGTTCGGTCATCCAACGGGGGGAGGAGTGCACAACGTGGTCTCAGCCTGGCCGTGGCTCAGAAGGCTCAGGAAAGAGCACCCAAGTGGGAGGGAACTCTTCAAGTTCTGCGACGTCGCTAGCAATGTCCTCCAAGTGATCGTGGGAGGGAACTTCGTGCTCTACGGGCCGATAGAGAATGCCGAACAAGTCTTCCCGGTAGTGGCCATGACTGATATGCTCATAACGGACATGGCGAGTCTGGAGCTAGGGCTAAGCGTTAGCGAGAACCACCCGTATAAGAGGCTCGTATGCTGACGACGAGAGTACGAGAAGCAATGCTCAGATTCACTAAGAACGTAAGGAAGAGCGGACTCGGCAAGTACGCCCTCCGAATCGCACGAAGCAGGCCAATCGACGTTGCGGAGATGACGTCGCCTCAGAGAAGGGGGCTTCAGGCGCCGCCACCCCTCTTCACCGTCACTTCGGTCGAGCTCGGCAACACCACAACGAAGTGCATCATAACACCACAGATCTACAGGGCGGAAGGATCTACTTGGTGAGAAAGGTTGCCAGGCTAACACGTGGGATTAAGAGGCCCCTGCCCGGTGAGCGGGTTATAGGTTCGACGTTATGGGGGAAGGAGTTTGAGCGAGGAGGCTGTTGCGGAGTTCGTCAGAGATGTGCTCCTGACGTGCCTCGAGGAGGCTAAAATGGACGGGGAGAGGGACCTCCACTTCGTAGTCAGATCCACGGGGATCAGCGCAAGCTTCGGAACTCCGGAGGAGGTAGGAGGGGCAGAAGCGCTTATAAAGTCGGTTTAGGTTGGTTTACCATGGGTTAAGATAAGGTGCCCAGCGGTGCTGGGGAGCTGCTTAAGCCTGGGGATCTGCGGGGTTGTCGGGATCAGCTGCTCCGCGCTGAAGCAGTGGGTCCGCGAGGGGTAGGGTTGGGGCCTGAGCTGCTTCGCAGTCGATGTCCTGGTTGGGTTTATAAGCTCTGACCCCGTCTGCTTCGTTGAAATCCGCCTAGGCCGCCTAGGCGATGGGAGCGGCGCTCCGAGCCCTGGCGGGCTAACCCAGATGGGAGCCCAGTGCCGTTGGCTCGACGGCCGCCCGCGAGCCCGCGCCAATACCCCGTG
>Ga0185307_1000529_pt1 | contig 23788 bp, 16 predicted proteins | sample LHCtaG_FD_128010 | JGI IMG/M metagenome (GOLD analysis project Ga0185307, IMG submission 128010) | Hot spring microbial communities from Little Hot Creek, USA to study Microbial Dark Matter (Phase II) - LHC4sed_matched (SPADES... | ecosystem: Environmental > Aquatic > Thermal springs > Hot... | reverse complement strand
AAGTTTATCTATGGAGGACCAAAGTATAGAAATAAGATTTTTATTGAAAAAATAGTAGAAATAATAAAAAATTTAATAAATAAAATTAAAGAAGGAAAAGAATATTGAAGAAATATATAATAAATGGAATATTCTTAACAATAATATTTTTCTTTATTTTCATATCTTTAGTTCCTTCAATAGATAACTATTCTTTAGATAATCCATTATGGAATGGCTTAAGTAATTTAGCTGAAAAATATAAATTAGAATATATAAGTATAAGTGACTTAACTCAATTTTCATACAATAATACTATTGTATTTTTAATTGGCCCTAATGAGCCAATAAAAGATCAAGATTCTGAAATATTAAAAAAATTTGTAAATAATGGAGGAATTTTAATTCTAATGGATGAATATGGTTTTATAAATAAAACTTTAATTTATATGGAAACTAATGCAACAATAGTTAATTATCCTCTTTTAGATCCTCTTTATAAATTTAAATCTTCTCAATTTCCTAAAGTAGAAATTAGCATAGGAGAAAGAAAGCTTAAAGTTTATCTAAACTATGCTTCAATATTAATTTATGGAAAAGGTTTACCGATTGGTTTTTCATCCTATTTTAGTTATTTAGATAAAAATATTAACAATATTCATGATTTTAATGAACCTTATGGAAGTATGTGTATAGCTGCAGTTTATAATATAGGAAAAGGTAAGCTAATAGTTTTTTCAGATTCGGATATTTTCATAAATTCAATGATTAATTTAGGAGAAAATTCAGATTTAGCAAAATATCTTATAAATAATTCAAAAGCATATTTGATTAAAGATTATCTTTCTTTTAGCTATTATACTACAATAAGAAAAAGCTTTATATCTTTTTTAGCATTTTTATCAATGCTTTTCTTCAATTCTTCTTTTAACTATATTTCAATATTTTTATTATCAATAATTTGTTTTTATTCATTTAAAGAAATTTACAAAAAAGCTATTAAAAAATTCTATAAATTAATTAAAAAAGAAGATAAAGTATATAAAGTTATAAATAAGCATCCAACATGGGATAAAGAGATTTTATTAAAATTAGCTTCAGAAGTGTATATTGAAGATGAGCATAGTTGAAAGAATAACAAAAAATATTACAAAATATATTATAGGGCATAGAGAGTTAATTAAACTTATGAATATTGCAATTTTAAGTGGAGGGCATATTCTTTTAGAAGGGCCACCTGGTACTGGAAAAACAACCATAGCTAATTTATTTGCTCAATCTATAGGAGGCATATTTAAAAGAATTCAAATGGTTCCTGATCTTTTACCTTCTGATATAATCGGAACAATCTATTTTGATATGAGTATTAGCAAATGGAAATTAAAGAAAGGGCCAATATTTTCTAATGTTTTACTTATCGATGAAATTAATAGAGCCCCTCCAAGAACTCAAGCAGCTTTCCTTGAAGCAATGCAAGAACGTAGAGTAACAATAGAGAATGAAACTCTTGATTTACCTAATCCATTCCTTGTTCTTGCAACTCAATTATCTCAAACTCAATTTGGAACAGAAGGAACTTATCAATTAACACCTGTCCAAATTGATAGATTTGCTTATTCTTATCCTATTGATTTTCCTAATAAAGAAGAAGAAATTGAAATTATATCTAAAATTGATAATATTGAAATAGCAAAAATAGATCCAGTTGTTTCTCCTGAAGAAATTCATAATGAACAAAAAAGAATAACAAATATTTATGTTTCTAAAGAAATTAAAGAATACATAGTTAATATTGTAAACTTTATTAGAAAGCAAAAAGAAATCCTTCTTCCTCTTTCACCAAGAGCTTCAATATGGCTTTTTAAAGGTTCAAGAGTTTTAGCATACATGGAAGGTAGGGATTATGTTATTCCAGATTATGTTAAATATTTAGCAAAATATGTTTTATTGCATAGAATAAGAATAAAGCCTGAATATGAAATTGAAGGAATAAAAGCAATAGATATAATCAATAGAGCATTAGAATATGTGGAAGTACCAAAAGCATTTGTTTTATCAAAACATTCTTCAAAAATAGGAACTTAAATATGAAAATATATCCTTCAGATAATGGCTTAGGATTAACTTTAATTTCTATTCTTATTTTGCTATTTTATTTTTTCACTGGAGATATTTTTTTAGCTTATGCTTCTTTTCTACTTATTTCTTTTCTTCTAATAGTTTTCCTCTTATCTTATAATAATTGGAAAGAGAAAAGCTTATGCAAAACAAAAATTCATGAAAGAATTTGGATTTGGGAGAATGTTCCATTAAATATTATAATAGAAGGTAAAAACATATATGCTATTGAAGATATTCCAAAATGGATTAAAATTAATAAAATAGAATTTACTAAAAATTTTGCAATTATAAAAGGAGAAACCAATTTTCCTCATTATGGTGAATTTTCTATAGAGAAATTAACAGTTTTAAGGAAAAGCTTTCTTAAATTATTTATTTTTAAAGAGAAAGTTTCAATTGAAGTAAAATATAAAGTATTACCAGAAACTCTTTATTGGCTTTTTGAAGCTTTAAATATTTTAAGAGAAGTTGGCATTAGTCATTTTGAAACTGGAACTCAAAAACCTTCATTAATTAAAGGTTTATATTATGAAACTAGAGAATATGTTTATGGTGATCCAATAAGGAACATAGATTGGAAAGCTACAGCTAGACATAGAAAAATAATGGTAAAGCTATTTGAAGAAGAAAAAAGCAAAAGTATAATGCTTCTCTATAATTTAAAAGCTCCTAGCCCTTATGTTTGTAATGATTTAGCTTCTGCATTTCTTTCTTCTATTCTTTCTTCAATAAGAAAAAACTTAAGTTTAACTTTAATAGATTTACTTGAATCAAAGAGTTATTTTCATATGAATGCTTATCAAGCATTAGCATTTGCAATAAAAAAAGTTTTAGAGCTAGGAATTATTAAGCCAAGCGAATTCTATGAATACATTGAACCATTAACAAAAGAAGAATTTGAAAGCTTAATTCAAGCATTTATGCTTAATATAATAGAAAGTAAAAGTAAACTGATAAGCTTAGGTGATAGTAATATTTTAATAAGCACTCTACTATATGATATTCCAGATTTAATTAATTTAGTAGAAAATGCAATGAAAAATAAAAAAGATATAAATATAGTCACAGCATCAAAACCTTGGATTGGTATTAAAGATCTTGAAGAAGCTTATAGAATATATTTAACTTATAGAAATGTTAAACAAAAACTTGAAAAAATGAAAGTTAATGTTTTTCCTTGGAGCTATTTTAAAGCAAAGAAAGAAAATATATATGAGCTTATTACAATATAAATATTTTGCTACAAATTGAAAATCAATTATAGTATTAAAATTCAGAATATTAAATAAAAAAGATCTATGCGCATTCTAGGGAAGTTAAATGAGCTATTCGCATAATGAAATAATTAGCGCGGCCACTGATGTTAGTCGCGGAACTTTATTCTTATTTATAGGCGGAACATTATCTACTATAATTGCAGCTTTATGTTCAATAATAGTAGCTCGCTTATTAGGACCTGAACTTTATGGAGCTTATTCATTATGTATAGCCGTATCATCTTTTCTCCTCCTATTTACAGACTTTGGCATAAATCCAGCATTAATAAAATTCTCAGCAAAACTTAAAACTGAAAGCAAGTTTGGGCAATTAGCACATATGATTAAACATGGTCTCCTTTTTAAACTAGCAATATCTTTTACTATTCTATGCATAGGCTTAATCTTTTCAGATATTCTTGCAACATTCATTATAAATAGACCTGAACTCTCCTTTTTAGTAAGGATTTCAATATTTTTAGTTTTATTTAATAGTCTCTTTTCAGCAATTAATTCAATACTTATAGGTTTCAATGATATGAAAAAATCTTCTTTATTATCTATCATCCAACAATTAACAAGAAGCATTTTATCTCCATTGCTAATAGTTATAGGCTTTAGTATCTTAGGAGCAATTGTAGGATATGTTATAAGCTATATGCTTTCAGCCATAATAGGTATAGCAATAGTTTACTTCATATATTATAGGAAGTTAAACTATAATGATAATAATAGCAATAGATTCAAAGATGATTTAAAGACTATGATAAACTACGGTTCACCTTTATATATATCATCCTTCATAAATAGCATAATTGGAACATATCAAGGAATACTCTTAGCTTGGTTTACTACTAACATTATGATAGGAAATTTCTTAATAGCATTGAATTTCACAACGCTTATTCTATTGCTTATAAATCCGATATCTACAGCTCTATTTCCAGCATTTTCAAAACTAAATCCTGATCATGAAGAAATTAGATACATGGTTAAATATGCAATTAAGTATACAGCAGTTCTTCTGGTTCCAGCATCAGTTTTTGTGATAATAATGTCTCAAGATCTTGTTTCAGCTATTTACGGAAGTGCTTATACACTTGCACCAGAGTTTTTATCCCTTTATAGCATAAGTTTCCTCTATGCAGGCTTAGGCTCTGCAGTTTTAGGGAGCTTCTTTAATGGTATTGGAGAAACAAAAGTCAACCTTAATGCAACCCTTATATATTCAGCAATTTTCATACCTATGGCACTATTCTTAATTAAAAACTATTCTATTCTAGGCTTGATAATAGGATTCTTAATTTCTACATCATCATCCTTTATCTATAGTCTTTTTGTAGCCTTAAAAAAGTTCCATGTTAATATAGATTTTCAAAATTCATTACGCATATATGTGGCATCAGCAATCTCAGCTATTCCCATATTAATATTAACTACCTATTTGCAACTTTCTAATCTTATTAACCTTATGATAAGTACAATAATCTATGCCCTCCTTTATCTAACAATTATACCATTGATTGGAAGCTTGAATGTTACTGATCTTGAGAATCTTAAGATTATTTTTGGAAGTATGAAGTATATAAAACTACTTATATGCCTAGTTTTAAAGTATGAAGATAAACTCATTAATTGTCAAGTTGCACTTAAGAAAGCTATATTCAATCGTCTAGATTAAAAATGGCATTTATCGTAAGTTATAAGATGCTCTTCAGAAAAGGAAGAATAGCCTCATTAATATTAACTATAGCATTACTTATAGCAATATTAAAATCTACAAATTCTATAATAAACTATATAAACTCTCAAAACTCAAATATTGGTCATCCAGTAAAAGACTGAGAGTCATAGATTGAAAGTATTAATAATTCATCCAAGGCTTGTCATTGGTGGTGCAGAAAAAGTAATTCTTCTACTAGCTGACAACCTAAGAAGGCTTGGAGTTAAAGTAAGTTTATTCTTCTCAGAAGTCGATGCGAAAGCTTTAGACATATTAAGGATCAAAACAAGAGGTAACTTAATCATTCAAAGCACAGACAAGTCTCGATCTAAGATAAATGAGAATGCTTTCTTCAAGAGCATAGAATATTTAGAGGATTTAAGCAAACTTTACTTATTTGTTAAGAAGGCTTATGATGCTTACGACATAATAAATCCCCATAACTTTCCTGCATACTGGTCAACAATAGCAGTAAATAACATGATTCCAATAATATGGACGTGTCATGATGTTTTAGAACCATATGGAGTTTTCAGAGACTATTACGATAAGAATTTGCTAATGAAGTCTATAATCAAGCTATCATTCCAACTAGACTTTCAGATAGTAAAAAAACATATCACAAAGATAGTTACGAATTCTAAGAAAAATGCTAAGCTGATAGCTAAAAGATATGGCAAACAATCAGAAGTAATTTATCCACCCATAAACTTTGAGATATACAATCGAAGAAGAACTAACGATAAACTCGTAACTGGAGATTTCGTTATGCTCCAAGTAGGATCCTTAGTCAAGTTAAAGAATCAAGCAATAAACATACTAGCTCTCAAAATAATTAAGAAAAGCATTCCAAAATCAAAGCTTATAATCCTTGGAAATGGTCCTTGGAAGAATCGGTTAACATACCTAATTAATGAACTGAAACTTACTAAAGACGTAGTATTCATGGATTATGTTGATGAAGAAACCCTAGCGAAAATTTATAGCTCCTGCGACCTATATCTCAACCCAGTCCTAGAACAATCATTTGGATTAACCCCATTTGAAGCATTAGCATCAGAAACACCTGTAATCATTTCAAAGAGATGTGGTGCAGCAGAAATAATTAATAGATATGCTCCTGAAATGGTTATAGAGCCAAAACTGAAAACTTTAGCTGAAAAAATCTTGGAAATCCACAAAAATTACGACAATTTTCTCGATAAAACCAAGGCTCTAAAACTAATAATTGTCAAAGAATTATCTCCAATAAAGTATACTGAGAAAATGCTTAAAGTCATCAAAGAGGTACTAGAAAAGTCTTGAAGCTTAAAAAGACTAGTGCTTGGATTGCCATAATCACAGCTTATCCACCAGACATAGGAAGATTAAGTGAATACGCAAAAGAAATAATCGAAGCAATATCTCAAAGGATAAATGGAAAAATACTAATCCTATCTGATAGAAGTAGTCTTAGTAACGAAAAACTGATAATAAAGAATTCTTGGAAGCCAAACAGCATCCTTGGAATGCTTAAGCTTTGGCTAGCCATACTAACGACTAAATGTAAGCTAATGCACTTTAATCTACATTTAGCAGTTTTCGGATCAAGCAGGATCGTAAACTTTCTAGGTCTAACATCTACACTGTTAGCAAAACTTTCAGGGAAGAAGGTAATAATAACTCTGCACAATATACCAGATGCAATAAATCTAGAGAAAGTTGGACTAAAGAACTCACTATTAAATAGAATAGGTCTAGCCATAACTATGAGAATTTTAATAGTCTCAGCAGAAATCATAGTGGTAAAGGTTAAAAGATATCTAAAAATATTAAGATGGAAATATTCTGCTAAGAATATTAAATTCATTCCTCATGGAGCATGGTTTACAAATCAAGCATGTGTCTGGAAACCTGAGAATCAAGAAAATATCCTTTTCATAGGCTATATTGCACCATATAAAGATCTTGAAAGATTAATCGATATAATCGGAAAACTAAGATCCAAGATCCCCAGATTAAAGCTATTGATATCTGGTTGTGTACACCCCAACTATAGTAAGGAGGGAATGAAAATTCTAAGAAAGATCATCAATAAGCCCTATGTAAAATATCTTGGAAGAGTACCGAATCATATAGTTCCAAAATTAGTCTCAATTTCCAGAGCACTAATCCTCCCTTACAAAACTTCAACTGGAACAAGTGGAATATACCACCTAGTAGCTGGATTAGGCTTACCAGTCATAGCTCCACCAACTCCAGAATTCATAGAACTCATTAAAGAAGATGCTGGAATAATGCTAGTTGATTTTTGGAGTAATGAAGCTGAAGAAAAAATACTAAAAATACTAACAGATGATGTGCTTGCCATAGAACTTTCAAGAAAAAACATCAAGTATGCAATGAAGAGAAGTTGGGATAAGATAGCAGAAGAATATCTCAATGTATATCATGAAGTTCTAGCGAAATGAAAACATTAGTTCTTACATTAACAATAGCTATAACAACTTTAGTTCTTCTAACTCCTTGGCTTCTTAATGGAGCACCATATATCGGGGACTCATGGGTACACTTAAAGAAAGCAAAATCAATCATAGACTCTAATATAATTAGCCTGAATGAATACAATGATATGTGGCCTCTAGTAAATTTACTCCTAGTTTTCTACTCAGATATATTAAACATAAATCTGCTAACAGCCACACAATCAATTCCATTTCTAGTATCCTTATCAATAATAAACATTTATTTAATAGCAAAAAAAATCTCCAATTTTTGGAATACTGGGATAGCAGCTGGAATAGCCTTTGCATTCACGCCACTCTATACATTCATAACCTTCGGATCAGCAGTCATGAAAGAAACAGCATCTCTATATTTAACAACAGCTATCATAGCCTATATAATATCCAATAAGATGAAATATCCATGCTTTATCTTACTTGCCTTAGGTCTAATCCTCGGCCACCATTTTGCATCATTAGCAATTATAGTATTATTAATGACATTGACTATTGAAAGTTTTTTAGATTATCTAGCTGGAGAAACGAATGAGTGGATTAAAATACTAATAGCTACAATAATATTCTTATCATTCGCTATATGTTGGATAATCTATATAATCTCAAAAATAGGCTGGTTCGCGCCAGTAAGCCTAAACTCCTTAATAATGATAAGCTGGATATGGCTCGGTTCATATCTAATTTCTAGAATAAGTAGAACTGGAGCAATTATACTTCAATCATCCCTAATACCCTTAGCTTCTTTAGCATGGCGAGGCTACTTATATAATATACCAACACCAACAATTCCTATATCAATTTGGGAAATTAGAGACCTATTTGTCTTTTTAATTCCATCCCTACTAGGATTAGCCAATTATTGGAAACAAAAAGAAGTACGATCACTTTTAATTTCAACAAGTACCCTAATAGCCTTCAGTCTAACATGGAGCTTAGATATAGAAGGCTTAGTAATTTTCACTAAGTCTTTACACTATTATGCTATAATGTTAGCAATAATCTTCGGCCTATCAACCCCATTTATCCTTAAGAGAAAATTTGGAAAAATGATCTCAATAATTATAATGATATATCTAATCTTAGCTTCAATTACAGGAATAGCTCTTGCACTTGATGGACCAGGAGCATATCATCAACAAGAATATTTACAAGTAAAAGGATTGACCAAAATATTATCCAATCAAGCAATGATGGATGTAAAGCTAGGTTATCTAGCAGAATACTTTAGCTTAGAGTATACATCATTTCATAAGCCAAAACCTAAAGAATACATTCTTTTAACTAAAACTGACTATACTCATGGTGTCCTATTTGGATATGTTTGGGTTAAGCTATCAATATTCCTACCATATGAAATGGAAATCTTATGCGATAGATTAATTGACGGAAGCTACGTGAAATTACTTAGAACAAATGTCATTTAAATATATTCTAAGAATAGCTCTTAGAGGATCAGGAAACCTGAAAAGATATTTAATAATGATAGCAATCTTTGAAACAATATTTCTTTCATTAATAACAACCCCAATAGGATATCTTAATGAAACCTTACAAATAATCCCTAAACCAAGCTTCTGGATAGCCTCAAACCCACCAGGCATAGAAATAGACTATAGCTACCTTAGGATAAACAATAAAGATTTCTTAATAATTTCATCTCAAAACCTATTGGATGCGATAAAACTCCTAATAGGAAAGGAGCTAAGATTAAATGAAGCATCAATCGGATGCCAATTAAAAGGCTCAGAAGCAGAAGAATACTTAAAGTCAAAATTGGAAAGCATTAATACTTTAACTTATACGAACACATTCCTAGATTATTCTATTATTCTCAAATGGAGCATTTTTCAAGAATTTTCTAAATCATCCTACTCTAAAATATATTTGAGGACTTCCAGTCAAGATGGAATAGCTGTTCCTTCAGCATGGAATCTTGCAAAGGACTTAGTGGAGTTAATAATGTTCCATAGAAACTTCCTTTTCATAAGCTTAACAATGATTCTTTCTATAATATGTTGTATTCTAGGATTAAGATCTACAAGCGACCTAGAAGCAATAATAGAATCATTAGAAGAAATTCATATTCCTCGTAGCAATCTTCTCTTAAACTTATCCATAATTGCTACTGGCGCTATGCTAATAGGAATGCTAGGTGGGTATGGGCTAGCCTCAATAATAACACCATTGACCCTAATTTACTTAAGACAGATATTAGGAATACCATATGTTTATACTGCGCCAAGTCTACTAACAATAGTTTCAACTTTCCCTTTAGCACTTCTCTCTCTCACAAGTTACCTAGCCCCAATCACTTGGAGACTTGTTAAAAAATGATAGGATTGAAGCTATTCGGTCTTAAGAGAATAATTCTAACAATCATTTTGATCTATTTAGCAGTCTCAGCCTTAACCCTAGCAACAAACTCATCTTACGAACTATTAATAGGGCTTAAAGATTTCCTACAAGGCTTTGATATAAGAAAACCAATAATAATAGATGGATCTGCAAAAAGTGTTTATACAAGCATACTTCCAGCTAGGTTAGCAAAAGACCTAAACACAATACTAGGTCTGAATGCAGAACCAGTAACGGCAACCCTAGGTTACATCGATGGCATATTAGCCCCACTTTGGAGCCAAGAAATTTTAGAGGATAACATAAACTTAATCAAGAAAAATTGGATAATCTTAGGAGAAGCTCTAGCAACTAAATTGAGAAAGAAGACTGGAGACACAGTAATAGTCACAAGTATTCTAAGAAAAGAAATCCATATCCTTAGAATAATTGATATAAGAAGTTTTAATGATCCAAGAGACAATTATGGCTTCATCTCTAGAGAAATAGCAAGAACTATAAGGGGGATTGGAGAGATGGATTCTTCAATAATAATCTTTAGGAACAAAATTGAAGCAATAGAAGCTTCAAGATACCTAGGGCAACTCTATGAATTAAAAGTCTATTATAACATACCTCTCCAAGTAAGACTTAGAATCCTTGCATCAGATGGATCTCTAATCTCAGAGAAGGAGGTCTCAGATAGTGGAGTAGAAGTATTTAAGCTACCCCTAGGCTATTATCAATTAATGATTTCAACAAGCTACATGCAACTACCAATAGCATCAATAAAACTAAAAGAATCTAGAGAAATAAGCATTAGACTCAATGGATCTGCAAGATTAAAAATAATCGAATTTAAAGAGAAACCACTCCTTAAAGATACGAATGAAAAAATAATTGAGCCCCAAAGATTTAATAACACTTGGATCTATAAAGTTCCAGTAGGAGTATACTTTCTCAAGCTAGGAGATCTGGAATTAAGGCTACCATTGATAAGCGACTTAGAATTAAAACCGGGAGAGATAAAGAGAATATCAGAAGTATATAAAGTAAGATTAGAAATGAATTGGATCGATGGTAAACCCATTGAAGAAGCATATCTAACAATCTTAACAAAAGCCGGGGAATTAATAGTAGCAGTCAAAGTAACAGGATTTTATGAAATATACCTTCCAAAAGGAGAATATCTAATCAAGCTCATTAAGGGGAGTTATGCTCTAGAGGAAAATTTCAAAGTAGATGGGGAAAGAATAATCCAGCTTATCATACCTTTAAGAAGTAATGGTGAATGCCCATATACACCATGGCTTAAAGAAGTAAAGGTCCTAGCTACAGGATACGATGAGACAAGCATGATAAGCCTCATGGCTTTATCAGCAGAAATAGCAATCCTAGCAAGCTCAATTATACTAGCAATAATAACCTATACTTCAATCATAGACCATTTATATGAATCTGCTTCGAAAGAACTTAATAACCTTAAAGAGCTGAAGCTTTCAAGAAAAACATTGCTAAAAATGACATATCTACCAATATTAGGAATAGCCATGCTTGGAGCTGGCTTTGGTGGCTTAACAGCATTTCTACTTGTTAAGATGATACCATGGGTATCATCAATCCCGCTATGGTTCCTATGCTCAAATCCATGGATTTACCTTACTCAAACAATTCTAGTTTCTCTCACCTCAACTTACTCGTACATAAAAGAAATTTTGAGGAAATGGTCCTAGAACTTCTAATAAAATTTACACAAACCTTAATCTCAATAGCATCCTTTATCTTAACTATAACAATGATCTACAATCTTATAATCTTCATAATAGGCTGTAAAAGGAAACGGATAGCTGAATCGAGATCAATCAAGCTAAAGAAAATTTCCCTTATAATACCAGTTAAAGATGAAATAAACTCCCTACCACTAATATTCGAATCGCTTAAATATATAATATATCCAAAAAACCTTCTTGAGGCAATATTTGTTATATCGAAAAATTCAAAACAATGCATAGAAGCATGCAAAGAATTTTCAAGAGAGAATGGTGGATGGATCAAAGTCTTGGTAGATGAAGGTAAAGGTAAACCATCAGCATTAAACCTAGGATTAAGACATGCAAATGGAGATATCATAGGAGTATTTGATGTAGACTCTATATTACCAAAAGACATTCTTTTAAAAGTTTCTGAGGTTTTTTTAAACGAAGGCATTATAGCAATTCAAGGAGTAACTAAATCCTATAATGAGAATAAAAACTTCCTAAGTAAACTAGCATCCATAGAAGAAAAAGCATACTTCACATTATTCCTTAAACCAAGATCCAATCTAAGCTTATTCCTACCTTTCACAGGATCATGCTTATTCATCAAAAAGGATTTTCTCCTAAAAATTGGAGGTTGGAGCGAAACAGCACTAGCTGAAGACCTTGAGGTAGCTCTAAAACTCTTTGATAATGGGATTAAAATCAAACTTAGGCCGGAAATCTCATGCCAACATGAAGTAACTTCAAAGCTAACTCCATATTTAATTCAAAGGCTTAGATGGTTCAGAGGATACTTACAACTTCTCTCAAGAGCATTAAAGAAGCTAACAACCTTAAATCCACACTGGATAGACATTTCAATAATCTTAGCAAGTCCCATTTTACTCTCTTTATCATTAATAATCTTCCTTTACTCTCTTATATCAACTAATACAAATATGCCGATTAACTTTTTCAAATTAATCGCTTGGAGCTTACTAATTGCCGCCACACCAGCATTCCTTTATCTAACATTTAAACTAAGAAGAATTAGACTAAGAACAATTCTATTAATCCCTGCTGCAATAGCATACTGGATCTTAGAATCATTTATTGCTCTAATAGCTTTAATAATGAGCTTATTTAGATTAAAGATAGAATGGATTAGAACTCCAAAGAGTGGGATAAGCGAGTTGATGGATAATGAGTAACGAAATTAATAGAGTAGCAATAAGGCTTAAAGAAGTCTGGAAGATATTTACATCCAAAGTTGAGCAAGTATTTGCTCTAAAAGGGATTTCGATGGAATTAAATTATAGCGAAATAGCAGTTATCATAGGCCCGAGTGGAGCTGGTAAAACAACCCTCCTAAAAATAATCTATGGTTTACTATCACCAGATAAAGGTCTTGTAGAAATTAATGGCATAGACATCTATAAGATAAATGGCTCAACTAGAGATAAGTTTATCCTCCAGCTTATAGGATACATGCCTCAAGAAAATAAGTTAATCGAAACACTAAATATACAAGAAAACCTAATACTTCCGCTTCTTGCAACAGGAAATTCCAAGAAAATCTCTTTTAAACGTGTTGAGAAAACTTTAAATCTAATGGGTTTAGAAAAATTTGCAAAAAGATTCCCTAGAGAACTAAGCACGGGCCAGTGCAGGAAAGTCCTATTAGCTAGAGCCTTAATAAATGATCCCATGATGCTTCTCTTAGATGAACCAACAGCAAACCTAGACTCTGAAAGCATTAAATGGCTTTTAGAATACCTAAAGTTGCTTAAAAATGAAAAAGGCACATGCATTCTACTTGCATCACACGACCAGAGAATTTTAGAAATTGCTGATAAAAAATATTGGATGTTCGATGGTTCACTGAAAAACTTAAGATGAAGAATATCTAAAAATTATGTGTGATGGAGCTTTGAAGTGCAACATTTCACTCTCACTTATTCTTACTATAATCCTATTAACTTCAATTCTTCTTACAACCTTACCTAAAGTATTAACTACTGCCCCAACAATAAAGCTAATCATGAGTAAGGATGATTGGATAAACCTAGCAAAACTTGCATGGAATTATTACAAGCCTGGAGTAGCTGTGGAGTATAACACAGGATTACATCATGCAGGAAAAGATTGGCCCTACTTCACTGATTGGGATCTAGGAACATATATATTAGCAATACTCGATGCAGAAAAACTAGGTCTAGTTTCAAGGGATGGAGAATGGGGTTCAACCTATAGATTAAACAAGATAATGAGCTTCCTTAAGACTAGAAAGCTGACAGATAATGGAATACCATATCTATGGTACGATTCCACAAATGGCGAACCATGGGGCACAACTCCAACAAATCCCTCTGATGCAGGAAGGCTTCTTGTCGCTTTGTATAGACTATCAATCCAAAGACAAGAATACTTAGAGGATATAAAATACATTGTCAATGTCAGAACAAATTATACAGCACTGGCCATTTCTAATGGATGGGGTAATCCAAATCCATACTATTATTATGCTGCACTAGGATTCAAGTACTTCGGGTTCGATGGATACGAACCCGTAAAAAGAATACTAGAAAGCTTTAAAGAAGCCCTAAACTCATTAGAACGTATTCTAGTTGAGGATATAGATTTACCTAAGATGCACTTAACCATGGAACCAATAATTCACTTATACTTTGAAACAGATTATGATCCAATGATAGAGCATCTACTATTCAATACGTATCTAGCACACTATAATCGATACAATAGAACAGGCGAATTATTAGCTTTCAGTGAAGGGAACACAGGGCTAGATGATCCAAGCTACGTCTATGAATGGATAATCACTTCCGATGGAAAGAAATGGATCATAACTGCTCCTAATGGAGCAATAGTAAATATTCCTCCAATAAGTTATTTAAAAGCCGCAATAAGCTTTCATGCAATTTATCCATCAGACTATACTTTAAAGCTACTAAATAAAATATTCCAAGCTTTTGAAGAATACTATCAAAAAAATCCAAACGACCCATATAAAGACTATGCATGTGGTTTCATGGAAGGTGTTGACCTAAATGGCAGAGTAGCACAGCCAATAATTGATAGAACCAATGGTCTAATTATAGAAGCAGCAAGATATGCTGTAGATAAAGGATTCCTAAAAATAGAAACTAATCCGCCAGTTCCAGCAACACTATATGTGAATGAAATTCCAAGAGATCCATGGGGATTAGACTATTTACTAATATTCACAGGAATACATCACATAAAATTTGGAGATGTAGGCCATCCACCCTTCTGTGATTTTTATGTAACTCCAACGGATCAAGATATCCAAATATCAATGGATGAAATTAGAACCATGATAGGAAATTATACTTTAGCAGGTCTACTTGTAATTAAAACAGATCCGCCAGTTCCAGCAACACTATATTTAAACGGTACACCGGTCGCCGCTTGGGGATTAGATTATCTTCCAGTAAAACCAGGAAAATACATAATAAGATTCGGTGATGTACCTTACTATGTCACTCCTTCTGATCAAATAGTTGAAGTTAGTCCTAAAAAAGTAACAACAGTTATAGGACAATACGTTAAAGCCGGATTGCTTGTAGTAAAAACAAGTCCAGCAGTCCCTTCAACAATCTACTTAAATGGAACACCAGTTGCAGTATGGGGATTAGATTATCTTCCAGTTAAACCAGGAACTTATTATATATACTTCTCACCAGTTTTAGGATATAATCAACCAAATGTGATGAAAATTGTTGTCTATAAAGATAAAGAGGTTGTTGTCATTGGGAACTTTACATAACAAATTCCTACAAAATCTTTGGCTACTCATACTAATCCTATTAGCATTCCCACTTACACTCTACATCGGAGTATCAGGATACGATGCTCCAATACATATGTTCTTTGGAGACCATTACGCTAAATCATGGTTCAGTCTCTGGGATTATAGATGGTATAATGGCTTCAATGTAGCCAGTTATCCTCCACTAGTCCACCAACTACTAGCTTTTTCCGAGCTAATATTACTAGAACCTACACTAGGTTATGCTCTAATCTCTTCGATATCCATAGTCCTCTATGCTTATGCCCTAGCTCGATATGGTAAACTCTTTCTAGAATATAAGATTAGCATTCTAGCATCTATAGCAACCATTCTAACTCCGGCAACTATGATAAGTTTCCTCCTCTATGGTCATTTAACAACAATTTTCTCAACAGCTTTAGCATTCTTATCATCAGCTTTTTTCATAGAATATATTAAAAATCATAACTACATAAAGCTAGTAATCTCAAGCCTACTAGCATCGGCCTCAATATACTCTCACCATTTAACATCGATGATCTTCTTACCAATACTCTACGTTACAACAATCATTCAAACATATCTAAGCCATAAAGCCATCTATAAGAAAATTCTTAAAGAGGCTTTACGACTCCTATCTCTAACAGCTCTCTTTTCCGTAGGGATTTATCCATTCATCGAATTTACACTAAACGTACCAATTCAAACAGAGATATCTCACTGGTCTAGATATCCATTCAACTCAGGCTATCTTAACCTTACAGTATGCTATAGCTTTACAACTTATAGTCTAGTAGTATTATCAGTAATCATTATGATAATCAAAGGTAAAAAGACTAAACCATTAATGCCATTAATTTCAGCAGCAATTTTCTTAACATTCCTATCAATGGGTCTATTAACACCATTACCACAAATCATATTTCAAGGATTTTCTAAGTGGCTAACCTATGAGAGATTCACTTTTTGGGCTACTCCACTAGTTATGATTACCTTCTCAAAAGCTATAACGTCAAATCCTAGAAAACTTTCTATACCATGGACCCTGATACTCCTAATAGCACTAATAGGAATAATAGCAGTATCAGCAATACTTTATCTCAGAACAAGAACTATAATGTATAGTTATGAGCCGTCCTATCTCTCCTTCTCAATCCCTGAAGATAGATGTATACAAGCAGTAGCTAAATTTCTTAATCAAAATTGTGGAGATGGCTATAGATACTTAACTCTAGGATTTTCTACAAAAGCATCTATAATCTCAATTCTATCAAATGCCAAAACCATAGATGGTTTCTACCCCACTGCTAGGAGCGACCCATTACTTACCCAAAGCGGAGTAGAATCTCTCGACTCAACAATCCATTGGAGCAATGGATTGAAAATTTTAAATGCAGTTCTCTCAAAAGCGGATTTTTATGGATTAAAATACATTATAGTTAGAGGGCATGATGATGTATACTCAGCAATGCTGAAAGCTTATGGATATAAGCAAGATAATCAGATTTATGATGCATCAATCTGGATAAATGAACATATTAATTCTATAGAGCTAAAAAAACAAAATGAAAACTTAGAAATAACCTCAATATTATGGGGAGTCATACCATTAATAACATTTATGACAAGTTTAGGGTTAATGATTATTGATGCCTTCAAGAAGCAGTAAAGCATTAACTTATATTTTAATCTTAATAGCATCTCTAGCTACTAGACTTTACCAATTAGGTTCAATAGGATTTGTTTGGGATGAGGCTCTATATGCTACTTACTCCAGAAATATCCTCGATACTTTACTTAGAGGAGTAAATATCGAGCATCCACCTCTTTTAAAGTTACTCATATCGCTATTCGCAGCTAGCGATTTTTCCGAAGAATTCATTAGAATTCCAGCAGCTCTCATAAATTCATTCATACCATTCTTAGTATATCTAATAGCTAAAATGCTTTACGGCGATTTAATAGCAACGCTTTCATCAATCTTGATAATCTTAGACATAAACCTAATAGGATATTCTAGGTTGGCGACTATGGATGCTCTGCTAACAACCCTAGCTCTCCTCTCTACTTATCTAGCTTTAAGAAGAAAACGCTTCCTAGCATCAATAGCCTTAAGCTTAGCAATACTAACAAGATTAGATGGAATATTATTAATACTAATCCTAGCATTAGCTGGATCTCTAAAATGCAAATCCTTCAAAAGTATCTTTAAAGACCTCCTACTATACATAATTGTTGCAGGATTAACGCTCCTCGGATGGATAGCATGGCTCTTTTCAATAAATAAACTAGAGAATTTATTCGCTCATTATTCTACTGTAACTGTCTTAAACACGTATCCAGCACTCTTAGCTGAAGTACTCTATAAGTTCCCTCTAGCATTAATAATCCTAATACCCTTTGCTATAATAGCCCCAATACTTGGAGGAACTCCAATCCTAATTTTAGGAGCATTAATCTGGTCCATACCAAGAGGAATTTTACCATACGTCGGGGTAAGATATCATCTTTACTCAATAAGCTTAATCTATCCAACTGGCTTAGATAGCTTAAGAAGAATTCAGAAAATCATTATAAAAAATCAAAAAGTATTCAGCATCCTAGTAATACCATTAATAATAATCAACCTCCTAACCTCAGCCTCAGCTTTCCCATACTTAATCTCATACCTAAATCCATGGTCACCCAAACTAGTTCCTTATCTCTCTGATAGTGACTTAGGTTGGGGTTCAGTTCTAAGAGAAGCTTTTGAGAAACTTGAGGATGCAAAGATAATAATAGTAAATTATGCTCCACATCTAGCTAGAATTTACTCAAAATCAGCAAAAATTTACAGTATACCCCCATTAATGAATTACTCAAAACCAGAATTAAGCAATTTAAAAACTCAGAATGGATCCTATATTGTAAGGTACATTATAGGTGGGAAAGATTGGTTCTATGATCCAATAATAGAAGAATTTGCTAAAGATGGTATAATAATCGAAATAATTACCAGAGGAAATCAAAAGATAGTGATTTATGATTTATCTAAGGGATTTAAAGAAAAAGAAATCAATTTTTGGCTAAACATAGCAAAGATTGCTTGGAACTACTTTAAACCAGGAGTTGGCATTAGTATTAATACAGGATTAAATTATGCAAACCAATGGTGGCATAGGGCAACGGACTGGGATCTAGCAGCGTATATATCAGCTATAATTTCAGCAAAAAAACTTAACCTAATTGATGAGAACGATTTTAAAATGAGAATCGAGAAAATCCTACAATTCTTAGAAACTAGAAAACTTTCTCCTAAAGGTATACCCTATCTATGCTATGACTCAGATATTGGTGAGCCTGCAATAGATATAGAATCAAATCCAAGTGATATCGGAAGGATCCTCTTAGCATTGGATTCATTAAAGAAATTTAAACCAGCCTATGAGGAAAGAGTTATTAAAATTATTCAGAGAAATGGCATCGAAAAGGTCGCCAGCGATCCAGAAGCATGGAAAACAACAAGTGGAGCATATGCTCATTACATTGCAATAGGATTCCAGAAATTTAAGCTAGCAAACTATTCGCATATAATTGAGAAACTTAAATTCTATGAAATAATTGAGGGAATAGAGGGGATAAAGTCTTATGGAGTTGGTTTGCCTAAAAGTTGGATAACTTATGAGCCTATCCTCCTAGAAGTATATGAACTGAATAATACAATAGCAAAAGGATTTCTAGAAAAGCTTATTCAAGTATCTAAACTCAGGTTTAAAGAAACAGGTCGATTATCAGCTTTCAGTGAAGGATCTATCGATAAATCGCCATACTATATCTATGAATGGATTGTAGCAGATGGACATGGAATATGGATAATAACAGACCATGGTGGAAAAATCATAAATATACCAGAAGTAGCATTCACAAAAGTAGCACTAGGAATCTATGCGTATGAAAAATCAGATTACAGCAGGTTCTTAATAGAAAAGATCTTAATATTAACAATAACAGACAACGGATTTTATGAAGGAATTTTTGAAGATGGGACGCCAATAAAAATCCTCACAGATAAAACAAACAGTCTAATTCTATCGATAGCATTACAAAAATTAATCGAATTAGAAGTAATTAAGCCTTGAAAATGTTATCGATTATAGTACCAATAACGAGAACTCCAAGTAAATTATGGTTAAAAAAACTTAAAGAGCTTGCTTCAATAAAGCTTGAAGTGATTCTAGTAGGAGATATTAATGAACAACAAGTAAAAGACTTAAGATGTATACAAACTAAAGGTAATAGATCTTTAGCTAGAAATTTAGGAGTCATTGCTTCAAAAGGAGAATATATTTTTTTCCTAGATTCGGATCAATATATAACAAAACCCTTACTATTAGAGTTGACAAAAATCATGAAGCAAAGTTTTGATGCAGCAGTAATCCCTGAAAAATTTATTGGCTTAACAATTTGGGGAAAAGCTTCGGCAATATGGAAGCAAACAATTCAAAGAATTGATCGAAGTAGTTCATGCTTTCCAAGGCTATATTCCAGAAGAGCCTTAGAGAAAATAGGTTTCTTCAGAAGCGAGCTAACACTCTTCGAAGATTATGAGCTATATATTAGAGCTATGAAGGCTAGATTAAAGGTAGCTTGGATGAAAAATCCATTAATACATTTAGAGCTGAACTATCTAACAGACTACTTTAAGAAATGGTCTACTTATGCTGAATCAATTCCACAATCTATCAAAGCTGTAGGCATTAAGAACATTTCGAAAAAGTATTCTAAAGCACTTCTGATTTTAATAGAGGCATTAAGATCAAGTAGAGGAGCGTCTTTGAAACTTGCATTACTATCATTATTAATCATAAAATCTATAGGCTTAATTTATCAGATCTTAAGGTGCTATTAAAACGTTGATTAAAAATTTACTAATAGCTTTTGGAGCATCAATAATTATAGCCATGGTAATTCTTCATCCAATACTACTCGAGCCAGGATATCCAGCTTTCCATGATTTATCACCTATTTGGAGTCGCCATCAACTCTTTAGACCATTTAACTATCCATGGGATCCATACTCAAACCTAGGCTACCCTCAAGTCTTACCATCAAATGCTATCTACAACCTAGGTCTCATGCTATTTTCAATCATTTTCCAAGGCACTTTAGATCTAGCTCATAAATTGTACATGCTCTTCATAATAGCCTTTTCATGCCTAGGTCTCGCCGTGGCTTTACGCTATGTAAAGCTTAACTGGATAGCTTGTATCCTTGGAGGAATGATCTTCACCTTAAGTCCATTCCTTCAAATAAGATTCATCCATGGACATAACACAATAATCCTCGCAAATGCATTATCAACAATTCCAATGGTCATCTTATTTATATCTCTGAAAAGAAACTCTATTAAAGAAGGATTTCTAGCCGGAGTCCTAATTGGAAGTCTAGCTTACTTGAGCCCTCATATATCCTATATGCTAGCTATGGCTTCCCTACCAATAATAACATTTACTAAACTTTTAGATAAAGACCATAGAAATAGAATTAAAAATTTCACATGCATAGCAATCCCTCATTACTTAGCTATCCTAGCTCTATGGATCCCCATTGCAATCAGGCTAGAATTTGAAGCATCACCATATAATATAATTAGAGTCGAGGAATCATATTCAGGACTAAGTATAGTCCAAGTAATCGAAAGTCATTTCCTAGAGATCGCATTAATCTTAATACCATTAGCATTAGCCTTCAAAAAGATATGTTACAAATGCCCAATTAAAGAAGAATTCAAAGAAAGATTGTTATTAGGATTTCTAACATTAGCTTTCATCGGTTTAATCTTGTCCTGCGGTGGATTAAAAGAGTTTTATTCACTATACTCTGTGCTTTTCACTCATATCCCAGGGTTCTGGATCTTTAGAGATTCATCAAAATTCCAATATTTCATTGCTCTAGGAATAGCATATCTCTCTGCATATCTAACAGACAGAGCCAATCAAATATTCAGAGATCGGAAATCAAAAATAGTCTCAATATCAATGATAGTATGCATCCTATTAGTATTCCTCATCCAATGGAACATTTATGTCTTTGACAAAGTTGGTTGCACAACTCTAAACGAAGACTTCAAAGAACTCTTCAAAGAGCTAAGATCATTAGATGATAATTATAGACTACTTTCCCTTCCACCAGCTAACTGGGCTACAAGATATTCATGGCAAAAAATATGGTTCTTAGATCCAATAATCTCTCTTCAAGAAATTCCCACAATCGAAGTCAAGGGAGATGAAGATGTATCCAGGTCAGCAGATTTCGTCAGATGGGTCTATACTTCAATAGCAGGAAACTACACGAACAATCTAAAGGGTTTAATGAAATTCCTCTCAGCTAAATATCTCCTAATTAGACATGACGTAAACTTACCATGTTTTAGATACGACTTAAAATTCTTAGTAAAAATAAAACCCTCAAAAGAAATCTTGAGCGGGCTTAGGAAGACTTGGCAAAGAGGTAACTACGAAATATACTCACTAGAAGATGCATCAAGTATTCTTCAAAGAATCGATGACTTTACCCTAATATATGGAGACAGAAGAACGTTACTAACAGCATTAAGTGACGAATACCCATTAGATAAATATCCACCAGTCTTTATCGAAGATCTTATAGAGTCAATTGAGGTAAGAAGGGTCTTAATAGATGCGCGATTCCTTAAACTAGCACGGAATTCATCAAATGTAAAAATAATTAGCTTAACAAAATATGCTCCTGTATCAACGATCTATTCAAATAGATGGGTTTCAGGGGGCCTTCTCTGGTACCTAAAAGATGGGATATACTCATTTGCTGAGAATGGATTCATAATATGTAAAGGTGAAAGCGAGTTAAGCTTGACAGAGTTAATTAATCCTGGACGCTACGATATCTACATATCATACCTTACACTAGATAAAAGCAAGAATTGCTTACTTGAAGTATGGATCATGGATAAAAGATACATCATCAACTGTAATTCAACATATGTTTATAAGATAGCCTATCTTGGAGATAGCATAATAGATGATCAGAAGCTGAATATTAAAATAATTAAAAAGGGTGACTGCGAACTAGCCTTAAGCAATTTATATCTAGTCAAATTCGACGCCGACATCATTGATGCAAATGAAATGATAGTTTACTTCGAAGATTCCGATCTAACTGGCGAGAAAATAGGACAGATGTATTCTCCAAAACTTTCTAATGGCATGGCCACCAACTATAATAGATTCGAAGTCAATATACCTTCATTCGGATCCGGTGTATATGAAGTCTATATAAAGATAATCTCAAAAAAAGACGGGTCAATTTGCTTTAGGCTTAATAGTTTAGAGAGAAATGTAATGATTAAAGGCCCACTAGAAGAAGTACTTAAGGTTAGTGAAATAAATTTAACAAGAAACGACAATCTAAGAATAGGATTCAAAACATTAAGCGGAACAATTTTCATAGATTATATAAAAATCAGATATGTGAAGTCAGAAAATAATGCACCAAAAACCTACATTTTCTATAACATATCTAGTGGAGAACAGTGGAAGCTTGGAAATAACCGTCCTATAGCTTTGGCTTTAGGTTATGCCCCTATATTTAAAGCAAGCAACACATCTTCCACTCCAATATACTTAGGTTCTATATACACTACAATTTCAAGCCTAATAGGATTAGTATCGCTAGTAATATTCTTTTTAATAGTTATAGCTCTTGAGTCAAAGCTTAAAATTCATGAAGGGAGGGGCACAGCTCTTTAATAATATAATCCTTATCCTACAAAAGACAAAAATTAGAGCCGAATTTATGCAATCTCTGTAAGGGAATTCTTATAAAATATTCCCAAAAAAGGGTAACGAGAGAGCGATTTTGAATTACTCCTTAGGTCTTCAAGAATAGGATACTGCCCAAAAGGCAATATTTTTGCATAAGCCTACCTGATTCCTCAGAAGTAATAAACCTATATAAATAAAAAAATTAAAACTATTTGATGGATGGACATTAGACCTAATCTTATACAAGCTGAAACGCTACATAGACTTCATATTCCAAATTCTTTAATCTAATATTATCTTTAACAGTCTTAAAAAACATAGAGTTGCCATTAGTAGCGATGAAAAATTCTATTTATAAAAAATTATAGTAAATTTTTCACTTTTCTTTTTCAAAAATAAAACTAAATATATTATCTATAATATTACTATCTAATTTTTCATATTTTTCAGTAGAACCAATATCATACCAAAAACAATTTGTTATATAAGCATCTATATTTTTATTCATTTTTATTAAAATTGGTAATAAATCATTCATTAAAT
>Ga0185307_1000528_pt1 | contig 23791 bp, 27 predicted proteins | sample LHCtaG_FD_128010 | JGI IMG/M metagenome (GOLD analysis project Ga0185307, IMG submission 128010) | Hot spring microbial communities from Little Hot Creek, USA to study Microbial Dark Matter (Phase II) - LHC4sed_matched (SPADES... | ecosystem: Environmental > Aquatic > Thermal springs > Hot... | reverse complement strand
AATAAATTACAGGAAGGGGCAGTTTTGGAAGGAGTGGTAAAGACCATTACCGATTATGGAGCCTTCATAGATGTGGGAGAGATCGACGGATTTTTACATATAAGCGATATGACATGGGGAAGGATAAAACATCCTTCCGAGTTGTTAAAAGTGGGTCAGAAGATAAAGGTAAAAGTCTTAAAATTCGATCCCCAAAGGGAGAAGTTATCCTTAGGTTTAAAACAACTTGAGCCTGATCCTTGGAAAGATGCGTCTGAAAAATACCCTGAAGGCACGAGGGTAAGAGGGAAGGTGGTAGGGATCGCCGATTACGGAGTTTTTGTAGAGATTGAGAAGGGCATAGAAGGGCTTATACACGTGAATGATATGGCGTGGGGCAAAAAAATAAAACATCCCTCGAAGTACGTCAATATCGGTGATTGGGTTGAAGCAGTGGTATTAAAAGTTGAGCCAGAGAAACGGAAAATGGCATTAGGCTTAAAGCAACTTGAACCAAATCCGTGGGATACCATTGAGGAACGTTATCCAGTAGGAACCAGGATCATTGGTCAAGTCAAAACCGTGACCGATTTCGGTGTGTTTGTGGGTATAGAAGAGGGGATAGACGGACTGATTCACGTTTCTAATATCTCCTGGAGTCGGAGGCCCAAAAATCCTCATGAGATGTTCAAAAAGGGCCAAGAAGTTGAAGCGGTAGTTCTCAAAATCGATCGAGAAAACGAGCGGATTTCCTTAGGTATCAAGCAACTTAAACCTGATCCGTGGCTTAGCGCTCATGAAAGGTATAGAGTAGGTCAGGTAGTAAAAGGGGTTGTTACCAACCTGACCCAATTTGGGGCCTTTGTGGAAGTGGAAGAGGGCATAGAAGGATTACTTCATGTTTCCGAAATCGATCAGGAAGAGGGAAGTTTTAAAAAACCCGAAGAGCTTTATAAAGTCGGTCAGGAAATAACGGCCATGATCGTACATTTTGATCCAAAGGCCCGTAAATTGGGTTTGAGTACGAAAGCTTTAGCCCATAAAGGTGAGTATCGGGAAGAAGCTAAGCCTATTACTTTGGGGGATATAATAAAACGTTAAAAAATTTCCTCAATCCTCCATCCGACTTTCCACACAAGCTTTAAAAGGGGTAAAAAGCGTGTTCTTTTTTTTAGTTCGGTTTCGTAAAGTCGATTTCCTTGAGCATAACCTTTCCAAAAGGAAACGATTTCCTTAGGTGAAATACGCACACCTTTATTTTTAGCCTTCTCCAACGAACGTAAAAACCTGAAAAGGTTTTTAAAACGCAAGCGTAATGGTAGGGGTATTCTTTGATAAGCCTTATCAAAATCAAGGATAAACACATCTTCGTCTTTAATAAGAAAATTCTTAAGTTGAAGGTCAGGATGATATACCCCTAAGTCATGTATTTTCCTGGTTAAAGCGCCTGCTTTAAAAAAGATTTCTCTTCTCTTCAAAGAAGGGTTAGTTCTTCTTAATACTTCCAGAAAATCCTCGGTCCCTTCGATATAAGAAGTTATGAGATAACCTCTCTTAAAGGGTCCGAAATTTATGCTAAAAGAAGCAATAGGCTCTGCAGTTTTGACTCCCACTTCTCTTAAACGCCACATAATAAAAAGTTCTCTGTGGGGTCTTGATCCGTCGAGGAATAAATCTTTAAAGACCTTTCCGAATATTCCACCATGGAAGTTGCGCCTTATTACGAAGACAAAATTGTTTTCCACAAATAACATGAGTTTGGTTCTTCCTACCAAGTGAGAAGGAGAAAGGTCGTGAAATAAAGTTTTTGGCTCAAAAAAGCCTCGATTCCAAAAAAAGTCAAGGTACTGCTCCTTGACTATGGCTTTAATTCCTTTTTCTTCAACTAAGGAATATCCAGGTGGTGCTTTTAACATTTTAACATCACGTAAAGTTTTACTGCACCACTTTTGTGAATTTGTTTGAAGGTTGCCCCTTGAAGGATGTATTTATAAACTTTCTCTTTATCTATCACCACCGCTCCTGATAGAGCATCAACGCCAAGTTCAAACAAAAAGGGATCCAAAGGAGTAGAAGGGCCTATTAGCATCTTGAAACTTTTGGGAGGGCAAAGACGTAGTATCTCTTCAAAGGTCCGATTTATAAGGGTAGTGCTAGTTATGCCGATGACCTCTGCCTGGGGTAAGATCTGAGAAACGTACTTGGCATCAACATCACCTTCCCTGGGTTTTAATTCTAACACCCAAAGCTCCTTTGCCGTTTTTTTTAGTTCCTCCACGAAAGGGAAATGGCCCACAATGGCTATCCTTTTTCCCTCAGCTTTGGCAAGGAGGATGTCAAAGGCGTTTCCTTCTATAAGCTTTCTCTCATCAAGGGGAAGACTAGCATTTAAGGCAGCTAAGCCTATGGAGGCCTCAAGGAGCGATCCTTCAAATAAAAGTTGAGCAAGTTCTCGTAATGGCTTTCCTTCAAGTTTACCTGCTTCCCTTACCGGGGAGTCCACATGGGGATGCCCTTCGGCCATTGTCGAGGCTAGCCCTATTCTTAAACCTTCTACAGCAGTCCAAAACGTCCCTACGGATACCCTTTTGGCTACTATTTCTTCAGGGATCTGATAAAGAAGATCACGTAAGGCCTTCATTTTACCCCTCTTGGTAATTTTCCACTAGATTTGCTATAAATTCAACGTGTTTCGCAATTGGTTTTTGCTCTTACTTTTCAAAGCGCTTCTTATACCTACTTTCCCTTTAAGGGCCGATATCTTCTTTTACGTCGATGAGGAAGGGATTATTCATTTTAGTAACGTTCCTTCTGGAAATTACCCTTGGAAATTGTATTTAAAAGAAAGAGAAAAAAAGAAAGTCTTCCTTCGATCCTTCGAACATTTAGATAAAATCGTGGAAGAAGTGGCCTCTCGTCACGGAATCGATCCGCTTTTAGTAAAGGCCATCATAAAAGCAGAATCTATGTACGATCCGCGAGCCGTTTCTCCTAAAGGGGCAATGGGATTAATGCAACTTATGCCCGAGACCACAAGGATTTTAGGAATACAGGATCCTTTCGATCCTCATCAAAATGTGGAGGGAGGAGTAAGATACTTAAAATACCTAATCGAAAAATTCGGGGACCTCTCTTTAGCCTTGGCAGCTTATAACGCTGGGCCCCAAATAGTAGAACAAACAAGGTCAATACCTCCTTATCCGGAAACCCAAACTTATGTGAGAAAGGTTTTAAATCATTATATGCTTTTAAAGGGAGACAAATTTTGAGCTTACCAACAAAATTAACTATATTGAGGCTTTTGTTGATACCAATTATCGTTTCATTTTTGTGTATTCCCGGAAGAACTACAAACCTGATAGCGGCAATACTCTTTTTTATAGCAGCTTTAACTGACCTTTTTGATGGCCTTTTGGCAAGAAGATATAATTGTGTTACTACAATGGGAAAGTTATTGGATCCGATGACGGATAAGCTTTTGGTAGCTATCGTTTTAATATTCCTTGTTGAACTAAAAAGAGTGGAGGGATGGATGGCAGCTGTTATTTTGGCAAGAGAGATAATAATAACCACTTTAAGGGCAATTGCAGCAGAAAAAGGTGAGATCATAGCTGCCAGATGGTCTGGAAAAATTAAGACTTTGTTTCAACTTTCTTCTTTGAACCTTTTGATCCTTCATTACTCCTATTTTTCAGTGAACGTGCAGAAAATTGGTACTTATCTTCTTTGGGGAGCCCTCCTTTTGAGCATTATTTCAGGGGTGGAGTATTTTAAGCGCTTCTATCGCTTAACCTTGGGTTCAAAGCGTCCTTAAGCCCTTCCCCCAATAAGTTAAATCCGAGAACTGTTAGAAGGATGGCCAACCCTGGGAATAAGGAGAGCCACCAAGCCACTTCCAAGTAATCCTTTCCTGAAGTTAGCATATTTCCCCAGCTTGCCGAGGGGGGTTGTATTCCGATTCCGAGGAAACTCAAGGCTGATTCCACCAAGATAGCATTTCCTATTCCCAAAATAGCTGAAACAAAGACCGGTCCCAGGGCATTCGGCAAGATATGGTGGAATATGATTCGAAAGTTTGAAGCTCCTATGGATCTTGCGGCTAAAACGAATTCCCTTTCTTTTAATGATAAAAACTCGGCTCTTACAAGCCTTGCAACCCCCATCCAACTGGTGAGGCCTATTATGGCCATTATGTTCCATATATTTGCTTCGATAAAAGCGATTACCGCAAGTATTAGAAAGAAGGTGGGAAAGCATAACATTATATCCACAAACCTCATGATGAGGCTATCCACCCACTTTCCATAATAACCGGCTAAAGCCCCGAATAAGATTCCTACCAATGTGGAGATGCCCACCGCCACAAATCCTACAAGCATTGAAACTCTTCCTCCCCACAATATCCGCGCAAGTACATCTCGACCGAGTTCATCGGTACCCAAAGGATGTGCCCATGAAGGGGGAGACAAAACCTCTTGGAGATTTACTTCATCGGGCTTATAGGGAGAGAGCAAAGGGGCCAAGATGGAACTACCAAAAAGGATCAAAATGATTACTCCTCCCGTTAAAGCTAAGCGATTTTGAAAAAACCTTCCCCAGAAGCTCATTCGACCCTTATCCGTGGGTCTGCTATAGCGTAAGCTATATCGGCCAAAAGATTACCCAAGAGGGTGAGTACAGCACCTATCACCACTATTCCCATGATCACCGGATAGTCTCGGGCCATCACACTATAATAAAAGAGTTGCCCCATTCCAGGTATAGAAAAAATGCTTTCGAATATGACGCTTCCTCCTATAAGACCCGGTACCGAAAGGCCAAGTATGGTTATAACGGGTAGCAAAGCGTTCCTTAAAGCATGTTTGTAAATTACCCTTTTCTCAGGTAGACCCTTAGCCCTTGCTGCGAGAATGTATTCCTGGTTTAAAACTTCGAGGAGACTCGAACGCATATATCGAGCCAGCCCTGCAAGTCCCCCGAAAGCCGATACCAGAATCGGAAGCAATAGGTGTTTAGAAATGTCAATAAACTTCTCAAATGTTCCCATTGATTCGTATCCCACAACCGATTTAATTCCCGAAACAGGGAGCCAACCCAATTTAACTCCGAAAAGACCTATTAACATTAAAGCAAGCCAAAAGCTTGGAATGGCATAACCGATAAAGACAAATACAGTAAAAAACTTATCGCCGAAACTGCCCTGATGTGTTGCACAATAAATGCCTATAGGGATAGCAGCAAAAAAGATAAGAGCAAGAGAAAACAGATTGATTGTCAAGGTTATGGGAATTCTTTCCATTATTTTGTCGATAACCGGCCTTTGATCAGGAGCAAAAGAGCGGCCGAAGTCCAAGGTCAAGACTTTTTTGGCCCAGATAAAGTATTGTATGTGCAAAGGTTTGTCCAGTCCGTAATAGGCCCGCAATCTTTCTCTTGCTTCTTTTGTGATTTTTGGGTTAAAGTCTGCCATAAGACCTGTGGGTTCTCCTGGAGCAAGGTGTATAACCAAGAAGGAGAGGAGAGTGATTCCCCATAATACAGGTATCATTACTAAAAGCCTTTTCAGAAGGTATTTCAACATGTTGGAAATTCTATCTCTCAGAAAAGTAGTGTCAAGCGTTGACGGGATTATGATTAAAGGCTAAACTCGGCCATAAAGAGGACGGCTTATGCCTTCTGAGCTTCATAGCTGGGTTGAGATAAACCTTAAAGCTCTTGACCATAACCTGAGATTAATAAGAGATCAATTATCCCCCCAAGTGACGATTATGGCTGTTGTTAAAGCAGATGCTTATGGCCACGGAGCTCAAGTGATATCGGCCCGTCTTGAAGAGTTGGGAATTAAGGCTTTTGGTGTGGCAAACGTTAATGAGGCAGTAACGTTAAGGGAAGCTGGCATTAAAGGGGAGATTTTCCTTCTGGGAGGTTTTTTTAAAGGAGAGGAAGAATACATCATTACCCACGAACTTGTTCCATTAGTATATGATTTGGAAAGCTTAATTAGGTTATCGGAGGAAGCCCAAAAATGGAACAAAAAGGTAAAAGTTCATCTAAAGGTCGATACTGGAATGGGTAGATTCGGGATTTTGCCGGATAAAGTAAAAGAAGTTATAGAAGAGATAGAAAAACTTCCTTTGATAAAGATCGAAGGATTAGCTTCTCACTTTAGCACCGCTGATGAGGGTGATGATTTTTTCTATGAACAGCTTCGGATCTTTGAGGATATAAGAGTTTTTTTAAAAAGAATGCGTTTAAACCTAAAGTGCCATATGGCTAACAGTTCGGCCATCTTCTCCTCTCCACAAAGTCATTTCGACATGGTTCGTCCCGGGATAACCCTTTACGGAGTCCATCCTTCCCTTAATTTTAAAAAGCGTTTTTCTCTTCTTTTAAAGCCACTTATGTGTTGGAAAACAAGGATTGTGAGCATAAAAGAAATTCCCAAGGGATGGCCTGTGAGTTATGGAAAGACCTGGTGTGCTTCTCGAAGGAGTTGTATAGGGATCATTCCAGTGGGGTATGCGGATGGGTACATTCGAGCACTATCGAACAGGGGTTGGGTTTTGGTTAAGGGTAAAAAGGTTCCGGTAATTGGGAGGGTCACTATGGATTGTACCATTATCGACTTAACGGAACTTCCTGAGGCCAGGGTGGGTGATGAGGTGATTTTATTGGGTGAGGACATACCAGCCGAAGAGGTAGCGTCTTGGGCTTGTACGATACCTTATGAGGTGCTTTGTTTAGCCGGAAAAAATCAAAGAATTATCAAGGATGAAAACGTTTAAATGGTTTATATCCCAGGTTGAGGAATTAGGAGGGATCAGCCTATTAGGCTATAAATGCTTACGCTACGGGACCCCGTTCAGGGGTAGACTTTGGCTTAAACAGATTGAAAGGGTAGGTATCGACTCACTTCCAGTTATAGTTTTAAGTAGCGCTTTTATAGGGATGGTTTTCATCCTGCAAACCTTTTATGCCTTAAGAAAATTCGGAGCCGAAAGTATGGTGGGTGTTTCGTTGGCCTTGGCGATGGTTAGGGAATTAGGACCGGTCTTTACGGGAGTGATGCTTGCCGCAAGAGCCGGAGCAGCGATGGCTGCGGAGCTCGGTTCAATGAGGGTCACAGAACAAATAGACGCGATGGAAGCAATGGCCATTAATCCAATAAGCTACTTAATAGTGCCTCGGATTTTAGCCTTAACCTTGGTGAGCCCCATTTTAACCAGTATCTCCGATTTTATTGGAGTTGTAGCTGGTTACGCTATAGGTGTGTGGGTTTTAGAGGTGAACCCCGGTGCTTTTGTTGGTAATATAGAAAAATACGTGGACTTCTCAGATATTTACTACGGATTAATAAAATCCTGTGTTTTTGGAGCCCTCGTAGGATTAATATGTTGTTATAAAGGATATTCGGTAAAAGGAGGAGCCGAGGGAGTTGGGAGAGCCACAACTGAGAGTGTGGTTTTTTCTTTAGTGATGATACTTATTACCGATTACATTCTTACAGCGTTGATGTTTTGAAATGATAGAAATAAGAGAATTACACAAAACTTTAGGGGGAAAAGAGGTATTAAAAGGTGTAAACTTAAGCATTTATCGAGGATGCACTACCGTAATCTTAGGAAGAAGTGGTGCCGGCAAAAGTGTACTTTTGAAACATATAATAGGTCTCATCTTCCCCGATGAAGGGAGTATAATAATTGATGGTAAAGATATTACAAAGATGTCCCGTAAAGAGCTTTTGGGAATAAGAAAAAAGTTTGGTATGCTTTTTCAAGAAAGTGCTTTGTTTGATTCGCTTAGTGTGTTTGAAAATGTTGCATTTCCACTTTGGGAGCATACGAAACTTCTGGAAGAGGAGATCGAGAAGGTCGTGAGAGATAAACTTTATCAAGTTGGGCTTGAGGAGAGCGATTGGAATAAATATCCTTCGGAACTCAGTGGAGGAATGAAGAAAAGAGTGGCTTTAGCTCGGGCTTTAGTTTTGGATCCCGAAATAGTCTTATGTGATGAGCCTACAAGCGGGCTTGATCCGATTACTGCTTTTACCATCGAAGAGTTAATTTTGGAGCTTCAAAGAAATCTTTCTAAAACATTTGTGGTGATAACCCATGATTTAAAGACCGCCCTTGCAATAGGTGATAGAATAGCTTTATTGGAAGAAGGAAAGATAGAGATGGAGGGCAGGGTGGAGGAGGTTTTAAAATCGGGGCATCCTCTCATCGAGGCTTATCTTAAAAGGGAGGTTTTGAGATGAGGAGGAAAGAAAGGGCTTTAGAATTAAAGGTGGGAATTTTTCTCCTCATAGGGTTTTTGATCCTCATATATATGAGTTTGAGGGTCACCAAGCTTGAAAGAATTCAAGGCGAGCATTATTTTGCCCTTTTTTCTACTGTTTCCGGCCTCACTAAAGGTGCTCCAGTTGAAGTAGCCGGGATTGTGGTTGGAAGGGTTGAGAAGATCGAGCTAGAAGGCAAAATGGCAAAGGTCAAATTTGTACTTTCCAAGGAAGTTGTCCTTTTTGAGGATGCTAAGGCTACCTTAAGAACACACGGGGCGTTAGGGGATAAGTTCATAGAGATAGATCCTGGGACTTCGGAAAAAGAACCCCTTAAACCCGGAGGGGTTATCCTCTCTACTTATGTGACCCCTGATCTTGATCAACTATTTTTGTCGCTTCAAAAAACCGCCCAGGGATTTGCCGATATGGGAGAGGCTTTGAGAGAGCTGATGGGAGAGAAGGAGACAAGAGACGCGGTAAAGGAATTGGTGGTGAACCTTAGGGATTCTAGTAGGGAATTTAAAGGACTTTTGGCGGATAATAGAGCCCGTTTGGACAATACAATTTCGAATATGGAGAGTTTTTCCAAAGGGTTGAATCCGTTGTTGGAGAAGGCTTCTTCCGGACTGGATAAAATGCACTCTACCCTGAGTTCCCTTGAGGAGGTGAGCCAGAATATAAAGGAAGGTAAAGGAACTTTAGGAAAGCTAATAAGTGACGAAAGTCTTTATAAAGACCTCAAAGATACTACAGAAGAATTTAAACTTTTTGCCGAACGCATAAATAGAGGAGAAGGCACCTTAGGCAAACTCTTGACGGATGATAAACTTTACACCGAAGCCGAGAAAACTTTAAAAAAGGTCGAAAGGGCTATGGAAGGAATAGAAGAACAAACCCCTATAAGTATATTGGGAACATTAGCGGGGTTTATCTTTTGAGGTTCTTTTTTAAAACAGCGGGTTTTTTAATAGGGTTTCTTAGCATATGTCTTTTTCCATCTCTAATTTATCCCCTTAATCTTTGGCCCCTTTTAACTTATGAAAGCGATAATGAGACTAAAACCATCGAACTTTTAGGTCCTTTTGTTTTTTGGCAAAAGAGTGAAGAAGGGCTTGAGTGGGGTATAAGGCCCCTTTTTAGCTTCAAAAATGACGGATATGAACGACTTGACATCTTATACCCCCTTGGCGGAGTTAAAAAGGAAGAGGGTTTAAGTGAGGGATATTTTTTCCCCTTTTTGAATTTTGAGGAAAACAGATTTTTCTCCCTTTTTACACTTTATTGGGGAAAAAGCGAAGAAGGGGAGGCTTATTGTGGTCTTTTTCCACTTTTGGGAAAAATTAAAGACCGTTTCCGAAGAGATGAGATCGATTTTGTGTTATGGCCTTTGTATACCCGTGTAATTGACGAAGGAAGTACCACTTATAAAATTCTATGGCCCTTTTTCAAGTTATATAAAGGAAAAACGGAAGGGGTCGACATCTTTCCCCTATGGGGACATCGAGTTTCGGAGAGAGCGGATAAGGGGTTTGCTTTATGGCCCTTTTACGTGTGGCAAGATGAGAAGTTTATGGAGGCTCACTTTTCGTTGCGCCTCTATTTCCCCTTTTATGCTTCTTTTAAAACTCCTAAGTATGAGTCCTTCTTTTTATTCCCTCCTTTTTTGCATCATAAAAGGTTTAAAGAGGGGCAGGAAAGATGGGAATTATGGCCATTTCTAGCTTTTGACGATAAAGAACAGAAGATTTTCCCCCTTTTTAGGAAAAAGGAAACCCCAAAGGAAAAGAGTTTGTGGTTCTTATGGCCTCTTTATACTTATGAGTACACTGAAGTTTCCGAAACAAAAATGCAAAAAGAGAGATTCATGCTTATAGGGGTTAGAAAAAAAGAGACTTTTGACGATGAAGAAAAGGTCGATGTTTTTAATTTATGGCCTCTTTTTTCTATAAGTAAGGAAAACAACAAAGAAGAATTCCTTTTTCCGTTCTTAATACCTATAAAAAACGAAGGCTTTAAGCGCAATTTGTTGCCGATTTTTACACTTATATCCTGCAAATCTAAAGGCCAAAAAGCGGATTTTAATATACTATGGGGACTTTTCCGTTTTAAAAAGGATCCGAAGATTTCTCATTGGAGGATCGGTTTTTTTATCGACAGAAAGTTCACCCCCCATACGAGTCGTCTTCGCTTATTGGGGGGTATTATCTCTCTAAGAAAAGAAGATGATAAGGTTAAACTTAAATTATTCGATTTATTTTGAGTTAAAAACCGTCATTGTTCTACACTCAAAACCGAGAGTATCCTCTCATTTAACCACTTCTGGTCAAACCATTCCACTGGATCAACAGGATACCCTGAAAGCATCAATGCAAAATGCAAATGATCTCCTCCCGCAAAACCTGTTGAACCGGTATAACCGATAACTTCTCCTTTTTTAACTTCTTGTCCTTCTTTCACGGTCCAACTACTTAAGTGAGCGTAAAGTGTCATAAGTCCAAATCCATGGTCTATGATAACTGTGTTACCGTAAATTCCTATATTACCAATGAATTTAACTACACCGTCATTTGCGCAAATTACAGGAGAATTTGCTGAAGTGGCCAAATCAAGGGCTAAATGTACTGATTTTCCTATTACTTGACCGTTATACAAGTAAGTCCTTTGGTCACCAAAAGTAGCCATAACTTTACTATTAGGCAATTGTAAAAAAGCGTCCTTCCATAATATTTTTGAAGTAGAATTTGTGGTTAAATTTTGAATGAAAGCGTCATTTTGAAAACGCAAATCTTCATTTACATACTTAAAGGCTTCTTCCGGAGGGAGGTTTTTCTTATCAGAAGGAAGAAGGGGATAAACTTTATTATTTATAAAATCCTCAGAAATCGAAACTTTGTCTTCTTTTATTTTTCTTGGCAAAAGGATATAAGGTAAGGCCCATATAGCCTCATTTCCAGCCTTGTCTTTGGCTAAAACCACAGCTTGAGTGTTTTCACATAAAAAGGAGATTCCAAAAAGACACCTCCACAATGTGCCGTTTTGTGTCCTTTCGGGATAGGCTTTAAAGAAGCATTTACCAACCTTCACGCCTGCTTCATGCGCATCGTCGCTTGTCTTAAATAAAACTGCTCCTGAACCATTTTGATATATGTAACGAGTGAAGGAGAGAAGTTCCAACTGAGGAGGGGTAAAGTCTATAAAAACTGGAAAAACTTTGACGCTTTTATTGCCCTTACCCAATCTCCAAAGGGAAATATCCTTAACTTCAACAATTAAAGACGCTTCGCCTTCGGAAAGGTCAAGTTTTTTGGGCTCGAAGGCGATTTCAACCTGTTTTTCTTTTATTCCCTTTGGAAAACTTTCATAATATATTTCTTTACTTACCCCCTTTTGGGTAATAAAGGCCCGTAACTCTTTTAAACCAAAATTATCTCGAAGTTTAACCCTAATTACACCCCGTGAACCAATAGAAAGGCCTTCTTCAGTAAGTGAGATTTGCGGCTTTTCCCTTTCAAAAATGGGCAAAAAATAAAGTGCGCAAAAAATCCCTATCCCACACCCTAAACTCAAAATAACCTTTTTCATGCCTTTTTGAATTACCAGAAATTGAGATCAATTACAAGCCTTAACCGTAAGAGGGTACATAAGCGGCGGTTTCCCTTGATACTTCTTCTGCCACAAGCCCGTAAGCCAGCCTAAGTCTTTGGGCAAGAAGTGCCACCAGGTTTTTAAGGAAAATCAAAGCATCTGGTGAGGGATGAGAGATGAGTTTTTCTAAAACTTCCAAAGGGACTTTAACGGCTTTAACCTCAGAGGTTGCGGTAGCCGAAGCCACATGGATGGGGGGTTCAGTCAGGGCCATGAATCCGAAAATCTCACCCGGTTTACTTATAACAAAATGGATCCCCCCTCCGGTAGGTCCTGTAACGAATACGTCCACTTGACCCTCTTCCAAAATGTAGATCCCTTCGGCTTTATCTCCGCTTTTAAAGATGAGCTCTTGAGGTTTAAATCTCATCTCCTCACACTGAGAAGCTATTTTTTCTAAATTTTCTACACTTACACCCTTGAATAAATCCGTTTCTTTTACGATCATGTTAACACCTCCTTTCATAAAAAACTTTAGCTTATGAATGAAGAGTGTCAAGGAGGGGTAATGGAGAATTTCAAATTTTGTTTGGAAAAAATCACAAAATGGGGTAGATTAGGTTGGTTGGAGACACCTCATGGAAGAGTTAGAACCCCGGTGTTTATGCCAGTCGGTACCCATGGGGCCGTTAAAGCTTTGAGTCCGAAAGATTTGGAATGGCTTGGGGCTGAAATGGTGCTATCTAATGTATATCATCTTTATTTAAGGCCAGGCATTGATCTTATAGTACATTTAGGAGGTATTCATAGGTTTATGGGGTGGAATAAGCCCGTATTAACTGACAGCGGGGGCTATCAAATATTTAGTCTTTCCAAATTTGTAAGGATCAAAGAGGATGGGGTTGAGTTTAGATCTTATATCGATGGTTCCTTGCATTTTTTAACCCCGGAGGATGTGATCTCAATGCAAAAAGCGATAGGTGTTGATATAGCCATGAGTCTTGATTACTGTGTTCCTTATCCCTCCGATAAGGAGACGGTGGAGAAGGCGGTCTCGGTGACCTTAAATTGGGCTAAAAGAGGTAAAATGGTTTGGAACAAAGAAGGGGGGCTTTTTGGTATAGTTCAAGGGGGTGTGTTTCTGGACTTGAGGAGGAGATGTGCAGAAGAGCTTTTGGAAATGGAGTTTGATGGATATGCTATTGGGGGTTTGAGTGTGGGGGAAGAGAAGGAACAAACGTGGGAGGTAGTGGAGTTCACTTGCGATCTTTTGCCTGAGGATAAACCCCGATATTTAATGGGTATGGGAACGCCTCAAGATATAATAGAGGGAGTAAAAAAGGGGGTAGATATTTTTGATTGCGTTTTACCCACCCGTTTTGCCCGTACCGGTTACCTTTTTACCCGATGGGGAAAGATGGCGATAAAACATGCCAAATATGCACGTGACCCAAATCCCATAGACCCTACTTGCGAATGCTATACTTGTCGTAACTTTTCGCGAGCCTATTTAAGGCATCTATTCCTTTCAAGGGAACTGCTCGCCTATTACTTGAATACTATTCATAACCTTCACTTTTACTTCACTTTGATTCGAAAAATCCGCCAAGCTCTCGAAATGGAGGATATGAAGGAATTGGAGTCTTATTTCGTAAACGCGGAGGAAGAGGAGAATTTTTAGGACTTGGTTGGCGATTGACTTTTTTTGCCCTTGGCAATATATGGGAAATTATGAGAAAGGAAATACCACTAGAAAAAAGGATCATCTTAGCCCTCGACGTCCCTTCAGGTGAGGAAGCTAAGAGATGGGTTTTAAGATTAAAGCAATTTATCAAATTTTATAAGATTGGGCTTGAACTTTTTATTTCCGAAGGAAGAGATATCGTCAATTGGGTTCTTGACCAAGGATGTGACGTGATGCTCGATCTAAAGTTGTTCGATATTCCCAACACCGTGCAAAGGGCCATTGAGCGCATAAGGGATATGAAAGTGAGTTACACCACCGTCCATGGCAACGATGGGATTTTAAAGGCAGCGGTAGAAGCAAAAGGCGATCTTAAGGTCTTGGCAGTTACTGTCCTTACAAGTCTTGACGAAAGCGATTTGAGGGATCTGGGATTTAGGTGCGATGTGAGGGAGCTTGTGATTTCTCGAGCAAAAAGGGCTTTAGAGATCGGATGTGATGGCGTTGTGGCCTCGGGGCTTGAGCTTAAAGCCATAAGGGAAAACTTAGGAGAAAAGCTCATAGTCGTTGTTCCTGGAGTGAGACCTGTTTCTAATACCACAATTGATGATCAGAAAAGAATTATCACGCCTAAAGAAGCATTTTTACGAGGAGCTGATCATATAGTTATGGGCCGTCCAATTCTTAAATCTGAAAATCCTGAAAAGGTTGCGGAGAATTTGCTTGTTGAAATATCGGAGGTCGTGGGGAAATGATATTGCAATGTCAAGCTTGTGGTACAAAATATAGATTAGAAGATTCACTTTTAAAACCAAGTGGTACTAAAGTGAGATGTAGCCGTTGCGGCTTTACGTGGAGGGTTTATCCGCAAGAAGTTTTGCCTTTTGAACCATTGCCTACTAAGACCAAGAAGAAATCGTTTAAAAAAATTATTGTGATTGTGATAGCGATAGTGATGGTAATTTTATTTGTAGCGATTTATGAATTTTGGAAAAATGCACAATTTATTTTTAACGAACTTTTTGACACACTGAGGGATTTCATTTCACTTATCAAGGATTTCTTCCATTGATAAAAATGGAGCTGTAAGTAAACGGATATAAGCGCTTTCCTCAAACTTTTTTCTTTTTTCAAAACCCGAAAGTAATATTAAAGTTTTTTTATGAAGTTCTTTTAAAGTTAAAGTAAGCCACTCGGGTTTGAGAGTTATATTTTTTAAGACTTTTATTAACGCTTTTATCCGCCATATATCCATACCCCACCGTTTCGATAATTGGTCGGGGTGGCCTCCTCGTTTGATTATAAGTTTTTCAGGCAAAAAGAAAATGGGATATTGGGCTCCTATTCTTAACCAGAGTTCATAGTCCTCGCATACAAAAAAGTTTTCGTCAAATCCTCCTATTGTGTTCCATAATTCTCTTTTAATTAATACGGAGGAAGGACTAATGATGCAAAGAGGAAGGCAATATGGATATATCCATCCCGAGTATTTGGCGTGTTTTTTCTTGGGGTTAATCCTTATTCCGTTTCTTATCCATATTTCGTCCGTGTAGCATATTTTGGCTTGAGGATTGAAATTGAAAAAAAGGATCTGTTTTTCGAGTTTTCTGGGAAGCCAAAGATCGTCGGAGTCCAAAAAGGCAATATGTTCACCCGAGGCCATTTCCGCTCCCCTGTTTCTTGCTGCAGCTGGCCCTTTGTTCCTTTGCCAAAGGTAGCGAATTTTTTCCCCATAACTTGAGATTAATTCCTCAGTTCCATCGGTTGAACCATCGTCAACCACGATTACTTCAATATCTTTGAAGGTTTGTTTTAACACTGAATCAATAGCTTCCTTTAAAAATTGCTTTCGATTATAAGTTGGGATGATTACAGATACTCGAGGCATTTTGCAAATTTTGTTTATTCAATTTTATCCACAATAAGAGGCACAAACTCTTGTTTTTTAACGTCAAGAAGTCCTTTTTCGGTCAACCGAAGGGAAGGTAATCCGGTAAATGGAAGCGTTTGTAAAAGCACAAAAGCCCTCCATTTCATGCCCAAGGATTGAGCTGTATGATCCAGCTGTTGGATTTTTTCTTTTAGTTCTTCCATTTTCAGCGGGGAGATTATCCCCCAAATGGTAAGGAGTAAAGAAGCTAAAAGTTTTCCATCTTTTACTAAAAACATCCCTCCTTTATGTTCGATTAATGTATTAACTGCAAAGCTCATATCCTCCTCATTTGTTCCCATTACGAAGATGTTATTGGCGTCCCAGGTGATACTTGAAGCCAAAGCCCCTGCTTTTAACCCTGTGCCTTTCAAAAAACCCACTGAGAAAATAGGATTTTCTGATCCTTTAAAGATCTGAGCAATTTTCAAGATGTCCTTTTCCGGATCAGCCGGAAGGTTACCGGATTTGTTTTTAATTTCTACAATGGCTTCAGCAGTTATGGTGTCATTTAGCACTTGAATGGTTCTTACTTTTGCTTTCTTTCCATTGAAAGGCACAGAAAAGAGGGAAGGTACGACGTGTTTAACCTTAAAACTTTCAAAAGCCTTTCGGGAATATCGGAAAGGCAAGGGGAGTGAAAGCAATTTGCCATTTTCGGCGACAAGTTTTCCATTGAGGATCACCAATCTAACTTTCATTTCTTTTAAATCCTCAACCAGAACCACATCCGCCAGTTTCCCTGGGCCTAAAAATCCAAGATCTTTTAAGCCAAAATATTGAGCGGGGTTCAAGGTGACCATCTTTATGGCTTCAAAAATACCGAACCCCTCTCGGATAGCCTCCCTTAAAGCCCAGTCGATGCCCCCCTTTTCGATCAAGGTCTCCGGGTCAAGAAGGTCGGTACAGAGCATTAGATTCCTCATGTCCTTGAGTTTGTGCTTCAAAGAAGCGATTTTGGGCAATTCCTTCCTAATATACCCCTGTCGGATCATCACCGCATGGCCTAATCGCAAAAGGTTAAAGGCTTCTTCTTCGCTTGTGGCCTCATGACAGGAACTTATCCCCAAAGCCGTATAAGCCTGAAGTTTCTCGTTTCGAGCTCCTGCCGCATGTCCCTCGAGCCTTTTCCCAAGGTTAAGGGTTTCAGCAAACCGCTGAAGCATATCCTCATCATTATCCATTATAACTCGTGGCCAATAGGTCTCCCCAAGTCCCAAACAAAAGGGAAGGTTTATGATTTCTTTAAAGGCTTCAAACGAAAAGCCCGCACTTGTCTCAAATTTGGGAAAAGGCGGAATAACCGAAGGGCACAACAGATAGACCCTTAAGGGTGCTCCTTTGGCTTCCTGAAGGAACTCTCTTACTGCTTCATAACCTCCAGAATTAGCTAACATGGCTGTTTCGGTAATCACCGTGGTTGTGCCCTTGGGTACTGCAAAACGACTGTATTCACTTATTCGGAATACGAAATCCAAATGGCAATGAGGATCAATAAAACCAGGGAGTAAGAAAAGTCCTTTTGCATCTATTATCTCGGTTTCTTTGGAGAATTTGCCCTTCCATTGCCCTACAAAAGCGATTCGATTTTTATAAATTGCAATATCCGTCTCGGGTAAAAGTTCTTCGGTTAAAAGATTGAGAAGAATCCCCTTCTTAATAAGAAGATCAGGTGGTCTTTCGCCCAGAGCCACTTCCTTCAGTTCGAGGAGTAATTCCTTTGAGAAATTTGGCATCAATGATCTTTTAGGAATAAAGCTTTTTTACAAGTTCAGCCACTCTTTTACCGAGCTTACGTGCATTAGAAAGCGTTTTCTCATCGGGTTTACCCGAGCAAGCGACTCCATAATGCCCAGTGGCATCTATCGGGTCTCCTACGATGATCATCCCGTATATTAGAAGCGCCTGAAGGATGGACATAATGGTGGTTTCCTTCCCACCGGAAGGATCCGCTGAGGTGGCGAAGGCAGCCCCCACTTTGTTTTCCATTTGCTTTCTCAAATGCACAAAGCGATCAAAAACCAACTTAAGTTCCGCCGCCATACTACCGAAATAAACCGGAGATCCCGCAATGATGCCTTTACATTCGAGAAAGTCCTCTTCATTTACTTCTTGACAACTCCTCAAAATAGCTTCCACTCCCTGAACTTCCTGAACCCCTTTCGCCACTTCTTCAGCAAGTTTCTTAGTGTTTCCAGTTTTGGAATGATAAAGGACTAAAACTTTCATTTTTCACCTCCTCTTAAATTGATGTGGTATTTTAGATAACCTTAATGACTTTTGATGTCAACGATCTATTGCTTATGAAACCTCAAAATTTCTCTGAAAAACATATCTTGAAACAGTAAATAACGTGCTTGTTTCTGAATGGGTAACAGCGCCTTTATCTCTTCCCACTCATTCCACCGATTTTTATCTAATTTTTTCATGCACGTTTCAACCTGTAAAATCCTATTCATCAAAATGTCACCCTTTGATTCCTTTTGTAGGCTTTCCTCTAATTCCCTTAAGGCTTTACGGTATTCAAAAAGTAAAAGCCTCCTTTCTTCACTATACTTTTGAAAAACTGGTATGACTTTTCTCATTTCTTCCTCTGATAGTTCAAGTTCCTGCGTTAACCTCAATATCCTCAATGTTTCAAAGTCTTTAAATCTCTTCTGCTTAATATAAGGTTCACTTATAGCTACTTTTGTGAATAAAAACAAAACGATTATGATACTCCATAGATATTTTTTCATTTTGATCATACCTCCTCTTGATATGTTGTATACGTAAAATATGAAGCGTATGGCCAAAGGGCTAAAACTTTTCCTGGATCAACTTCTCTTAAAGAAGGGACCATATATTGTATGAAATCTGACCATGTATGTTCGTCAAGTTGTAGGAACATTTCCTGTTGATGGGGAGTAAAGGCAAAATATAAAGTTTCTTTATCTTTTGAAGTTAAGAAGAAGTAAAAAAGGATCAAAAAAGCTAATGATAAAACGCCTAACGGAATTAGTTTCCAATGGGAAATTATAGGCTCTCTTTTTGGGTTATTGGTTTTCAAAAAGGATAAAGTTTCAGGCACTTCTGCTTCATAAGTTTTTAAAAATTTCACGACTTTTTTGTATTCAAAAAGCTCCTGTCGGCACTTCTTGCAGTGAATGAAATGAAACCAAATTTTTAACTTATTCCAAACTTTAACCTCGTTTAGGGCTAAATCGATTAATGATGTTTTTACCTCATCGCATTTCATCTTTCTTTAAATTCTCCTTTAATTTTTTAAGAGCCTGATGAATATGGGCTTTAATTGCACCTTCGCTTAAATTCATTGCTTTAGCAATTTCCGAGTATGTGAGTTCTCCGTAAATCTTTAATAAAAGAGCGGTTCTTTGCTTTGGTGGAAGTTTTTCTAAGGCCTCTTGAAGCTTTTCCTTTTCTTCTTTTTTGATAATCGGATCCGAAACTGACTCAATAGAAAGGTCTCCCTTAAGTTCAATTAGCTTTTCTGTTTCACGAATTCTATCTATTGCCACGTTCATGGCGATTTTGAAAAGCCACGTTTTAAATTGAGATGCTCCTTTAAATCCGTTTCTTCCCTCCCAAGCTTTAAGAATCGCGGTTTGCATTACTTCTTTTGCCTCTTCTTTGTCTCTGAGAAGTCGAATTAAGAAGGTATAAAGTGCCTTTTCGCAATCTTTAACTCCCTTTATAAATTCCTTATCTTTCATTCATTTCCTTTCAAATTAGACGTGTTTTTCACGAAGAAGGTTTAAAGAATAAATACCGAAGAAGTTCCTCTTCCTTTTGGCGCATTTTTCGATATTGGCTTTTGGTGTGGTCTTCATACCCTAAGAGATGAAGGATGCCGTGAATTAGCAGTCGAGCTAGGTATTCTTCGAAGGGAAGGTTTGCCCTTTCGGCTTCTCTTAGGGCCGTTTCGGTGGAAATGACGATGTCACCCAGTAAATGCTCGTTTGGGCCATCCATGGGGAAGGCGATTACGTTAGTAGGACGGGGGCATCCCAGGTATTGAAAATTCAATTTCTGTATTTCCTCGTCATCGACAAGCAAAATGCTCAATTCCTTCTTTTCAAGGCCCAATTGTTTCAATATCTTCTGAGCCCATTCTTTGACTTTTTTCGCTTTTCCCGCTCTCTTTTTTTCCTTGGACGTAACGATTACCATTTTCTCCTCTTCTTTTTTCGGCTTTTTCATAAGCCTTTATGATTTCCTGAACTATAGGATGACGCACTACGTCCTGTTCAGTGAAATACACAAATTTGATGCCCTCAATGCCCTGTAATATGTATTGAATCTCAACGAGTCCGGAGGGGGTGTTTTCAGGCAAATCTATTTGAGTTATATCTCCCGTAATTACCATTTTTGAACCGAACCCCATCCTCGTTAAAAACATCTTCATCTGTTCCGGTTTAGTATTTTGAGCTTCGTCTAAAATGATAAATGCATCTGAAAGTGTTCTTCCCCTCATGAAAGCCAGAGGAGCTACTTCGATTATATTCCTCTCCAGCAGCCGCGTAGCCTGTTCGAAATCGAGCATGTCATAAAGGGCATCATAAAGAGGTCTGAGGTAGGGATTGACCTTTTCTTGAATATCTCCGGGTAAGAATCCCAATTTTTCTCCCGCTTCAACAGCTGGCCTGGTGAGTATAATTCGGTTTACCTCCTTTTTGGTGAAATAATCCAATGCCATCGCCATAGCTAAATACGTCTTACCCGTTCCGGCAGGACCTATCCCTATGACTACTGGATTGTTCCTTATGGCCTCCACGTAAGCCTTTTGATTAGGGGTTTTGGGAGTGATTACTTTTCTTTTGGCGACAAAGACTGTATCAAGGAAGATGTCTTCTAAAGTATAAGTGCCGTCTCCCGAAACAATCTTGATAGCATACTCTACATCGGTGCTCGCCAAAAAATATCCTTTCGAAAGTAAAAGGTAAAGTTGTTCCAAAGTCCTTTGGGCTATTTCGCGGTTTTTCCCTTCAATATGTACCTCAGAGCCCTTGGAATGAATTCGAACATTAAGTTGGCGTTCGATGATTTTCAAGTGTTCATTTCTCGGGCCAAAAAGCATCCTCACCTTTTCCCCTTCGGGAAAATTCAAAGTAATCCTTTCAACCATCTTTCCTCTTCCTCACCTCCTTCAAAATTTCGGGTAAAACTTCTCCTGCTTTCCCTTCTATAAGATAATCCGAAATTACCCCCGTGAGTACGGTAGGTTCACGGTTAATTTCAACCACACGAGCCCCCTTTGATTTAGCAATTCGGGGAAGATCCGCGGCGGGGTAAACCACGGCCGAAGTTCCTATGACCAACATGAGTTCACATCGGCGGGCTTCTTCTAAAGCCCTTATTTGAGCTTCCCATGGGATAGGTTCACCGAAGAAAACGACGCTTGGTTTCAATATGGATCCGCATACCTTACAAGTAGGAGGCATCTCTTCTTCTTTTAGATCTTGAGCCGATCTTCTCCAACCGCACTCAAGACACACCAACCAATCATGGTTCCCATGATATTCGATGACCACCTTGCTTCCGGCCTTTTGATGAAGCCCATCTACGTTTTGGGTGATCACTGCTTGGAGAAGACCCATGGACTCAAGTTCAGCCAAGGCACAATGAGCAGGATTAGGACGGGCCGAAGAGATAAGCCTGAAGACTTCTTTCAACATCTCCCAAACCTTCCCTGGATTACGTCTAAATGAATCAATATGAGCATATTCTATAGGATCAAATCGGGACCAAAGCCCACCAGGGCTTCTAAAATCCGGAATCCCACTTTCAACCGAAATTCCTGCTCCCGTAAGCGCTACCGTCCATTTCGAGGTCAAAATATCCTGAGCCGCCCTTTCGATTAATCCCTTCATTATTGCCTCCTGCAATTTTTAATTTAATTTTACAAAAACGCAGTGAGAAATAATTCCTAAAAATCAACATTGTCCAGCACTTTTTCAATTTTCAACATTTTTTTCTACCAAAAATTCTACCAAAAAATTTGTTTTATTAAACAAATCACAGTTTGAAGAATTTGAAGTACTTATTGAAGGGGGTGGGAGGGTTTTTAAGAGTTCTTTTAGGTATTCCGTCCACAGGAGGTCATTAAATTTTGCTCCTTCGAGCATGTTTATGATGAACATAGCGCATTCCTCTTGGTCCAAATCTTCAAGGTTTTTCTTGGAATCGGTTTCTCTTGAGGAGAAAAGGAGAAGCCCACATCGTGAAGAAAATTCCCGTGCATTTTCACAAGAAAGCCCATATTTTTCAGAAACAGCTTGAGCTACCTTGTTAAGGATCATGTTTATCTTTTTAACGTCCTTGTTGAGCTCTTTTTAAAACTCCATAAAAATTCTTACTGTTTCTTCATCACCCTCAATGATATCCTCAAGGATAAGCCACATCAAGGATTCTCCTCCACCGTACTTTGAACTCCAAACCTCATCACTTTCCTTGAAAAACACGTGGCCACGCTCATGAAAAACAAGCGAAAGATGAGGCCTTTCTTTTCTGAAAGAAACTTGTCTTTTCTCAGGGAAAGCAATTCCCTCAGTCCTTGAAGCTTCCTTCAGCTCCCGTATTTCCTTCTTGTACTCCTCCTCTGAGATAAGTCCTTCTTTTAGCTTTTTTCAAGCTCCTCAAGCCTCTCAAAAACTTCAGGATTAAAATCAGTAATTCCAAACTCCTCCTTCCACGGAACAACTTCGACTTCCTTTGTAAACTCAAAAATCCGAGGGAACTTTTCTTTAAACTTTCTCAAGTATGCATTTCCTTTATAAAACCTCAAAAATTCATAAAGCCTCATTTTCAAAACCTCCAAAAGCTTAAAATGCTTTTACCTGCCACAACATAAATAAAAGCTCCAAAGGCCAAAAAAGGGGCCGAAGGGAATAGCATATTTTCTTGTTACCCTTTTTGCGATCATCAAAATTAACGCCAAAAGCCCTCCAACCACAAACCCAACCCACATCGCAAAAAGAGCTTCTTTAACACCCAAAAAAGCTCCTACAAAGGCCATAAGTTCCATATCGCCCTCCCCAAGTCCTTCCTCTCTTCGTAAAAGGACCCGAAAGCTTCTTCCCAGAAACTCTGTCCTTTTCCTTCTAAAAAGCTTGAGCGAATAGATAAAAACAACAACAGCTGAAATGATAAGGAAAAGAATTATTACAGCACTAGCACCATAAACATAAAAATCACAAAAAGAATCGTTAACCCTAAAGCCGACACTATCCTCCGCGAAACCCGAACCTTCGACTTCTCCCACGCCTGATGAAGCTCAACTCCACGCGCCTGAACCAATGCACTTCTCCTCATAGCCCTTAAAGCCTCAAAAATTTTCTCCTTTTTGACCATCACAGGCGAAACTGGATCAGGACCCCAAAACCTGAGAAAAACCTTCCTCGGACACCTAAAAAGCTCACTGAGTTCGTTCACCGAAACAGGCTCCATTCTTTTTAATCAAGTAATACTCAGTATTATCAAAATTGCAAGGTTAATATTGAAAAGTTCCCAGTGCGTTTGTTAAAACTATCTTGAGAGGCTTAATGGGTTTCTACGTATGCTCCTGCGGGTAAAGAACAAGGGTGGATGTAAATAGTGCTTTGAACATCTACGAAAGGGCGTATCAGGTGTCTCCCGTGAAGGGGAGCAGTAACCGTGTGGCACGGCCTCGCTGAACCGAAGCGCAAAGGTTTACCTTTGTGTGTATCCATCTTAGGATACCCTTCAATTTCGTCTTTATATTCTACTGTCTTCTTTTTGAAGCTGGATTTATTTTTTGATGTGATGATTAAAGACTAAAAGAATGGAAAGCTCTTTCCTTCCCCCCTCAAACTTATGCTGGAAGTGACGCATGTCTGAGAGAACTTTTGATTATCCCAAAAGTCAAGCGGTTTTGAGAGGCTTCTTTCATTTCTAAAGGAAGGAAATCCTGTTCAAATTGCTCAAGAACTTTTTAAAAATTAATCTCTTGAACCTGCTATCAGCTCTTGTTCTTTACATAAATATGCATACTTCTTTCGCAAGACGTCTTTCTATTGAATCTGGAACAATATAATCCCAATCTTTTGATTCATTTTTAACTTCTTTTATAACTGAGCCATCTGAAGCATAATCAATCGTTTTTTACTATTTGAAATTGTTTATCTATGCATTTAATTTTCACCAACATAAGTTGATAGTCTACTTCTTGGTATTCTGGATGTTTTTGCTTAGTTGTACTGCACCCCATTTGTCAAGACATTTTTTGGCCTAAAAATTGTAGAGCTCATGCTACCTTCTTTATCCTCTCTTCCTCATATCTTGCTTCAAACTCCTCTGGACTCATATAATTAAG
>Ga0185307_1000526_pt1 | contig 23838 bp, 29 predicted proteins | sample LHCtaG_FD_128010 | JGI IMG/M metagenome (GOLD analysis project Ga0185307, IMG submission 128010) | Hot spring microbial communities from Little Hot Creek, USA to study Microbial Dark Matter (Phase II) - LHC4sed_matched (SPADES... | ecosystem: Environmental > Aquatic > Thermal springs > Hot... | reverse complement strand
TTTTCGGCTTATGTAGGAGTTTACGGCTAAGATCATTGAGAGGAAGGCTTTATCCACGGCGTTTCTGTAAAGCACTAAATCCCCAGTTTTAACAGCCTTCTCAAATTCCTCCTCGGCATACTTTAGATTCTTTCTAGCCCATCATACAGTTGCGTTCCTAGTCTATACTATGTAAACCTTATATAGGTCTACCTTAATATAATGCTGTGTGGGTTACTGTGAGCTATGTGACTGTTTCCGCTAAGATTCCCCGTAGAGTTAAAGAGCTACTTGATAGGTATGGTATTAAGGTAGGTCCTGTCATTAAGAGGGCTTTAGAAGAGGAGGTTAAAAGGAAAATTATTGAAGAAGTTGAAGAGGAGGCTAGAGAGTTGAGCGTTAAGGTTTCCCATATTCCAGATGATGAAGTGGCTAGGTTAATCCGTGAAGATAGAGAGAGGTAGCGAATGTATCTCTTCGACTCCAGTTCGCTTGTCAATCTTGTGAAGAAGGGTATTGTTAAACCGTTCGTCGAAGGTGTGACTTTAGATTTAGCGATTTATGAATCTATCAACGCGGTATGGAAGGAGTACGTACTTTTAAAGAGGATCGATGAAGAAACAGCTTTAAGACTTGTAAGCATTATCAGCAGGGTATTTGAGGTGATGGAAGTTACATCTATGAGTGGTTTGGAATCGGAAGTTTTCAAGCTAGCTTCTAAGGAAAACCTAACGGTATACGATGCATCCTACCTATACGTTTCCGTTGGGAGAAAGCTCACACTCGTAACAGATGATTGGAAACTGAGGAGTATAGCTTCAAAGTATACTAGAGTATTGGCTAGCGGCGATTTAACGTGAAACCTATGATCTAGATGCTTTATACGTCAAGTCGTCGTACTGATGTACTTACTGTGTATTTGATATATTTGAAGATTTGCCTCGTCTTCGGCGGTTTAGGGCAAATACAGGAGGTTTCAAATCTCTTAAACCCGATTTAAGGTGGAGTTTTTCCACAACCATATGCAACCTCAAAACGCTCAAATTTATGTGAGTTGAAACTTTGAACACTCTTTTAGGATGATTAAATTTAAATACTACCGGTGGTATTTTTACTACCAGTGTGAATTCTTGGTTAAGAAGGTTAGTTTAAGCCTCCCTGATAGGCTTTTTGAAGAGTTGGATGGCTCGGCGAAGGAGTCCGGTAGGACAAGAAGTTCTATAGTAGTGGAGGCGCTTAAAGCCTACTTAGGTGAGCCTGATAGTCGTCTAGAAGCTAAAACCTATCCAACAGCTTTACAGAAGCTGAGAGAGCAGGGCGTTATAAAGCTTAGGTCTCCTAGGCTGGCTAAAGCTAGAGTGGAGAGTGATTGGATAATTGAGTCTGAGGTATAGGTATTCAGATAATGGTTTCTCATACAGTGGAGCTAAGATTCCAGACGTACCCATCGTACGCCTGGTCTTAAGGCGTAGAGATAAAAGAGTGAAGGCATTTGGCACGGCGATCATCGATACTGGTTTTGACGGAGGTATATACCCGAACATCGCACTGTTGAAGTTTTTCGAAGGGCTCAACCCTATACGCATGGATAAGCTCGTTTCATCGTTTGGAGAAAAAGTAGACTGCGAAGTTTACGAGGTTGAAGCGTCACTGTTTTCTGAAAAAGACGGCTTGGAAGTCGATTTGAAGGAGGTCAATGCCTACATCCCGGTAGACCCAGCATACATTGGTGGAGAAGTTCTAGTCAGTAGGGAAGTTCTAAATAGATTGAAGGTTGTTCTAGACGGCGTATACTCTGAACTCTCCTCTACCTGAATTTAGAAACCCTCCAGCTCTAGGCCTCCAGCTTGAGCCGGAACGGTTAAATATTTAAGCCTTCAGCGAGTTATAGGGTGAGGGTTTTAATGAGACGTCTAGCCGTCGGGTTTATAGGATGTGGGGGTATTGCTGAAGCCCATGCTAAAAGCCTTTCAAACATTAAAAACGTCGAGTTTAAGGCCTTCAGCGATGTTGTACGCGCTAGAGCCGAGTCTTTCGCTTCAACATATGGCGGCGAGGTTTATGAAGACTGGCGTAAGATGCTTGAGAAGGCGAAGCCGGACGTGGTTTTCATATGTCTACCGCCCTTCGCCCACAGCGATGAGGTTATGGTTGCGGCTGAAAACGGTGTAAACATATACATTGAGAAGCCCATAGCCCTAGACGTTGGGCTTGCGAGGGAGATGGCTAAAGCCGTTGAGAAGCACGGTGTTAAAAGCCAAGTTGGCTATCAGTCTAGGTTTGGAGCGGGCGTTGAAAAGGCTAAGAGCCTCATAGAGTCGAACAGCTTAGGCTCAATAGGTTTGGCCTCTGGAAAATACTGGTGCAGATTCATACGTAGAGATTGGTGGATAGATAAGTCTAAAAGCGGGGGACAGATAGTCGAGCAGTCCACACATTTATACGACATCCTCATATGGCTTTGCGGAGACGTTAAACGCGTATACGCTGAGATGGATAGACTACTGTACAAGGACGTTGAAGACATGACTATTGAAGACGTAAGCGGAGTAGTCTTAAGATTCTCATCCGGCGCAGTGGGCGTAGTAACGGCGACAATAGGTGCTTCACCCCACACTTGGGGTTTAAAGTGGAGCATAATCGGCTGGGACGCTATGCTTGAATCTGAAAACCCAAACCAGCTGACGATACACTGGAGCACTAAAACACCGTTTAAGATCGAAGAGTTTAACGAGCCCTTCAGAGACACCATGAGGCTGGCTGAGCTAGACCTGATAAACGCAATATTAGAAGATAGAGCCACAAGAACACCAATATCTGAAGGCGTTAGAACGCTTGAAGTAACACTCGCCGCGGTTAAATCAGCCGAAGAAGGCAGGCCGATCACACTCCCACTTTAAAAAAGCTACTCGAAAAGCCCAGCGGTCATAAAGAGGCTGAAAGCCAGCTTCAAAACCCTACTTTTATTTGCGAAATATGTCCATAGATAATTGGAGGAGTAAAAACATCTTAAGGATCCTCAGAAAAGAGTTTATGAGGCGGCTCGCTGCTGCAGTAGCTTTCTCAACCTGTTTACAAACTCTTTAACGTCTTCAAAGTATCCATTAACCAACTCTGGGGGTAGCCATGCCTCGTAAAAGTTCCTATGTAACTCACCCGCGGCGGACCAGATCCTTCTCAGCTCTATGTCTCCGACTTTCCTAACTGTGTACGCTAAGTATTCGTGCAACTCTTTATGGCTTCTAAGATCTCTTCCCTCTCTTGCAGCCAACGCCTTAATTATTTGAGCCGCTGCACTCCACGCTTTCTCTGAAGCTTGAATGTAGTCTTTTTTAGACATGTAGTCTTCCGCCTCGCTTAAGTACTTCTCACACAACTTCAAGTACAGCTCAACTTTTGCCTCAGGATCTAAAGGCTCTTTGAGAACTTTCGACAAGGCTTCTGTAATCGACTCTTCCTCTGAAACTCCAGTATTCTCAGACACCTCCTTCAACCTTTTCTCAATCTTCTTAGGCAACATGATCGAACCCAATGATAACACTACCATGCTCCTGACGGGGATGCGTGTTTTATAAACTTTATGCGTCAACAAGCCGTTGCTGTTCCACGAATCACACCCGAATATGGTTAAGGTTTTATTCTTGAAGGAACTAATGTACCTGTGGTGGTGCTTTTGATCAGGATTGTTGAGCCCGTTGATGGCGCTATTCTGAATAGGAATGATGGGAGGTTGATGTCTGACGGCTTGGAGATAGTGGTTAGAGGTGTTACATCGCGTAAATACGATGGGGTCTTTGTTAATGAAGAGGAGGCTGAGGTTGACGGGGATAGGTTCACCTGCCGCATCACCCTACGGAGTGTGGAGAATAAGATTGTAGCTTTCACGAGGAGTTCTGACGGCGGGTTTGGATGCGCGGACGTCATCACGGTCTTGTGGGATAGAAACTCTGTGAAACGCTACAGGTTTTCAGTAGACGATAACATACTGTTTCTCAAAGACTTAGCGTTAAACAGTCGGAAATACGGCTCAATCTTCGACAACGACTTCCTCAGCTTTTGGAGGAATGTCCATGAAAAATACGGCACTAAGGTACAGTTCAACATCTTCTACCAGACTGAGGGCTTCAAGCTTTCTCAAATGCCTGATAAGTATAAGTCTGAGTGGTTGGAGAACAGAGACTGGCTGAGGCTTACGTTTCATGCACTACAGGAGAAGCCCGACCTACCCTACAGAAGCGCCACATACGCGGAGATGAAGCGCGACTACCTCCTAGTCACAAGGGAGATAGAGAGGTTTGCAGGTAGGGAGCTTTTAAGCAGCTTCACTACAATCCATTGGGGTGAGGCACCCATAGAGGCGTGCGTAGCCTTGAGAAACTGTGGAGTTGAAGGCTTAGTCGGATACTTCACATGGAACTACAGAGGTCCATCACCCTACGAGACCGTTATAACGGATAAACCCTGCGTATCATACTACCTAGACAATGAAAAGGTGAAGTATTTGAGCAGACATGACTACTGGAAAGATATGAAGACCGGGATAGTCTTCATAAGACACGACATAGTCGTAAACACGCTTGAACTAGGCGAAATAACCAACCACCTCAACAAAGTGGCTGAAGACCCACATCAATCTGAAATAATAGAGCTTATGATACATGAACAGCAGTTCCACCGCAACAGACCAGAATACCAGCCAGACTACGAAGAGAAAATCGTCGAAGCAGTCAAATGGGTGACGAATAGAGGCTACAAGCCAGTATTCTACGATGAAGGATTCATAGGAGCATAAACAGCATCAGATGCAAAAACACGATAAGATATCCATAGCTAAACGAAGCCTATTACAAAGTCCATTTTAAAAAAATCTCGGTATGCTATTTCCCCCTCAAATAAAAGTTAGATCTACCGACATTACTTGTAGCTACTATAACATTGGATAAACTAAATGTCTGACGAAGCCTGATGTAAAAATTGTAGGCTTAAACATGTTTTAGTTACTCTCATTTTACATACGTATTTGCTGGAGGTATTTCTCCTTCTTTGCGCTTCTGTATGCCGTTACGACGATGACATCATTATTGCTTTTTCGATACATGGCTACTAGCACCTTATCATCCTCCTTCTTAACAGCTCTGAATATACCGTTTAATTTTAGGGTTCTGTCTGGGCTCTCTATACAAGAGATTATCTCATTCCTAGATATTCTACGGCTCCTCATACGTTCCAATACATGTATCGTGAATACAATCATTTAGTTACAGCCACGGTGCTTAACCCTTTAACTATAAGTTGTCCAATGTCTATTTTCTTCCTCGAGAATTCTAGAAATTCTATCCCTACTACCTCACCTCGATTGTCATAGTCTATTATGACTCCTTCATTCACCTCCTCGCTTTCAGCAACCTCGCTATCCTTAAGCTTAACATATAATGTGTCGGCTTCAGGATCATATCTAATTTTGTATTCAAGCATAGAACTTCATCATTTAAATTCTGAAAACGCCCCTATAAAAATGTTGCAATCTAAAAGCGTTCCAAAGGCCTTAAGTACCTCGCAATAGCAGTCACTTGGAGATGTGAGAGGCGAAGATTTACGAGTCCCGTAACGGTTAAGCGTATAGGTACTTGCGTGCTGGTCTTTTCAGGGGATTATTGTTGGATTTTAATTGTGGGGTTTTTAATCTTCATTCTATCCCATGCTGTTTTAGCCGTTACGCCTGTTTTAGATGGGTAGTCTCTAACGTCTACCTCTATCGTTACTGGGAACGGTACTGGCGACGCCATACCCCATATGAGGGCTTCATGGTCTGCTAGCCCCGGCAGGTAGTCGCTCATCCTTTCACTACCGTATTCTGAGTATTTTATGATAGCTTCCTGGTCGTTGCCAGCCATAAGTCTGAAGGCCGCTATCGTATTACACTGCGATATTACGGATTTTGAAATATAGGCCGGTCTCTGCGTCACTATTATGAAGCCTACGTTGTATCCGCCTGCTTGACTTATCGCCTCTATTATCTGCTTATCCACCCCCGTCTTCTCAGGGTTTCCAACTTCTATCTTGAGGCCCCTCTCAGGTATGAAGTACTGCGCCTCCTCTATCACGAATATCGTTGCGAAATCCCCCGTAGCTCTACATTTAATAGCATGGTTTACGACTTCACGTATCAGGTATTTAGCTGTAAGTTGCTGGTCTTCTATATTAGCGTCTACTGAGAAGTCTACAATTACAGCTGGCTTATCGTAGAGCGTTTCAACGATGTTTAGAGGCTTATGTTCCTCCGTAAGTATAAAATCTCCACGCTTTTCAAGAACCCATCTTATTTTAGAGAGAACTGAATCTCTACTTCTTGAAATCAAGTATGGAGCTAGCTCTACACACCTCCTAAACACGTTTTTAGCTGTTAAATCAGACCCCTCAGCCCTTATAGAGTTTAAAGCCTCACATAAGAGCTTCCCCTCAGCCTTATTCGGGTCTAAGCCTAGTCTAGACGCTACAAGGCTTGGAGAGACCAGCTCGGTCTTAGGTATGAAGCTTAGATATGGAAATACCGTGGCGCCATACTTAGATAGTAGGGAGTATTCACACCTCCTGTCGAAGATTATAAACCTCGGCTTCAAATCGCTTTCAAGAGCCCTAGCTATAAGGTTTAAGACGAATGTGCTTTTACCGCTCCTAGTCATCCCGGCTACGAACATATGTCCTTTGGCTACGGCGTTCAGATCTAAGTGGAACGGTATATTCAACCCTCTATGTCTACCCATGACTATCGGGAGGTCTGTCCTATCGCTCAGACTTTTGCTTGACAGTTTTATGAAGAAACCTTCGAGCTCTTCGTAAGTGGGCTCGTAAACCGAGTCCCAAGTGTTGGGGCTACATTCAAGCCTCCTCCATTTCCCATCCCAAGATATATATCCTAAAACTTCAGCCCAAGCTACTAGATACTCGAGCTTCTTACCGTAGTATGCCTTTTCACCCTTCTTACCAGCTATAGGTCCGAAGCTCCCTATCGTCATCTCAGGGTTGTAGGGTGTGATCTTGTAGACTCTCAGTAGGACTGGGTTGAATTCGCCTGCTGAGCTTGATGGATGGTTTATGAAGTAGTAGTTGTTTACGTAGACTTTAGAGTCTTCCATGACTACGAAGGATATCCTACTCTGGTCGCAGCCGGAGAGTACGTAACCTATCTGCTTCAAACATCGCCACCTCTGAAATCCTCAAGATTACCGTTTAACGTCCAGCTTTCACCGTATTCGAGCAGTAGTAAGTCTAGGTCCTTAAGCTCCATCTCTCCACTTTCAACAAGCTCTAAGGCTTTAGAGTAGAGTACTAGAGAATGTATGTTTGACGTCGGCCTAGTTATCCTTGAAAGCCTATCAGCCTCATGTATCGGATATGGGATGCCGTCAAAGCTCGCCATGGTGTAGACTATCGACATCAACTCTTCAAGTTTATTTAAACAGAACATCGGAACCTCCACTCTAAATGGAGTTGAACCCGTTTTAATATAGCTGGAATATATGACTGGTAGGTCTCCACCGTACCTCAGGTTTTCGGCAACAGTTCTATAGGATTCGGTCACCACGTTTTCAACTCTGAAGGGTTCAGAGTACTCTCCATCCTTGAGAATGAAGTTCATCAACGTTGAATCTCTAATCTGACTGTTCCTCATGGACGCTGAGTAGAAGTTCATATGTGTACGCTTCACGAAGCCTAAAACCGGAACCTGAAGCATCCTACACGTGTTTAAAAGCTCAAGCACCGTTATAACCGTGAAGTAGAAGTCCCCCTCATACTGTGGCGAGGTTTGAAAACTTGGGTAGAGCTTGGGATTGAGGACAATTCCTCCGTCGAGTAGAAGATAGTCTGGCTTCCACTTCTCCACGGCTCTAGTGGCCACGTGATATTCTAAAGCCATGTGTAGAAGGCTTTCACGCCTATCTGGGTCTAGCTCTGAAGTCCATATGTCAGGTGGTCCCGTTACGCATAACGGCTCATCCACGATCTTCCAGTTCTCAACTAAAACCGCTATAGCACCATATAGAGGTATGTATGCGAACTTATACTCTGTGCCGTTTCTACCAGCGTCTACTCCAACTACTCTAGACGATGCCGGCCCATTTTTGTCGTAAACGGCCTTATATATTTTCAACCTGTCTTTGACCTCTTCTACGAGCTTGTAGACTTCCCTCCTGTACGTTTTAAGCCTGTTGAGGAGTAGTTCAGTACCTGCGTCAACGAGTTCTTGGTAGAGTTTCACGTAGGGCATTTCTTTAAGCCATAGGAGGTTTTGAGAGTCTTCTTTAGAGTTGTTTGTTGAAGAGGAAACATTTATATCCATGCAATCACCACTCTATATAGAGATGCACTCCTTTATAAGTGTTGTTGTTGATTGCTCAATCAACAAAGTGGTTGAACATGGAGCCGGATAGAAAAGTCAGGATAAAGCTGAAGTACCAGGGGGTTGAAGCTGAAATAGAGTGCGGAGAAGACCAGCTTAAAAAAGCGGTTGAAGAGTTTTTAAACGCATTTAAAAACATCCCCCTACCTGATAGAGAGCTTAGCAAACCTGAAACAGAAATCATTAAAGAATCTATTCCATCGACGTGCAGAGGCGTTCTACTAAACCTTTGGAGAACCGGGTGGTTCAGCGTTGGAAGAACGCTTAGCGACGTCCACGAGGAGCTTAGTAAACGCGGCTTCCACTACGATAGAACCGCCGTAGCCCACACTTTGGCAGACTTGGTTAGAAGCGACATATTGCACAGAGAGGGTAGGAAAGGTAGATACATGTATTTCCAGAAGAAGCCTCCAAGTTTGTGAGTTTTATATTGGTATTCAATGGAGGAAAATATTAACTATATTATGGATAAAACCATAGAAAATTTCTATAAATTTTTCCTAGTTTTTTCCTAAAATTTCTGTCACATGGCTTTATCCGTGAAAATTTATGGTGAAAATCATGGTAAGTGTTTTTGAATACGGGAATTTAAAGGATGAATTGAATAAATTTATATACTGGTTTATCTAATTTTTTCTACTAGTATGAGTAAAGTTAAAGCTATCTTCCGGTCTTGGTTCGGCTCTTTAGAGTTTGAATTCTCAACCGTTGAAGAGCTACATGAAAAACTCAATCTCGTTAAAACGGCTTTGGAGGAGACTTCTTCAATGGGCTTTAGAGAGCTACTTAAAAGCGAATCGACTCTGGAGGATTTTCAACCTTTAAAATCGAAGTCTTTCGAGTTTGCCGAGAAAAGTCTGCAGGCTTCAAATTTAGAAGGTATAATAGAGTGGAGTGTTGATGGCCCTCTGATAGTGGCTTCGGAGAAGGCTAAGTTAAGCCAGTATGAAGCTATAGGGTTGCTACTCTACGCGTTTAAAGAGCAGAAGGCTGATCCTAAAACCATAGCTCTACTTTTGCAAAACTCCGGCATTAAGGTTTCAAACGTATCAGCTAGGCTTAAGGAAATGGCTGATTCAGGTAGAGTTTTCAAACCCGATCCAAAGGATGTTATGTGGAAGCTTTCAGCTCAAGGTCAGATGTGGGTTGAGAAGACTATTATCCCGAAGGCTAGAGGTGGTTTTCTGTGAGCGGGGTTAGGGTTAAGGTTTCATTTGAAGGTGGTGAATGCGAGTTTTCAGGAGACGCCGAACAGGTTTTGAGAAGTCTCATTAAGTTCATCTCGGACGTTTATCCAGCTTTCAGTCTTGTTAAGAATCTAACTTTAAGCTTGGATTTAGAGGAGGTTTCCAAGGGTTTAAGAGACCTTGTTGCCGTACATCCTGAGCCTACGGTTTTAACGGATATGAGGAAGTTGACTATTTATGAGGGCTGTCTACTCGTTTTAATCGTCAAATACCTCGCATACCTTTTCGGTAAATCCGATAAGCCTTCACTTTCACTTGAAGAGGTTTCCGGGAGACTGGGTAAATCTAAAAGCTCTATAAGTGCTAGGCTTAGCGAACTTCAAAACAGCTATCTGGTTGAGAAGGTGGAGAGGGGTGAGTATAGGGTCACTTCAAAGGGGTTGAAGTACTTCATAAGCGAGGTTGCACCTAAACTTAGAGGTGAACGCGTTGAGTAGTATAGAGATAAATGTTAAAATGGGCTCTCTAGAAGCTACTTTCAAAGGCGAACCCGATGCCGTTTTAAAATCCTTCTTTGAATGGCTTTCTGAAGCATACCCATCCTATGAGGTAATCTCTAAGATAGTCTTTGAACCAAACTTGGATAAACTTATCCGAGAATGTTCTGAGCTTTTCCTCGTAACAGACGGCGGCGTAATAATCAGAAGGAGCGATTTAGCTGCTGAAGACGCCATAATCTTAAGCCTAGTAGGCGCCTACGTAGGTTTTAGACTTGGAAAACTCGGGAAAGAATCTATGACGCCATCTGAGCTCGCTAAAACAACAAGTAAAGCCTTAAAAACAGTCTACAATACCCTAGCCTCCATGGTTAAGCAGGGTAAGATAAGCAAGTTGAATGGAGAATACGGACTTACGAAGGATCAGATCGCCAAGTTTACGTTTGAAGTACTTCCGAAGATTAAAAGGTCTACCATGTGAACTCTTATCGGCATACCGCTAAACCGGATAAGTGCAACACATCGAACCTTTTCTCGGTCTTTCAAAGATTAAGCATGTTACATTAGTTCTTGTGGAGCCTCGCCTTCTCCACTGCTTTTTCAACTTCTTCTCTTATTATATAGCCTCCTATGTGAAGTATGGGCTCTCTTACCTCAGGGTCTATGTTCATGGTTGCTGTACATGGGTAGCTGTGGTGGGCTCTAGCTATGGCATCGTATAGGGTTTCCCTTTTCGTTTCAACACCTGTCAACTTCTTCGCTATGTACCATGTTGAGCCGCACGGTGCACTACGTTTGACGAACGCATACTCTATGATCTCGCACCCGCCTCTCTCGGCTAGAGATATTTCAAGCATAGGTCTACCTACGTGGAACTCTACGACGAAGCGTGAGATTAGAGGTCTATCTTCTGATGGTTCTAGAGAGCAGAAGGGCTTTGGAAATACCGTTTCCAAGCCTAGTTCTAAACAGTGTTCTTCAACTTGCCTTCTTAAACCTGATGGCACTTCGTTGAAGTCTTCCACAGGTACTATTAATGCTTCCACGCCGTTCTTCTTCAGGTGTGTTGGCAGTTCCAATAGTAGGTCTTTATGTAGGCCTGAGGCTATGCATATGTCGGCTTTGGGTATAGACTTAGGCATATACTCCTCAGGTTTATCTATGAACGCCGGTAGGTTTGAAGGGTTTGGAAGCTTTATAGCGGCAAGTATGCTCTGAACGTAGCTGTAGAGGCCGTATTTGCAAGAATTGCAGTATAATCCGCAGGATTTGCAAAAGCTTGGATCGTTTATCAGGTTTCTTACAACCCGTTCTGCGAATTCCCCACCATATATGAATATTAACGTTAAGGTTTTCCCTCTATCTGCCAAACTAGCACCACAAAAGTTTATAGGAGGTATTCCGGGCTTCCAGTTGCAAGCATAACATACTCTATGAATAGTTTCTCTGGAACTGCTCCGACAAACTCAACCCTATCGTTTATAACAGTTTTCGGAACACCCATGACGGCATACCTGTATGCGAGGTGGGGGAATTCACCTACATCCACCACTTCAGCCCTAACCAGTTCACTTTCCACTGCAAGCTTATAGGCTAGGCTTGCCACCTGGGGACAGTAGGGGCATGTTAATGTTACGAAGACTTGAATACGGGCTGGTGTTCTCAAGGCTTTAAGCCTCCTCCTAGATTCCTCTGATAGGTCTGTTCTCCCAGTTGAAGCATAGAATAAAGCCTCCAATAGAGTTTGAAACTCGTAGCCGTACGGTAGACCATAGAACCTTAAACCGTAATCCCTAGCCCCCACTACGGCTACGGCTGGAACCTTATCAACCATGTAAGATTTTGCCTTCTCGGAATCTTTAACGAAATCATATACTTCAACTATAATCTTATCGCTTAGAGATACCAATTCTTCGATTAGGCTTCTGGTTTGAGCACAAAGTGGACATTCAACTTCTTGCGTGAATACAATAAGCTTAACGGGGTTTTCCAACCTCTTGTTAAACTCCTCCTTCAAACGCCTCTTATGATCTTCACGTAACATTTTTCCAGCCTAATACAGTGTAGCTCCAAGTATATTTTAAATATTTCCTTGAACATAAAAACCATAAATGTGATTCTGCACTATTTTCCTCAATTTTCCATTCTTTAGATCGGCATCCATAGGGAGCCGCGCTCCTCCGTTGGGATTAGGGCGTTTAATACTGGTTCTATCCACCTATTATTCGCTATGTCATAGAGTATGAAGTCGCTGTCGAACTGCCAGTAGGCCCAACTCCAACCCATGTTTTCCGCCAGTCTAGCAATAAAGCTTAAGTAGCGAACTCTAGAGTCCATTGGAGCTTTATCGTAGACTCCGAACTCTCCGAGGAATATCGGCCTGTTATGTTCTTTCGCCCATGATTGAGCCTTACTGAAGGAGTTTACAACTGCCTTTTTCTCCTCATCTGTTCCTCTCCACTCTACGCCGATTTTACCTTCCCGTCCAGCCCATTTAGCACCTTGATGTGTAAAGTCCATTGGCTCATAGTAGTGAACTGTTACTATGATGTTTCTATCATCCTCAGGTAGATCGAGTTTACTGAGGAGGTTGATGCTGTTCCAGTATGCGGGACCTATGATAACGGTTCTCTCCCGGTTATTTTCTCGGACCACATGGAGGGCCTCTTTAAGGAAAATGTTCCATAATTCTGGTGTCAATTCACCGTTAGGCTCATTCAACAATTCAAATAAAACCTCATCTGGATATTCGCAGTATCGTTCTCCAATCTGTTTCCAGAAGGAGAGAAACCCCTCCCTATTCTCCAACGGAGTTCTCCCCATAGCTATAAATTCATGAAAGTCGAGTATAGCCATAAGACCGTTATCGAGAGCCTGCTCAATAGCCCAGTCCAATATTTCCAACCAACTATCTGAAAGCTTATACTCCTTATTCACGGCTTCATCACGGAATGGGTGAAGTGCGATGCGTACACTGTTGAAGCCAGCATCAGCTATGAGCCTAAAATGCTCCTCCTTCATACGTGCCTTATTCCTAAACCTCCATATTGGATCATAGCCAAGTATGTTGACACCTCTCCCCAATCTCTTATTCTGACTAAAAACATCCATTTATAACACCATGATGAACTAATCTTCAAATCGCTTAAGCTTTTCTTCAACTCATGGTTTTGATATGGAACTTGGGAAGCTTAGCAATGAAAGGAAGTGTGCGGGATGGAGAAGAGGACTGTTTAAACTTGAATCCATAGATTCAGTAACCGTGTAAATCTACGGATACTGGAAAACTGTTTGCTTTTCTACACGTCGGAGAGAATTTGAAGAGATGTATAAGTTTGGATAAAAGTTTAAGGGTTGTAGGGTTTTAAGCCCAATTTAAATAATTCATTTGGATTATTGTAGAGCCAGTCTGCGGCTAAGTTCATTGCTTCTGTTTTTGAAATCCATTTTCTTGATAATAGATCCGACAGTGCACGTGCGATGTTTTCTTGTGCTTGCGTTAGATGCGCTGGCACCATTTCTGGTGCAAAGTAATCTCCTCCAAAACCATTTATCTTTTTATGCGGTATTGTAACTACCGCTCTCTCCAGTAAATCTATGCTATATATTGGGTCTATTATGTTCACCCAGCATAAATTTACATACACGTTTGGGTAGTTTTTCGCTAAAAACAATAGATCACCCATATAGGGCCAGTTTCCATGGAACAGGTCAAAGTAGACTTCTCGGTGGAGCTCTAAAACCCGTATGAAGTGTGCCGCATTTGCTTTATCTACACGGTTTCTTACACCTGCCATGTGCCCGGTATGTATTTGAACTGGAAGGCTTAGGTTTCTAGCAAATCTCATGTATTCGTGGAATAGAAAGTCATCTAGTGGTTTTGCCTCAGGCCAGCCTAGGCTATTGTTTGGATCTATGAGACATTTATTGAATAGGTGCTCAGCTCTCTCTAGTTGAGGGTTTAAAGTCTACAGGTCTATAGTATGCACTCTGGTCTTTTACACCTACGACGCTCAGTTCTTTTAAACGCCTAAATATTTCTTCAACGACTTCTAGGAATTCGTCTAGACACGTCACGGTTCTATCTGCGATCTCGGCAATGTTCTGTACATTATAGAAAGACCTTACTGGTTCATGAAACAGTGGAAGCGGTATAAGAGGCTTGTAGCATTCCGGCAGTTTGACTTCACCCTTAAGAAAACGTTTTAACATGTCTAGTGATCCAAGTATATCGACGAGTACGACTTTAATATTTAGAGATTCCAGGAATTCAACTATTTTATCCCCATGGAGCCTATCTATCTTCTGGCTGAGCCTTTTAAGACTTTCCAAAGTTAATGTTTCCTCATCATAGATGCGCATTATGTGTTTCACTTCCCTAGCGTACGCCGTATGCTCAGTCTTAACCCAGTATTTTTTGAATACGGGCCATTTCTCCTCTGTAGATACTTCATCGTTTTGGAGGATTTGAAGTTCTTTGGGAGATATACCTGCTGAAAGTAGGTCGCTTGGAAAGTATCCTCTTAGTAAAAAGGCTATGGGTTCTCTAGGGGCTGTGTAGCTATCTGGAATGGCTAAGTGTTCATGAGAATCTACCACTGGAATCTGTTTTACTGCTTCAAGAATCTCTTCATACATAACGATCGCCTTAACCCAGCTTAAACTACAGTAGCATTTAACTCTTTTCCCGATACATTTAGAAAATACACGACCATTAAATGTTCCTCCAATGTTCTCTATGACTAAAGCAAGAGCTTTCTGGTGTAAGTTTGCGTAAACGGATATGTATCCACTTGCGATCAACTACAGCTCTCTAGCAAAATATAAATATCAATTTTTGTAATAATATCGTAAATGTCCAATTTAAACACCGTTTACGCCAAGGTCTTAATGAATTTCGGTTTAGACGACTTCTCCAGCAAGGAGTTTAAAGAAGTGGTTCGTGTAGACAACCCCAATCTTATAATTCACCGACTATGCAAAATGGGTTATTTGACGAGGTGTCGTAGGGGGCTTTACAGAGCAACTCACCCATTGCTATTGAGTCTGGAGCGTGGTGGTTATAAGTGGAGGGATAAGGTCCCTCAGAGGGAGTACCTGCCGATCTTGGAATTCATCACTGTCAGATTGGTCGAGTTTTTCTGGAGTAAGCTCATCTCGCTGATAGTCTTCGGCTCTGTAGCACGTGGAAAAGCTAAGATGGAGAGCGATGTAGACGTTCTAGTAGTAGCAGATGGATTGCCTGAGAGGTATTCGGAAAGGTTGGTGTTAATTAGAAAAGTGCTATCTGGGGTGGAAAGCATTAGAATGAGAATGTGGGAGAAAGACGGCGTATATCCATTAATAGATGTGATTGCTTTAACACCTCAGGAAGCATCGATAAATCATCCCTTCTACCTAGATATGGCTGGCGAAGCGGTAGTGGTCTTTGACAGGGGAGATTTTATGAAGAATAGACTAGAGGTGCTTGAAAGGAAATTGTGTGAGATCGGAGCTAGGAAGGTAGTACTTCCTAACGGTAGCTGGTTTTGGGATTTTAAGAGTGAGATTAGCAAGGGCGAGGTTGTTGAACTGTGAGGACGGACATTATGGCTATGGATTACATGAGGAGGGCTAAATCGAGGTTGATAGACGCTGAATCAGCCTTTAAAAGAGGCGATTACCCGGAAACGGTACGCTACTCTCAAGAGTGTGTCGAATTGTCTTTGAAGGCATCTCTAAGAGCAGTTGCAGTAGAATATCCCAAGGTCCACGACGTGGGAGACGTTTTAAAGGTCTGTAGGAATAAGTTTCCAGATTGGATGCGAAGAGAGGTTGATAGACTAGCTGAAATATCGAGAGATTTATCAGAGAAGAGAGCACCGAGCATGTATGGAATAGAAGCCCTTGGAAAAACGCCAAGCCAGCTCTTCGATGAAAAAGATGCTGAAGACGCTTTAAGCAAAGCGAAATACGTTTATGAGAGGATTTCAAGGTTTATAGAAGAATTCTACTCTTGACATTACATGGGTTTACTATGGAGTTTAGGGAACTTAGCAACGAAAGGAAGTGCGTAGTATGGAGAATGCAGAATCTCCGCTCGCTATGCAAGCCAGTAAAGCTGGTAAAAAGCCTTAGTTTTCCTAAACCTCTTGAAACGTACCTATCAACTCTATTCTCCCATTATTTAGAATCGCAACACTATCTGCTAGATTTTCCACTTGGAGCATGTTATACTCCATTATAATTACTGTCGTCCCCTTCTCCCTATTAATGCTTAAGAGGAACCCCCATCAACTATACCACCCACCTCTCTAATCGCCCTTTCAACACTTCCAACAGCGGACATTTTAACGCCAATAATAATGGGATAGCTTCTGTGAGCCGTGTCATTATAATGGTTGTAAGTGTATGCAATAGTCCCAGCCTAAAGATCCAGATGTTATCAGCGTTTGTTTCCTCCTAAATCGTTCAGAATTTCTAAATATTGTCATCCAGGAGGATACTCTATTAAGTTTTTAAGCGATGAGAGCTGAAGGCATCGCTTAAGCCTATAGTTGGTATGAACTGAAAGTGAGATTGAAGATACGTTTATTAGACTTTTAGCGGTTTTGTAATGATGTAGTGTATGTCATCGTACGAGCTGAGAATGAGGAAAGCATTCATCAAACTGTTGAAAGAGGATGAAGAGTTCAGATACATGGTAGCAGGGCTTATAGGACTAGAGGAAATACTAAAAAGACTGGACAAAAACGAACAAGAGCTAATAAGACTTAGGGAAGACATGGTTGAGGGGTTTAAGAGACACGATGAGGAAATTGCGAAACTTAGAGAAGATATGAATAGGAGTTTTGAGCTTGTTGAGAGGCATATTAGTGCTCTGGGTGCAAGATGGGGCATAATGGCGGAGGATGCTTTCAGGAATAGTTTGAAGGGTTTACTTGAGAAATCTTTCAAGGTAAGTATTGAGAGGTGGAGGGATTTTGATGGGGAGGGTTTCGTTTACGAGCACCCAAGCCTGGTCGAAATGGACGTGGCAGTACAAGACCAGGAAATAATACTAATCGAGATCACATCACATGCGAGAAAATCCGATGTAACTCTCTTTAAGAAGAAGGCAATATTCTATGAGAAGAAGACTGGTAGGAAGCCATCAAGGCTAATTATTGTAACACCTTATGCCGATGAAGAAGCCTTAGAGCTTTCAGGAAAACTACAAATAGAACTCTATACGAAAGTTTAGGTTCCGTTATAATAGTTGATCTTATTTGTGTGTTTTCTCAAAATCTTCCCTACTCTTCAGTCTCTCAACAAGATTTAAAACTTTAGATTTTATACTATCTCTAATCTTCCTCGCTTCTTCTAGTGGCATTTTAGCTGGGTCTGGCATGTTCCAGTGTTCCACATGTTTGGCGTAGACTATTGGACATACGGTGTTGCCATCGCCTCCGCAGACTATGATAACCATTTCGGCTTTTTCCTGAATTAGTCTTGTCATAGGTTGAGGCTTCTTACGACTTATGTCTATTCCTTCTTCAAGCATCAGCTTAATAGCGTTGGGGTGAATGGCCTCCGCTGGCGTTAAACCTGCACTTACAGCTGTCCAATCTTCCGGAGCATATTTGTTAAAGTAGGCTTCAGCGATCTGGCTTCTAAAACTGTTCTCTACGCAGATAAAGAGTACTGTTCTCATATGTTTAAGCCCCCAATTAGTCCCTCTAGTCTAGAAGCCTCTTCTTGGAAACCGCCCATATTTTAACTAACCCCCTTAATTCTTCCAGCAAGCAGTTTACCGATTTCAACTATCTGCTTAACATCTTCCTCAGTAGGTGGGCCGTTGACCTCCAATGTGCCGACTATTTCAACCTTAAGCTGACCTAGGATTTCCTGCATCTGCTTTATAGCCGCAGCACCCCATCCATAAGAGCTTAAGAAAACCGCAAACCTTGTCGGTGGGTAGAGAGCTCTCACAAGATATGACGCATAAATCGCCAATGGATGAGCCCCACCTAAAACTGTCGGAGCTCCTAGAACTATTGCCCTTGAATCTACAAGGTCTTTTGCTATGTCGCCTAGATCTGCTGATGTCAAATTGTAGACGGCTACTTCTATCCCCTCAGAAGCTAGGGTTTCAGCCATCTGGTTGACCATTTTCTCACTGCTCCCCCACATACTAACGTAGATTATTGTCGTTTTCATCTTAGTTTCACCATAAGCCCATCTTCTATACGCATCCAGTATAGGCTTTGGATTTCTATGTATTGGGCCGTGGCTGGGTGCGATCATCCATATCTCTAGGTTTTCAAGCTTCTCCAGCGCCTTCTTCGCCATTGCTCTGAAAGGCATCATTATTTCACCCCAGTATCTCTGAGCGTGGATAAGCAGGTCTTCGATTTCATCGCTGTATACGCCCATTGCCAGATGGGAGCCGAAGAAGTCGCATGGGAAAAGAATACAATCCTCTTCAAGGTAGGTGAACATCGTCTCCGGCCAGTGTAACATCGGCGCTTCAATGAAGCGTAGTGTCTTGCCGCCTAGGCTTATGGTTTCATTGTCGCCTACAACCTTTATCCTCTCCGTCGGCACGTGGTAGAAGACCTGCGCCATTTTTACGCCTCTACGTGTAGTTACGAGTTTTGCCTTCGATGCTATCCTCATCAGGTGTGGTATGGAGCCAGCGTGGTCGGGCTCAGCATGGTTCATAACGATATAGTCTATTTCATCCGGCTTTGTGAAGTTTCTGATTTTCCCCTCAAGCTGCTTTTCAAAGCCCGGGTTAACAGTGTCTATTAGGGCTTTACTGTTTTCGCCGATTATGAGGTAGGCGTTATACGATGTTCCTTTTGGAAGCGGGATTAAGGCGTCGAAAATTCTACGGGTCCAATCCCTAACGCCAACCCAGTAAACATTTTTAGCTATTTCCACGACTTCCCCCTCGGTCATACATCACCTTTATTACAATTGTAATAAAGCGTATTTATACCTTTCCCAGAATATCACGTCGAGGAGCGGAGTGGAATGTTACTACCATGCGAGGTTGCAGTGAAAAGCCTACTTCCAGCAGTAAGGTCGGTATTGGCCAAACAACTCACGACAAGGCATGGCTTGAAGCAGGTAGAAGTTGCAAAACTTCTAGGCGTAAGCCAACCAGCCATAAGCCTTTATAGTAAGAAAATGCGGGGGAAGGCTTTAGACCTGGAAAGGGATGGGGAAGTTAAAACTTTGATAGAAGATTTAGCGGATTCCCTAGCAAAGGGAAGCCTATCCTACAGAGATTTCACTCTAAAGTTTTGCAGTATCTGCAAGACTACGCGTGCAAAAGGACTGTTATGTAACATGCATAGGGCTTTAGACCCAACATTCGACACGGAAAAATGCAAGCTATGTATGTCTACAGACGTAAAATGTTAGCTAAAAATTCCTAAGCGTTAAGTCTATACGTGACTGTTGAGTGAAATAAATTAGGTAGAGGTGTTTGAATGGATGAACATTTGATAGCATCTTTCCTGGATAAGAGGAACGTTTTTGCTGTTATAGGTGTCAGCAGGGATCCTGCTAAGTATGGGCATCGAGTCTATAGGGATCTACGTTCAGCTGGTTATAGGGTTTTCGCCGTAAACCCTAATTTAAGCGAGGTTTTAGGCGATAAGTGCTATCCAAGTCTTGAAGCGTTGCCAGTGAAGCCTGACGTCGTTAGCGTAGTTGTTCCTCCGAAGGTGACCGAAGCTATTGTAGAAACTTGCAGGAAGCTTGGGATAAAGAAGGTTTGGATGCAACCGGGTTCGGAATCCGAAACAGCGATAAAATTTTGCAGGGAAAACGGCATCGATGTTATCCATGGAGTTTGCATAATGGTCGAGAGAAGGAGACAGAAATAGCCAATACAAATTTTAAAAAACACTTATTAGTAGTGCTGAAAAGTATACATGAGGATAAGTTTTGGAAACTCATTTCCATCATCACGCTCACCATGTTAAAGAATTTAAAAGAAGATTCTTGACCTCAGTAATACTTACAATTCCCGTTCTGCTTTTATCTGAAATGGTTCAGATGTGGCTTGGCCTCCAGTGGATACAGATCCCCTATCAGAAACAGGTGTTATCCCTCTTATCGATCGTTATTTATTTTTATGGGGGATGGCCCTTCTTGAAAGGGCTAGCTCAAGAGGTTGAAGCCAAACAGCCTGGTATGATGACGCTTATTGGTACAGCCATATCCGTGTCTTTATTCTATTCCCTTGGAACAGGCTTCATAATAAGTGGAAAGGACTTTTTCTGGGAGCTTGCAACCCTCATCGACATCATGCTTCTGGGACATTGGGTAGAGACAAAAAGCGTTTTAGGCGCTTCAATAGCTTTGGAAGACCTTGCTCACATAATGCCTACAATAGCCCACCTCATTAGAAACGGCGAGGTTATAGATGTCCCAATTTCGCAGTTAAAAAGTGGTGATGTCGTTCTCGTTCGCCCTGGGGAAAAAATCCCCTCTGATGGGGTCGTTGTTGAAGGTGAATCTACAGTCAATGAATCCCTGTTGACTGGTGAGTCGAAGCCTGTCGATAAGAAGGTCAGCGACAGCGTTGTCGGTGGAACGATAAACGGTGATGGTATACTTAAAGTGCGTGTGGAACGAACTGGCGAAGAAACCTACTTGGCTCAAGTCATAAAACTTGTTAGAGAAGCTCAAGAGAGCAGGTCAAGAACGCAGGATTTGGCGAATAAGGCTGCCGCTTTTCTGTTTTATGTGGCTTTAGGTGTTGGAATAGTAACATTCATTGCATGGAGCTTTATCGCCGATTTGGATTTTGCCCTTGAAAGAACAGTTACGGTGCTTGTAATAGCATGCCCACACGCCTTAGGTTTAGCTATACCCTTAGTTGTGGCTTTATCCACATCTATAACGGCGAAAAGCGGCATTCTCATAAGAGATAGACGTGCCTTCGAGATGATTAAGGATGTAAACATTGTCGTTTTTGACAAAACCGGAACATTAACTGTTGGAAAATTCGGCGTAAGCGATGTTGTCTCATTTATACCTAAAGAAGAACTTTTAAGACTTACCGCAAGCATCGAATTTAACTCTGAACATGCTATAGCAAAGGCCATAGTGGAATATGCCGGAAACAAAGGCGTGAAAATTCCCCGGGCAGAAGGGTTTAAGGCTTTACCGGGGAAAGGCGCCTACGGAAAGGTTGGAGAAAGGGAAGTTTACGTTGGAAGTGTAAAACTCCTGGAAGATTTTAAGATAAAAGTAGAGAATCCGAAGATAATAGAGCTTCAGGAGCAGGGCAAAACAGTCGTTTTTACAATTGTTGACGGTAAGCTCGCTGGTGCCTTTGCTCTAGCCGACTCTATAAGGGTAGAATCCTATGAAGCGGTTAAAAGACTGAAGGAGGGAGGCATAAAGGTTTACATGCTAACCGGGGACTCTGAAGAAGTCGCCCGCTGGGTTGCTGGAGAGCTCGACGTAGACAATTATTTTGCACGAATACTGCCAAGTCAAAAAGCAGAAATAGTCAAGGTCCTAAGGGGAGGTGGCAATAGGGTTGCTATGGTTGGAGATGGTGTAAACGATGCTCCAGCACTCGTTACCGCCGACGTTGGTATTGCTATAGGTGCCGGAACAGATGTTGCCGTAGAAAGTGCGGATATAATCTTAGTCAAAAACGACCCGAGAGACGTCGTGAAGGTGATCGACATCTCTCGCAAAACCTACTCAAAGATGATGCAGAATCTTTGGTGGGCGGCTGGCTACAACATCATAACAATACCTTTAGCAGCTGGAGTCTTATCAGGATTCGGCTTAAGTCTGCCACCAGCCATCGGAGCAATGATAATGTCGCTAAGTACAATCATAGTTGCCTTTAATAGTCAGACTCTACGAAAATATGAGACTGAAGGATCGAAAATGACTGGTAAAAAACCCTCAGTCATAGACCCTGTTTGTAAAATGAAAATAGACCCTGATATGGCCTATGGTAAAATTGAATATGAAGGGCGAATTGTCTACTTCTGCTCGAAAGCTTGTGAAGAAGAGTTTAAGAAGAATCCGAAGAGATATGTAAAATAGTCAATTGAACCTCGCGATTTCAGGGTTAAGTCTTTCAAAACTAAATACCTAGCCTGAACCTAGGTCGGCTTATGTAAGAACATAATAGAATTATAGGCTTGTTGAGGCTACTGTTCAGGTTCTAGTATGACTGCTGTCCCCGTAGCAGATACCAGTACTATACCTGCACCTAAGCCTAAATCTGAAGTTTCTATGTCTACGCCTATAACGGCATTGGCTCCGAGGGTTAAAGCTTTAGCCTTCATCCTCTCTACCGCCTCGTTTCTAGCTTTCTCCATTTCACTTGTAAAGGCTGTAACCTCTCCACCTATCATAGTTTCGATTCCGGCTATGAATCTTCCAAGAACACCCCTAGTTCTTGGAGATAGCCCTGTGACTATGCCTAAAACCTTTTTAATCCTATAGCCTGGCATAACGTGTGTCGTAGCCATTATAAATGTAGATTCTAAAGATGCACCGCATTTAGGGCAGAATTTAACACCTTCACCAGCTTCAAAACCGCAGACCGGACACTTCATAAAAACACTTCAACAGTTTCTTTAGCAAACACTCTATTATAGTTTATAGTGTTCAGCCTTTACTCAGTCACATATAGACGACCTTGAGAGGTATATCCAATCCCTCTGAATTCTGCTTTACATTGTAGTCTCTACTTTTAAACTTTTGAATAAGTCTTCTGCTCCTTTTCTCTTCAGCCTTACTAAACTAGACTTATGTTTGAAAATTGTCCTGTTATCATTGCCAAAGAGCAATAAGACAAACTTGAAAGCCTTGATGTAATCACCCTCCTGTTCATGTAGCCGATCGAAATCTTAACCCTTCCTTTTTAACTCTACGTGCTTCTAATTCTTCTAACGGCTTCAACCATTGTCTTCCAAGCTGTCTCGGGATTTTCACATGATAATTCGGATCCTTCTTCCGCCCTATAACTCCACGTGGCTATGGCGTCTGCTCCAAGCTCTACGGCTTTGATAACGCTCTTGTAAACGTCTAATTCACGGTTTTTCGGCACTTTTATAAGCTCTACCCATATCTGGGTTTTAAGATCGACCTTCCTTGAGACGTCTAAAGCCCTCTTAACCCATTCTATAAACCAGTCGAATGTTCTATTGCCCCAAATCCAATATGGGTCTGTTGAAAATACGTCTAGGCTTTTGAGGTTTAAAACGGGATCCCAAGAGTATATTCCATGCATACCTGTGTGCTCGGGCATGAGGCATAGTATGTTTATGAGTCCTCCATCTAGCTTTTTAACTTCAGAGGTAAGCTCATCTAGAAGATTGAATAGCGAATTCTGTCTAAACTTTTTAACGGCATCTGTTAAGCCATCTGGCATTTCGTATCCGTATTCTTCACGGAAGATCTTCCTGCATACTGGGCATCTACAAGTCCAAAATTCAGGCCAACCTTTTGGAACTATTAGGGAAGGCTCATCCCAGAATACGCCGTCCGGTTTAAGTCTAGTGACGATATCTTTAACGCTGTTTTTAAGCCAAGCCCTATAATCTGGATTATTCGGGCATCCCCTAATCGGATAAATTTTCCCTCTATTGTCCACTTCACACCAATCGGGGTTGTTAGGTACTGTTATGCTGAAATGCCCTGGTACGAAGAACCCGAAGCCATGTACATCTAGGAACACTTTCAAACCAAGGCCATGCGCCCTATCAACTGTGGTTTTCTTTGTATTTATCATGCTGGGCCACTCATACTCGTTGACGCAGAG
>Ga0185307_1000525_pt1 | contig 23842 bp, 27 predicted proteins | sample LHCtaG_FD_128010 | JGI IMG/M metagenome (GOLD analysis project Ga0185307, IMG submission 128010) | Hot spring microbial communities from Little Hot Creek, USA to study Microbial Dark Matter (Phase II) - LHC4sed_matched (SPADES... | ecosystem: Environmental > Aquatic > Thermal springs > Hot... | reverse complement strand
GGATAACTATTTTCAAGTTTAAAAGCAACACCATCGAAGATTTTGAAGCCTACTACGCTAGGCTAAGGGAGCTTTTGGAAAGCGAAGTTCACCCCTTCAAGCCAGAGTTTCAGCCGAGGCCATTAACGCTGAGGGAGATAAGAAGAGCCCTTAAAGAGTTCCTGAGAAAACGCCAAAAACAAGACGGCGCGGGATCGGGAACGCATTAAACTTTCAATGGCCCAGCCTTTTTATTTGTTCATGAGGAGGAGAAGTTTGGAAGCATATATTTTGGTTAACGCCGAGCCCGTGTGATTTTAGGAAGTTGCCGAAGAAACCCTGAAAGTCCAAAGTGTCAAGATGGTCACGCCGTAACGGGACAATTCGACGTTATCGTCTTCGTGGAGTTTGCTAAAGTTGAAGAGCTTGGAAGGGTTTATAGGGCAAATTCAATAGATTAAGGGTGTGCGTTGAACTCAAACCTTGATAGCAATTTCGCCGCCTATAAGGAAGTAGGTTTTTCAGACAATTCCAAGCCAGCTGCCTAGGATTTCGCCGAAATGCGCCAGAAGGATGAAAATAACAAGCCTAGGAGTGAAACTAAAAACTAGGAAGGTTTGAATCTTTGTTTTCAGAAGCCCACATAGTAGAGCGAGGAACTCCACGGGCAAAACTGGAATTAAACCGAATAAAACATATATCACCCAGCCCCATCGGTTCCAGAGGACAGTTATAGCTTCAAGCTCTTCATCCCCCATCTTCTTCACCAGATATGGTCTTCCAAGACGATAAGCCAGAAAATAGTTTAATGTCATGCCTAAAGTGAAGCCTATGGAAGCTGTTAAAGCAAGCAACAATGGGTCAAGCCCGAAGGAGGCAGCCACCACCACAAGGGCTGGGCTTCCAAGAGGCACCACGGTTCCAGCCAAGAACGTTGCGAGAAAAACCCCGGCGAAACCGTGCTCCCTAACAAAGTTTTTAACGTCTGAGAACAGCTGGGTTTTTTCAACGTCGAGAACTTTGAAAACGGCGATTAAGATTAGGCCGACTACTATGAAGGCTACCCCCAACTTCAAGGACGACTTAACCCAAGGCATTTTCAGAACGCTTGTTTTTTGACGGTTTTGACGGTTCAATAGTCTATTCCCATTCTGGCTGGGCATCCCTTCCTATACGGGTGTTTAATCTCCCTCATTTCTGTTACGAGGTCAGCTGCTTCTATGATCTCGTTTGGTGCATACCGCCCAGTTAAAACGAGCTCCACGTGTTCAGGTTTTCTCTTAATAAGATCCAGAACTTTTTCTAGGCTTATGAGTTTGAGGCTTAAAGCCACGTTAATTTCGTCCAGTATAACCATGTCGTATTCTCCGCTCTCTACAACCTCCTTGGCAAGTTTGAAGGCCTCTTCGGCTAGGGCTACGTCTACCTCGTCAGGAGGTTTGTGGGTTACAAACCGTCCCCTTCCGAAAGCTTTCAATGTGAGGTTTGGGAGCTTGTTCACTACGTAGAGTTCACCGTAATCGAAGCCTCCCTTGATAAACTGGACTATGTAAACTTTTAAGCCCCTTCCAACGGCCCTTAAGGCAAGCCCGAAGGCGGCTGATGTTTTGCCCTTCCCGTCTCCAGTGTAAACCTGTACAAGCCCCTTTTCAAGTTTAGGCATAAAAACCTCTACTCCAGCTCTTGATTCAAAATTTTTTCAGCGGCGGTTGCGGGATCCAGCTCCCTGTCAACTATTTTTTGAAGAATTTTCTCGAGTTTTTTCTCCCTCTTCAGCTTTTCTATTATCGAGCTTGTCACCTTATCCCTTATCGCCTCTATCAGTTCGATTTGGGCTTTCTCCCAGCTTCTCTTCTGCCAAAGCTCCTTTTTGAGGAACTGCCTATGCTCTTCTATTTTATCCAGCAGCTGGGGAACCCCCTCACCCGTCAAGGCCACAGTTTTAAGTATGGGCGGCTTCCACGGCTTTGGTTCGTTGTCAAGTTGAAGGACTGCTTGGAGGTCCATGACTGTTTTGTTGGCGTTCTCCATATCCGCCTTGTTAACAACGAATATGTCGGCTATCTCCATTAACCCGGCTTTTATGGCTTGGATTTCGTCGCCGAGTCCGGGTGCATGAACAACGACCACCGTTTGGGCAACTTTTACTATGTCCACTTCGGACTGCCCAGCGCCCACAGTCTCCACTATTATGATGTCTTTGCCAGCGGCGTCCAAAACTTTAACAGCATCCTTAGTGGCTCTGGCTATACCCCCAGGGTTGTTGCGGGTTGCCATGCTCCTTATGAAAACACCCTCGTCTGTGCTTAGCTCCTGCATGCGGATTCTATCACCTAAGAACGCTCCGCCCGTGAAGGGGCTTGTGGGGTCTACGGCTATAACGCCCACAGTTTTTCCCCTTCGCCTATACTCACGAGCCATTTTCTCTATGAGGGTGCTTTTACCAGCTCCACCTGGCCCGGTCAAGCCAACCACGTGGGCTTTCCCAGTGTGGGGATAGAGAATTGCTATAAGCCGCTGAGTCTCTGATGGACTGTTTTCCACGATGGTTATGGCTTTGGCTATGCTCCTCTTGTCCCCGGCGAGCACTCCTTTTGCTATTTCATCAACCAGCAAGGCTTATACTCTTCTTAGCGTTCCCTTTTCGGCGCGTTTTCTAAAACATACTTCACGATTTTCTCGGTGGGGGTTCCGGGCCCGAAAACCTCTTTTATCCCCATTTTTTTCAGCTCGGGAATGTCCTCCTCTGGTATAATGCCTCCGGCGAAGACTAGGACATCTGTTAAGCCCTTTTCTCTGAGGAGTTCCATAATTCTTGGGAAAAGCGTCATGTGGGCGCCTGAGAGGATGCTTAAGCCTATAACGTCCACGTCTTCCTGCAGAGCAGTTTCAACTATTTGTTCTGGCGTTTGCCTAAGCCCAGTGTAGATTACTTCCATTCCGGCGTCGCGAAGGGCCCTGGCCACTATTTTAGCTCCTCTATCATGGCTGTCAAGTCCCGGCTTGGCTATTAAAACCCTAATTTTCCTAACGCTTGCGCCTTCGCCCTGCATTTTCACAGCCACCAATCTTAGTAGATGTCTAAATTATTATTAGCTCTTTATATTCTCCGTAAACTTTTCGCAACACGTCCATTATTTCGCCCAGCGTGGCGTAGGCTTTAACCGCCTCAATTATGGTTGGCATGAGGTTTTCGTCTTTCGCGGCTGCATAGTGGAGCTTTTCTAGAACCTCCTTAACCTTCCTGTTATCCCTCTCCCTTCGAAGCTTCTGTAGTCTTTCAATCTGCTTTTTCTCGACGCTTGGGTCAACCCTCAAAAGCTTTATCGGTATCTTCTCACCCTCTACAATGTACTCGTTTACGCCGACCACTATGCGTTTCTTCTCCTCTATCTCTTTCTGGTATCTGTAGGCGCTTTCGGCTATCTCCCTCTGGAAGAAGCCCTTCTCTATGGCTGCAACGGCTCCGCCCATGTCGTCCACTTTTTGAATGTACTCCATGGCTTTTTCTTCCATTTCATTTGTCAAAGCCTCCACGTAGTAGGAGCCGGCCAGAGGGTCAACGGTGTTCGCCACGCCGCTTTCGTAGGCTATTATCTGCTGGGTTCTAAGCGCCACCCGCACTGATTCCTCGGTTGGCAGGCATAAGGCCTCATCGAAGGAGTTAGTGTGGAGGGACTGGGTTCCACCCAGCACAGCTGCTAGAGCTTGGATTGTTGTGCGGACAATGTTGTTTAGAGGCTGCTGGGCTGTTAAAGTGCACCCTGAGGTTTGAACATGCATGCGCATCCACATGGAACGCGGGTTCTTGGCGTGGAAACGCTCTTTCATAATTTTAGCCCAAAGACGTCTAGCAGCCCTGAACTTGGCTATCTCCTCAAAAAAGTCGTTGTGGGAGGCGAAAAAGAAAGACAAACGCGGCGCAAACTCATCCACCTTCAAACCCCGCTTAAGAGTTTCCTCCACGTAGGCTATTGCGTCGCATAGAGTGAAGGCCAACTCTTGGACGGCTGTGGCTCCAGCCTCGCGGATGTGGTAGCCGCTTATGCTTATGGGGTTCCATTTCGGCAGGTTTTTGGCGCAAAACTCGATAATATCCACTGAAAGCTTAAGGGATGGCTGTGGCGGGAAAATGCAGAGTTTCTGAGCGAAAAATTCCTTCAAGTTGTCGTTTTGGGTCGTTCCTCCAAGCTTTTCCCTAGGAACCCCCTGCTTGTCCCCAACAGCAATATACATAGCCAACAAAACGGTTGCTGGACCGTTAATAGTCATGGATGTTGTAACCTTGTCTAAAGGTATGCCATCGAAGAGGATTTCCATATCCCTAAGGGAGGACACAGCAACCCCGCAGACGCCCACTTCGCCCCGTGCCATGGGATGGTCTGAGTCATACCCCATTATCGTTGGGTAGTCGAAGGCCGTGCTCAGCCCTGTTTCCCCTTCGCTTAGCAGATATTTAAAGCGTTTATTGGTGTCTTCAGCTGTACCGTAGCCAGCGAACATCCTCATGGTCCAAAGGCGTCCCCTATACATGGTGGCATGTAAGCCTCGGGTGAAAGGATATTCTCCTGGAAACCCAAGATCTCGCATGTAATCCATGTCTTTGACGTCTTCAGGTGTGTACAATCCCCTAATAGTCATGCCTGAATGGTTTTTGAACTCCTTTTGGCGTTCTGGGCACTGTTTAATCCAGTTGGGCAGTGTGGATTTTTCCCAACGCTCTCTTTCCCTGGCTATTTCCTCAATCTTCTGCCTGTCAAACATAACGTTTCCCTTCATGTTCAATTATTTTGAACTAAAACTATTGGCGTTAAGCCTAAAAAGTTATTTCCTAAACAAGCCTTTAAAGTTTCGAGAAGGTGGCTTCATGAACTGAAACTTTCGCTTCTCAAGGAGGCCGTGCGGGCGGAGAAAAGCCGGGCGGTCTTGGAACTGTCTCCACCAACATATGAAACCTCTGTTTCCGCCTTTACAAGCACTAGGAGGCTTATTAATGTTATAAGCGAGAAGGCTCAGGGCTACCTTTACACGAGGGTTCGACAACCCCACGGTCTGGGCTGTAGAGGGGAAAATGGCTGTCTGGTTTCTGCTGGGGGCTTAAAAACCCTAGCCTTACGGATGGAGAAACACAACCAAAACGGGATGCAAGTAGCCCTCTTTCTGGCGGAGCACCGAAAATAGTCAGAGTATACTATCCAGGACTGCCAATTCACCCGCAACACACCCCTCGCCAGAAAACAGATGTACGGTTACGGTGGAGTTGTGAGCTTCGAAATAAAGGGGGTTTCGAAAAACCGTCAAGTTCGTTGAAAACTTAAAGCTTTTCCTCACTGTAGCCAGCCTAGGAGGAACAGAAACCCTCGTCACACAACCAGCCACATCATCCCACTACTTCATGAATCCGGAACAACGCCGTAAACTGGGCGTGACAGACCAGCTTGTGCGTCTAGTCCTAGGCATAGAAGACGCCGAGGCATCATTGCAGACCTAAAGCAGGCCTTAGACAAGATCTAGAGGGACTATCGATTTTAAGCTCATCGTAATGGCAAAGTTGAGTAAAGAAGTAAAAATGGGGTGTGGAATAGTTACTCTACTGGTTTGAAGTAGGCTATATCGTTTATGGAGGCTTTCCTCTCGTCGGGCGGTTTGAAGACGGCTTCAACTTTCATTCCAATGTAGACCTTGTCCGCCTCGCATATGCGATGGATCAAGCCGCCGTAGGCGCCCTCAAACTTTATTAAGGCGTAGATTTGAGGTTTCTCAAGCTTTTTCCCGTCTACGTCTATGGTGGCAATAGTGTACGTGTAGACCTCGCCGCGTTTTCCAACATCCACCCACTCTTCAAGCTTGGCGAAACATCTTTCGCAGTAAAGCCTCGGCGGGACAAAAACTATGCCACATCTGGGACATTTAGCCCCCATTATGCGGCCGTTCTCCTTAATCTCTTTGAAGAAGCGTTCGCCAGCCAAACCAAGCGTGTAGCGGTAGTCAGCTTCCATGTGGCCAATCCAGTGGCGGGCGTTAAGCGGATTAGTTATCTTTTCAAGACTCATAACCCCTTCACTCCCTCACCGGTTTGAAGTATTTTATGTCTGTGATGGCGCCTGTGCGCTCTTCCGGCGGTTTCCAGACGGCTTGAACTCGCATGCCTATTTTGAGCTCCCTCCAGTCGTTATACTCGCCTATGAGGTGAACTATACCCATGCCTTCGGAGGCACCGTCCAATTCTATAACCGCCACAACTATTGGCTCTTTAAGCCTAGAAGCATCGGAGGCTATGAACGAAACCGAAAAGGTGTTTATGACACCCGTGTCCTTAACATAGGTCCAGCCATCTGTGGGTTTGAAACACTTTTCGCAGTAGATTCTCGGTGGAACCATTATTCGTCCGCACTTGCTACAGGTGGAGGCGAGGATTCGCCCGTTCTTAAGCTCTTCTAGGAAGCGGCTTAAGGCTATGCCAGCGCTCCAGGCATATCTCGCCCTCGGACGGAAGCTTTCAAACAAAACCCTTCCTTCTCGAAAGTCTCTGGTTTCAATCTCCTCACCTGGAAAATGCTTAATTTTAGCACTCATTTTCTCAAACACCTCCATTTCAGCGCCTTAAAACTATCACCGAGCCGTACTGCATCAAGTCTCCCCAAGCTTGAGCCACTCCCGTGCGTGGATCCCCTGGCACCTGCCTTTTGCCGGCCTCGCCCCTCAGCTGCCAAAAGATTTCGCAAACCTTCATGAGTCCAGCTGCTGCGATGGGGTTTCCGCAGCCTAAAAGCCCTCCGGAGGGGCATATGGGCAAGTCTCCATCCCGCTGTGTCACACCTTCTCTTGTTAGTTTTGGTGCTTCGCCCTTCTTGCACAGCAGTAAACCCTCCATGTGGTGGAGTTCCTTGTAGTCGAAGGGGTCGTAGGGTTCAGCTACGTCGATCTCTTTCGGCGGGTTCTTGATTCCAGCCATTTTATACGCCATGCGAGCCGCGTACTCCACGTAGTCGGGGTAGTATAGGTCACGGTTTGTCCAGTGGGTTGAGTCTATGCACCAGCCGACACCGTCAATCCATACAGGGTTATCTGTAACCTCCTTTGCAACGTCCTCGGAAACCAGTACAACGGCCGCTGCACCATCGCTTGTGGGGCTGACGTCTAGGCGTTGAACCGGCCAAGCCATGATCTCGGAGTTTAGAACGTCTTCCACTGTTATGTTGGCGCCTAACTGCGCAATGGGGTTGTCCAAGGCGTTCCGCTTGTTTTTAACCGAGACTAGCGCTATGTCCTCTTTCTTGACGTTGTGTTTATGCATGTAGCGGTGCATTTCTAAGGCAAAAATCCATATGAGGTTCATGCCGATAGGCCTTTCGAGAATGGGGTCGAATATTGTTGTGAAGGCGTACTGGGGATGCGGGAAACACGAGGACATTTTTTCTTCGCAGACAACCAAACACGTGTTAAACTGTCCGGACGCAACATGCCACCAGCCCGCTAGAGGCGCAAACACCCCGGTTCCGCCGCCAACAAAAACCCTCATGTAGGGTTTATGGTATGCACCTGCGCCGTCGGCCAAGTACTCGCCTTTCATGTGCACTCCGTCAAAGGCATCCGGCGCTGACCCCAAGACAACGCTTTGAATGTCTCGAAGCTCTATCCCAGCCTGCTCCAAAGCCATCTTCGCCGCGTGATACGCTAACTCTTTGCCCGTTTCCTTCAAGTTTCTCCTAAACAATGTTACTCCCGCGCCAACTATTGCCACCCGCTTTTTCCCGAACATGCTAAACACCCTCCTACTTGACGTTGCTTAGGATAGCCACGGCGCCTGTTGCTGTTGGGATTCCCCGCCAAGTGTGGGCTAATCCAACCTCAACGCCGTCAAGCTGTCTCGCGCCAGCTTCGCCTCGCAGCTGCAAAACAACCTCTAAAACTTTCTGCAGTCCAGAAGCCTCTAGTCCGTAGCCCATCCCGAGAAGTCCGCCGGACGGGTTCACCGGGAACTCTCCATCTAAGGACGTTAAACCCTCTTCTGTAAGTTTTCCAGCCTCGCCGTAATCGCATAGCTTCAAGGCTTCCATGTGTTGAAGCTCTTTGTAGGCGAACAAGTCATGGATTTCAGCGAAGTCTATGTCCCGCCAAGGATTGGTGATCTTCGCCTCCTTGTAAGCCATTTCAGCTGCCAGCCTCGTGTAAACCGCCCTAGTCCAGTCTCTGGTTTCAAGGCTTGGTGTTTCAGTGCACCAGCCGACACCCCTAACCCAAATGGGTTTATCCGTAAGCTTCTCAGCAACCTCTTCGGAGGCTAAAACCATAACTATGCAGCCGTCAGCCGGCACGCTGATCTCCAACTTCTTCAACGGATGGAAAAGCCTTTCAGAACGCATAACCTGGTCTATGGTTATTTCCGCCCCGTAAGCTGCATATGGATTAAGTATGGCGTTTCCCCTGTTTTTTACGACAACTTGAGCGCACTGCTCCTCTGTTGTGCCCGTTTCATACAAGTAGCGTGTCATCTCTAAACCAGCAACATAGTAGGGGTGTCCGCCCAAAGGCCTGTTAAAAATGGGATCCAAGCCAAACTGCACAATGTCCATGTAGGTTAAAATGTCGGAAGCCTTGCTGTGTGCTTCCACGACTACGGTGTCAAACTGGCCAGTTTTTATGAGCATGTAGGCTGTTGCCAACCCAAGCATGCCGTCGCCTGAAACCGTGAAGAGGGGACGCATGGCAGCGCCAAGCTGGTCTGGAACAAACTCGTCGAATATGCTGAAACCCTCAAGATAGTCTTCGGCGCAAGTCACAAAAACATCTATGTCCTTCCGCGGGTTTAATCCGCCGGCATCCTCGTAGGCTTTAACCGCCGCCTCAAACATCAACTCTTTGAAGGAAAGCTCCGGCGTCACCGGCCTGAAGCCAACGCATCCAAAACCAATAATTGCAACCCTGCTCACGTATTTTTCCTCCTTTTCTCCTTTAGAGCCTATAGGTTTAAGCCGGAGTTTACATAAAACTTTCGTGAGAAAACATTGAGGCCGCTGGAAACTCAAAAATACTTGTTTATGACTATGTTTTTTCCATAAGGCTGGGAGAAGTTTAATTTGAAGGGAAAACCCCTCGCCTCAATAGTTTCTGCAGGCTTATCGAAATTCGGGAAACTTGAAGGACTATACGCCCGAGAAATCTTCGCCCAAGCTGCCAAAGAAGCCTATGAACGTTGCCCCCGCCTAGACCCCAAAAAAGACATAAAAGCCCTTTTCATCGGACACATGGGCGAATCTTACGAACATCAGGGACACACGGGCGCCACAGTGGCAGACTGGGCTGGGCTGCTGCACATTCCGGCAGTAAGAATGGAGGCTGCATGCAGCTCTTCTGGGGCAGCCCTCAGAGCCGCCATATACGCCGTAGCCTCTGGCCTATGTGACGTCGTCATGGTTGGTGGGGTTGAGAAGATGACGAATCGAAGCACCCCCGAGGTTACTGATTTCCTTGCCATGGCCTCAGACTTCCCCTTCGAACAGTGGCATGGGCTAACATTTCCCGGCCTGTTTGCCCTGATGGCTACAGCCCACATGCACAGGTACGGCACAACAGAGGTGCAGATGGCCCACGTCGCCGTGAAAAACCACTACAATGGAAGTTTAAATCCGAAGGCGCACATGCAAAAGGAAATAACCATAGAACAGGTTCTAACCTCACGGGTCATTGCTTGGCCCCTAAAACTTTTCGATTGTTCCCTCATAAGTGACGGGGCAAGCTGCCTAATACTCACCCGTCCTGAAATCGCCAAAAAGTATACCGACGCACCGGTTCACATTATCGGCACAGGCCAGGCGAGTGACACGATAGGATTGTATGAACGGGACGACTTCACAACGCTTAAGGCAGCCAAAATAGCTGCAAGGGAAGCCTATAACATGGCTGGGGTGAAACCCGAAGACATAGACGTGGCAGAGGTGCATGACTGCTTCACCATAGCCGAAATAATAGCCTACGAAGACCTCGGGTTCTGCAAACCAGGCGAAGGCGGGCATCTAGCGGAAAGCGGTGAAACAACCTTGAAAGGGAGGATACCCGTAAACACAAGCGGAGGCCTAAAAGCAAAAGGACATCCCGTAGGCGCCACTGGAACAGCCCAAGCTTACGAAATATTTCTACAGCTAACTGGACAAGCTGGCAGGCGACAAGTAGACGACGCTGAGATAGGCTTAACCCACAACGTGGGCGGCTCAGGCGCAACGGCTACCGTTCACATATACAGAAGGGGGTGAAACAAGTGGAGCAAGCCTTCACAATAGAACAGTTCTACAAAAATATAGGCCAGAAGAAATTGACGGGTGGAAAATGCCGGAAGTGCGGAAAAATCCACGTGCCTCCCCGTCCATTATGCGACAAATGCTTGTCAACAGAATTCGAATGGGTTGAATTGCCCCAAACAGGGAAACTCATAACCTACACGGTGATTCATGTGGCCCCACCCCAGTTCCAAAGCATGGTGCCCTACGCCGTTGGGATAGTTCAACTGGAGAACGGTGTTAAACTTCCGGGAATCATAAAGGACATAACGCTGGAGAGGATAAGAATTGGAATGCCGCTGAAAATGGAATTCGAGGAAACACCGCAAACCCATGGTTGGCCTCAATGGTCAAGATACTACTTTAAGCCTTGTTGATTTGCTTGACCAAAGTTGGCAGGTCCGTTATCGACGTTATCAGGTAATTTGCCCCGGAATCTATAAGCTCATTGGCTGTGGAAATTCCGGTCAAAAGTCCCACAGCCACTGCGCCAACACCCCTTGCGCACTTCATGTCGGCAAAACTGTCACCGACAACCAAAACCTCTTTTGGCGAAACTCCGAGAGCTTCAAGGGTTTTTTGAAGGTGTTCGGTTTCCGGCTTAACACGTTTAACACGCTCCCTTGAAATCACAGCATCGAAAAAACTGCTAACTCTAAACCTTCGCATGATGTGATCCACGGATTTTTCACCGTTAACTGTGCATACGCCAATTTTCAATCCCATTCCCCTCAAGGTTTTTAGAACCTCTATTACGCCAGGTAAGAGGGTTGTGGTTTTCGCAGCTTCAACCTCGTACCTTTCAGCTATAGCCAAAGCCTGTCTCCGAACCTTCTCCAAAGCCTTCTCCGTTTTGCTGCTGTTTTTCATGAAAATTTCCGTTTTCTTCAACATTTCAAAAATGCTTTCGTTTAAAGACAAAACCGAGGCGGGCACCCCTCGGCTTACAAGGAAGCTTCTAACTTCTGCTCTCACGGTCTTAAAGTCTATGTTGAACCTTACTAGCGTGCCGTCAAGGTCGAATACCACAGCCCTAATCATTGGTTGCTTTCATCCGCCTTGAAAATGTAGCCTAATATTTCGCTAAAGATAAACTTTACCACAGCACTCTTCATAACGTTACTCCGGTGGTCTGACGGCATGGACGTGTTTGAAGCCGTCCAAAAAAGACGGTCAATACGCGCCTACCAACCAACCCCTGTTCCCAAGGAGAAGCTTGAAAAAATCCTCAACGCGGCTAGGTTGGCCCCCTCTGCGGGAAACATTCAACCGTGGCACTTCATAGTGGTCGCAGATCCTGAAAAGCGAGAAAAGCTTGCAAAGGCTCCCTTCGCGAAATTTCTTAAAGAGGCACCGATTGTCATCGTCGGCTGTGGCAACCAAGAAGCTTCTCCCAAATGGTTTATGGTGGACGTGGCCATAGCCATGCAGAACATGGTTTTAACGGCCACAAGTGAAGGCTTAGGAACATGCTGGGTTGGAAGTTTCGACGAAAAACATGTACGTGAGATGTTGAAGATTCCGGATAAATACAGGGTTGTGGCTCTGTTGGCTATCGGTTATCCTAGGGAGAAAATAGACTTGCAGGGCAAACTCCTTCACCTAGTGAGGCGGCGGAAAAAGTTAGAGGAAATCGTTAGCTTTGAAGAGTTTGGTCACCACGCATCATAAGTTAAACTGAAAAGCTGCTTTGCGTTACTGTTAAAATTGGTAAGCCATGAGCCTTGAAGAATACGTCAAAGAGAAACTTTGGCCCATCCTTGTGGAGACTGTTCACGCCATGGTCATGTACCGCCACCACAAAGCTTACACGAGGGACGTAGTTCTCCACGAGAAGCCCGACATAACACCTCAAGAGTTGGCATCAAGACTCGGCATCCCTCTGGGCGAAGCCATGGTAATCCTTTACGAGTTGAAAAGCGAAGGTAAGCTTAAGGCTTAGTGGCCATCCTTACAGTTGCCAAAACAAGAATCAACCGAAAAGAAAGCAGCTGAAATCTTACCCGCTGTTTTATCTGCTGAGCCTCAAATCAACCTCTCGATGCGTCCTTGTATTCATCGAATATCATTCTTAATTCTTATAAATATAACGCAGCAGAACAATAAGCTGAAATGTCAACAAAATATAAGCCAAAAATATCATGCAAAGTATGGCTTGAATATGAAGGGAAACCACTTATAGGCAAGGGCGGAGCCCAAATCCTAGAACAAATAGGAAAAGAACAATCCATATCAAAAGCCGCGAGAAGGCTTGGCATGTCCTACCGCTACGTGTGGAATTACATAAAAAGAATTGAAAGTACACTGGGTTGTCCGATAGTTAAAACTTACCGTGGTGGTGCGACTGGTGGCGGCGCAAAGCTCACAAAGCTTGGAAGGGCGCTTCTCAGAGAATATAAACGTGCCGAAAACCTCCTAAGCAAAGTTTTAACAAAATAGCTGGATATTCCGACAATAATCATGATTTTAAGGCGAGAAAATGCTAGTTCTACGCCTATTCTACAACGTACCTGTAGGCTACGTGTTCACCGGCCGTGGGGCTTTTCCGTATTATACGTATTATGTCACCTGGTTTGGCGCCTATGGCTTTGGCTGCGGGGTCAGAGGCTTTTATTTGTGGCAGTTGGTATGGTTTTACCCGGTATTGGGCTAGAACTTTTTCACGTTCTTCAGGCGTTAATATTTCATGTTTTGGTACAAGCACGTGCTCGAAAATGTCGAAGACCGGGAAGGTTTTTGGCAGAAGCTCTATGCGTTTCTTCTTTGCGGTTTGTTTTGCGGCGTTGGTATAGCGTCCACTAGCTATGAGTATTCCCTGTTCTATTTGGGCTTCTTTCATGGCTTTCGCCATACGATTTACCGTTTGTATACCCACGGTTTCGTCTGGAACACACCATATGAGAATCTGCCTTTTCTCCCCGTCTTTTGTTTCTTCAACCGTGTAGCTTGCCACGTTTTTTGCTTTTTCTCTCTTGACAAGCTTGTAGCCCCTAAGCTTGATTAAAATTTTGGCCTTGCGTTCTTCGAGGGTTTCCTCTTCTTCCTCACTCAAATTCTAAACCTCTCAGTTGGGAGCATTCGAACTCTAGCATGGTGCAAGCCTTAAACTTTACGCTTGCCAAAGCTTAAAATCTAGAGCTGAGCTATCTAAATGTTTCAGAAAACGTGGTGAGCCGAAAATGTCTGTAGATTTTGGAAAACTGGCGTTGGAGGAAGCCGTCAAAAAGGGTGCTTCATACGCCGACGTTAGAATAAGCGAAATCTTGAACGAGAATTCAACAGCCAAGAACGGTGAACCTGAAACCATTTCCTTTTCGCAGCTTAAGGGTTTCGGCGTAAGAGTCATCGTTGACGGGGCTTGGGGTTTCGCCGGCTCGGTTGACATAACTAAGGAGGAGGTTAAACGCTGTGTTAACTTGGCTGTTAAAATTGCCAAGGCCAGCGCCATGCTGAAGAAAAGGAGTGTTGTCTTGGTCGAAGAAAAAGCCTATAGGGAGAAATATGCCACTAGCTTCCAAAAGGATCCTTTCGAGGTTCCGTTGGAGGAAAAACTTAGGGTTCTTGTTGAAGTCAGCCGTTTCTTGAAGGAGTTTTCGCCGCTTGTGCATGTTTCCTATGCGCATTACCGCGGCTACCGTGAAAACAAGCTTTTTATGAGCAGTGAGGGCGCAGAAATCCATCAACAGATAACGTGGTGTGGTGGGGGGATATCCGCCATAGCCGTTAAAGGCTCAGAGGTTCAGGTTAGATCTTACCCATCTGCTTTTCGAGGCGACTTCGCCACAAGCGGCTACGAGTTTTTCGAGTCTCTGGCTTTGATGGACCATGCCAAAAACGTTGGGGAGGAGCTTGTCAAGCTTTTCGATGCTGAAAAATGTCCCTCTGGCGAAATGGATTTGATTTTGCGGGGAGACCAGCTGGCTCTTCAGATTCATGAAAGCTGTGGGCATCCAACGGAGCTTGACAGGGTTCTGGGAACTGAGGCTGACTACGCTGGAACAAGCTTTCTAACACCAGAAAAGCTTGGAAAATTCCGCTACGGTTCTGAAAAGGTGAACATCGTCGCCGATGCCACGGTGCCTATGGGACTTGGAACCTTCGGCTTCGACGATGAGGGTGTGAAGGCCAAAAAGGTTTACTTGGTTAAGGAGGGCATTTTTGTCGGCTATCAGAGTTCGAGGGAAACAGCGGCTCAGCTTGGGCTCAAGGAAAGTAGTGGCGGTATGCGGGCTGACTCGCCGCTTGCTTTGCCTATCATAAGGATGACAAACATAAACCTGCTTCCCGGCGACTATAGGGCCGATGAAATAATTGAAGACACTAAAGAGGGCATTTTAATGATGACCAACAGGTCTTGGAGCATAGACGACAAACGCATAAACTTCCAATTTGGAACAGAAATCGGCTGGCTCATAAAAAACGGGAGCATCGAGAAAATGGTTAAAAACCCAACGTATATGGGTGTGACACCTCAGTTCTGGGGTTCATGCGATGCTGTCAGCAGAGATGATTGGAAAATGTGGGGAACCCCAAACTGCGGGAAAGGTGTACCCGGGCAAGTCATGTACGTGGGGCATGGTTGCGGCACAGCCCGTTTCCGCAAGGTTCGTGTCGGCCTATTAAGGTAGGGAGGTGGGCGCCGTGAATGTCGAAAGGCTTAGGGAAATAGCCCAAAAAACAGTTGAGTACGCCTTGAAACGGGGCGTCAGCCAAGCGCAAGCCGTGGCGTTCATGGTTGACAACTCTTTGACACGTTTTGCAAACTCCCAGATTCACCAGAACGTTTCCCAAAAAATCGGCGGAGTCTCAATAAAAGTTGTTTTGGACAAACGGGTAAGCACTGTTCAATCCAACACTCTTGAAGAGAAGGCCTTGAAGGAAGCGGTTGAGCAGGCGGTTAAAATTGCAAGAGCTTCCTCGCCGAACAAGGACTTCAAAAGCTTGCCGGAGCCTGAAGTCTGGGAACCCGTGCCTGAAGCCTTTGACAAGCAGACAGCCGGGTGCACTCCGAGTTCCAGGGCTGAAATGGTTGGAGACGCCATAAACGTGGCTCACTCTAAATCGCCTAAAGTGGCTGCCGTCGCCGGATACCTGTGTACGGGTTCGCTGGGCTACGCTGTTGCCAACTCTTTAGGGATTTCAGCGTGGGCTCAGCTTTCCTTGGCTTACATGAAAACTACCGTCATAGCGAGGGACGGAGACTCGGAGGGTTTCGGCGCAGCCCAGCAGTATTCTAGAAGGGTCGGCGACATTAAGCCATCAGTTTTGGCTGAAGACGCCGCGGACAAGGCTGTGCGAAGCCTCCATCCGGTGAAAGTTGAGCCCGGCGAATACGAGGTTGTCTTGTCGCCCCTAGCGGTGGCCGTTATCCTAGAATACATGGGCTACGTGGGCTTTTCAGCTAGATCCTACCAAGACGGCGAGTCCTTCGTCAAATTTTACGCGAACCAGCAGGTTTTCGACGGCAAACTTAACGTGGTAGATGATGCCAGAAACCCGAAAACCCTCTACGCGGTACCCGTCGACGGTGAGGGCGTTCCTAAAAGGCCGTTGGGGCTCATAACAAATGGCATGGTTTCAGAGAAAAGCATATGCTACAACTCCTTTACGGCTGGCAGGGAGGGCAAAAAGAGCACGGGGCATGCGCTTCCGCCTTTAGGTGATTTTTACAGCGAGATGCCCCTCCCCTACAACATGGTAATGCAACCGGGAGACGCCACATTAGAGGAGGCTATAGCCGACACGAGGCATGGTATATTCGTGAACACCTTCCATTACGTTAACCCGGTTGAGCCGACAAAGCTTGTGTTTACTGGACTAACAAGGGACGGAACGTTTCTCATCGAAAATGGCGAAATAACAAAGCCCATTGTGAATATGCGCTTCACAGACAGCATGCTATCAGCTCTGAAAGAAATTCCAATGATTGGTAAAGAGCTCTTAACCCTCGAAACAGCTACAGTGCCAATGATTAAACTGAAAAAACTACGCTTCGTAGGCATATCAGCTTACTGAGTCCTTTCCTTAGATGCGTAGAATGACGTTTCCAACATACTTCTTTAGCGTTTCGGCAAACTCGATGATTTTGTCCGGAGGGTATGGTTGTAGGTTTTTGTATTCTTCGCTTAGCGTGTCTCCTGGAATAAATTGTTGGAGGGCGTAATTTTCAGCGCCTTTGGCTATTTCGCCCATGCGGTTTATATCTGCTTCCTCGACGATTTTTGGCGCTACTGTGGTTCTGAACTCGTATCCAACTTTTCCACTCTTCAGAAGTTCGATGGTTTTTAGGAGCGCTTCTGCTTCCCTAGCCCCTAGGAGGTTGTATTTTTCTGGTGATGTTTTGAGGTCTAAAGCCACATAGTCCACGTGTGGGAGGCATTCCTCCAGAACAAGCGGGTTTAAACCGTTCGTGTCGAGTTTTACGGCGAAACCGCGTTCCTTAAGTTTTTTCAAGAAGCGGGGCAGTTCCTTATGGATGGTTGGCTCTCCACCTGTTACGACAACAGCGTCCACGTATTTTTTGCGTTCCTCAAGTATCTGGAGGGCTGTTTCCTCATTTAGAAATGGAGGTTTGGGGTCAACCACTATGCGCCAGTTATAGCAGTATGGACATCGGAGGTTGCAACCTGGCGTGAACAGTACGGCTGCCACCCGGTCTGGGAAGTCTACTAGGCTTGTCTTTCGCAGGCCGCTAAACTTCATTTCGGCGTTCACCGGGCCGCCACAGCTTGAGGTGTTATAACAGCCTTTTCGAAGGTTCTGCGTATGGCGTATTCAGCTTGTTTTCCATCGTTCCACTGGTCTACTGGGCGGAGGTAGCCAACAACCCGCGAGTAAACTTCGCATCTGAATCCGCAGCGTGGACACTGCTTATGTTCACCGCTCAGGTAGCCATGAGTTGGGCAGACGCTGAAGGTCGGCGTCAAAGTGAAGTATGGTATGCGGAAGTTCCATGTTACTTTGCGGACTAGCTCCGCCGCGGACTTCCACGAGTGTAGGCGTTCGCCGAGATATATGTGGAAGACCGTTCCGCCTGTGTAGAGGGGTTGAAGCTTGTCTTGGTGTTCCAGAGCCTCGAAGAGGTCTCCGTCCCAGTCCACAGGCAGCTGAGTCGAGTTTGTGTAGAATGGCTCAGCGCCCTTAGATAGGTACTTTTCATTAGCCACCACGATGTCTGGGTATTTACGTTTGTCTATACGTGCAAGCCTATAACTGGCGCCCTCAGCGGGTGTTGCCTCCAAATTGTAGATGTTGCCGGTCTCTTCCTGAAAGTCTGCGAGTTTCTCTCGCATGAAGTTTAACACTTTAACCGCGAATTCGAGGCCTTCCGGCAAGGCTATGCTGTATCCGAAAAGGTTTTGGATGGCCTCGTTCATGCCCACTAGGCCTATGGTTGAGAAGTGGTTTTTCCAGTATTTTCCAAAAGCCTCCTTTACGCCGCGGAGATACCGCCTAGAGTACGGGTACAAGCCTTTCTCCGTGAACTGCTCCAAAACTTTGCGTTTTATTTCCAAACTGTCTTTGGCTAACTCCATGAGCGTTTCTAGACGTTCAAAGAACTCGTCCTCGTCTTTGGCTAGATAGCCAATCCTTGGAAGGTTTATGGTTACTACGCCTATGCTGCCCGTGAGCGGGTTGGCCCCGAAAAAGCCTCCGCCACGTTTGCGAAGTTCCCGATTGTCTATTCTTAGGCGGCAGCACATGCTGCGAACATCTTCGGGTTTCATATCGCTGTTCACGAAGTTTGAGAAATATGGCGCCCCATATTTGGCGGCAACCTCGAAGATTTCTTGGGACACTGGCGATTCCCATTCAAAGTCTTTTGTTATGCAGTATGTGGGTATGGGGAACGTGAAAACCCTCCCCTTAGCGTCGCCTTGTCTTAAAACCTTGGCGAAAGCAAGGTTGAACATTTCCATCTCTTTTTCCATTTCGCCGTAGGTGGCGTCCATCACTCTTCCGCCTATTATTACGGGCTCGTCCTTCATGAAGTCCGGGGCCTTCAAGTCCAGTGTCACGTTCGTGAAGGGTGTTTGGAAGCCTACCCTGGTTGGCACATTCATATTGAAGAAGAACTCCTGGAGGGCTTGCTCCACCTCTTTTTGGCTTAAACCATCATAGCGTATAAACGGCGCAAGGTAGGTGTCAAAGTTTGAGAAGGCCTGGGCGCCCGCCGCCTCGCCTTGCAATGTGTAGAAAAAGTTCACAACTTGGCCTAAGGCGGTTCTAAAATGTTTAGCTGGTGTGCTTTCAATCTTGCCTGGCACTCCTCCGAAACCAGTTAACAGCAGGTCTTTTATGTCCCAGCCCACGCAGTATGGTCCAAGCACTCCTAGGTCGTGGATGTGGAAATCGCCTGAGAAGTGGGCTTCTGCTATGTTGGGCGGGTATATGCGGCTTATCCAGTATTTGGCTATAACAGTTGAAGATAAATAGTTGTTTAAGCCTTGCAGCGAATAGCTCATATTAGAGTTTTCTTTAACCCGCCAGTCCTCCATCTCCAAGTACTGGTCAACAAGATCCGCCTGGCTTAAGAGGGCCGCCAACTCCCGTATGTCTTGGTGCTGTTTGCGGTAGAGAATGTAGGCTTTAGCCGTCCGCGCATGGCCGTTTTCTATTAAGACTTTCTCCACAACGTCTTGGATTTCTTCAACTGTGGGGACACCATCCTCGCCGAAACGCTTCTTCAGCTCTGCCACCACTTGGTCGCTTAGCTTCTTGGCCAGTTCCCGGTCTTTTCCACCAACCGCTTTGGCAGCTTTCCAAATGGCGTTTGTTATACGCTCTTGGTCGAAGGGTTCTAACCGTCCATCACGTTTCCTAACAAACTTCACGTTTTATTCACCTCTTGGAGCACGCGACGGAAGTCCTCCGGCTCTTCAAATCGGCGGTACACTGAGGCGAAACGCACGTAGGCCACGCGGTCAAGGTTTTTCAGGTGTTTCATCACAAGGTCGCCGATTTCCTGGGAAGAAACTTCCTCCTTACCGAGCTGCATGAGCTCCTGCCTAACCTTTTCGGCTAAGCTGCGGATTTGCTCCATGGTTACGGGTCTTTTTTCGCAGGCCTTCTGCAATCCTCTAATGATTTTGTTTATGTCAAAGCGTTCTATTCTTCCGTCGCGTTTCCGGACCATAAGTTCGATGGTTTCAATGTACTCATATGTTGTGAAGCGTCTTCCGCAGTTGCTGCACTCCTTACGTCTTCTTATGGTGTTGTCCGCCGAGTCACGAGTTTCCAGGGTTTTGATGTTTTCCGAACCACAGTATGGACATCTCATAAAGACTTCACGTCGCGTGCGCCAACTAAATTTAGTGTTTTAAACTATTTTCATACGCTAAACGTAGTGTTGCTTTTAACCATTTATGCAGCAAAAATTTAAAACCTGGCATAAGTTCAAACCTAAAATATACAAAATCCAGTAGCGTTCAGTTGAAAACAAAACCCGAAAGCTCACCTCTAAACGCAAGAATGAAACGAAAAGGGTTCTAAAAATAAAAAACTATTTTTAAAAAAGATTTTTGCACAATATAATTACATAAAATTCTCGTAATGGAACGAAAATCCGTTAAAAGTTAAAGCCAACTCAAAACGCCACGTCAAAACTTGACGTGCTGAGAATGTTTTTGAAGAGGCATCTGCTCCATTGCTAAAATTTACATGGGAGAGTCAACACAATAAACTTTGGTGGTTGTGGGGCTTTAAAGGCTTGGGTTTGCTTACGTGGTTTGATCCTTGGCGTTCACCCCTCTGCACTTGTCCGCCCAAGTTAACGTTTAACCCTTACACTGGATGTGATCACCGCTGTGTTTATTGTTATGCGTCCAGTTACATTCCCCGTTTCTATGAATGCCGCCCCAAAAAAGACTTGGTTTCAAGGCTTAAGCGAGAAGCCGTTAAATTACGGGGTGAGCTGGTTTCTATTTCAAATTCCTCAGATCCCTATCCAACAATTGAGGCAGAGAAGGGCTTAACTAGGCGTTGCCTCGAGGTTCTGGCGGAGTGCAATTGCCGCATCCAGATAATAACTAAGTCGAACATCGTTTTAAGGGATGTGGACCTTTTGAAACAAACGTCCTCTATGGTGGCTTTGACGATAACAACAGACGACGAAGAAACGGCTAGAATTCTTGAACCCTACGCTCCACCTCCCAGCGAGCGTATTAAGGCCGCTGAAAGGCTTTTGGTTGAGGGTATACCCGTGGCTGTGCGCATAGACCCCGTAATCCCCTTTGTAAATGAGAACCCGGAAACCCTGATTAAAGTGTTGGCGGAGATAGGCGTCAGGCAAGTAACCGCATCCACGTACAAGGTTAAGATGGACAACTGGCAGAGGCTAAGCCTAGCCATGCCGAAAACAGCCGAAAAACTGAAACCCCTCTACTTTGAAAGGGGCGAAAAACTTGGACGGTACATTTATCTGCCTAGGGAGCTGAGGCTTAGGCTGTTGGAGAACGTCGCGACGCTGGCGAAAAAGTATGGGATGCTGTTTGCCGCGTGCCGTGAAGGCTTAAAAGGCTTAAACACTGCTCCAACTTGCGATGGCTCATGGTTGATAAAGGGGAAAGCCCAAAGGGAACCTACCAGAACCCCTCACACGTAAGCTTAACCTCAGCCTCAAAGACCTAAGCCAGCCGTTGTAAAAGTGAAATTGTATCGCCCACTCGACAGCCTTATCCAATCGCTTATGAAGGTTGTTTGCTGCTTTGGGAGGCAATTTGGCTCCAGACCGCTTTTTCGCCCTTCAGAATCTTCACCGTCCACAAAGCGTTGCCACTTTTGACATGAACCTCACCTGCACGGATTCATGGAGGAACCGCACCTCAAACTCCACGCGTTTAACGTCGGCGCCCACTGTGAAAGAAACTGAAAAGCTGACCAAAACCTGGGATAGGTTAACGCCAAATAAGCGGCTAAAACCCCAATAGCCATGAACCCAGCCACTAAACAAACGGCTCTCCTAGACACCGTCAACACAGAACCTCCATTCAGATTAGATTTAAAACACGGTTGAATATGGATTGTGGAGGTAAAATCAATATTAACCATAAACAGCTGAAACAGCCAAAATCTAACAGGAGATCAGCGAAAAGAGGGAACAGTCAAGCCCGTGGCAGAGGCAGTCAAGGGATTTAACTCAAAAAGCATGTTGGAGCCATACAGCAGAAGTAGTATGCCAACCTATTCATATTCATATGGCAAATATTAAATCCAAGCACCAGGTAAGAATTGAGTGGTGAGCGGATGTCAAAGCCAAAATCTAGAGACGAGGAAATATTGCAAGTTTTGAAGGAGATTAAGGCCCTATTAGAGCCTAAACCACCGCCACCACCTCCGCCACCGCCCAAAGGCTTATGGAAGGAGTTCCTCGACTTCATTTCCAAGTACAAGGTCATGGGAATGGCTGTGGCTTTCATTCTTGGCTTATACCTAGGCGCTTTGGTTCAAGCCCTCGTAAACGACCTAATCATGCCAATAATAACGTTATTAATGCCTGGAGTGGAGTGGGAGGTCTTCGTTATAGGACCTTTCCGTATTGGTCACTTTGTAGGTGCCTTAATAACGTTTCTAATTGTAGCGTTTGTTGTCTTTCTGATAGTTAAAATAACCAAAAAGTGGGGAATTGAATAGAAGATCCTAAACCCTTTTATTTGCTTCGTGGAATGCAACTCATGAAGGCTTAGAAGCGGCTGTAAGAGGATGATTATCAGAGAGGTTTACGCTAAAACTATCCTGTCCAGGTCGAAGGTTTTAGACTATGTTGTGAACCCATACGTTGGCTGCGAACACGGCTGCACATACTGCTACGCCCGCTATGTGAAGAGGTTCACAGGCCACACTGAACCTTGGGGCAGCTTTGTGGACGTGAAGATCAACGCGCCGACGCTGCTTCAACGGGAAACCCGGAACAAGAGGGTTGGAAGGGTTTGGGTTAGCGGGTTCTGCGACCCTTACCAACCTCTTGAAAGGCGGTACAACTTAACGAGAAGATGTCTCGAAATCCTTCTGAAAAAGGGTTGGCCAGTCACCGTTCAAACTAAATCCACCCTTGTGCTGCGAGACATGGACGTTTTAAAAGGAAGCAAGGAGGTTGAAATCCTCTTAACAATCACGACAGCCGACGAGAATATTAAACAAATCTTCGAACCTAAAGCTCCACCTATAAAGGAGCGACTGCAAACCTTAGAGAAACTTCACTCGGCTGGAATCAGAACAGGCGTAATGATCGCGCCTCTGCTGCCGAAGGCTGAAGACTTAATTAAGGAGATCGTCGGCAAAGCGGATTACGTGTTAGTTGACAAAATGAACTACCACTACGCGGACTGGGTTTACAGGAAGCATGGCCTCGAGTACGCTATGACCAACGAGTTTTTCTCTCAAAAGAAACTTGAGATGGCCGCCCTCCTTGAAAGGGAGGGAATTCCCTATAAGTTTGAATTTTAAAACACCGCCACTTCACGGCAAAGTTATTATTTTTGCTCCAATTTTGACTCGTCTAGCATGAGCCTCCACTATGTTAGGCTCAGGATTGGAGAAAAGGCTCATTTTAAATGTTTGAGATGTGGAAATTGTTGCGGCAGCGGGCCAAACGTGGGGCTCACAGCCTTCGACATACTTAGAATAGCCCGTTTTTTAGATGTGGACTGGCGGGAATTAAAGGGACGCTACATTGTGGCTGTCCTAGCCGACATTATTGCCGTTCCAACCCTTCGCGGCAAAATAAACGGCGAATGCGTTTTCCTAGAAAACGTGAACGGTAAACCCTCATGCAGCATTTACCCTGCCCGTCCCATGAGGTGCAGGCTTTATCCGTTCATGCCCTACAGCCCAAGCGACATCGAGACGATTTACCTGGACACGTGTTGCCCTGGCATAAATGCTGAAAAAGAGGTGGACCCTCCATGGGATTGCCTGGGGCAATACTGTTTAGAGATTAAAACCCATTATGATAGGCTTTACGGTCTAATCTTCCAAGAGGGCTGCGACCCCCTAGAAGCTCTAGAAAAAACCATAGAAGAGTGTGCAAAGAGAAGTGTCCAAACTTCCAGCGTATGAAAACATTTTAAACCCAAAGGCTATAAAGTGTTTGAGGGGCCTTCTACTTGCTGCTAGTCAGAGATGTGATGGTGACAGACGTCGTCACAGTGGAGCCCACGGTTGATGTTCGACGGGCAGTTAGGGTTATGAATGACTTCGAAATAGGATGCCTAATTGTCGTTGAGGCTGGCCGGGTCGTCGGTGTACTGACGGAAAGAGATGTGCTTAAACGGGTTGTAGATGAGGGCCATAAACCCGAAGAAACCACCGTTGGAGAGATTATGTCTAAACCGCCCATAACCATAAGCCCAGACGCAGACCTCGAAACCGCCATAAAAGTCATGTTCAAAAACAAAATCAAAAAGCTTCCAGTTGTTGAAAACGGAAAACTGGTTGGACTTGTCACATTCACAGACCTTGTCCGCGCCCAACCAGCCTTAATTCAAACAATAAAAAGGCTCATGGAAGCTTACGAACTGCCTAAAAGCCTAAGCAAAGTAGTGAAGTACTACATTGTCTAGCACACGATAGCCAGACTTGAGAAGCTG
>Ga0185307_1000524_pt1 | contig 23849 bp, 19 predicted proteins | sample LHCtaG_FD_128010 | JGI IMG/M metagenome (GOLD analysis project Ga0185307, IMG submission 128010) | Hot spring microbial communities from Little Hot Creek, USA to study Microbial Dark Matter (Phase II) - LHC4sed_matched (SPADES... | ecosystem: Environmental > Aquatic > Thermal springs > Hot... | reverse complement strand
TTGTGGGCTAAAAGTCTGCGGCATTTTGGGGCCCATTCGTGGCTGGGCTGCCATACGGATTATATGCCTCCAATGCGGTTTTGTAGGGGGCGCTCCCCACGTCACCTCGCCATGGGGACTTCGCCACTTGGACCCATATCGTTCCTCTCGCAGGAGGGCAAAGTATATCCAATTCCGTTGGACCTCTTCCCTCGGCTATCCATGCCAAGTGGGATTAGCATCCTTGAGCCCTTAGGCAAATAGCAGCATAGGCCAGCCTTGATTAAAAACTGGGGGTGGAGGGGGCTTACCCCATCCCAGGGGGCTATGGGGGATGTGCCCCCAAAATAAAACCAAGGGGTAAGTTACAAATTTACCAACCTCCCGCCGAGTGGGACTCAAGGCGTTGGCAAACTCTGAGCAAACGGGGGTGGGCAAAAATTGGGGGTGGAGGGGGCTTGCCCCATCCCAGGGGGCTGTGGGGGATGTGCCCCCAAAATAAAACCAAGGGGTGAGTTGCTAACTCTTACCAACCTTCCACCGAGTGGGACTCAAGGCGTTGGCAAACTTTGAGCAAACGAGGGTGAGCAAAAATTAGGAATGTACAGGAGGCGAAGCCCCTATGAGGGGGAGCATTGTGGGTGTCCCCCCACAAAATAAAAATTAGGGGTTAGTAGCCAACCCCTGTAATCCTGCCACTGAGCGGGATTCAAGGCCCTGGCAAACCCTCAGCAAACGGGGGTGGGCAAAAACTGGGGGTGGAGGGGCTTGCCCCATCCCAGGGGGCTGTGGGGGATGTGCCCCCAAAATAAAACCAAGGGGTGAGTTGCTAACTCTTACCAACCTCCCACCGAGTGGGACTCAAGGCGTTGGCAAACTCTGAGCAAACGAGGGTGGGCAAAAATTAGGAATGTACAGAGGGCGAAGCCCCCATGACGGTGAGCATTGGGGGTGTCCCCCGCAAAACTAAAATTGGGGGCTATTAGCCAACCCCTTTAACCTCGCTACTGAATGGGACCAAAAACATTGGCGGGCCATCAGCAAACGAGGGTGGGAAAATGAATGTACCCACGATTTGGGGACACTAAAGGTGGACAGATTCTTCGTTTTATGCTAAACTTCAACCGCAAGGAGGTTGCATCATGATTGTAGAATGCATTACGGTAGGACCACTCCAAACCAATTGCTATGTGGTAGCCGATGAGCTTAACGGTAAGGGTTTAGTGATTGACCCCGGAGGAGATGGGGGCAAAATCCTTAAGGTTGTTGAGAAGTTGGGGATTGAAGTTTCCCTGGTCATAAATACCCACGGCCATTTTGACCACATAATGGCCAATAAAGAAATCATCAGGGCCACAGGAGCCCGCCTTGCTATCCATAAAGACGATGAGCCTTTGTTGCGAAAGGGCGGCGGATTGATGTTCTTGGGCCTAATTGCCTCAAGCCCTCCCCCCGATTTATACCTCCAAGAGGGAGATGAGGTAAAGTTCGGTAAAGGCTACCTTAAGGTGCTCCATACCCCAGGTCATTCACCAGGAAGTATATCCCTCTATTCCCCGGAGGAAGGCATACTCTTCTGCGGAGACGTGCTCTTTTACATGAGTATTGGGCGGTGGGATTTCCCTGGCGGAAATTACCAGGTCCTCATGGATTCAATCCAAACCAAGCTCTTAGCTTTGCCCGATAACACCATAGTTTACCCCGGCCATGGCCCTTCAACCACTATAGGGCAAGAGAAGGTGCATAATCCGTTTTTATCCAGCTTCTGAAGCCAGGTATACCCCGAAAGCGATGGATACAAATTTGGTTTCAGGTGGGTCGGCTCTGGAAGGTAGGACCAGGGGGCATTTGGCGCCTACCGCAACCCCGGCCATCTTCCCACGGGCGAAGTAAATTATAGCCTTGGCCAAGATGTTCCCAGCCTCAATGTCAGGGGCTATGATTATATCGGCATCGCCGGCTACTTCGCTCTTTATCCCCTTTATCTCGGCCGAGCGGGGAGATATGGCGTTGTCTAAAGCCAATGGCCCGTCTACTATGCCGCCCTTTATTTGCCCCCTTTGAGCCATCTTGGCTAAATTGGCTGCATCCATGCTGACTGGAATTTTAGGGTTTACCATTTCAGTGGCGGCCAAAATGGCAACCTTAGGGCATTCTATTCCCAAGGCATGAGCTACATCAATGGCGTTTTGGACAATTTCAACTTTTTGCTCCAAGGTAGGTGAAACTACGACCCCAATATCGCTTATGAATAAGAGCTTATCGCGGCCGGGGATTTCAAAGATGCTTACGTCGGTGACCAATTTTCCAGTACGGAGGCCTTTTTCTTTATCCAGAGCAGCCCTTAAAAGGTGACCGGGCTGAGCCAATCCATTCATTATAAGGTCTACTTGGCCGCTCCTGGCCATTTCCACTACGCGGGCACAAGCTTCCCGCTCATTGCTCTCTTGGATAAGCTCAAAATCGTTTAAATCAACTCCTTCCCTAGCCGCTATTTCTTTTATAGCGGACACTTCTCCCATAAGTGTTGGTATAGCGATACCCTCATCATACGCTCGGCGGGCGGCAAGTATTGTGGCGGGCTCGTGGGAAAAGGCTATGGCCAAGCGTTTAGGGCCTCGCTCCTTTGCCGCTGCCACAAGTTGGGCAAAATTCCTTATCGCCATATCCAGACCTCCTCTCCTCTGGGTATTAAAGGTAAGCCCATGCTTTCAAATTCTCGGTTAAATTCCTCCACAAGCTTTACTTTATCAGAAGGAGGCAAGAAAGCCCCCAAAATTCCGTTCCGAATGACAGCTGTAAGCTCTTCTTGAGTCATCCCCAATCCCCTTATAGCTAAGAGATATTCATCGGTCAAGCTCGTGCCGGATATACCCGGGTCATCAGTATTTAGGGTAACTAAAATCCCGAGGCGGAAGAGGGGAAGGAATGGATGTTCTCCAAGCCTTTTGACTGCTCCCGTCTGAAGGTTACTGGTTAAGCACATTTCCAAAACTACCTTCTTGAACTTGAGCAAGTCTAAAACGTTCACATCCTCTACAGCTTTAACCCCATGGCCAATCCTATGGGCCCCTAAGATTTCTACGGCTTCGTAGACGCTGCTTGCTCCTGTAACCTCACCGGCGTGGATAGTTATCCCAAGGCCTTTCCGGCGTGCATCCCGGAATAGTGGAGCAAATGGATAAGCTCTGTAATTGACCTCATCCCCTGCTAAGTCCAACCCTACTATCCCTTTGCCCCTCAGCTCCAAGGCCAACTGGACCAGAGTCTTAGCATCCTTTAGGTCAGTATCCCTGGTTATGGTTATGAGGAAATTGAGCCTGATTTTGCCCTCTTCAGCTGCTTTCAAACCGGCTTCAATAACCCATTCGCTAACCTTTGGCAGTGGAAAGCCCTGAGTTTGAGACAAAGCTAAGGGGTTAAAGCGCAGTTCTAAATAGCGGACATTATCCTTAGCAGCATCCAGGACAACTTCGTAAGCAATCCTTTGAATTGCTTCACGGCTGGAGTAAATTTGCCTAAGGATTCGGAATTTGCTCAGGAAGGAGTGATAATCCGGCAATTCCTTTTCACTAACTTGGACGTAACGCCGTAACTCTTCAGGATCGTTAGTAGGTAAAGGGATGCGCTCACGAGTTGCTATGTCTAAGATGGTGGAAAAGCGGATAGAACCCTCAAGGTGGCGGTGCAGGTCTACTTTGGGGTAGCGCTTGACTTTTTCTCTAAGCTGTTGGAAGAGCATCTTTCCCCTTTAGGCCGATGTCAGTAGGACTCCTAAGGCTATGGAAATGAGTTTGGTCTCGTGGGGGTCGGAGCGAGAAGCCACTACCAGGGGGCACTTCCCGCCTACCACCACGCCAGCCATTTTCCCTCCGGCAAAATACGTAATTGCCTTAGCAAGGACATTGCCTGCCTCTATATCCGGGGTGATAAGGATGTCAGCTTTGCCTGCTACAGGGCTTTGTATTCCTTTTATCCTGGCCGATTCCTCACTTATGGCGTTATCCAAAGCCAAGGGGCCATCTACTATCCCCCCTTTTATCTGGCCTCTATCGGCCATTTTGGAGAGGTTGGCGGCATCAAGGGTGGACGGTATTTTAGGGTTAACTATCTCTGTAGCAGCTAAGATAGCCACTTTTGGGCATTCAATCCCCAGAGCTTGGGCCACGTCAATGGCATTTTGGACTATAGCCACTTTTTCCTCAAGGGTTGGGGCCACTACCACCCCAGCATCGCTTATGAAAATTAGGCGGTCAAAGCCCGGTATTTCAAATATTCCAACATGGGTGAGGAGCTTACCAATCCTTATGCCGAACTCTTTATCCAAAGCAGCCCTCAGGAAGTGGCCGGTTTCAATCTTGCCTTTCATGGCCAATTGAGCATGGCCAAGGCTAACTAACTCCATCACTTTTCGGGCAGCTACAAGCGGGTCGGGTTCATGGATAACCATCATCCTCCCAATATCAATCCCCTCTTCGGCAGCGATGCGGCGGATGAGAGAGTAATCGCCTACCAGGATGCAATCCGCTAAGCCGAGCTTTTCGGCATCCTGAGCAGCTAAAAGGACTTCTTTTTCGTGGGCTGCGGCTATAGCTATGATTTTAGGCCCTCTCCGGCGCGCTTCTTCCATAAGTTGAGAGAAACTGGTTATAGCCATCGGACGCCTCCTCAAGCCTTGGGGATTACAAAGTAGAACGTGCTACCTTTTCCTAATTGGCTCTTAACCCAGATTTTGCCTCCATGGGCTTCTACTATGCTTTTCACTATGGCCAAGCCCAGGCCCATACCCCCGAATTTCCTCTTGGAAGAGCTATCTACTTGATAAAAGCGCTCAAAAATTTTATCCAGCTTATCTTCCGGTATCCCAATCCCTGTATCTTCCACCTCGGCCTGAACGTAGTCCCCAATGTCTTTGAGGCGTATCGTTATGGTTCCACCGTTGGGGCTAAATTTAATGGCATTGTTTATGAGATTATCAAAGACCTGGACAAGCCTGTTTTTGTCGCCCATTACGGGTGGAAGTTGGGGCGGAATTTCCAGTTTGAATTCAATCCCTGCATTCCGGGCCATAAGGGAAGCGCTCCGCACAGAAAAACGGGCGATTTCTTCTAAGGCAACTGGCTCCAACTTAAGCTTCTCTACCTCTATTTTCTGTAGCGCAATCATGTCCTCTACAAGCCTGGTCATGAGGTCTGCTTTCTCAGAGACAACCTCAAGCGCTTCTGCCTGCTCCGGGGTGAGAGAACCCATGTGGCCTTCTCGCATAAGCTCTACATATCCTTTCACGAAAGTGAGCGGGGAGCGGAGTTCATGGGAAACGTTTTGGAGTAATTCGCTCTTGAAGCGGGAAAGCTCGCTTATTTCCTTATAAGCCTTCTCAAGAGCTACTGCCCTTTCCTTGAGGCGCTCGTAGAGAGCAGCATTCTCTATGGCTATTGCCGCTTGGGCCGCTATGATTGACAGGAACCGTTCATCGTCAGGGGTGAAAGCATCAGGAATTGTGTGGTCAATGCTCAAGGTTCCTATCACTTTGTCTTTGACTTTCAACGGGACCACTAAGATGGAGCGGACCGAACGGTCAAAGAAGATAAAATCGGGCTCAAGCAGGGAATCGGGTACGTAGATTGAGCGGCCGAGGGCTACCGCTTTCCCGCTTATCCCTTCTCCAACCCTGAGTTTAGCCTCCGTCCGCCAGTGAGAGGTTATGCCGCTGGAAGCTTTTATCTCTAACATTCCAGTTTCTTCATTCAGCAGGAAGATGCAAGCAGCCCGGCAATCCATAACGTGCTTCAGCACTTCCGTTATTGTCTCCAGGACTACCGGTAATTCAAGGCTTGACATAATTTGTTGAGATATAGCGTAAATGGTAGCCATTTCAGCGAGGCGGTTCTCCATCTCTTGCTGAAGTTGTATTTTCTGGAGGGCTTCTGCCAATATTCCGGCTATTGAGGTCAAAAGGAGCGTTTCTTCCTGGCTTAAATAAGTGTCCTGAAGCAGTATGAAACCCATAGCTTTATCGTTCAGTGCGATAGGGGCTACGAGGGTGTTCTTCCCTCCTGGCCCAGCAATTTCAAAGGGGCCGGGGCTTTTAAGGTAATCTTTAATGTTTTCAAGGGTTAAATCCAGCCCTCCACCCCAACGGGCTACCATCCTCATTTCCCCTTTTGAGGCAAAGAAAATGGCTCCGGACTTTTGAGGGAAAACTTTGGCAAGTAATACGCCTACTGATTCCCCAAGCTCATCGGGATTTAAGGTTCGGGAAATGGTTCTGTAGAGCTCGTTAAGTGTGGATAGCAGCCGAACCCTTTGCCCCTTTTCTTCCATGAACTTGAAAGTCTCTATTGCTGAGGCAATTTGCTCGGCCAGGGTTTCAGCTAAGAATAGCTCTACCTCGTCAAAGAAGTGAGGGGCATGGAAGGCTATGGCCATCGCCCCTAAGGTTTTAAAACCTCTTTTCAGAGGTAGGGAGAGGATAGCCCTGAATGGGAAATCCGGCCCCAACTCCTCGGCTATTATAGCTGTACCTTTTTCTCTGGCTTGGCTCAAGAATTCCTCAGCGTATTTTGCTTTCTCCGAGCTTTCGCCCAGTAAACCTTGCTCAGCAAGCTCAACCCAAACTTCATCGGCTTCAAATAGTTTTGTCAGCCCTACTAATGCCGCCTGAGCCAAGGCTTGGAGGTCGGGTGCTGAAGCCATTTGCAGATTTATTTTCCGGATAAGCTCAAGGCCGCGCTTTTGCTTCTGGAGGCTCGCATTAAGCAAGGCATTTTCCAGGTTTAGGGATAGATTGGAGGCAAATTGCTCCAAAAGTTGCAGATGTTGCTCATCAAAGGTTCCTGGCTTGGGGCTGGAGACGGATAAAACTCCAAGCGGTCCTTCCTGGCCCATTAGCGGAGTTGCCATCCACGAGCCCGGGACTCCTTGGATAGAGTGGTCCACAGGCAAAGAATCTTTTTCTTTCTCCCAATCTCTAACCAAAACTGAGGCAAGTAATTTTAAGACCCATCCTTCAGCTCCAGCCTCTTCCAGTGGTACCCATTTCTCCCCTTGGTTGGATAGAACTTTAAAGCCGTTCCTTTCCCGCCAGTAAAGGGCTAAAATCGGCTCTGTGCCTTTAAAATTTTCACGGAGTTTGGAGAAAATTTCCTTCACTACCTGCTCCACAATCATTACACGTCACCTCTCCCAGAAAATCCATCCCCAGTATTTAATTGTAACACCTAAAGCAACTAACATCCCCAAAAGCAATGGGAGATGGTAAGCTGCGAAGTAAAACTGGGAAGAGTAAAGGATGTAGGGTCTGGCTTCTGGTGACACTAAAAGCATTGAAGCTTTTATCAATCTGGCAAAGAGGGCAACTGTTAGGAGGGTGCCAGCAAGGTAGAATAGGAGGTAATAGGGCGGCATCTTCAGAACGGAGCCCAGCTTGCGGCTAAGCTCCATTAGCACAAAGCATAGGTAAATAGCGCTTATCAAAGCTGCCGAGCTTAAAAGAGCAACCATTAACTCCATCATTTTCTCCCCATCATAAGCTCAAATAGGTAAGCGGACAAGGCCAGAGTGAGCACCCCCCCCAGAAATAGGAAGGTGTCCCCACGGAATTCACCAACAAAATCTCCTGAATGCCCACTGTAGATTAAAGCTGCTACTATGAAGAGGAAAATGGCCAGGGGATAAACCTGGTAAAGGGTTTTATTCCCGCTCTTTTTCTCGTAAAACTGGGCGATGCGCATCATCACTATTAATATGGCACTAAAAGCAAGCCAAGCCAAAAGCTGGATGGAGGCTTCCATACATCACTTCCTTATGAAAGCTTCCACGAAAGATTCAGCCATGCGGCGTGGGGTGCCGCTCATTAGCCCTTCCCTCCCTTCAAACCTCTCCAACACTTCTATCCCCTTTGAAGTTATCTCCAGCCGGCGGATGTCTTTGGCGTGGTCGCTCCCTCTGAATTTCAGGACTAAGATGGCCTTGTGGATTCGGCTGTCTATTTCCACATAGCGCAGGAGGATGTAAGAATCAACCATGTAGCTCAGAGGGTATGTACCCATTTCACCACCCAAGAGGACAGGGCTTTCTCGAGTGAGGATGGCCGTAAGCTCCAAACGCTTGAGGGCATTGACGAAAGAGTATTCCAAGTTCCTGAGCTCTACAGTATCGGAAGCCAGCCGTTCAAGGTGAGTTATGCTATCAATCACAATCCTTTTAAACCCCTTCTCCAGAACGGCCTGTTCCACCATCCCGCTAACCCTTTCCAGGTCAAGCTTGAGGATTTCGGGGCTTGTCATGATGACCTTGAGCATGCCTTCCTTTTCCAAGCGGCGGAAATCCCACCCGAAGTTTTCCGCATCGCGGTAATACTGCTCAGGGAATTCTTCAAATGTAATTAAGAGGCCCGGCTCGCCAAATTTAACTATGCCGTTGTATATGAATTGCATCCCTAAGGTTGATTTCCCTGTGCCCGGGGCCCCTTCTACTAAGTTAACACTACCGGGGTAGAAGCCACCGGAAAGCATCTCGTCAAGGCCTGGTATTCCTGTCTTAACCCTCTCCAAAGCTCACCTCCCGGCTCTTAAGGATATGGTAAACCACCCTTACCCTAACTTGTCGGTTCCTGCATGCCTCCAGGAATTTCTCTATAAGCTGACGAGCGCTCGGATTCTTAGAAAGGGAATAGACCGGAATGCCGGCTACCAAGTGCATTTCCAAGAGTCCATCTCGGACCATCCCTTCTAATTCTCTGATGACGCTTTCCACAGGCCTACCGCACTGACGAGCTATCCTTTCAGCAGTATCAACTGTATGGGGGTTGGAGTAGAGGAGTTTTAGGATGTCCCACCTTGTGAAAGAATTTATCTTCGCTTTGATGAATTCTGCAAGTTCCGGGTCAATGCTCTCCAAGAACCGCTCTTCCTCCATGGTTGAACCCCTCAGCGTCTGCCCATGGCTTCATCTTGGCGCATGTGGCAGTGCTTGTATTTTTTACCGCTACCGCACCAGCAGGGATCATTCCGCCCCAAGCGCTTGCGTTCCGATGGCACATGCGCTGGGGATGGTATCTTTACCCTGGGAACGGCAGGCTCAGGCCTCCTTATGGCAATGGAAGTGTAAAGGATTCCTTGAGCTATCTGGTCTCTTATCTGTGCCAGGAGGTCTTCGTACATTTCGTGGGCTTCCCGCTTGAAGGCAATGAGGGGGTCTTGGTGCCCAAAAGCTCTTAGCCCAATCCCTTCTTTAAGCTCATCAAGGTCAGTAAGGTGCCTGACCCAGAGGGAGTCCACCACCCTCAGCATGACGAAACGGTCTCGCCCCAAGGCAAGGGCTTTGGCTATTGGCTTTTCAAGCCTTTCCCTCAGAGCTCGCCCCAAAGCTGTAAGGGGCTTGTTCTTTATGGCTTCAAGCTCATCCTTAAGCTCTGAGGCAACAGCATCATAAACCAAGCGGAAAACAGGGTTTGGCTCTAAGGTAAAGTCCGAAAGGCGTTTGCCCTGTTCAGCCATGGCATCCCAGAACTCTCGGGCCATGGCTAAAGAAAGGTCATCGTAAGCTCTTTCGGCAAGGGAATGGAGTTGAGCTTCTACCTGGCGGGGGTTTTTGCCTTCCCAGGTTTCAGGTGAGGGTAAGAATTGCGGAGGTATCACTGCCTTAACCGCCGAATGGAGACCGCGCCAATCAGGTTGGCCATATTCCCCTGCTACAGAGTAAGAAGCCACCAAGGCCGAAAGCTTCTCCTTGATGATGTCCATGACGAATGGGCGGAGGTTCTTCTGGCGGAGGATTTCCCTCCTCTGTCGGTAAATTACCTCCCTTTGCTTGTTGACCACATCATCGTATTCCAAAACGTGCTTGCGGTAATCAAAGTTATAGCCCTCCATCCTTATCTGGGCTTGCTCTATGGCTTTCGTCACCAGGCTATGCTCAATGGGCATGTCCTCGTCAGCCCAGACCTTTTCCAGGAGACCTTGTGCTCCCCCCATTTTCCGCATGAGTTCGTCTTCCAAGGAGACGTAGAAGCGAGAGGAGCCGGGGTCACCCTGGCGGCCTGCCCTTCCTCGCAGCTGATTATCAATGCGGCGAGCCTCGTGGCGCTCAGTCCCGATTATGTGGAGGCCTCCAAGTTCCACTACTTTTACATGGTCCTCTTGGCATTTTTTATACATCTCCGCCAGGACCTCTGCCCAGCGAGTTGGGAAGCGGGTGGTTGGGTCCTCACCGCGGCGCAGCATCTTCAAAGCTTCGTCCCATTCCGCCGAGCGGATTTGGGTTAAGTCAAAGCCTTCTTGGCGGAGCTTTTCCCGAGCCAGGCCTTCAGGGTTCCCTCCCAGGAGAATATCTACCCCTCTTCCGGCCATATTAGTGGCGATGGTAACTGCCCCAGGCCTCCCAGCTTGAGCAATTATCTGGGCCTCTTTCTCGTGATATTTAGCGTTTAAGACCTGGTGCGGTATCCCTTCCCTGAGGATTTTCTCCAGCTTCTCCACATTTTCCACGCCCAGAAGCTGCGCCAGGCGGAGAATGTTCTCGCGTGCTAAGATGTTCGGGTTAACCCCAAGCTTCCGAGCCATGGCGTTTATCTCTCTAGGGTCAAGCTTCTCCAGGGGAACGCTCAGGGCTTTGCTCCATTTCTCCCTTTGGCTGTTGTCCAAATCGTTACGGGAGTTTAAAGCATCCCTCAAGAGAAGGACGCGGGCTAAATCTTGTAGCCTTTGAGGGGAGAGCCTAGAGCTTAGGTGCTCGGATTTCTCTATTGAGAGGGTGCCCACTAAGACCGGTCTATCTTGGCAGTGGAGTTGGATTATCTCTTTGGTGACAGCTCTGAACTTAGCTTCCTCGGTCTTATAGACCACATCGGGGTAATCAATGCGAATCATCGGCTTGTGAGTGGGGATAATTACCACATCAAGGCCGTAGATTTTGTGGAATTCTTCGGCTTCAGTAGCGGCAGTTCCAGTCATTCCAGCCAATTTCTTGTAAAGCCGGAAGTAATTCTGGAAGGTGATGGTGGCCAAGGTGAGGCTTTCCCTTTGGACTGGGACACCTTCTTTGGCTTCAATGGCCTGGTGGAGGCCTTCGGAGTAACGGCGGCCATACATAAGCCGGCCGGTAAACTCGTCCACGATTATCACTTCGTTGTCCTTCACAATGTAATCCTTGTCCCTGTGGTAGAGGGCGTAGGCTCTGAGGGCATTGTCCAGGTAAGGAAGAAGGTGGAAATACTGGGGGGAATAGAGGTTTTCAATCCCCAGCATTTTCTCCACTTTAGTGATGCCTTCCTCGGTCAAGGTTACAATCCGGGCTTTTTCATCTACCTGGTAATCTACCCCTGGGGTGAGGTGGGGGACAAGGCGAGCAAAAGTTTGGTAAAGTTCGGTTGATTCTTGGGCTGGGCCAGAGATGATAAGGGGCGTTCTGGCTTCGTCTATGAGTATATTATCAATCTCGTCCACGATGGCGTAATTCAGTTCCCTCTGCACGCATTCCGAGAGGTCCTGGACCATGTTATCCCGGAGGTAATCAAAACCGAACTCGTTGTTAGTGCCGTAGGTGACATCGGCTAGGTATGCCTCTCGCCTGGGGACGGGCCGCAAGTGCTGGTAGCGGTCATCTTCAGAGATATAATTGGGGTCGTAAATGAAAGAACTCATAGCGGGGTCAGCGGCCAAGGATTGGATTACTCCGACTTTTAGGCCCAAGAGGTGGTAAATTGGCCCCATCCACTGTGCATCTCTTTTGGCCAAGTAATCGTTGACGGTTACTACATGGACTCCGCGGCCGGTTAAGGCATTGAGGTAAACGGGGAGGGTTGCTACCAAGGTTTTACCTTCGCCGGTCTTCATTTCGGCTATTTTGCCTTGGTGGAGGACAATCCCTCCCATTAGCTGGACGTCAAAATGGCGCAGGCCTATGGTCCGTTTGGAAGCTTCCCTTACAGCCGCGAAGGCTTTGGGCAGTATGCGGCCTAAAAATTTCTCCTCCGCTTGTCGGAGTTCTTCATCCAAGCGGTGGTATTCTTCCTCAAGCTTTTCCCGTAACTCTGGGTCCTCTTCAGCCTCAAGCTGTGCCCTTTTCTCCTCTACCCTCTCCCTTAAAGAAGCCGTTTCCTTCCGAAGCTCTCTCTTGAACTCCTCGGTAAGCTTTTGCAGGTCCTCATCGGAAAGCCTTTCCATTTCTGGCTCCAGGGCGTTTATCTCCCTGACCAAAGGCTCAAGTGCTTTAAGCTCCTTCTCGTTAGGGTCGCCTAAAACTGCCTCTACCAGCTTCTTGAACACTTTCTCCTCCTACTCCTTGAACAAAGCTCCTACCGAAATCCCCATGTGTATGCGCCTTATGACTTCCCCGAGCAATGGGCCGATGGATATAACTTGGATTTTGGGTAATCTTGCCCTTTTTTCCGGGCTTATAGGCACGGTGTTAGTGACCACGATTTCTTTTATATCCAGCCCTTCCAGGTTTTGGTAGCAGTAAGGTGGTGAGAGGATAGGGTGGACAGCGCATACGTATACATCCTTGCAGCCGAATTTTTTAGCGGCAGCGTAAGCATGGGCTATGCTGGAACCGGTATCTATTTCGTCGTCAACGATGAGCACATTTTTACCCTTAACATCGCCGATTATCCCGTAATCTTCTACCTTTGAACCTCCGGGTACAGTATAGCGCCTTTTTTCCACAATAGCCAGGGGTACACCAAGCCTTTGGGCGAAGTTGCGCCCCCTTCTTACTGCTCCTACATCCGGGGCCAGGACTACAAGGTCGGGTATGTTCTTTTCCAAGAAATATTCCTCCAGGAGGAAGAAAACGTTGATTTCGTCCACGGGTATATTGAAGAAGCCCTGGATTTGTGGGGCATGAAGGACCACTGTGAGGACTCTGTCAGCTCCGGCAACGGTTATAAGGTCGGCCACAAGCCTGGCAGTTATGGGAACTCTGGGCTCGTCCTTTTTATCAGTTCGGCCGTAGCCATAGTAGGGGATAACAGCTGTTATCCTGCCTGCCGAGTCCCTTTTGAAGGTGTCTATGGCAATTAACAGTTCTACCAAGTTGCGGTTTACGGGAGAACAAGTAGGCTGGACAAAGAAGACGTCCTTGGCACGCACGCTGGAGAGCAATCGGACAAAGGTGTTCTCGTTGGGAAATTCAAAGATTTCAATTCCCCCAAGTTCTACTCCCAAGTAATTAGCTATTTCTTTAGCCAGCTCAGGATGAGCTCTGCCGCTGTAGATTGCGAGGTCACCATACATCTTGTACATTTGATTGCCTCCGAGCGAGAAGATTCAAACCACTCCAATTATATATCAAGACTGCGAGAATTAAAAGCCTGGGGAAATTTAGCGGAGCAAATTGGGAGACAGTGCCGGGTGGTTAACCTTTCAACCTTATGTCTCTGCGCTGGAAAATGAGAATACCAACGATTATAAACAGTATCGCAAGTCCTATGAAAAGGCTCGCATGACCCCAGTTAATTCCTTCCACCATGGGCCGGCCACCGCCGTAGTAATAAAATAGGGAAAGCTTGCGGTAAGGTTCAAACTTCTTTGAAGTCACTCCTATTGCATCCATTAGGTAAAAGGCAGAAGCAAGCCCGCCTGATATCCCGCCGGCTACCCCTGGGCTATAACCAAGTCCTGTAATGAAGAAAGCCAGCCCACCAAAGACCATGCCCAAAAGAAAAGAATCCCAAACAGCTAGACTGATGCGAAAATAATCGGCCTCAATTTTTATAGCTAGTCCACCTACCCAAAGGCTAAGCCAGAAGGCCAAGTGTATTATCAACATGGCAACCAAAGCTGCAATGACTTTCTCAGCGGCTATTCTCCAACGCGGTAAGGGTAAGGAAAGGAGCAGTTCCAAACTGCCCCTCTCCTCCTCCCGCCCGACAAGCCCTGAGAAGTAAATTATAGACATGATGATTGAAAGGATGGGCATCACAAAGCTGAAGATTTCAATGGAGAGATACCCCTCAATTGTAGTTAGGGTGCTGAAATCCCTCATAAACACCTTGAAAAGGGGGTTATCAAGGTAAGGCGACAAATCCTCAAAACTTTCCTTGACCGTTGGGAAGGCCAAAATGGTGTACAAGCCTAACAGCACCATGCCTATGCACCACCAGAAAATGGAACGCCTCAAATCTCTGAGAGTCTTGAGGAAAATTAAGCGCAGCATAAATACCTCCACATTACGAATAGAAAGTTAGGAAAATCTCCTCCAAAGAGGCATCCTGAACTCTCAAACTGACGATATTGTAGCGCGCCAGGGTTCTAATGAAGGCATTGGGTTCCCCTTTGAGCAAGCAGCGCAAGGTTTTGCCTTCAATCTGCAAATCATTAACCCCAGGAAGATTCATGAACTCTTCCCGATTTACCTCCTCAGCGAAGACCACCTCAGCGCGACGCATCGCTTTGGCCTTTAAAGATTGAATGTTTTCCACTACAATGAGGTGCCCATCTTTTATTATGCCAACCCTATCGCAAATCTTCTCCACCTCGGGCAATATGTGAGATGAGATAAAGACTGTTCGGCCCTCTCCCTTAACTTCTTCCATAACTTTGTAAAACTCTTGTTGCATAAGGGGGTCAAGCCCGAGCGTAGGTTCGTCAAGGATTAAAAGCTTAGGCTTGTGCATTAGGGCCTGGATTATGCCCAGCTTTTGGCGGTTGCCGTGAGAATAGGTGTTTATGGGCTTAGAAAGGTCTAAGTCAAAACGCTGGACAAGGCTTTTCACATAGTTCCAGTCAACGCCACCCCTTAGGTAAGCAAAGTATCGGAGAAATTCTTCCCCCGTTAAATCTCCATAGAGGCTTAGCTCACCAGGTATGTAGCCTATGTCTTTTTTCCAGGCAAAACTATGGGGGGAAATTCTATGGCCTAAAAGACAGACCTTTCCCCGGGTAGGGTTAATGTTGCCTATCAAAAGGCGGATAGTGGTGGTTTTACCGGCACCATTTGGGCCTAAGTAGCCGAAAATTTCGCCCTCTTCTACCTCTAAATTCAAATCCTCCACCCCTCTAACCCGGCCGTAATACTTGGTTAAAGCCTCGGTTTGAATTACGACCATTAGGCACCTCCTTTATTCTCAGCCTTAACCTCATCGTAAATGCGGGCGAGTCCGGCTCTGAGCAAGCTGCGCACTTCTTCTTCCTGCTCCGGGGGGCAAGTGAAGGAAGGCAACAGATTGTTAACAAGTTTGGCTACATCGGTGCGCCCTTTCCCCGATTGGTAGAATTCCTTCACTAAACCCCTGACTTTGGACAAATATTCAGCCATCTCATCAATTGCTTCAGGCCCACAAGGCTCTCCTTTGCCTGGAATAAGCACTTCAATGGGCAGAGCCTTAAGGCGTCTGAGGCTTTCAATCCACTGAGCTGAGATGGCCAGCCTAAGGTCAGGGTGAACGCCTCGGGTCACAAGGGCTCCGGTGAATAGGATTTTTTCCTTTGGCAGATAAACTGTTATGCTTGCCGAGGTAGGCCCTGGCGTAGAAAGTAGCTTTATAACATCCCTACCTCGGTGCAGGGTCATTTCCCCTTTAAAAGCAAAGGTAGGCAAAAATGGCTCAAAGTCCTCAAGCGCTTCCCCATCCCAGTACTTTTGGTAACATTCCCGGAAGATAAGCTTAAAGTAAGCTTTGGCTCCCAGAAGCTCTTCTCTGAGGTTGTAGTGCGCTATCTTAGGGAAGGGGGCTTTTAAAAGGCCCAGAAGGCGCATTGGGTGGCAATCAGTAACCACAATGTAAAGGATAGATTCTCCCATTTCTTTAAGCCATTTCTCGGCTTCTTGAGGCGATGGGGGAACATCTACAAGGATAACCCCTTCCCTAAGCTTGATGACCCCAACATTGCCTTCTGGGAAACCGGTCTCTACAAAGACTTTATCGCCCACTTCCCTCATAGGCTTCTCCTAAGCAAAGTAAGCATAGACAAGCCAACCGCCCAGAGCCAGGAAGAGGAAGAAGGTCGCCAGTTTTATGGAACTAATGTGTCGGCTGAAGAAAAGCCCCAGTCTTTCCGAGGAGACTCCCCAGAAAGCCAGGAGGAAAACCGCTACCATGGGTAAGACGAAAGCTAAGTTGTAAACCAGTAAGTGGGCTAAGGCACGAACCCGCATTTCAGGCACACTCATTATGAAGAGGATGGTAGGTAGGTAAACTTGACCTGTGCATACGAATTCAATCAAAGAAATAGTAAAGCCTATAGCCAAGGAAAGAGGGACAAGGTAACGGAATTTCATGCTTTCCCTTATCACCTTATTCACTATGCGGCGGAGGCGAGTAGGCATCTTAAGGCTCATCTCCTCCGGGGCACCGCGCTGGGCCTTAAGGTAATCCCTGAAGCTAGCCATTGCCAAAGCGAAGCAAAAAGTTGCAGTAAGGGCATAAATTCCCTTAGAGATTCCTCGGAGCCAAGGCAGCGCTTGGAGACCCTTAAGGAACCCAGCTCCTATGCCAAAGTAAGCTAAGCCAACCCCCAAGGTAAAGGCCAAGCCTACAGCTAAAATCTGAAACCTATTGCGGCCGGTGACAGTAAGGTACGAAATGAAGAAAATTAGGGTAGCAAAAGCGCACGGATTAAGCCCATCCACAAGCCCAGCTGTAGCTACGGTTATGAGGCCGAGGGATTGGAATCGCCTCAAGATGCTGGCTATAGCTTCCTCTCGGTTCCAATTCTCCCATAAGGGCTTCGCTCCATTGCTGGAGTATTTGTCAATCAACTCTTCAATGTTCTTAACAGTAACATCCTTGCCTAAAAGGTAATCATTGCCCACAAAGATTGCCGGGGCTGTAAGCCTTTTATCCTGTGGGATTCCAAGCTTTTCCCCTAGCCATTCCCACAATGGGGCATCTTTCTGTACATCAAATGCATGGACTACGAGGTTTGGGTATCGCTTCTTGAGATACTCCAAATCTTGACTAACTTGGTCGCACTCTCGGCAACCGGTAAGGTAAAAGTAGGCAAGGTGCACTGGCTTAGCTTGTGGCTGCGGAGTGGGGATTACGAAAATTTCCGGTATCTTATCCGGTGGGATTAGGTAATCAACTCCTCCTTGCTTGAGGTAGAGCTCAACCACTTCTTCCATGTGCTGCTGGATATCAATTTCCCCGATGAGGATATACTGGCCGATGACCATGAAGGGGACGCCCCTGTATTCTTGAGGGATTTTAGCCTGGTCCTCTATGTAAACCCAAAAAAGGTAATTTGCCGGCTCCTGAACGTTTAGGAGGGTGATTTCCAGCGAGTTGCCATATTTTTCCTGGATTTTCGGCAAGAATTCTTCAATTATACGGTGACAGTGAGGGCAGGTTGGGCTATAGAACAGATAACCCTTGACTACTCCCTGGGCTTGTGGAGTCGGAGTTTGGGCAAAGGCTTGTTGGGCGAAGAAAAGGAAAGCGCCAAGAAAAACCAAAAAGCGCCTCATGGAAACCCCGCCAGACTATATTCAGTTTTCTTAAAAATTCCAAGTTACGCTCCAGGCTTTACCGAGGCTAACCTCCATACTTGGCCGAAAAGGTGAGCCCAAACCAAATAAGACCAGAAGGCAGTGAAGATAATCCCAATCACGCAGAGTATTACACCGAAGGAAGCCACAAACGAAGCCACAAGGGATAGGATCCAGGCCAGGAAGTAATTGCCCAAGTTGGTGGAAATGTATCGGAATATTTCACCAAACTTGAACATGGAGCTGAAATTGCCGCTGAAAGCGTAGAAGGTGATAGGTCCATAGAGCCAAATGCTCAGGGCGAGGCCGTAAATGACCATGAGGCAAGACATTAGTCCTGCACATAACCCGGCCATAGTGGCTAAGGCACCTTCTTCCCGAGCCCCGGCTATTGCTGTAAAACCTGCATTTAGGCCGCTGAGGATGAAGATAGGCAAAGCGTAGATTAAGCCGGCCAAGAAAACCATCAAGCCTTTAGTGAAGTAGCCACCCCAGTCATCCCATTCGGGGAGGGGGCTTTCTCTCCCTTCGGCGACATTGCGTAAAGCAGTTAAAGCATAGCCAATGGGGATAAAATTGATTATCGGGATGAACAGTAGAATGCCACCGATTAGGAGTTTGACGATCCAATTTTTGTCTTCAAACACATAGCTGAAAGCTTTTCCTACATCCATGAGGGCCTCCTTAAGGTTAGTTTAGCCACATTATAACCCCGAAAAGCGAAAGAAGCAAATCTCTTGCATTCCCTTACTTTGGGGACATACCACGCGTGGCTTGGGGCTCAGTATCTACCGAGCAAGCTTCGTTAATTTTACGGCCCATTTTTTCTTTTTCCACAAAGTGTGTTATACTTCAATTAACATCAGGCCGAGGAGGCAGAAATGGGAGAAAACATTTACTCTTTTGCTGCCCGTAACTTTTTGGATGCCTACTCCAACACTGATTACCGAATGCCCCTGCAAGATCAGCAGTTGGACCGTTTCTATGTATCAAGGGAAGAGGGAGCTTCGCGTTTGGAATTGCTCAAGAAGGAAATAATGTGGGGGGCGGAGAAGTACCTTGCCACCAAATTTATACTCTCAGGTCATGTGGGCTGTGGCAAATCCACTGAGCTTAACCGCTTAACTAGGGATTTGGAGCGCGATGAGGTTACCAGACAAAACCTGTTGGTAGTCTCTTATTCTGTAAACGAAATCCTGGATTTGCAAGGGATTGACTATACTGATATTGCTTTCTCAGTAGTGGTGGCTTTGTACAATAGGCTCCAGCAGTTGGATATTGCCATACCCCCACAAGAAATCCAAAAGGTCTCGGATTGGATAAATAAGGAGGTGGAAACTTTCACTCGCAAAGCTATCCAGGCCGAAATTGATGTAGGCACAACTGAAGGATTGGGTAGGCTACTAAGCCTCATTTCCCTTATCGGCATAAGCGTTAAGGGGCGGGGGGAAAAGGTTGAAGAAACCCGCTACCGAGTCCGCAAAAGGGCTCCTGAGCTCCGCGATTTGGTCAACAGCATCATCTGGAAGATTAAAGAGATAACGGGCAAGAACATATTGCTGGTGATAGATGACTTGGACAAATTGCCGCGGATGGAAGCGCTTCAAGTGTTTCGCGAGGAAGGCCCTTTCCTCACTTTATTGGATTGCATGGCCATTTACACCGCGCCTGTCTCACTGATGTATGAGCTGGGAGATTCTCCAGCCTTGGAACCCTACAAGGCCTATCAAGTCCCCATGTTCAATGTATTCCGCAAGGAGAACCGTCAGGTCAATGAAGAGGGGGTTGCTAAACTGGAGGAGATGGTCTATAGGAGGGTTCACCCCGCTTTATTTGAAGAGGGAGTCGTGCGACGCTTGGCCTTGGCCAGCGGAGGAGTAGCTCGCCACTTAGTTAAAATGGTCCAGGACTGTTGCCTCTATTGCGCCACCTTCAATATCCCCAAAATCAACCACAAAGTCGTTGATTGGGTTATAAACGAGTTCAAAAAAGATTACTCCCGACGCCTGACCCACGATGATTACCTCAACCTCAAGAAGGTTTACGAACTTAAGGAGTGCCCTGGCCTGGAAAACGCTTGGGAATACCTTCAATCCCTGTGCGTCCTGGAGTATTCCAACGGAAATTATTGGTATGATGTCCATCCAGTAGTGGAACTCTTGCTCAGGGAGAAAGGGCTGATATGAGCCAGACGAAAGAAACTTTCGGTGATCCCATGGAAAAGCGCTATCCTGAGCAAATAAAGCTCCTCATTTCCATGGTCCGGATGAGCCGGCTTGGGGGCATCGCCACTGCCGAATGCGATGATTTGGAGCTTAGGGAGCGCCTCTTCCGCTACTTTGAGAAACGTTTTCGGGAGATGAACATTTACCTCTATCCGGTGGAGATAACCGAGGATGATTTGAACCTGGTTCGGGTTCTCAGAAACCTCACCGATAGGTCCGGGTTCAAAGAGCTGGAGCTTATGGGCAAATACGAGAACATCGTTTTCTTCGTTTACGGACTGGAAAAGCTTTCCGAAGAGCAGCAGGAGAAGTTTCTATTGTGGCTTAACCTTTTCCGCGACGCTACTACCATCATCCGTCAGCCTATAGTCCTCTGGGCTACAAGTGATTTCGTGGACAAGATGGCCAAGGAGGCTCCGGATTTCTGGACTTGGAAAGGGATGCTTTTCCGGTTTGAAAGTCTCCCCACGGGGGCTATTAAAAGGGCCAAGCTTCCACCTCTTAAGCGCTACCTTCAGGGCATTTTGGAAGACCCGGATTTCTCAGTCTGGAACGAACTTTATGTTCCTTTGAGAGCTATGCCCGTAGCCGAGGCTAAAATCGTTTTTCCTGCTTTCCTTCGCCGTGGGCCAGCTGTAGAAAGCCAGGAAGTAATCTCCCTTTTGGAGAAAGGGGACTCAGCTGCCCTCTTGGGGGAACCTGGGTCTGGCAAGACAACTGTAGTTAAGCGTCTCACTTGGCTTTTGGCTCGCAAGGCCTGGGAACGATACGATGAAGAAACACGCCGGCCCCTCTTGGTGCCAGTGTTCATACGCCTCCACCAGCTCAGGAAATTCCATCGGGTGGAGGAGCTGGTCTTGAGCCAGTTTCATACCTACGGCCTAAAGGAAATAAAAGATTTGGAGGAGTTGGATGGGCTCCTTCGCAATGACCCCGAAGCATTGGAGTTGGTAGAGCGAAAGAAAGTGCGCTTCCTCTTCATCTTGGATGGATTAAATGAGATGCGTGCGGAGTCTAAGCCAGCTTTGGACCAGTTCCTCCATCGCTACCGTGACCACCGTTTCATCATAACAAGCCGCTTTTACGATGAGTCTTTGGCCGGTCGTTTCCCAGCTTTCGTCTTGCAAGAACTTAAAGAAGAGGACATTGACCTTTACATCATCACCTACTTGGGTGAGGAGAAGGGGCGGAAGTTTGCCCAGGTTGTAAAATCCGACCCTGTCCTTAAGGAGTTGGCTTCTAATCCCTTGGCCTTGTATATGCTCACAAGGCTTTCTCCGCTTGGGGAAGAGCCATTCCCCCGCAATAGGGGCCTCCTTTTCCAGAGATTTGCCGAAAACCTCTTGCGCCGAACCGAGAGTGAATGGTGGACTATGTTAGGCAGGACAAAGGGGAAGGTAGCAGTGGAGGTAAGCTGGGAAGCTCTTGCTTACCTTGGCCTTACCATGCAACGGGAGAGGGTTGAAGCTCTCCCTCGCGAAAGGGTTTATTGGCTCATAAGGGAAACTACGTTTGGGATGAACCTAAAGGCTTCGGCTCAGGAAGTTCTGGAAGGGCTCCTTTACAGCGGTCTTTTGCGCTTATCCCGAGAAAGGGATGCGGTGGAGTTCATGCATCATGCTGTGCGGGAATACTTTGCGGCCCTTGGGCTTCTTAAGCGTGGGGAGCTTATCTCTTGGTATCTTACCGGTCCAGAAGACATAGCTTATTGGTCTGGCGTGGCCATTTGTCTCTTTGGCCTAACCCCATCCAAGGCACCCCTTTACCGAGAGATAGTTCAAGATGGGACAGATTACAACCGCCTTTGGCTGGCAGCTCTGTGCTTATCCAATATTCTTAACGAGAACGAGGAAATAGGGAAGCTTGAAGCTGAAATCGGGTGGGATAGGGAGAACAAAGCTATCTTCCAAATGGTTTGGGGGATGGCTTGCGAGTTTGCGGGCGATTTCATAGGAGCAATAGAGCACTTGGAGGAGGCCCTGCGACTTAATCCTGACCTTTACTATGCCTATTACGAATTGGGTTGGATACGGCGTATCCTCGGCCAGAGTGAGCTGGCCATTGAAGCTTTAAAAAGGACTTTAGAGATTGCGCCAAGTTTTGTGGACGCTTATAACCTTCTGGGCATACTTTACTACGAGCAAGGAGATTACACCAAAGCCATTACCAGTTTCCTCCAAGCCACTTCCTTGGAAGCTGGAAATCCTCACCATTATTACAACCTTGGCCTTGCTTACAAGGCGCTTGGGGAGTATGAGAGGGCTGCGGGGGCCTTCAAGCGGGCTTTTTCCCTTAAGCCCGATTATGAAGAGGCTAGAGTGCAATTGGAATTGGTAGAAAAAGCCCTCACTACGCCGATTCTTTCGTTCCTTAAGCAGATATATTTCCTGCGAGATGTGCCTTTGGAGAAGCTTCTGCTTTTGGCTGAGCGCCTAAAGCCCGTGAGCTTCTCCGCTGGGGAAATAATCATAAAGCAAGGAGACATTGGCTCCACCTTTTACCTCATTTCCGAAGGCAAAGTGGAAGTATTCATTTACGGTCCGGAGGGGCGCAAAGTAATTCTAAGCATTCTTGGCCCTGGAGGTTACTTTGGTGAAATTGCGCTTTTGGAGGAAACCCCTGTCCGGACGGCTTGGGTAGTGGCTGTTACTCCTGTTAAGGGGTGGGCTTTGGAGAAAAAGGATTTTGATGAAGTAATGGCAGCAATGCCTTCAGCTATGGAGAAGCTGGTTCAGACGAGGAACGAGCGTCTGCAGAGGGATATAAGCAGGGTTTTGGAGGAGCAAGCAAGCCATTCGTCCTTGGCTGCAATAGTGACTCAACCGAAGGGAGGGTTAGTCATTGAGCCTGAGCAAGCCTTAACCATACTTGTGGCTGATATCCAAGCTTCCACCCAACTGGCGACGATTCTTGGGCCTCGGGCAGCCCTGAGGTTCCTCCGTGAATTCTATTTAGCAATGGCCGAAGCAGTGGGCACAAGGGGCATGATAAGGCAATATACAGGCGACCAGATACTGGTGGTCTTCCAAGAGCCGGAGGAAGCTTTGAAAGCGGCCTCCAGGATGCAGAAAACCTTCTTAAGGCTTATAGAGCGGTGGCTTGAGAAATATCCAGAGCTTAGGGAGCACAAGCTGGGCATAGGCATAAGCACTGGCTCTGTAGCAGTAGATACCATTTGGTCGGAAAGCATAGTAGCTGGTTATCCAGTGATTTTGGCCTCTCGGCTTTCGGCTCGCAGCAAGCCATTGGGAGAAATCCTCATGGATGAAGCTACTGCACAAAAGGTGAAGGACAAGTTTCCTCTTCGCCTTACACCTTCTCCTCTAATCATAAAAGGTTTTGAAGCTCCGGTAAAAGTCTACAAGCTTGCCTCAGAAGAAGCTTTTGGGGACCAGATAGCCAAAACCTAAAACTGAATGCCTCGAAGAGTAAAATCCCTGCCCGCGACCCCGGAAGAGCTCTTCGTAAGAACCCGCCCACAAGTGGGCCCCAACGTGCTGGCAGACCCTCAGCCAACGGGGGTGGGACCCCTGCAAGGGGGAAACCCCCCTACGAGGGGGTAAACCCACACACGAGTGGGACCAAAAACCTTGGTGAACCCTAAGCAAAGGGGTGTGAGCAAAATCGGGGGTGGAGGAGGCGGAGCCCCCTCCCGGGGGGCCTGGGGGATATGCCCCCAACCCCTCATACCCCCCTGCGATGGGGGGGTAAAAAGGGGGCGAGCAGCTCACCCCTGCAGACCCACCCACGAGTGGGACCCTAAACCCAGGCAAACCCCCAGCAAACGGGGGTGGGGAAAGGGGGTGGAGGGGGCGCAGCCCCCTCCCAGGGGGTTTGGGGGATGTGCCCCCAACCCCCATAACCCTCCTCACAGGGGGTATAAGGGTCCAGGAGGGCGACGCAAAATGTCATTGCGAGCCCCCGAAGGGGGGCGAAACAATCCCCAACAATCGGAGGAGATTGCTTCGGGTGCTTCGCACCCTCGCAATGACGCAGGTGGCTATTCCACTGTCACGCTCTTGGCCAAATTCCTGGGCTGGTCTACATCGCACCCACGCCTCACAGCCATGTGATAGGCAAAGAGTTGGAGGGGGATAACGTTTATAACAGGGGAAAGTAGGTAAGGGGTTGGAGGAACGTAAAGGACGTAATCAGCTTTGTGGGCTATTTGCTCATCCCCTTTAGTTGCCACTGCAATGACAATTCCCCCAC
>Ga0185307_1000523_pt1 | contig 23880 bp, 22 predicted proteins | sample LHCtaG_FD_128010 | JGI IMG/M metagenome (GOLD analysis project Ga0185307, IMG submission 128010) | Hot spring microbial communities from Little Hot Creek, USA to study Microbial Dark Matter (Phase II) - LHC4sed_matched (SPADES... | ecosystem: Environmental > Aquatic > Thermal springs > Hot... | reverse complement strand
AATCGGGGCGAGAGGATTTGAACCTCCGACCCCCTGCTCCCAAGGCAGGTGCGCTTCCAGGCTGCGCTACGCCCCGTAACTTTTATAATTATAATCTTTCCTTATTATTTTACAACTATCTCCTCTAAAATTATCCTTGACTTTCTATAAAATCTAATGCTCTTTTTAACCTTTTTTCAACCCTTTCTTTTCCTAAAACCCTCATTATTTCAAAAAGAGGAGGGCTTACCGTTTTTCCTGTTAAAGCAATTCTTACAGCTTGAGCAATATTTTTTAAATTAATACCTGATTTTTCAGAAAGTTCTCTAAAATACTCCCCAAGTTTCTTTCCCTCTTCTAAAGGAAAATCCTTTAGATCCTCAATTATTTTTTGAAGTAAAGGTTTGATTTCTGAAACTAAAAACTTTTTAGCTCCGTCTACTTCATAATTTACTTTCTCTACTAAGTAAAAGTCTATCATTTCAGCCATCTCAACTAAGGTTTTACTTCTTGTTTTTACTGTTTCTATAGCAGAAAGAAGATATTCCTCAGAAAATTTATTTAAATCATAAGAACTAAGAAAGAATTTAAGATGCCCTAAAAGATGTTTATTATCGCTATTTTTAATCCAATAAGCGTTTATAGCTAAAAGTTTATCTTGATCAAATCTTGCAGGAGAAAGATTTACGCTTTGAAGATCAAATTTTTCAATTAATTCTTCTACTGTAAAATATTCCTGATCTCCATATCCCCAGCCAAGACGAGCCAAGTAATTAATAAGTGCCTTAGGTAAAAAGCCAGCTTCTTTATATTCAAGAATAGATTTAGCTCCATGTCTTTTAGATAGTCTTGCTCCATCGGATCCAAGAACCATAGGAATATGTGCAAATTCTGGAGGTGTAGCTCTAAGGGCATCATAAATAATAATTTGTTTAGGGGTATTAGAAATATGGTCATCTCCTCTTATTACATGGGTTATTCCCATAGTTATATCATCTATTACTACTGCAAAATGATAGGTAGGTGTTCCATCTGAGCGCATTATTATAAAATCATCTATTTCTTCTGCAGGAAAAGCAATCTTTCCTCTTAAAAGGTCTTCAAAAATAATCTCTTTAATTTCTGGCACTTTAATTCTTAATGCCCTACCCTCACCTGGACCCAATTTTTTATTTTTGCAAGTTCCATCATATCTTGGTTTAAGTCCCCTTTTTAACATCTCTTCTTTCTTTTTTTCTAAAACATCCTTAGAACATTCGCAATAATATGCTTTACCTTCTTCAAAAAGTTTTTTCGCATAGCCTTGATAAATTTCTATTCTTTCACTTTGAAAATAAGGACCTTCATCCCATTCTAGCCCAAGCCATTTTAAAGCAGATATTATGGAATCTACATATTCAGGTTTTGATCGTTCTTTATCTGTATCTTCAAAACGAAGAATAAATTTACCCTTATTGTGTCTTGCAAAAAGCCAATTAAAAAGTGCTGTTCTTGCTCCTCCAAGATGTAAATGTCCAGTTGGACTTGGAGGAAACCTAGTAATAATCATTTTAAATTCTCCCTTTTTAATAAATCGCTATTCCTCCATACCCAACTACAGAAGAATAATCTTTTATTATATCTCCTGAAGTTTGATATTCTATAAGTTCAGCTTTACTTGCTCCAAGATTTTTGCAAGCATTAATAGTAACAGCTATTGGAATATAGCCACAGGCACTTATTTTTTCCTCATAAATAATTTTAAGAAAATTTTCTTCTGAAAGATTTAATATTTCTTTTATAGCCATAAGATCCTTTTTCTTTGCAACTTCATGGGGTACATAATGACTAAAATCACTACTCCCAACTATTAAAATATATTTATCAGGATGCTTTTTTATAACCTCAGCAATATCTTTTCCTAATTCTATAACTTCTTCTAAACTTAGTTTGCTTAAACATAGAGGAACAATCTTTACTTTAGGATTTATGTATTGTAAAAAGGGAACCTGAACTTCTATGGAGTGTTCATGAAGATGTGCCATAACATCTTTTGATAAGAGAGGAACTGATTTTATTAGATCTTCTGTAAGCTCTCTATCAACCAAGGTTTCACCCAAGGGTGTAATAAATGCTTCTCCAGGAAATAGAGATATCCTCTCTCCCAATCCTGTATGATTTGTTCCTATTATTATAGCGATATCAGGAGGTATTATACTTCCATAGACTTTTCCTGCTACCCATCCAGAATACATATATCCTGCATGAGGAACTATTATTCCTTTAGCCTTAATTTTATCTTCTTTAAATTTGATAAGGGTTGATAGATGAAACCTAAGTTCTCTTGGATTATCACTATAAAAATATCCTGCAACTGCTGGTTCTCTTTTCATAGCTTTATCCCTCTTTTAAAGTTTTTATATATTCTAAATCTTCTGGAGTATCAATTTCTGGAATTTCCTTAGGAACTACTGTTACAGCTATTTTATAGCCATATTCTAAAGCCCTTAATTGTTCAAGTTTTTCAGAGCTTTCTAAATCTCCAGGTGGAAGACTTATAAATTTATCCAAAAAACCTTTTATATAGGCATAAACTCCTATATGTTTTAAATAAAGAGGTTCTTTACCTGAGGGAGCAAAATAAGGAATAGGAGATCTTGAAAAATAAAGTGCTCTACCCTCTTTATCTAAAACTACTTTTACCTTATTAGGATTTTCAAGATCTTTTAAATTTTTTATAGGTGTTGCAAGAGTACTTATATGAATATCAGAAGAAAATAATAAAGGTTTTATTAATAAGGAAAAATATTCAGAAGGAAAAAGTGGCTGATCACCTTGTAAATTTATTATTAGGTCTTCTTCTTCAAGTCCTAAAATATTAACTGCTTCAGCAACTCTTTCAGTGCCACAAGTATGTTCTTTACTTGTTAAAATCGACTTTCCTCCAAAACTTATTACTTCATTAAAAATTCTTTCATCATCAGTTGCAACATATATCTCTTTAATTTCTGAAGCTAAAGCTCTTTCATAGACATGACGAATTACGGTTTTACCCCAGAGTAAAGCTAAAGGTTTCCCGGGAAACCTCGTAGATCCATATCTTGCAGGGATAATAATTACCTTCCTCATTATATTTTAATTTAATCTAAATTTTTCAAAATAAAAGAAGCACTTGAATTTTCTTGCTTTAAGATTAAACTTATTTAAACTTAATTTAAAACTTTTTAAAAAATTAAAAAATCTTTAAACCAGGTGTTTAATGGCAAAAATAAAAGTTGCAGAATTAGCTAAAGAATTAAATTTAGATCCCAAGGAACTTCTTAAGGAACTCCGAGAAAAGGGATATACTGTAAAAACAATAGCCTCCTTTCTTAATGAAGAAGAGGCTCAAAAAATAAGAGAATTTTATAATGTAAAGTCTAATTTTATCATTATAAAAAAAGAAGAATTGGAAATGCATCAGGCTGACCTTTCAGAAAGTGCTTTTGCAGAAATTTTAGGTCCTGAGGTTTTGGAAGCACCAAAGAAGAAAAAATTGGTTATAAAAAAGGTAAAAAAAGAAGAACCTGAGGTTGAAAAACCTGAAACTTTAATTACCCCAGAAAAGGAGGTTTTAGAGAAAGAAAGCATTAAACTTGAAGAAATAATTAAAGAAGAAAAGCTTTTAGAGGAACCAGAAAAAGAAGTAAAAATTTCACCTGAAAAAAGAATAGTTACTGATTTTAGGCCAAGAAAAGAAAGACCTTTTAAGCCAAGAGAAGCTCCTTTAGTACCTATTCCTAAAGAGGAGCCTGAAACATTACCAAAACCAGAAAAAGAAGAAATAAAGCGAAAGAAAAAAGAAAAAGAACTTGAATTAAAAGAAAAGAAAAAAGGTAAGAAAAAACCTGGAATATTTAAAAAACAAAGGAGAGAGTTAGAAATTTTGGAAGAACTCTTTTTAGAGGAACCAGAAGTTCTTTTTGAAGAAAAAGTAGTTGTAGAGGAAAAACCCAAAAAGGTAAAAGAAAAGATAGAAAAAGTTCCAGAAAGACCTCCTACCCTCCCTCCAAAAGAAAGGAAAATTAAAGTTTATGAAACTATTCAAGTTAGTGAACTTGCAAAATTAATGGGGGTAAAGATAGGTGAACTTATTAAAAAATCTTTACAAATGGGTATGCCTATAACTGCTAATCAATCTGTAGATGCTGATACTGCAGCAATTTTAGCTGATGAATTTGGCTATCAAGTAGAAAAAGCACCTATTGAAGAAGAAATTCTTTTACAATACACTCCTCCCTCTCCAGAAGAGCTAAAACCAAGACCACCTGTTGTTACAGTTATGGGGCATGTTGACCATGGGAAAACAACACTTCTTGATGCTATAAGAAAAACTGATGTAGCAAGTAAAGAAGCGGGAGGAATTACTCAGCATATAGGTGCTTATACAGTAAAATTGGAAGATGGAAGAATTATAACTTTCATTGATACCCCTGGACATGAAGCTTTTACTTCTATGAGAGCAAGAGGAGCTCAAGTAACTGATATAGTAATTCTTGTAGTTGCTGCTGATGATGGAGTTATGGAACAAACTAAAGAGGCTATAGAACATGCAAGGGCTGCTAAAGTTCCAATTGTAATTGCTATAAATAAAATTGATAAACCTGATGCCAATCCTGAAAGAGTTAAATCTCAATTAGCAGAATTAGGACTTGTTCCTGAAGAATGGGGAGGAGATACATTAGTAGCTAATATTTCTGCTAAAAAAAGAATAGGAATAGAGACGCTCTTAGAGCTTGTTCTTTTACAGGCAGAAATGCTTGAATTAAAGGCTGCTTATGATAGACCTTCAAGGGGAAGAATTATTGAAAGTAGATTGGACAAAGGTAGAGGACCTATAGCAACAGTTATTATTCAAGAGGGAACTTTAAAAGAGGGAGATATTTTTGTAGCTGGACTTACATATGGAAGAGTAAGAGCTATGTTTGATAGCTATGGAAATAGAATTAAGATAGCAACTCCTTCTATCCCTGTTGAAATACTTGGATTTGAAGATGTTCCTCAAGCTGGAGATGATTTTATAGTAGTTGATGAAGAAGAAAAAGCAAAAAAAATCGCAGAATATCGTCAAAGAAAAGCTCGTGAAGCTGAAACTGCTAAAGAGGTTAAAATATCTCTAGAAAAACTCTTTGAAAAACTTAAAGAAGGAGAAATAAAAGAATTAAACATCGTATTAAAAGCAGATACTCAAGGAACTTTAGAAGCACTGAAAAGCTCTTTAACAAAACTTTCTACTGATAAAGTAAAAATTAATATTATACGTGCTGGAATTGGAGCAATTTCAGAAAGTGATGTAATGCTTGCTTCAGCTTCTAACGCTATAGTAGTTGGTTTTAATGTGAAGCCTACTTCCAATGCCAAAATTGTTGCTAAGGAGGAAAGAGTTGAAATAAAATTTTACGAGGTAATTTATCAGCTTATTGATGAGATTAAAAAAGCCATGACAGGTCTTCTTGAACCTAAACTTGAAGAACACATTACAGGTACTGCTGAAGTAAGAGCTACTTTCAGAATTCCTAAAATCGGTATTGTTGCTGGTTGTTATGTTAAGGAAGGAACAATTAATAGAAACAACAAAGTAAGAGTTATTAGAGATGGGGTAGTAATTTTCACAGGAAATATTGCTTCCTTAAAGCGCTTTAAAGAAGATGTGAAAGATGTTTCAGCAGGATATGAATGCGGATTGAGAATAGAAAACTTTCAAGATATAAAAGAAGGAGATATAATTGAAACTTTTGAAATAAAAGAAGTTTCTCCAGAGCTTTAAAATGGTGGTAGGTATAGCAAAAATAGAAATATTTTTTCCTGAAACCAATTCTTTAAAGTCAAAAAGAAGGATACTAAAAGCTCTTATTCATAAATTAGAGTCGCAATTTAAAAAAATATCCTTAGCTGAAGTTGATGGGCATAATCTTTGGCAAAAAACAACTCTTGGTTTAAGCGTAGTTGGAAAAGATCAAAAATTTGTGGACAGTAAACTTACTTCCATTTTAAATTTTATAAAAAAAGATGGAAGCATCGAGATTATTAAAGCTGAGATAGATTTTATTTCCTATTAAAAACTTCAATGTCTTATAGATCTAAAAAAGTAGCCAGTCTTTTACAAGAAGTTCTCTCAGAAATAATTATGCATGAATTAAATGACCCTGCATTAAAACAATTTATCACCATTAGTGAGGTAAAAATCGGAGAGGATTTAAAAAAAGCAACCATTTATTTTACAGTTTATGAGGGAGATACAAAAGAAGTAGAAAAGGCTTTAAATAGAGCAAAAGGTTACATTAAAAAACTTTTAGGAAAAAAAATAACCCTTAAATACTTACCAGACATTGAATTTCGCCAAGATGATAAAATAGAAAAAGAAAAAAGGCTTGATGAACTATTTGCTAAAATTTCTAAGGAATCTTAAAAATGGATCAAAATTTAGAAAAATTTTTTCATATTTTTGAATCTTTTGAAAATTTTGTATTAATTACCCATTTAAATCCAGACATAGATGGAATATCCTCTATGCTTACTTTACACAATCTTTTAAAAATATTTAATAAAAATTCTTTTCCCCTTTTGGAAAATATTCCAGAAAATTTAGAATTTTTACCTTATTCAGAAGATCTTATTTTAGTAGATAATTTTAATAAAGAGCTTAAAAATTTTGCTACTATTATCTTAGATGCCCATAGTCCAGAAAGAATATCTGAAAAGATTTACAAAAAAATCTTAGCTTCTAAAATTTTTGTTATTATAGATCATCACCAGATTGAAAAAAATAAAAAACCTTTTTCTGAAAAAGAAATTACAATAATTGACCCTTCAGCCCCTTCTACTACTTTTTTAATATATAAAATTCTAAAAAATAAAAATTTTATTATTACCCCAGAGATGGCACAAAATTTATTAGCTGGTCTTTATTTTGATACTGGTTGTTTTAAATATGAAAATGTAGATGAAAAAACTTTTTTAACAGCTAGTGAACTTTGTAAATTAGGAGCAAAACCCCATTTAATAGCTTCTAATCTTTTTGAAAATATGTCTCTCAAAGAAATAGAAACTCTTAAAGTAATTTTAAATAGACTTGAATTTCTTGAAAATGGAATTATAGCAATTTCTTATTTAACTTATGAGGATATTCAAAAATTAGGTATTAAAAATTTAAATGATTTTTCTAATTTTTTAAGAAGTATAAAGGGAGTTAAAATTTCTGTTCTTATAAAAGAAGTTGAAAAAAACATGGTTAGTATAAGCCTCAGAAGTAGAGCCCCTGTTGAGGTACTAGATTTAGCTAAAACCTTTGGTGGTGGAGGACATAAGTATGCCTGCGGTTTTAAAATAAAAATTGAAAATTTTTATGAGTTTTTAAAAAAATTTAAAGAAATTCTAAAAAACTACTATGGAAACTAAATCTTTTTTATTAAATGGAATTTTAGTAATAGATAAACCTCAGGGATTAACCTCTACCGAAACCTTAGAAAAAGTTAAAAAAATTTTAAAGGTTAAAAAAGCTGGACACGGAGGGACACTTGATCCTATTGCAACAGGAGTTTTACCTATTTTTTTAAATAATACCACTAAACTTGCAGAGATTTTTTTAGAGGGAGATAAAGTATATGAGGGCGAATTTGAACTTGGTGTAACTACCGATACCTATGATATTACAGGAGAAATATTAACTAAAGAAAAGGTTCCAGAGATAAGCATAGAGGAACTTCAGAAAATAGCTAATTCCTTTTTGGGAGAGCTTGAGCAAATTCCACCACCTTTTTCTGCTACTAAATATAAAGGTAGACCACTTTATAAATATGCTAGAAACGGAATATTTATTCCTATGAAGCCAAAAAAAATTAAAATTGACGAATTTAAAATTCTTGAAAAAGATAATTCTAAAGTTCTTTTTTATCTTCATTGTTCTAAAGGAACCTATGTAAGATCCTTAATCCATGATCTTGGAAAAAAGCTAAATTGTGGAGCTGTTCTGGTAAATTTAAAAAGGTTAAAAAAGGGCATTTTCACCATAGATAAAGCTATAACTTTAGAAAAACTAAAAGATCTTTGCTCTCAAGGATTGGATAAAATTGTACCTTTTATTATTCCTTTAGAATCTGCTCTTGATTTTTTACCCAAGATTATTGTGAGTGAAGATCTTTCCCAAAGGATAAAAGATGGTCAACAGATTTATACTTCCTCTTTTCTTTCTTTTATAAAATTTCAAAAACTTGTAATTTCTCCTACAGAAAAATGGATAAAAATTGTTACTACAAGAGGGAAATTGGTAGCTATTATAGAAAATCCGTTCCTTAATCCTACAGCTACTCACATTAAATACTTTCGAGTATTTAAGGACTAAAAATGAAAAAATTTAAACCCTATCTTTTTCTTTTTATTAGAATTTTTATTACAGTTTCTATACTTTATATCCTTTTTAAAAAGAGCGATTTTGAGAAGTTAAAAAACATTTTTAAAGAAATTACTTTCCCTTATTATCTTTTAGCTTTACTAAGCTTCAACACTTTTCAAGTATTAGTAGCTCTCAGATGGAAAATTATATGTGAAAGCTGGGGTTTTAAAACTAAATATTTATTTTTTTTAAAAACTTACCTAATGGGCTTTTCTTTAAATACTATATTTCCTGGAATTATAGGAAGTGACATTTTAAGAGCTTTTTTTCTTACTAAAGAGGGTTTAAATTGGAAAAAGGCAAGTTTGAGTGTCTTTTTTGACAGAATATTTGGTCTATCAGGTATTTTCTTAATTCTTTTTTGGTCTTTGCCTCTTTTTGGAAATTTTTTACCTCATAAATTTTATTTTTTTCTTATATATTTAGTTTATGGAGCCTTATTAACAGCAATTTTAGGAAATATAGTAGTTAAAAAATATTATTCTCCAGAATATTTAAAACCTATTCTTTTTCCTTATAACATAAAACCTTTATTTTTAGGTTTTACTATACAAATCTTTTTTGTGCTTCAGTTTATTTTTTTAAGTAAAGCTTTGCATCTAAATTTAAAATTTTTTTACCTTTTTGTAATTATACCTGTAGTGAGCTTTCTTGCAGCTTTACCCCTAAGTATTTCAGGATTGGGAGTAAGAGAAGGAACTTTAAGTTATTTTCTCTCTTTTTTAAATTATTCTTTAGAATATGGAATTTCTTTAGGACTTTTAGGATATTCACTTATTTTGATTTCCTCTTTACCAGGGCTTTATTTTTATTTAAGGGGAAAATATTTATGGAAACAGGCTTTTTAATAAAAAGTTTTCTAACCCTTTTTACTATTATTGATCCTGTAGGTGGTGTTCCTTTCTTTTTAAGTATTTCTGCAGGATATTCTGAAGAAGAGAGAAAAAAAATAGCTTTAAAAGCTTCTTTAACAGCTTTTTTAACTTTATTGCTTTTCTTATGGATAGGGAAATATTTACTGTCCTTTTTTCAAATTTCTGTTTCTTCTTTTAAAATAGCTGGAGGTATACTTCTTTTTCTTATATCTATGGAGATGCTTTTTGGAAAAATTACTCAAGTAAAAACAACCGAAAGGGAAACTCTAAAAGTGAAAGAAAAGGAAGATATATCTATTGTTCCTCTTGGTATTCCCTATTTAGCTGGTCCTGGTGCTATTACTACTACTATTATATTAGGTGAATTTTCCACTCTATATACTAAAATGGGGTTATCTTTAATAATTTTTTTGGTTTTATTAATCACTTTTTTAATTTTTAGCCATTCTTCTAAGATTTCCAAAATCTTAGGGGAATTAGGAACAAAGGCTATCGTTAGAATTCTTGGACTTATTCTTGCAAGCATAGCTATTGAGTATATTACTACTGGATTAAAAGAAATTTTTTAGTATAATTATGGCTTAATTATGGAGCTTTTTAGGAAAAAACCTTTAAATCTTGCTGAAAAAATAACTTCTCAATTAAAAAGAGAGCTTCGTTTATGGGACGTAGTTTTTATAGGAATTGGAGCAGTTGTTGGAGCAGGAATTTTTGTTATTACAGGACAAGCAGCAGCTTCCTATGCTGGTCCTGCTATTGTGCTTTCCTTTATATTGGCAGGTATTGGAATAGGAATAACTGCTCTTGTTTATGCTGAACTTTGTTCTGCCTTCCCCCTTGCAGGTGGTGCTTATAATTATACTTACTTTGTTTTGGGAGAATTTTTTGCTTGGTTAGTAGGGTGGAATATACTTCTTGAATACGGAGTTGCTACAGCTGCAGTTGCAACTGGTTGGTCAGGATATTTAAGAGCTTTTTTAAAAAATAATTTTAATTTTGTTCTACCAAATGCTTTTTCAGGTCCAATAAATTTTGAGCAAGGTACCTTTATAGATCTTTTTGCTTTTTTAGGAGTTATTCTAATATTTTTACTTGTAACTATAGGAATAAGAAGAAGTGCTTTAGTAAATAATTTTATTGTAATTTTAAAACTAATTGTTCTTCTCCTTTTTATAATTGTGGGAACCAAATATATAAATTGGGGGAATTTTAAAAATTTTATACCCTATGGATGGAAAGGTGTTTGGAGCGGAGCCTCACTTATAGTTTTTGCCTATCTTGGCTTTGATGCCCTTGCTACCCTTGCTGAAGAAACAAGAGAAGTTAAAAAGAATCTTCCTCAGGGACTTATTCTTTCTTTAATTATTATAACCTTTCTTTATATAATAGTTTCTTTTACCTTAGTAGGAATGCTTCCTTATTGGGAGTATGAAGGAAAACCTGATGCTCTTGCTTATGCTATGTATAAAGTTAACGAAAAATGGGTAGCAAACTTTATTTCCTTAGGAGCAGTTATAACTATTACCTCGGTAATGCTTGTTATGGCTATAGGATTTACAAGAGTTCTATATGCTCTTGCAAGAGATGGGCTAATTTTTAAAACTTTTTCTGAGGTACATTACAAATACTTTACTCCTTATAAGGCTTCACTTTTTGGTGGTTTATTTTTATCCTTATTTGCAGGGTTTTTACCTTTGAAAATACTTGCAGAATTGATAAATATTGGAACACTTTTTGCTTATTTTATTATAGGGGTGGTTGTAATATTAGTAAGAAAAAATAAGGAGTATAATCCTGCTTTTAAAGTTCCTTTCCCTACACTTTTCCTCCCTATAAATTTATTTTTTCTTTTATTTATAATGCTTGGGCTTCCTATTGAAACTTGGATTAGATTTGGTATATGGACTGTAATTGGAATTTTAATTTACTTACTTTATGGATATAAACATAGTTTACTTAAACTTGAACCTTGAAATAAATTTATCTTGACAAATATTTAAAAAGAAAATAAACTAAGTAAGTACTTACATAAAGGTTTATATGAAAAAATATTTAATAAGCTTTTTTATTGTTTCCCTCTGGGGTTTTTATTCTAATCTTTGGGGAATCCAAACTCTTTCTTTAGAAGATGTCATTTTAATAGGAATTAAAAATAATCCCCAAATTAACATTGCAGGAAAAATAAAGGAACAATATTACTATCAAAAAAATATAGTTAGATCTGAATTTTTCCCTTATTTATATTTTGAATATAGTTTTCAAAGATGGGACCCTGGAAAAGATGAACCTACTGTAGACTACCAAAGATGGGGACCTTACTTATATTGGAATATATTTTCAGGATTTTCAACTTGGCATAGCTATAAAGAGGCACTTTTGCTAATCTCCTCTCAAGATGAGAATATTAAAGCTACTATTTTAAATATATCTCTTAATATCATACAAGCCTATTTAGAATATTTTAAACAAAAAGCACTCTATGAGTCAGCTTTAGCAGATTTAGAAGATGCAAAAACTTTACTTAAACTTGCTCAAAAAAGATATGAAGTAGGACTTTCTCCTTATGCAGATGTTCTTGACGCTCAAGCAAAGGTTAAAGAGGCTGAGTTTAATGTAACTAATTATAAATACACGGCTGAAATTGCTAAAGCAAATGTTCTTACTTTAATAAATTATGACCTTACAAGAATAGGTGAGTTTGAATTTTTACCAGTGGAAGAAAAAACTTTTGAAGTTAAAGAACTAACAGAATGTATAAAAATAGGACTTATTAAGAGACCAGAACTAAAAGCAAAGGAAAAAGAAATACTTGCTCAACAAGAAAGAATAAAAAGTGTAAAAGGTGAATTTTATCCATATATAGATGTCTTTAGTAGTTACTATGAATATGAAAATTTGCCTAATATAGATGAAGAATTTGTAGCAGGAGTAAAAATAACTCTTCCTATCTTTTTAGGCTTTTCAAGAATTGCTAAACTGGGGAAAGAAAGAGCCTTTCTGGAACAGAAAAATTTTGAAAAAATTTCTACAGAACTTAACATAAAACAGGAAATCTTTACCAATTACAAAAATTGGCAAACAACAAAAGAAAACTATGAATCTGCACTTGCCTGGTTAAAAAGTATAGAAGAAGATTATAGAATTATTCAAAAAAAGTATGAAGAAGGTTTAGCAAGCATAGTTGATGTAACCACTCTTCTTGCAAGGCTCTCTCAAGCAAGAGCTAAAGTAGCAGTATCTAAACATGATTGGATATATCACTATTATAAACTTCAAAAATCTATAGGTCTTATTCCTGAAATAGAAAAATGAAAAAATTTCTTTTCCTTTTTCTTTTTCTTTTTTTCCTTTTTACAGGATGTAAGAAAAAAGAGGATAAAAATCCTCTACCTAAAGATTTTGTTAAAGTAAAAAGAGGGATTATATATTTAGAAGTTAGCGCAACAGGTGCAATTAAACCACAAGTTGGAGCTGAGGTTAAAGTAGGAGCAAGGATTTCAGGAAAAGTTGAGAAACTTTTTGTAACTCAAGGAGATAGGGTCAAGGCTGGACAACTAATTGCTGTCATTGAACATAAGGACCTACAAGATGAAGTAGATAGAACCTATGCAAATTATAGAGATACTTTAGCTAATATGGAAAAAATTAAAAAAGTGTATCCAGATAAGATTTCTGCTCAGAAAAAAAGAGTGGAAGCTATTAAAATACAATTAGAACAAATAGAAAGAGAACTAAAAAGATATGAAACCTTATATAAAGATGGGTTAATTTCTTTAACGGATTTGGAAAGAATGGAAAGAGACTATAAGGTAAAAAAAGCTGAGCTTGAATCTGAAAAGTCAACTCTTTCTGCTTTAATTTCTGAATACGAAAAAGAGCTTGAAAGAACCGAAGCACAAATTTCTGCAGCCAAAAATGCATGGGAAGAAGCAAAAGTAAAACTTAGTTACGCCTTTGTCTATGCACCTATTTCAGGGGTAGTTTCTCAAGTAACAACTCAACAAGGAGAAACAGTAGTTGCGGGACTTAATGCTCCTACCTTTATAACTGTTATTGATCTCTCAAAACTTCAAGTAGAATGTTATGTTGATGAGACAGATATAGGAAAAATAAAAGAAGGACAAGAGGCTACTTTTACAGTTGATTCTTATCCTGATAAAATTTTTAGAGCAAAAGTTAGAACCATTTATCCAGGTGCTATTATAAAAAATAATGTAGTTTTTTATGATGTAGTTTTAGATATTTTAGATCCCTATGAAAACATTCTTCGTCCTGAAATGACAGCCCATGTTACTATAATTGCAGGAAAAAAGGAAAATGTTTTAACGGTGCCTTCTCAAGCTGTAAAAATAGACCCTCAAGGCAATTATTATGTAATGGTCAAAAAGAAAGATAAATGGGAAAAAAGAATAATAAAAGTGGGGTGGGAATCTGAAGGAAAAACTGAGATTATTTCTGGTCTTAAAGAGGGTGAGGAAATAGGTTTGTGGTAGAAAAACTTGTAATTCTTAAAAATATTACTAAAATTTATAAAACCGGTAACATAGCTCATCAAGTTTTAAAAGGAATTGATTTAGAAGTAGAAGAAAAAGAGTTTTTAGCTATAATGGGCGCTTCTGGAAGTGGAAAATCTACCCTTTTAAATATTATAGGTCTTCTTGATAAACCTGACTCCGGCACTTATATACTTGAGGGGCAAGAAGTAAGTAAATTAAGTAAAAATGAGCTTGCTTATATAAGAAATAGAAAAATTGGCTTTGTATTTCAAGCTTTCCATTTAGTTCCCTGGGCTACAGCTTTTGAAAATGTTTTAATGCCTCTTTTATATAGAGGGGTTTTAAAAAAAGAGGATGAAGAAAGAGCTTTACAACTTTTAACTCGTTTAGGACTTGAAAAAGGGATAAATGCAAAACCAAGCGAACTTTCAGGTGGAGAACAACAAAGGGTAGCCATTGTAAGAGCTCTTATTACTAAACCAAAACTTCTTTTAGCTGATGAGCCTACAGGAAATCTTGATAGTAAAAGTTCCCAAGAAGTAATGAAAATTTTTAAAGAACTTAATGAGGAAGGACTTACCATTATTATGGTTACTCATAATCCAGAAATTGCCAAATTTGCCCAAAAGATTAAAATAATAAAAGATGGTGTGTTTATAGAAAGATGAAAAACTCATTTTTACAATTTTTAAAAGACATTCTTAAAGAACTTTTTTCTAATAAAGTTAACTTCTTTTTTATGTTTTTAGCCTTAACTATAAGTCTTATTGCTTTAAATACTATTTATTCCTTGGGACTTTCTGCTAAAAAACAAGTTTTAGATTCTTTAGCAAGTGTTCAATTTGGAAAAGATGCTATGCTTATTATAGCTGGTGGTGGAAGAATAATAGGATTAACTACTACAAGAACAGACACTCTTAAATTAGAGGATGTAGAAGAATTAGAAAAACTTGATTTTGTTAAATTAGCTTCTCCTATGGTAAGAGGAAACCTTGAAGTTTCTTACAAAGATTTTGCAGAAAAAATAAGGGTTGAGGGTGTTTTCCCCAATTATACTGTTGCCAATAATTGGTATCCCAAAATAGGAAGATTTATTAATGAAAGAGATTTTAAAAACATGGCTAAAGTTTGTGTATTGGGAGCTGATATACCTGAAAAACTTAATAAAAAAAATATTTTAGGAGAAAAAATAAAAATTGCAGGAGAGTATTTTGAAATAATAGGCATATTGGAGTCTAAACCATCTTACGGACATTTTAGAAGAGATGAAAGAATTATTATTCCTTTTACCACTGCACAAAGAAGAGTTTTCAATAAAGATTATATTGATGCAGTTAAACTTCTTTTTAGAGAAGGAATAGATATGAAACTTGCTGAAAAGAAAATAAGAGAAATTTTAAGAAAAAGACACAATCTTTATGGAATAGAACCAGATGATTTTAGACTCATTACTCCTGAACTTGCTATTTCTGTATTTACAAAAACTTTAAGAACCATAAATGTTTTTCTTTTGGTCATAGCTTTAATAAGTTTAGTTATAAGTGGTGTTATCATTATGAATCTTATGTATGCTAATATCGAAGAGAAGGCACCCATTATAGCTTTAAGAATTGCTCTCGGAGCAAATCCAAGAAAGATAATAGAACATTATCTAATAATGTCTTTTTTTATTGCTTCTATAAGTGGTTTTACTGGATGGATATTAAGTCTAATTTTGATGGAAATTATTTCTTTTTTTACCCCTTTAAAACCCCTTTTTTCTTGGTGGGTTTTTTTACTTAGTTTTTCCTTTGCCTCTTTTACTAGTATAAGCTTTACTTTAATTCCAGCTATAAGAGCTTCTCAAATTGAGCCTGCCATTTTATTAAAGAGTCTTTAATATGTTTATAAAATATAAATTACTCTGGGGAGGACTTTTTCATAAAAAGCTTAGACTACTTCTTTCTGTAATTGGGATAATTATTGGCGTTGCATCCCTTCTTCTTATGAATGCTTTTGGAGAATCAGCAAAAATTAAAACTTTAAAAGAAATTGAAACCTTTGGTCCAGATGTAATGATGGTCGTTGCAGGAAGTGTAAGAGTGCATGGAGGAAGGGCTATACAAACTGAAATTACAACTACTCTTAAACCTAATGATGCAGAAGCTCTGCGAAAAATTAAAGGAATAAAATATCTTTCTCCTGTTTTCAATGGAGATGCAATTGTTAGATATTTTGGAAAAAATTTAACTACTATTATTAACGGTGTAAATGAAGAATATCTGTTATTAAGAAAATTTCCCTTATCTGAAGGAAGAAATCTTTTAAAAGATGAAGTTTTAGGATATAAAAAGGTTGCTATTTTAGGATATAAAATAAAAAACGAATTATTTGGAAATGAAAATCCCATTGGAAAAATTATCCTTATAAATAAGCTTCCTTTTAGGGTAATAGGGGTTCTTGCTCCTATAGGAATTGATGCCAGTAATGCTGATCAAGATGATCAAATATTAATTCCTTGGAGTGTAGCTATTTCAGCTCTTTATAATGTAGATTATATAAGAAGTGTCTATTTAAATATAGAAAATCTTGAAGAAATATCTCTTGTTGAAAAACAAATTGATGAGATTCTCTTAAAACTACATAAAGTTAGTGAAAGAAATAAGGATTTTCAAATAGTTAAGGCTGAAGATATATTAGAGGTAAAAACTCAAACCACAGAACTTTTTTCTTCTTTGATAAAAAGTATTTCTATTTTATGCCTTTTAGTAGGCGCACTTGGAGTTACAGCTATTATGACCCTTTCTGTAAATGAGAGAAAAAAGGAAATAGGTATAAGAAAGGCTATCGGAGCAGAAGATAGGGATATCCTTTTTCAATTTTTAGTAGAAAGTGTATTTATTACTCTTTTAGGTGGTATAATTGGAATTTTAATAGGTATTGCTGGTTCTTTAATATTTCTACCTCTTTTTAAATATCCCTTGGTTTTCCCATGGAGTCCCATTCTTATTTCTGCTTTTTTAACTATCATTTTCGGAATTATTGCAGGAATTTATCCAGCCTATAAAGCTACAAAAGTTGATCCTATAATTCTTCTAAGGCAGGGCTTTTAAATTGAAAAATAGCTTTCCAAATCTTATATTTAAAAATTAGAAAATCCCAAAATAGAGGAGGTGGAAATGGGTAAAAAGGGGGATAAATGGATTAAATATACTTGGGAATTTGAAACCTCAGAAGATCCTTATGCAATAAAAGCTGCTCCTGCAGGAGAAGCAATTTGCCCCAGATGTAAAGCTATTTTTAAAGATAAAAGATGGCTTTTAGATGAAACTCTATATGAAGAATTAAAAGATATAGATACTGTTCCACAAATTATTTGCCCTGCTTGTAGAAAGGCTCTTGAAAAATATGCTATGGGATATCTTTACATCTCTGGAGAATTTTGGAAAACCCATAAAGAAGATATAATGAGACTTATAAATAATGAAGTTGAAAGAGCAAGAGGTTTAAACCCTCTTCATCAAATAATTAAAATTTATGAAGAAGAAGGTAAAACTGTTATAGAAACAACAACTGATCAGCTTGCTCAAAGATTAGGAAGATCTTTGTATAAAGCTTATAAAGGGGATCTTGAGTTTAAATGGTCAAAAAGAAATAAATTAGTTAGAGTTTATTGGTCAAGATAAATGTCTCAACCTATAGCCTTAGCTATAGATTTTAAAAAATTTACTCATTCCATTTTAGAAACAGGTTTATTTTTAAAGGAAAATCTTTATCCTGAAAGTAAAATAGTTCTCTTTCATATAATTGAATTTTTTTTCACACCTCCCCATTATCTTTTTTCTTATTTAAAAAAAGAAGAAAATAGATTAAAAATAGAACTTTTAAATCATGCCCAAAAATTTAAAAATAAAAATATCCCTGTAGAAACTGAAGTTATTTTTGGAAATTTTTGGGAAGCTCTAAAAAATTTTGTAAAAAATTTAAATCCCCATTTATTAGTTTTAGGCTATCAACCTTATAAATTTAAAATTTCAACAGCTGAAAAGATATTAGAAAGATTGAAAAGTAATTTTTTAATAGTAAAAGATTCTCCATTACAAAAAATTAAAAAAGTATTATGTTGTGTTGACTTTTCTGAAAATTCTTTACCTTCTTTGAAATTAGCGAATTTTATCCGTAAAAAATTAGATGCTCAGTTATTGGTTTTAAATGTAGTTCCTGAAATTAAAATAAAAAATAATAAATTGAAAAAAGAAATATTAGAAGAAGAAATAGCTAAAAGAAATGAGCTATGGAATAACTTATTAAACTCCTTAGATGAAGCTAAAAAAGAGGAGCTTAATTTTCAAATAAAATATGGAGAGAAAACAAACGAAATTCTTAAAACTATAAATGAATTTTGGCCTGATTTATTAATAATTGGAAAAACTGGAAAAATAGTAGAATTTGGACTCGGTTCTATAACTAAGGAATTGTTAAAAAAAGTTCCTATCCCTATTTTAATAGTTGAAAACATCTAAACTTTATGGAAATAATACTTTTATTTTTTTCTCTTGTACTCATATTAATTTGTGCAGAGCTTTTCACCAATGGGATTGAAACATTTGGAGAAAGACTTTCTCTATCTCAAGCAGTGGTGGGAAGTATTTTAGCAGCTGTAGGAACTGCTCTTCCTGAAACTATAATCCCTCTGGTTGCTATTCTTTTATATAAAGGAGAAAGTGGAGCTCATATAGGAATAGGAGCTATTTTAGGAGCTCCTTTTATGCTAACAACTTTAGGACTTTTTTTAGTAGGTTTAGGTATATTTATAAGTTATTTTTTTAAAAAAAGAAAAAAATTAGAAGTATATTTAGAACCTAACACCTTTATAAGAGATTTCAGCTTTTTCCTCCTAAGCTATTCTTTAGCTATTTTTTCCCCTTTAATCTTCCCAAATACCCGCTTACTCCATTATTTTATTGCCATTTTCTTACTTTTTAATTATATTCTCTATTTATTTCTTACTTTTAGAGCTGAGAGTTTAAAAATTGAGCCCTCAAAAGAATTATATCTTGCAAGATTGCTAAGATTAAATATCAATTTCGAAAAGAAAATCCTTTCTACTTTCCTTTCTTTCTTTCAAATAATTCTTGCCCTTTTATTTATGGTAAAGGGAGCTCATATTTTTGTAGAAAATTTAGAAATACTCGCAAAAAATTGGGGAATAGACCCTCTTCTTTTTTCTCTTCTTTTAGCTCCTGTAGCTACAGAATTGCCTGAAAAAAGTAATAGCTTTCTTTGGACTTTAAGAAAGAGAGATATTCTTGCCCTTGGAAATATGACAGGAGCAATGGTCTTTCAATCAACCTTTCCTGTAAGTATTGGACTTCTCTTTACTTCTTGGGAAGTTAAGGGATTAGCTTTAGCTTCTGCATTAATTGCCTTATTTTTAGGAATATTTTATCTTTTATTTTTAAAACTTTTTAAAAAGCTACCTCCTTATATTTTTATCCTTTCTGGGTGTGCCTATTTAGTTTATGTTAATTTGGTTATAAAAACAATTTATTCCTAAAATGAGAAGAATTTATTTAGATTGGCTTAATTCCTATCAATTCCACGAAATAAAACCTGGTTTAAAAAGAATTAAAGAAATTCTTAAAAGGCTTGGAAATCCCCACCAAAATATCGCAACTATTCATATTGCAGGAACAAACGGAAAAGGTTCTACCTCAGCTATTTTAAGTGAGGTTCTTTCTCAACATGGATTAAAAGTAGGACTTTACACCTCTCCACATCTATTTCGGATAAATGAAAGATTTAAAATTAACGGAAAAGAAATAGGGGATAGCAAATTAAATGAATATTTAAAACGCATTAAATTAGAGCTTAAAAACTATCCAGCAACCTATTTTGAAATTACAACTGCTTTGGCTTTTTTATATTTCTTTGAAGAAAAAGTAGATATAGCGGTTATTGAATGCGGACTTGGAGGAAGACTTGATGCTACTAATATTATAAAACCAGAAGTTTCTATAATTACAAGTATTGGCTTAGATCATACTAAATATTTAGGAAATTCCCTTGAAAAAATTGCTTTAGAAAAAGCAGGAATAATAAAAAAAGAAACTCCTTGTGTTTTAGGAAACCTTTCAGAGAATTTAATTCCTATTTTTCAAAAAAAGGAAGCCCTGCTAAAAGCTCCTCTTTATGTATGGGGAAAGGATTTTAGTATAAAGCTTAATAAAAAAGGAAATTGGAATTATAAAGGCGATTACAATTTCAAAGATTTAGAATTAAATCTTAAAGGTTTTTATCAGGGAAACAATCTTTCTTGTGCTTTAAAAGCTTTGGAGATCCTTGAAAAAAAGGAATTTTTAAAAATCTCAGAAGAAAAACTTAAGATAGCTTTAGCCAAAGTCAAAATGCCTGGACGTTACGAAACTTTAAAAATAAAAGATAAAACTATTTTAATTGATACAGCTCATAATTTGGATGGTTTTATTGCACTTAAATCTTCACTAATAAAAGACAATTTTAAAGATTTTTTGTTAGTTTTAGGTATTACCAATGATGACGGAGAAAAACCCATTGGCAAAATGTTTGAAATATTAATTCCTTTAGCAAAAGAAATCTATTTATGCCAATTTAATTCCCCAAGAAAAATAGTTACTTTAGAAGATTGGAAACTGGTTTTAAAAAATTTACCATTAGATTTTAATAAAATAAAATTTTTAGAAAATTGTGAAAGAGCAGTTAAGATGAGTTTAGAAAACCCTCTTGAAAAGATCTTAGTTACTGGCTCTATATATTTTGTGGGCGAATACTTAAATATTATAAATAATTTTTTAAAATTTCATAATTAAAACTAACAATTTCTTGATAAGTCTTTTTATTTTCAACTACCCTTTCCAGATCCTCTTCCATTTTTGAAGTAAATTTATAATCTAAAAATTCAGGGAAACTCTTTATTAAAAATTCACAAACCCCTTTACCAAGTTCTGTAGGTCTTAAATAACCTCTTTCTTTTATTACGTATTTTCTCTTATAAAGAATATCAAGCAAAGTTGCATAAGTAGAAGGTCTTCCAATGCCAAGAGATTCAAGTTTTTTAATTAAAGTTGAGGAAGTATAAGGAGTTGGTGGTTCTGTTATATGCTCTTTAATTTCCCAGTCTAAAATTTCAAAGATTTCCCCAATTTTTAGATTTATAAATTCCTTCTCTTCTTTTTCTTTTTTAAGAATCTTTAAAAAACCCTCAAAAAGGAGTTTTTTAAATGAGGTTTTCAAAAGGTAATCTTTTCCCAAATTTTCGTTAGTAAAAGTGTAAGTCCTAACAAGATATTCTGCAGGAGCCATTTGGCTTGCAATAAAATAAGTTCTTATAAGTTGATAAAGTCTCTTTTCTTGCTCAGAAAGCGGAACTTCTTCTCTATATACATCAGTTGGTCTAATACATTCATGAGCATCTTGAACAAATTTACTTTGCCTAATCTTTCTTCCCTTACCTACAAATTCCTCTCCAAAATAAAGCTTTATAAATTCTTTTGCCATTCTTTGAGCATATTCACTTACTCTGACAGAATCAGTTCTCATATAAGTAATATATCCATTCTCATAAAGTCTTTGAGCATAATACATAATTTGTTTTGGTTCATAGCCCAACATTTTTTGAGAAATTTCAATAAGTGTAGTTGTTTTAAGAGGTAAAGGTGGATTTTTCTTTTCTGTTTTTTCCTCTATTTTTTCAAGACTAACTAAGCTATTTAGAAGTTTTTCTTTATAAAATTTTATAAGTTCCTCTCTGTTTTTCGTTTTATAAAATTTGTTTTTATAATAAAGCTCAGATAAAATTGTTAGAGAATCCTTTTTTAGTTTAATTTCTAAGGAATAACTTTTTTCAGGGATAAAATTTTCTATTTCTTTTTCTCTTTCCACAATTAGTCTTAAAGCTATACTCTGAACCCTTCCAGCTGAAAGGCTCTTTTTAAAAGTTTTTGAAAGCTTCGGAGAAATTAAATAACCTATAAGTCTATCAAGAACCCTTCTTGTAAGCCAAGACTGATAAAGATTTAGATTAATTTCTCTTAAATTAGAAAGAGCTAAATTTAAACCCTTTTCTGTAATTTCTATTAAATCAAGCCTTCTAAACTTAAGCTCAGGATTGGCTTTATAAAGGTATTCATAAAGATGATAGGCAATAGCTTCTCCTTCTCTATCAGGATCAGTAGCAAGATATATTTCTCTCGCTTTTGAACTTATCTTTTTTATTTCTGAAAGAACCTTTCTCTTATTAGGAAGCCAATATAGTGTTGGCTTAAAGTCTTTTAAATCAATACCCAGCTTGACCTTGGGAAGATCTTTTACGTGTCCAAGGGTAGCCCTAAAAACAAAACCATCTTTTAAAAATTTTTTTAGAGTTTTAATTTTAGTTGGTGACTCAACCACAAAAAGTATCATAGTTTTTAATTATAACACTTTTCAAAACCATTTCTCTATACCATATTAAAATTCATACCAATTTTTCGACAGGGTCTTTTAAATCCTCATATATGTTTAATTAGTTGACTTATAATTCAAAATATTTGAGGATCTATGGTAAACCCTTTAGAAGCTTATAGTAAGGAATGAAAACAATCCTTGTAGAACCAATTATTAACTCATTTTCTAAGGTTAAATTAACTACTAAAGCAACCTCAGGCTTATATTTTTCAATAAAACTTTTCATAGATCTTGTGACTTGAGAGGATTTGAGGCTGCTATATTTTACTTCAATCGGTATAACTCTGATGCCTTCGTCCACAACAAAATCTATCTCTGCACCGTCTTTAGTTCTCCAATAGTAAACCTTTGATGAGGAGTTATTTAGGTTTTCTTTTAGTAAGTTGTACACAAAATTCTGGAAAACAAAACCAGGCTCCTTCAACCTTCCAAAGACCCCTCCTGCAAAATTTAATAAACCCAAGTCATAAAAATAGTATACAGGAGCCTTGGTTAGCTCCTTACGAAGATTGGTAAAATACGGAGTAACCACTTGGATTATAAAGGTCTTTTCAAGATACCATAGATAATTCCTTAAGGTGCTAATTGATATTCCTAAGGTATTTGAAAGTTCAGATAGTTTGATCGGTCTTCCTATTTCACGAGCAAGAACCCTCACAAGCCTGCTAAACTCTTCAATCTTATAGACTTTGAGCAAATAGGAAATGTCCTTTTCTATGTAACTTTGGTATATCTCCTTTATTTCTGCTTCCTTTTCAGAAAGCTCGAGATTTAGCACAACTCTTGGATAGCCACCAAAATTGAGATATTCTTCAAGTAGCTCTCTTGCCTTGGTCTCTTCAACTAAAAAAAATTCTTGAAGCTTAGATTCATACTTATACCCTGTTCGGTAATTTACAAACTCCTCAAAGGTTAGCGTAGTTAACTCAAAAATTCTCTTTCTTCCCACAAGAGATTCCTTTATCCTTTCCTTTAGTTCAATGCTACCAGAGCCTGAAATAATAAACTTATAGGGAAGACCCATATCGTAAATCCCTTTTAAAAAAAGACCCGCATCTTCTTTTCTCTGTATCTCATCAATAAACACAAAACCCCGCTCCCTTCCTATCTCAAGCTCTATTTTCTTTAAGAGCTTTGACTGAGATTGAAAATACTCTTTGTCTGTCTCAATATCAAGATTAAAAAAGACAGTCTTATGCCCTTCTCTTCTTAATTCTTCTTCAAGAAGCTTCATCAAAGTAGTCTTTCCAGCTTGCCTTGGACCTACAATTAACGTAATCTCAGGCTTTAAAAGATGTTCCTTAATCTTCTGATATAACTTTCTTTTAATCATACTTTTATTTTAGTACGAGAAAAAATAAAGTGCAATATCTAAATTCTCGGTTTTTTTAAAATTCACCGTTGATAGTTTGATGAAGTTTGTGTCCAATTTCTATGAAGTTCAGTATATGCAGTTATTGCTTTTACGACTTTATCAGGTAACTCCCTTAATTTCTATTTCAACTTTTTTAAGTATTATATTACCCACTTTTACTTTTAAATGTCTTGCAACAGTTGCACATTTTACTTTTAGAAGAAAAAATATACTTTTCTTACTTTCTTCACTTAATGTTTCATAATTACCTTGCCCTTTAGAAATTATCATATCTGCATTATT
>Ga0185307_1000522_pt1 | contig 23918 bp, 21 predicted proteins | sample LHCtaG_FD_128010 | JGI IMG/M metagenome (GOLD analysis project Ga0185307, IMG submission 128010) | Hot spring microbial communities from Little Hot Creek, USA to study Microbial Dark Matter (Phase II) - LHC4sed_matched (SPADES... | ecosystem: Environmental > Aquatic > Thermal springs > Hot... | reverse complement strand
AATGAATCCCATTAAACTTTTATTTAAAAACGAGTGCAGTTTAGCTAAGGGATTAAAAAAAGGAGAAGCTATAAGCTTTGGAGAAGCTGAAATTGCATATGTTCAACCATGTGCTTCAGAAAGGGGAAAAGTTACAGCAGATATAGTTATGTCAAAAGAAGAAAAAGAATTCTTTAATTTTGAAATAGTATGTTTAATCTTGGATTTATATAAAATTATGTTTGCTGAAGAAAAATGCAGTCAAGCTTTAGGAATAGCAATGATTAAATGGCGTGGAAAAGAAATACTAGTGTTTAAAAATGGAAGAATAAATATTAAGCGTGCTTTAAACAAGGAAGAAATTGAAAAAATTTTAAATTCGCTTACTCGTCTTTTATCAGGAAGCATTTTATGCGAAAATTGTGGAAAACCATTAATTGAATGCGCTTTTGGAAAGTGCAAAAAATGCATGAATATTAACGTTAAAGTTAAAATTAATGTAGATTATCTTAAGCAGGTTTTAACTGGATTATTCATTATTAAAAGCTTAGAGAAATTTTATGAAGCTGCAAAAAAAATTTTAAACTATTCAATTGATTTAACAATTTTTGAGAAATCTAAGTTGGTTGAAGCCTATAAAAGCATTAATGAAGCTGCATTTGAATCATTAAATTGTATTAATGAAGCTTCAAATTTAACTGAAGTAAGCCTAGGGCTTATAACATTAAGTTTAGCGGTAAACTTTAAGGTTGTTATTCAAAAAGCGCTTAATATGAATTTTTTAACCAAAGAAGAAATAGCAAAAACTTTAGTTTTAATTTCAAAAACTATTTTATATAATGAAGAATTTTTTAATGAATTTAAAGAAATTATTGGAACACTGGAAAACAATTATTTAGCAATAAATAAAGTTGAAGAATTAATTAATGATTTAAGTCAATTAAAGCTTATCTTAAGTTTATTTAAGTGAAATAAAAAAGTCTTTCTTTAAACTTACTAATTAAACTCTTAAAAAAGAGTGTTCAACTTAAAAAAAACCAGTTATTTTGAGGTTTAATTTCTTTTTTAAACTGAAAATGTAATGAAAAATATTTAACTCATTTAAAATGCATTTTACTTTAAAATAAGTTTTTTGAAGTATTCATAAATTTTTATTGCATTCAGATAAAACTTAAAAAAAATAGAGTTGAGAACTTGCGTATTCTAGTGTAAAAGAAAGATAATAAAAATAGAGCAGAATCTTAATAAGCTTTTGCATACTTAATAATATTTGCAGTTAGTATAAATAAATAGAGTGAATTAACTAAAAAAATTTATAAAATTTATTTTGAGAGGGATTAAAAATGCTTGAAGAAAAAATTCAGGAAGCTCATCTTGTAACAAAAATTAGAAAAAGAGATGGAAGAATAGTAGATTTTGATTCAAATAAAATTACTGAAGCTATATGGAAGGCGGCTCAATCAGTTGGTGGAAAAGATAGGAGTATTGCTGAAAAGTTAACTAAGGAAGTTGTAAAAAGAGTTAATGAAAAATTTGCTGGAAAAATTCCAACGGTTGAAGATATACAAGATATAGTTGAAAAAGTTCTTGTTGAAAACGGTCATTATAAAACAGCTAAAGCCTATATTCTCTATAGAGAGCAGCATCGTCAATTAAGAGAAGTTAAAAACCTGCTTCTTGATGTAGGGAATATAGTGGATTCTTATATAGCGCAGGAAGATTGGCGAATTAAAGAGAATGCTAATGCTACATGGTCATTTTCAGGTTTACTATGGCATGTTACAGGCACAGTTATGGCTTATTATGCTTTAAACTTAGTTTATCCAAAGGAAATAGCGAAAGCCCATACAGAAGGAGATTTTCATCTTCATAATTTAAGTATGAGTTTAGCAGGTTATTGCGCTGGATGGTCTTTAAGGCAATTGCTGCATGAAGGATTTAATGGTGTTCCAGGAAAAGTTGAATCTTCTCCACCAAAACATTTAAGGTCAGCTCTTGGACAAATGGTTAATTTCATAGGCACTTTGCAAAATGAATGGGCTGGAGCCCAAGCTTTCAGCTCTTTCGATACTTATTTAGCACCTTTTGTTCGCGCAGATAGATTAAGCTATGCAGAGGTTAAACAAGCCATTCAAGAATTTGTTTTTGGAATAAACATTTCTTCAAGATGGGGTGGTCAAACACCCTTTTCAAATATAACTCTTGATTGGACTGTTCCAGAAGATCTTAAAGATGAGCATGTAACAATTGGAGGAAAAATAACTAATGATGTGTACGGTGATTTTCAAGATGAAATGGATATGATCAATAAAGCTTTTATGGAAGTTATGCTTGAAGGAGATGCTAAAGGAAGAGTTTTCACCTTCCCAATACCAACCTATAATATAACTAAAGATTTTGATTGGTACTCTGAAAATGCTGAGCTTCTTTTTGAAATGACAGCTAAATATGGATTACCTTATTTCCAAAACTTTATAAATTCTGATTTAAACCCAAGCGATGTTAGAGCAATGTGCTGTAGGCTTCAATTGAATCTAAAAGAATTAAGAAATAAAACTGGAGCTTTATTTGGTGCTGGAGAATCAACTGGAAGCATTGGTGTAGTTACAATAAACATGCCTAGAATAGGCTATTTATCCAAAGATGAAAATGAATTTTTTGAAAGACTTGATAGATTCATGTATCTTGCAAAGCAAGCTTTAGAAATAAAAAGGAAAATTGTTTCAAGAAATATGGATGCTGGACTTTTACCTTATACTAAAAGATACTTGGGTAGTCTTAAAAATCATTTTTCAACAATAGGTTTAGTAGGAATGAATGAAGCATGCTTAAACTTTCTTGGTGTAAACATAGCTGAAGAAGAAGGAAAAAAATTTGCTTTAAAAACTTTAGATTTTATGAGGGAAAAACTAATTGAATTTCAAGAGGAGACAGGACATTTATATAACTTAGAAGCTACACCGGCTGAAGGCACCGCTTATAGATTAGCTAAAATAGATAAAAAATATTATCCAGAAATAATTACTGCTGGTAATTCTATTCCATATTATACTAACTCAACACATCTTCCAGTAGAGTATACAGATGATTTATGGTTTGCTTTAAAGCATCAAGAAGATTTGCAAGTTAAATATACAGGTGGAACAGTTTTTCATGTTTTTCTAGGAGAATCACCAACAAGCGAAGAAACAAGAATTCTTGTTAAAAAAATTGCTGAAAACTTTAGAATCCCCTACTTTACTATTACACCAACATTCTCTATATGTCCAAATCATGGTTATTTAAAGGGTGAAAAATCAATATGTCCAATTTGCAATACACCTTCAGAAGTGTATTCGCGAGTAGTAGGTTATTTAAGGCCTGTTAAAGATTGGAATGCTGGAAAACAAGAAGAATTTAAAGAAAGAAAAGAATATAAAGTTAAGCTATGATTATAAAGGGTTTACAAAAATTTACATTAATAGATTACCCTGGAAAACTAGCATGCACCATATTTACTTTTGGATGCAATTTCAGGTGCCCCTATTGCCAAAATCCAGAGTTAATAATAGATGATGGGCAAAAACCGATAAGCGAAGCGTGGATTTTAAATTTTCTTTATCAAAGAAGAGGTTTTCTTGATGGAGTATGCATTACTGGCGGAGAGCCAAGCATTCAACCAGATTTGCTAGAATTCCTTCATGAGGTAAAGCGAATAGGTTATTCAATTAAAATTGATACAAACGGGTCAAATCCAGATTTGCTTAAAAAAGCTATTAAGGAGGGGGTTATAGATTATATAGCTATGGATATTAAGGCGCCTTTAGAGAAATATAGCGAAGTAGTAAGGGTAAATGTTGAAAAAGAAAAGATTAAAGAATCAATAAGGATAATTAAAAGTTTAGCCCCTAACTATGAATTTAGAACTACAGTTGTTCCAGGATTGTTGAATAAAGAAGATTTTAGGAAAATCGGCATGTGGTTAAAAGGCGTTAAAAAATTCTATCTTCAGCAATTTCAAGGAAAAAAAACTTTGGATAAAAGTTTTGAAGGAAGAGCACCGCTGGAAAAGAGGGAATTAATAGAAATTAAGAAGATATTAAGCAAGTACGTTGAGTTCTGTGGAGTTAGAGGGATTTAATTAACGAATGGAATTCTTCTAGGCTTTCAATTTATCGCTTCCATCATCAAGAGCTATGCTATGAAGGTTTTAAATTTAGCCTAGCTTTTATGACTGCTAACAACATTTACTGGCTCTGGAAACCATTTTATTCTATATCTTGAAAAGGAGAAATATAAATTAATTTTGCTTTAAGCATTTCTTTTCAGAAAGTTTAATTAAGGCTAAAAAAGGGATTATAATTTAGGAAGTAAAAGCTTGATATGCCATAAAGCTTAAAAGCTTCAAATAAAGGTTTTGAAATGCACTTTCAACTTTTTAGTTTAGCTCTTTCAAGAATTTTTGGAACAATCCATTCAAAGCCTACAGCCATCATATGAATGCCAGCAACATTAGTTTTCTTAATTTCCTTGCAAAGATTGCTGAAAATTTCTATATTCTCTTCTATGAATGCTTCTTTGCTTTTTTCTCTAGCTTTTCTAAGCTTTTCTTGAATTTCCTCAGGTACAATTATCCCTGGAACATATTTTACAAGCCACTCCATCATTTTAATACTCTTAAATGGAGTTACGCCTACTAGTATTGGCAGCTTTACTCCAGCTGCCCTGCACTCCTCAAGGAACTGTTTAATAACCTCAATATCGTACATCGATTGAGTTTGAATAAAATCAGCTCCAGCATTCTGTTTTCTAACAAGCTTGTAAATTTCAACTTCAAGAGGAGTTGCACTAGGGTTTGCTGCCACCCCTATATTAAACTTCGGTGGATTAATTATCGGATTGCCAGCTAAATCAACTCCTTCATCAACCATTCGGCTTATCATATAAACCAATAGAGTACTATCTAAATCCCAAACCTTTTTTGCTCCAGGGTTGTCTCCAACAGTTGTTGAATCGCCTGTTAAAGCAAGAATGTTTTTTATTCCCAGGGCTCCAGCAGCCAGCAGGTCTGCCATAAGGGCAAGCCTATTTTTATCTCTAGTAACCATTTGATATACAGCTTCCACTCCAACTTTCTCTTGAATAAAGTAAGAGGGTATAAGGCCACTCATGTAAGCGAAAGCTGTTGGATTATCCGTTACATTAATAGCTACAACATGCTCCTTAAGAATTTTTGCAGCTTCAAGCACTTCAGTTAATTCTGTAGTTTTAACAGGCTCAACTTCTCCGGTTATAACAAATTTACCGCTCGCAAGCTCCTTCATAAGCTTACTATAAGCCGGCCTTTTTCCAACCTCTCTAAAAACTTCTATAGATTCTATTATGCTCTTTTCTTTAGCTATAGCAGCTTCTCTAGCCAGCTTCCTTGGATTTTGAATGTCCCTATAGTCTTTTGGAAGCCTAATTTTTATGAAATCATTCATTCTGCCTAAATGCTTTAATCTATCAAATATTTTAACCCAAGCGCAATCATTCACCCAATTGCCAACTTCGCATTTACCTTCAGAGAAGCCTCCGCAAGGTCCATTTAAAAGAGATTTAGCGCATCTAGCTATTGGACATATTCCTCCAGTTTCATGTAAAATGCAATTTCCACAAGCTGCGCACCATTCATTCCAAACTTCTTCTTTCTTATTCTCCATCGCTATAAACATTGTGTCATTAGCAGGGTATATAGGTTTATTTGGAAAAACATAAGCTAAAGTTTGAACGCCAGCACCGCATGCAAGAGAGAGAATAGCATCGACAGGGACGATTAGGTTCGAAACAGAATCTTTTACTATTTCTGTATCACATTGCCTAAGTACAGTAGCGACTTCAACATTAGCTGCTTTCATTCCTTTAGCTTTCCATGCTATTTCTAGTTCAAGCTTTAAGGTTTCAGCTTGCTTAAGCCCTCCAACATCGTAAATGCCAACGCAACCATCGCAAGCTAAAATTAGAATTTTCTTATAATCTTCAAGCATTTTAAGAATTTCTTTTAAAGGTTTACGCCTTGCAATAATCAATTAAGAATCTACCTCCATAAGACTTCTTAATTTTGAATAACCAATTTCATTTAGTTTTTTAACCATTTCGGTTAAGGCTTTATAATATTTATCAGGTTCAATATTTGAACCTAAAACCATTTCAAGCCTTTCAGGTTCCAGTCCTGACTCCTCAAGAAGAAGCTTAAGCATATCTATTAAAGGTTTCGCATGTTTTGGTCCTCCTTCAAAATGGCACTCCTCCTTTGGGCAAGTAAAAACCATTACTCCATCATAACCATTTTTAAAAGCTTCAAGAATGAAGGTTGCATGAAGCCTACCGCTGCAAGTTATATTAATAAATTTTAAGTTTGCGTTATCTATCGCTTCTGCAAGCTCTTTAGGAGCAACCTTAGCCCAATTGCAATGAAGTATAAGAATGTTTGGCTTATAATCTCTTGAAACTTCAGAAAGCTTTCCAATCTCTTTAATCACGTTTTCATTTGGAGATAAAGGCACATCTATAGCAATAGCTGGACAGGCAGAACTGCACATTCCGCATCCTTTACATTTTACTGGATCTATAGTTGAAATCCATTTATCGGCCTTCTTCGTAACCTTAGCGGCCTTAAATTTACAAGTATATTCGCATCTAGCACAGCCTATGCATACATCTTCATTAACGCTTACTACAACTGTAGGCTTCTTTATTGAATAAATGGCTTGACTTCTATCGGTAAGTATGAGGCTATATTTTTGAGTTGGTTTAATTCCTTCAACAGGCATGCATTTATAATTGCAAAAAGCGCAGTGAATGCAAAAATCGTAATGAATTGTAAGCTTTCTTTCTGCACCTAAATCTTCAATTTCTATAGCTTTAGAGGGGCAGCGCTCAACGCAGATTCCGCATCCAACGCATTTTTCTTCATCATATTCGGGTTTACCTCTAAAGGTTGGGGGAGGAGGAGAAGGTACAAATGGATATTTAACCGTGAACGGGGGATTTGCTAACGCCTTAAAAGCTTCGAGCAGCTTTTTGGAACTCATCATTTTTTAATCACCTTATAATGCTTATATAAACAATTACAATAGCCAAATTGATGAATGCAAAAATGAAAGCATATGACCAGAAGTATTTTAATGCTTGATCGATTCTAAGCCTTGGATTTATTGCTGCTATTAAGCTCATAATAATAAATATGAGGAACACCTTTGCCAAGTGCCATAAAACATCCCATGGATGAAGTGTAAGGATGCCTATAAAGGGGCCTGGGAAGAATATGCTAACCATTAAGTTAACTAAAGCAAATTTAAGAATTGCATTGCTTAATTTAAATAATCCTAATCCTACGCCAGAGTACTCAACCAGAACTCCGCCCATAATTTCAGTTTTAGCTTCAGGTTGATCAAAGGGCAGTAGATCTGTTTTTGCTAAAATTATCATGAAGAATGCTACAGCTGCTAAAGGGCAAAACCAACCAAATTGCGATCTGGTTATATTAATCAATTTTAAGGAGCCTGCGCCTAAAGATACTGAAAGAAGGGAAACTACCATTCCAAGCTCACAAGCAATAAGGAGAGTTACTTTTCTGCTAGAGCCTAAGCTTCCATAAGGATTTCCTGAAGCAATCCCACCTAAAATTAGGGCTAATGAGGGCATTATTAAAAGGTAAATAACTACTATAAGATCTCCTGAAAAGCTTAAGATTGATTCTGATACTCCTATTGGAATAAGGAGCATTACTGTTATAACTGAAGAAAGGGATAGCATTGGAGCTGCTATAAAAAGCGGCTTTATCGCTCCAACTGGAATTACCATTTCCTTAAATAAGAGCTTGCCTATATCTGCAAAAGTTTGATAAATTGGTGGACCTATTCTCCATTGAAATCTAGCTGTGAGCTTACGTTGAAGCCACCATAGGATTAAACCAAGGACTGAAGAAAATGCAAACCCTGGATAAATTAATAAGTTAAATACGCCCCAAGCAGCTTTCATCAAACTCTTTTCCCCCCATACTTTTTTCTGCAAAGCTGAAGAAGCTTTTTATAATCCGCTATGACTTCATTTTTTTTATTTATAACAGTTATACGGTCTGTGCAACTAAAACAGGGGTCTATACTACCTATAATTATTATAGCATCAGCTAGCGTATAGCCAGGAAGCATTTTGGTTAATGATGGAATATTAACAACAGTAGGTGATCTAACCTTAAGCCTCCAAGGTTTTCCATACTCGCTAGTAATTAAATAATGAATATCTTCTCCTCTTGGAGCTTCACCAAGGCCTATTCCTTCGCCAACCGGTATTTCAGGTCTATCAGCTTTAATAGGACCACTTGGCATAGAGCCTAAAGCTTGCTCAATAATGCTTATAGATTCGAGAACTTCTAAAAGCCTGACATAGGTTTTAGCCCATACATCACCTTCCGTAAATGTTGGAATGTTAAAGCTTACATTTTTATAGGCAGCGTAAGGATGATTCTTCCTAACGTCTATGCTTAAACCTGAAGCTCTAGCGGTTGGTCCAACAACGCAAAAATCTCTTGCATCTTGCTTTGTCAAAACTCCAATACCCTTAAGCCTTGCAAGAGTCATAGAATCTCTAGTGATTATATCAACAAGAGAGCTTACAAGTTTCTTAAGCTCTTTAAGGGATTTTCCAAGTTTTGATGCTTCATGCGTTAAATCTCTTCTAACGCCTCCAATAACATTCATGGCGTAGTGTTGTCTATTTCCTGTGATTTCCTCAAACCTATCTAATATCAACTCCCTAGCCTTCCAAGCCCACATTAATAAAGTATCAAAGCCTAAAAGATGGCCCATAACTCCAAACCATAAAAGATGGCTATGAATACGTTCCATTTCAGCTATAATTACCCTAATGAATCTAGCTCTATCTGGAACTTCTATGTTGGCTATATCTTCAACAGCTTGAACAAAACAAAGGGGATGTATATTCGAGCATATACCGCATATTCTTTCAACTAAAAGCACTGTTTGATCGTAAGTTAATTTTTCAGCTAATTTTTCTATGCCGCGATGGTTGTATCCAACTCTAACCTTAACATCAACTATTTTTTCGCCTTCAGCTATAAGTTTAAATAATTCGCCTTCTTTAAGGGCGGGATGGTAAGGACCTATTGGAATTACGCTTGACATAAATTAACCTCCATGCTTATAATCCTTGCGAAGCGGATACTCTCCTTCAGGCCATTCATCTGCAATTATCCATTTTTCCATGCATAAATTTCCTTTAAAATTAATTCCAAATAAATCATGAATTTCTCTTTCCATGAATGCTGCTGCCGGAATTATATCTGAAATTGAATTTAATTCAGGGTTGTTTCTAGGCAAGTCATCAATTTTAATATTTATAACTATTCCATACTCATCCAAAGTTAAATGATATATCACGCCTAATGCTTTTCCGAAGTCTACGCCAGAGATTGTGTTAAGCCTAGCGTTAAACCTTTCCCATATAGCTTTTAAAGCATCTTTATTTGCATCTTGACTTATATTTATAAAGATTCTACTTTTACCATAAATATGCGGTTTAAGCTCAAATCCCTTAAACTTATTTTTAAGCTCTTTCTTTAAGAAGTTTACAATATCCATAGGATTGATCTCATTCATTTCCCCTCATTAGCCTCCTGCTAACGTATAAATCCAAGGCATAAGAAGCTCTGGATATATGCCAATTGTTATGCAAATAGCTGTTAAAATTACTGTTATGATAGCAATTAAGGATTCATGCGCTTCAGCTGTTTTAATTGTAGTTTTTCCATAAAAGATTGCATTAAAGGCTTTAAGGATAGAAGCTATAATTAAAGCTGAGGCGAGCATTATAGCAAATCCTAAATCGAGCTTATTAAGCTCAACGGCTGTCATAAAAAGATGGTATTCACTCCACCAACCATTAAGAGGAGGAATACCTGATAAGGCTAGGCTTAATATCAGAAAAGCCCCGGCTGTTATAGGCATCTTCCTTGCTAAACCTCCAAGCTCTTTGAAATCAATTGTTCCAGAGGACTTCTTGATGGCTAAGCCTACAAGTAGTAAGGTTGGTAAAATAAGGACTATATTCAGTAAATCTAGGATTCCTCCAGCTATGCCTATAGTAGTTGCTGTTCCAAACTCTAGAAGGATTCTCCCAATCCAACTTACTGAAAGCCACATCAAGAGCCTTATAAAAGTTGATTGAGCTATGGCAGTTAAAGCGCCTATAATCATAAGTAAAATTCCAATATAAATTAAAAATAAGGTGAAGGGGGCTTGGCTTATTGAATTAAGAATAAAGCTGATTAAAATTATTAAAGCAAGCGAGATTCCAGCTTTAGAATTCAAATATTTTGAAACTATGCTAGCGATTTTGTTAACGCCTCTAGCCATATTAAGCCAAAATAAATCAAATCCACCTATATCAGAGACATGAAATATAGGATTGAGTACAGATTTGATGGCTTGACTGAAAGGAATTGATGGAACTTTTACGCTTTCATAACTTATTATAGGAGCATCTTCACCACCAATCATAGCTCCATACTTTACTGAAACTGGCAGAGCTGGAACAGTTTTAATACCAGTCAGGTAAATCAACATGCCTAAGCCAAAAGATGCTGCCAAAAGAATCGCTATAAAAGCTGCTTGATAAGATCCTATAGCTGTCGTGTAACCAAGCCAAGTGACTGAAAGCTGAGCTGCAAATTTAAACTTTATAGTTCTTAATGCAGGAAATATAAAGGTGTTTAATGGAAATTGAGGTAGGATACCAAAAAGTATAGATGCGCCAGCCAATAAGATAGGTGGAAATATCATGGAGGCGGGAGGTTCTTTTATATCTTTAAATCTTGAAGGCATTTGACCGAAGAAAACGTTATGAGCAACTTTCATGAATGTTGCTAACGTGATTATTCCAACATAAATTGCAAGAAAGCAATATATGATGTATATACTAGCGTAAGGGCCTTGAGCTGTTAAAGCAGCCTCATAAATCATTAATTTACTTGCAAATCCATTGAATGGAGGGATACCTGAAGCTGAAAGCGCTGCTACCAAGAATGCTATAGCTGTTATAGGCATTTTTTTAGCAAGACCCCCCATCTCATCAATATTTCTAGTTCCAACCCGATATATTACTGAACCAGCACAAAGGAAGAGACAGGCTTTAAATATAGCATGATTTAGCAAGTGAAAGAGGCCTCCTGCCACTCCTAAGGTTGTTCCAATCCCTATACCTAACATTATGTAACCTATATGGCTTATAGTTGAATAAGCTAAAACACGCTTGATGTCCTTTTCTATTAACGCCATATGAATTGCTATAATCATGCTTAAGGTGCCTAAAGTTGCGAAAACAAGGTTCCAAGAGGGGGAGGTAAGTAAAGGCGAGAAAATTATAATCATTCTAACCGCAAGAAGTACTCCTGCCTTAACCATGGTTGCTGCATGAAGTAGGGCGCTTACAGGGGTTGGAGCTTCCATAGCTTCTGGAAGCCATGTATGGAGGGGGACTTGAACAGATTTTGCCATTAAGGCGAGAAGAAACATAATTGCAGCACCAGTTACAATAGGTTGAGTGTTTATTTCATTTATTTTAGATGCGATCATTGATATAGAGAATGTTCCAGTAGCAAGATATAGAAATAAAATAGCTATTAGCAAAGATAAGCTAGATATATGAGTCATAAGAAACGCTTTCATAGAAGCTCTTACAGCTTCGGTTCTTTCTTTCCAGAATCCTATAAGCCCCCAGCTACAAAGACTTATAAGTTCCCAAAAGATAAAGAAAGTTATAAAATCGTTAGAGAAAGCAAGACCAATCATGGAGCCTATGAATAAAAGCATCCACATGTAATAAACTCCAAGATCGAGTTCTCCATCTAAATCTCGTACTGAAAATAGAATTGTTAAAAAGCCTATTAAGGAGGCTATAAAAGAAAAAAGATAGCCTAAACCATCCATCTTAAAGGAAAGAGTCATATTAAGGGTTTTAGACCAAACATATTCTAAACTAGGAGTCTCACCAGCCAGTATATCAAATAACAGTAGAACAATTAGGGCTAATGTTACAATAGATGCGATAACTGAGAACCAGTTTCTAATTTTACCAGAGACTCTACTTATTAGTAGAACTATTATTGCAGAGCTTAAAGGAGTGATTATTGTCCAGAGAAAGTAATTCATCTTAATTGTCCCTCATGGTTCTCGAATATTTCCAGTGCTTTAATAACTCCATCTATTATTGCTTGCGGTCTTGGTGGACAACCTAATACATAAACATTAACAGGTATAACTTTATCTAGAGGCCCAGCCATATTATAACTTTCTCTAAATATACCACCTGAAGCAGCGCATTCACCTATAGCGACTACTATCTTTGGATTTGGCACTTGTTCATAGATTCTTTTAAGCCTCGAAATTGTTTGTCTCGTAACTATACCTGTTACTAAAAGTATATCAGCATGTCTGGGACTACCCTCTAAAGTTATTCCGAAGCGTTCAACATCAAAGCGTGATGTTAGGGTTGCTATTACTTCAATATCGCAATTATTGCATGAACCCGCATTGAGATGAAACAGCCAAGGGGATTTCTTTCTAAACCAATTGATTAAGCTCTTAGTCAATTTTTGACCCTTTTCTTCACTTAATGCGTATATTAGGGAGGAACATAAATTGATGGAAATTTTTATTTTAATAAAAAATAAAAACCTTTCTATAAAATATTAAATATTTTGATATAAATTATAAAAATTAGGGACTAAGGTAAAGAAGGAAAAGGGATGCTTCATAAGCGTATAGCCTTTATGCTAGGTATCAAAATATTTACTTAAGTTAGGCAATATTAGCTAAAATTGAGAATATAAAAGGCTTAAACTAGCTTTCAACTTTTTAAGTTTCTAGGGGGTTAATTTTTAACCTATTTTAGCTTAAATTCGCATTTTATTAAGCTTTTCCTAAATTGCGATAATTGCATTAAATAATTATATTGTGGTTAGTAGCTACAGAAAGATACGAGCTAGATAATTTAAAATAAAAATCAGAATCAACGCAACAATACATGCTCACAAGAAAGTTTTGATCATAAAGTTAACACCTGGAACTGGATTTAACAGATTAAATAAAATTTATATTTATCAAAAATATTTTATTTAAAAGAAAAAATAAGAGGAGGAGCCATTTGAAAGTTGGAGTTTGCGTAATAGGATGTGGATTTATTGGTGGAAAAGCTCATATTCCATCTTTTAATTCTATTCCTGAAGCAAAGCTTGTTGGTATAGTGGATAAAGATGAAAATATAGCTAAAAAATACTCAAGTAAATACAATGTTCCTTATTATTTAGATTATATGCAGCTTCTTGAAAAACCTGAAATTCAAGCGGTCGTGGTTTCGGTTCCAACACCTTTTCATTTTAAAATCGCTTCAGACGCTATAAAAGCTGGAAAACATGTTTTATGCGAAATGCCTTTAGCTCCAACAGTTGAAGAAGCTGAAAAATTAAAAAGTTTAGCTGAGGAAGCGGGAGTAATTTTAATGCCAAGCTTAAACTTTAGGTTTGCTCCGCCATATGTTAAAGCCAAGCAATTAATTGAAGAAAAAGCTTTAGGGAATCCAATAGCAATTTACTATAGGGAGTTTATTCCAACAGATGTGCTTGTAGCTCAATGGCCTGGAAATTCATGGGCTTGGGATAAAAATAAAAGCGGAGGTTATCCTGATTTTACATTATCTGTTTGGTCGCTTGACTTGGCACAATGGCTTATGGAAGATGATATTTTTGATATTAAATGGCTTTCAAAATATGTAGAGTTACAAGAATATAAAGGAGTTAAAGGTTATAATACTATAGGTATAGCAAAATTTAGTAAGAACACGATTGCTTCATTTCAATTTAGTGCTTTAGTAACTTATTCAGTTGCGACATCTAGGCTTGAAGTTTTTGGCGATTCCGGAGAAAGCCTAGAAGCTATTGGTTATGATAGGTTAATATTGTATTCTAGGGAACCTGATAAAAAAGAGTGGATTTTTAAAGAAGGGGGAACAAAAGTTTGGGGCCATTATCAAATGGATAAGCATTTTATAGAATGTGTTCTTTATGGAAAAAAACCTGCGGTAACACCTGAAGATGCTATAAAAGCGATAAGGCTTGCTAAAAAAATTGTTGAGCAACAATAAATTCATTAATAAGTTTTATGTTTATTTTAAATGGTGTTTAAATGCAGTTTAAAACTCCTTTACTAGCTGTGGATATAGTGATAAAAACTAAAGATAATAAAATAGTTTTTATAAAACGTTTAAATCCACCTTTTAAAGGGTTTTATGCACTTCCAGGCGGATTTGTTGAATATGGTGAAAAAGTTGAGGATGCAGCTATTAGAGAAGCTAAAGAAGAAACAGGATTGGAAATAGAAGATTTAAAATTAATTGGGGTTTATTCTGATCCAAATAGAGACCCTAGAGGACATGTCATAAGCATAGCTTTTTTAGCTAAAGAAAAAGGCGGTGTGTTAAAAGCAAGCAGCAATGCAAAAGAGGTTATAGCTTTAAAGGATCCTCCAGAAAACTTAGCTTTCGATCATGCATTAATTCTAAATGATGCTATGAAAATCATTAAAAAAGAAAAATATTAAAGCATTAACGATGAAAAAATAGTAAAATTCTGTAAGCTAATCCTCCAATAAGTAAAGCTAGGAAAACATCAACTATTGAAGTTAACAATGCTTTTTTAAAGCCAAATTCACGCCATAAAGCAGCTATAGTTGATAAACATGGGATATAAACCATAATTACTAAAGAAAAAATGTAAATTTGAATTGGTGTTAACACTTCATTAAAGTTTAATGTGCCAAGCACTTCAGCTAATAAAATTAAAGCTAATTCTTTTCTTAAAATTCCTAAAATCAATGGAATGCCAGTTAATAATGGTAAACCAAGCCAATCAACTATTAAAGGCTTCATGAAAGATGCAAATAAAACTACTAAATTAAGAATTCGCATAATCTCCAGAATAACTGTTCCACCAATAATTATTGGAAAAGCAAAATAAACAAAATCTTTTGTTCTAAACCAAGTTTTTTTAATTATAGTTTTCATTGATGGAACTCTATAAGGCGGCATTTCCATAATTAATCCTATTGGTTCCCCTGGCAAAACTTTATGAGATAAACGTCCTAATAAAAAAATTAAAATTAAATCAATTATATAAAGAGATAAAGCTGCTGGAAAACCTAAATATTTGCCTACTAAACCTAAAATTACAATACTTCTAGCTGCGCATGGGATTAAAATTGTTAAAAAGCCTCCAATAAAACGTTCTCTTTCGGTTTCCATTATTCTGCATCCTATACAAGCTGGAACATTGCAACCATAACCTAAAAATAAACATAAAGCTGCTTTTCCATGTAAACCCACTTTATGCATTGCATTATCTAAAAGAAATGCAACTCTAGGTAAATATCCTGAATCCTCTAAAATCGATAATATAAAATAGAAGGGTAATATATATGGTAAAACTATTGTTATTCCAGCAATTAAACCTGAAAAGAAGCCATTTAAAATAGTCTTTGCAATAATATTTTTGGCTATAAATAAAGAAAATAACTTATTTAAATATAGTGTTAAATTTTCAAAAAAATTTTCTAAAATGCTAATTAAATAGTTTCCTATTCCAAACACAATAAAAAATATTAATCCAAAAATCAAGAAGAGCGCAATATAACCTAAAATTTTATGTCCAGTTATTTCCTCAAGTTTTTCTTCAAAGGAAATTTTTGGTGAAATAATGAATTTAACCGAAGATTTAACTATTTCATTTGCTAATCCATATCTATCCATAGCTAATAAAACAGATGAGTCTTTACCATATTTTTGCTCTAAACTTTCAATAAGCATAGATGCTAAGGATAAAATTTTTTCTCCTTCAGGAAAACTCCTAACTTTCTTTTCTATCTCTTCATCTTTTTCAATTAGTTTTACTGCAAGCCATCTAGGCGGATACTTTAAAGCTAACTTTGGAAGATTAATTTTAATTTTATTTTCAAGCTTTTGGATTGAATCTTCAACTTCCCTGCAATAAGTTATTTTTAAAGGTTTTAAAGTTATTTTTCCTTCAAAAACTTGAATAGTTTTTTCAATTAATTCTTTTATTCCACTTCCAGTTACAGCTACTGTTGGAACTACAGGAACCCCAAGAAGCTCAGATAATTTTTCACAATTTATTTTTATTCCTTTTTTAGAAGCTAAATCCATTTGATTTAAAGCTATAATAACTGGAACATTTAATTCAAGAAGTTGAAGAGTAAAATATAGGTTTCTTTCTAAAGCAGAAGCATCTAAAACATTTATTATCACATCAGGTTTTTCAGTAATTATATACTCTCTAGCAACAATTTCTTCAATAGAAAAAGCTGATAAAGAATATATACCTGGTAAATCCAAAACCTTTATTTTATAACCTTTAAAGTAAAGAAAACCTTCAGCTTTTTCCACAGTTTTCCCAGGCCAATTTCCTATAATTTGATTTAAACCTGTAAGTTGGTTAAAAATAACGGATTTTCCAACATTAGCATTTCCTGCTAAAGCAATCGTAAAATCACATTCAGTTTTTTTATCTTTTCTTTTATGACAGTTCATTTTTATCCCTTAACAGGTTTAACAAAAATTTTTGAAGCTATACCTCTACCTAAAGCTAGTGAAACACCCCTAACAATAATTTGGATTGGCCCATGGAATGGTGCAGTTCTTTTTATTAAGATTTCAGTTCCAGGAGTTAAACCCATTTCACTTAAACGTTTAATTAAACCTTTTCCACCTAAAGCATAAACCATAATAGCTTTTTCTCCTTCCTTTAAAGCTGTTAATGGAAATGTTTCTTCAATATATCCTTCAAAATTTTGAAGAGTTTTATAAAAACTGGTTAAAGAATTTCCATTAAATCCGTGCTTGCTTTGCCAATGAATACTTAAATTATCTATTTTACCTTCAATTAATCTTGTTAATTTTCCTAATAAACCAGCTTTATGACCATATTGAGTATGAACATAGGATTCTCTATGCTTTAAAATTTCATTTAATCCTTCATTCGTAACATGTATTTCATCTCCATTAACCTTAATAAAACCTTTTTCAATAGCTTCATCAATTATTTTTTTGCTTTCTTCCAAAGCAATATTAAATTCTTTAGCAATTTTTTCTAACTCAATTTTTTCTCCTTTACGCTCTAATGTTATTAAAAACTCTAAAACCTCTATTAAACGATTAAACAATTTAAAGAACCTCTTTTTAATTTCAAAAGTTTTGCTTACAATTTTTTAACCCAAATTTTTGATGCAATTTGTCGAGTTAAACAACAAGTCTCACCATTAACATTTATTAAAATTAAATCATTTAAAAATTTGACTTCTGCTGAAGCCCCAGGAATTAAATGATGCTTTTTTAAATGTTTAAGCAAATCACCTTTTTCTTCGGTTATTTTAACTATAGTAAATTTTTCTTGAGGTTTTAATTCAGTTAAAAGGGTTAATTCTTTTTCTTCTTCGATTTGTCCATCTTGGGTTGGAATTGGATTACCATGAGGACAAGTTTTTGGGTAATTTAATTTTTTCTCTATTAATGAAGCAACTTCATCGGAAATTCCATGCTCTATTAAACAAGCTTTTTCATGAACTTCATCCCATTCTAAGCATAAAAAGTCAGTAAGCAATCTTTCTGAAAGCCTATGCCGTCTTATAACTGATAAAGCTATAGCTTCACCTTTTTTAGTTAATTTAATCCCTTTATAAGCTGTGTGAATTATAAGGTTTAATCGCTCCAGCTTTTCAATAGTGTTTGTTACGGTTCCAAGAGCTACATTTAAAGATTTAGCTAATTTAGTAGTTTTAGCGCTTCCATTTTCTTTTTGAAGTTTATAGATTGCTTCTAAAAATTCTTCGATGGCTGGAGAAATCTTCAATGGATTTCACTTTCTTCAAAACTACGATGAATCGTAGTTTCTTATAAACTTTTCCTTCCTTTTAAACTCCTAACTCTTTTAAAATAAAAAGAGCGTACTCAAAAGCTTTTTTTGCATATTGCAATGCTGAATTAGCATCATTCTCATTATAGATTTCCCATGGAGTAAGAGCCTTTGCAGGCTCTCCATAAGTTGCTCTTCCATACTCAGATGCTAAAACTTCAGCTATAGATGCTAACTCTTCCGTTAAATGCTTAACGCTTTGTGGAATATTATTTAAAAGCTCTTTAAGTTCAGGCGCAGGATTGTGGCTCCAACTTGGCACTCTAAAAAAAGCTATAACCGCTTTAGCAGAGTTTTCAGCAGCTAACTGGGATTCCGCAACAGTAGCTCGATAATCTTTTCGATTAAAGGCTTCTTCAGCGCTTTTTAAATATTGTTTAGTAAGCTTAATCCTGTACTCCACTTCTTCTTTAGGATCTATCTTCATATTAAAGCCTCATCTTTAAGATTCTATTATTTTTAAAGGTTTTTCATCGCTTTTTTTCCAGCCATATTTTCCATCTACCGTTTTATATCTAACGAGCTTCGCTTTCCTAATTAGTTCTTTTCCTTCTTCAATAAATTTCTTTAAAACATCATTTTCATCCCATACCACTATAGCATCAGCTATAACATTTATCATAAGAGGAGTTAATCTAAAATCGCTTTTTAAAAGCTCATTAATTCTCACATCAATTAAAGTTACATCTCTTTTTACATGTTTAGCAACAATTTTGTAAATTTTTGAGCGTATCTTTAGTCCTTCAAGAGTTTTTAAAACAATAAAAACATCAACATCACTATTGTTTTTAGCTTCGTTTCTGGCCCAGCTTCCAAATAATGCAAGCCCAATAAACTCATCCCTTATTGCTTCTTTTAACTCTTTTGAAGCAGCTAAAAGCATTTTTAATAACTCTTCAAGATTGCTTGCGAAGTTTAATTGTGAAGCATGATTCATAACAATATTTTCCTCATTTAAATTGATGGTTATAAACCTCTAAAGTAAACCCTCTATAAAATTGTTTATATAAAGAGTTTATAAAAGCTAATGCTTCAGCTAACTAAAATATAATTAAACTCCTTCTACACCAATTGGTTAATAAGAAGAAAATATTAAAAAATTAGATGAAGCCTATTTTATAGAGATATTCAATTAACTGTATTGAGCCTTTAGCTGCGCCTTTTTTAAGGTTATCTGATAAAGCGCGAAGTTTTATCCAGCCATTTTTAACTTCAATTTCGCCTAAAACTATTGACATTCCATCTCCAAGCGTAACATCAAATCTTGTTTGAGGTTGTCTATCTAAAATTATAAGATGCTCTTCTGGGCTTGATGGTAAATCTCCATATAACGCTTTGCAACGCTTATTAAAATCTTTATAAATTTCTATTACATCTTCTGTTGAGCATGGTTTAACTGGTTTAACGCGTATATGCTCGTAATGCCCTCTAAAAGTTGGAACTCTATTACACATGCAATCTACTGTAAAGCTTGCTGGAATTATTGAGCCTTCCTTATATTTTCCAAGAATCTTTAAAGTTTCCAGGATTACTTTTCCTTCTTCATCTTTTGAATCTTTAACGCCTATAGGCCTTACATTGCCTTCATAAACAACTTCAGGATCTTTAACTATGCTTTTATATTGAAAAGGTTTAGGCAATCCTTTTTCGTTTAATCTTTCTTCTTCCCATTTTTTTAATGCTTTTGCTCCAGAGCCAGAAATTGATTGGTAAGAACTCATAAAAGCAACTTCAACCCCCACAGTTTCTAATAAAGGTTTTAAAGCGAAAGCAAATGGAACAGTTGTGCAGTTGCATTGCGGGAAAGGTGCACCCTTAGAATTAAACTCTTTTCTATAATCTTCAGCAAGTTTTAAATGCTCATCAGCATTAACTTCAGTTATTATTAATGGAACTTTTTCCTGCATTCTTAACGCTGATGAAGTAGTGATTACTGGTAAACGCTTAGCAAATTTATGCGCATATTTTAGCTCATATTCCTTAGCTATATCTTCTGATAAAGCGAAAAAAGCCACATCAATATCTTCAGGAATTTTATCCATATTCATGGGTTCCACAATCATTTCAGAAATGTTTTCAGGCAGCGAGGAAGTATCCAAAGAGCATGCATTTTTATATGTTTTACCAGCGCTTCTTTCTGAAGCATATAAATGCGCGATTTCAAACCATGGATGATTAACCAAAGATTCTATAGCTTCTAAACCCACGCTTCCAGTAGCACCATAAATACCAATTCTTAGCTTATCCATAGCTAAAGGCTAAAAGAAAATGTTGAATATAAATTTTACTAAAAATTATTGAATATTGCTTTCAAAAAGACATAATGTTAAATTTTATTGGTTCATTAATTATTTTTGAAAGAAAAATTCAATTTATACTTTACTAATTCACTAAATAATCTTTTCTCGAGAAAAAGCTGGAGTTAAAAGTTTTGAAAAAGATGATGAAGGTATTTTTAAAGAGGAAAAATGGGACCATCGCTGAGATTTGAGTTAAGCTCTATAAAGCTTAAGCTTATTATAAGTTCTCCATAAGCCTCTTCAGAAGCCTGTTTTCTTCTCTAAGTTTCTTCATCCCCTCTAGTACGCTTTGCAACTGTTTAGCAAGCTTAAAACGGTTGAGATAACCTCCTCAATCCTATGGTTTCTAATCCTCAACCATCTCCAACAGGGAAATTTTCATTCTAGAACGCTCTAGGATTTCTGTTTTTAAGCTGGAGCATGGAATAGGTTTAGAAAGTTTTATAATTCATCATTGTTAATGATATTATAGTGCAAAAAAGCAGAACAAGCTTTTTTGCACTAAAAATAAATTTGGCGATTTTAAATTATGAATCCTATATGTATGCGACGTTTAATTAAGGTATCAACATTACTGCTTTTGGTTTTACCACTCTTTTTCATGGCTTTCCATATGCTTAAACCTGTGAATGCTCAAAACATAACGGAAATAGAGGTAACGAATTATCCTAGCCAAGCTAGACAAGGAGAAGAGATTTTTATAATCGTTATTCTTCACTATAGCGCTCATGGAAGCTTCTCCACAACTTTCAAATAGTGGATGTAGAAAACGTTTGGATAGAGCCTAAATCGTCTGGAGTTGACGACTAGGTTAAATTCTTTGCCACGATACTATTAAAGAGCACAACAAACACCAAGCCATTAACAGTTCAGGTTACATACTATCTTGACAAGAAACTCTACTATAGCGGATCCTTAACATTTTCGCCAACACCAAGCAAGCAAGATATATCTGTACCTAAATTATGGAAAGCTACTGAGGGTTCTCATGTCCTAACCTTTATCGTGGATCCAGGTAGGTAACATACCGATCCAACGCTATATCCTTCATACAACTTTAAAAAACATAGATTTACTGTTGAGCCTTACTATGCCATAGTCAAGAGCATAGACAGTATACCAACAGAGGTTGAAGAAGGTGAAGGATTCGAAGTAAAGATCACCGTTGAGTATAGGCTTCCCGGCTCCATCAACCTGAAAGTTCGCCACTATAACAATGCTACGCAACCTCCTGTTGGCGATGAAACCCTTGATACAGTAAGCAGCTTCGGTACTAAAAGCTTATCACAACCTATCTTAAGTTTATATGCTTCAAGAAACCCGTTAACGTTATAGTCATTCATTCAAAAGTAGTTTAAAAATAAATAAACTACGAAAAAGTTGTAGTTAACAAATTTTAATTAATTGCATATTAAAGTTCTTCCAATCGAATTCTTTTCACTTCCTTTAAAGCATCAAAATCTGGATTATCGCTTATGTTGAATAAAAAGACCATTTTCACCTATGCCTTTATATAGCCCTGAGATAATCCCTATTAACCTTAACATAAGTTAGAGAGTGAATATAACAAATGCTTAAATCCTCATGAAGCGGCAAGGAAATTAATAAAGGATAGAAGAAAATTGCTTTTAAACGTAGAGGTTATTGGTTTTTTATTCGCTCAGTAGGTTCTAAAGGTGCAATAGATGTTTTAGCTTCAAACGGTATGGAAATTTTAGCAATTTCAAGTAAAAAATGATTATTTAACTGAAAAAGAGAAAAACCGACTTTTTCAAGCTGCTTAAGCCTTCAAGGTTAAACCTTATTTAGTCTATAAGAAGGCTAAAAAGCTTCAATTAAAGCCTTTAGCCTGAAAGGAAAAATCAAAGAAATCAAAATTTTGTAAAACAGCAGCCATTTTAATCCCCTCCCTCCTTTTCTCCACCTATATCTGTCAAACTATCAATCTATTACTTTCTTTTAAGGTAAAAAAGTTAAAAACTCAGCTTAATTCAACTGCTTAGCTGCATTCAAGGTTAAGCTGTCTCTAGAGAAAAATTTGTTTAAAGCTAACCAGAAGTTGCTTTCAAACTGAAATTTAACTGTTTTATAGGCTTAAGCCGTTTTAGCTGCTAAGATAGTTAAGGTTTTAAGCTCCTTTCACCTCAATTTTAAAGCGAAAAGTTTCGCTCTATAGAGGGAAAGTAAAACTTGAGGGGGACCCTTCCATATTAAAACTCTTAAAACCCAATTAAAATAATTAAATATTGTGTTAAATTATTTTTAGATTTTAAAAATTAGGCTTAATAAAAAATTTAATTAGAAAATTTTATTAAAAACAATGGTTAAAGTCTTAAAGATTGTGGAGGCAATCTTTTTGAGCATAGAGGAAGTAGTAAAAGCTTTAAAGGAGCTTACTTATGAACATATAGTCTTCTTTAAGAGGATTGATGAATTAACAAGTGCTTTGAATAAAGATCCATTTAAAGCTATTGAAGAGCTTTGTTTTTTTTGAAAATTCTATAATTCCACATCGTAAAAGAGAAGAAGCTTATGTATTCCCTATAATCCTAAAGTTAAAAGCTGAAGAAAAGCCTCTAATTGAAGAGCTGATAGATGACCATAAAAAGCATTTAAATGAATTTAAACATTTAAAAGAGAATTTAGCTAAGGGAAAACTTACTGAAGCTAAAAAACAAATTGAAGAACTTCTTAATGGTTTAAAAAAACATATTGAACAAGAAGAACCTTTATATCAATTGCTTCTAAAAGAAGTATTAAAAAGTTGAATTTTTACAAATTTTGTTTTGTATGATAAGCTTAAAAGAAAAATCCCGCTCTTTAGGTATGAGCATACCTAAATTAATTCAAGCTTTATTAGAAATAAACAGTAAAAGTATTAGTACTTAAGCCATAGAATAACAAAAGTATAGTCCAAATAATCAAGATCCTAGCTTATTTTCTAAAAATAGAGGGCCGCCGCCGGGATTTGAACCCGGCCTCCAGGCTCCACAGGCCTGTACGCTACCAAGCTCCGCGAAGATTTTATTCTTCTCTACGTTACGGCGGCCATACCATTAAGAATATAATATAGAGATAAAATAAACATAAATATGAGTTTTTCTGTTAATAAAAAATCAAATTTATAAATAATCTCAAGGCTAACACATGAAAAAGTGAAAATAGAAAAATTTTAAAAGGTTTAAAATATAAAAATTTGAGGAAAATGAAAAGAAGGGCCGGTAGTTCAGTCTGGTATACTTTTAAAGGCCAAGGAACGTCCGGTTTGCAAGATTCAAACCAAAAAGCCGGAAAGTCGCGGGTTCAAATCCCGCCCGGTCCACCATATAAAATCTTTTATTTAAAAATTATTTTAGGCAGGACAATCTTCCAAGTTGATGTACACCCGCCTGAAATTGTAACCATAAGCCTATATAAGGGAGAGGGGGAGGCTCAGATGGTTGAAGGTTTCACAGAAAGGATGATGAAGGATGCGAAAGTGGGCAATAATCCTTAACGAAATAGAGAACATCGAAAGAGAAAAAGAGAAATTCAGGGTTGAGAGAAAGCTCCTATAACACGCAATAAAGAATGCTAAAACAATTGAAACATACAAAAGAAAGCCAAAAATATATTGATTAGTT
>Ga0185307_1000521_pt1 | contig 23991 bp, 21 predicted proteins | sample LHCtaG_FD_128010 | JGI IMG/M metagenome (GOLD analysis project Ga0185307, IMG submission 128010) | Hot spring microbial communities from Little Hot Creek, USA to study Microbial Dark Matter (Phase II) - LHC4sed_matched (SPADES... | ecosystem: Environmental > Aquatic > Thermal springs > Hot... | reverse complement strand
ATTTGATTTTAAAATTGCAAATAATATAAATTTTATACCAAATTTTGAATTTGTTAGATATAAAGATAAAAAACCAAAGGATACCTCAATTCTCAAATTGACCATCTTTTATGTTTGGAAATAAGGAAATTTTTTTAAAGGATAGATTTGGAAGATTGCACAATTATTTAAGAATTTCTGTTACAGATAGATGCAATTTTAGTTGTGTTTATTGTGTGCCCTTTAAAATTAAAAAATTAAAACCAAAAAATGAAATTCTTAAAATTGAAGAAATTTATAGGATTGTTAAAATATTTGTAGATTTAGGAATAAGAAAAGTGAGGATTACCGGAGGGGAGCCCCTTTTAAGGAAAGGTATTTTAGAATTAATTAAAATTTTATACACAATTGAAAATTTGGAAAAAATTGCTATAACCACAAATGGTTCTTTATTGAAAAATTTTTTAAAAGAATTTAAAAACTTAGGACTTAAAGATGTTAATGTGAGTCTTGATACTCTAAAACCAAAAAAATTTAGTAGTATTACTTTAAGTGATAGATTCTTTGATGTAATTGATGGAATTGAAAGTGCCATTTCTTATGGATTTAATATTAAAATAAATACAGTTGTAATGAGAAATTTAAACGATGATGAAATAATTGATTTTGTTGAATTTGTTAGAGATAAACCAATAACCGTTAGATTTATTGAATATATGCCCTTCTCTTCTTCAAAAGATAATTTTCATAAATTTTTTGTTTCCTATAAAGAAATTTTTGATAAAATAAGTAGTAAGTATCCCTTAAAAAAATTGATTACAGAAAATCAAACTTCAAAAGATTATGTTATTGAAGGATTTAAGGGAAAGGTTGGTTTTATTACTTCTATTTCTGAAAAATTTTGTGAAAGTTGTAATAGGTTAAGGATTTCATCTGATGGCAAATTAAGAACATGTCTTTTTGGTTCAAACTATATAGATTTAAAAAAATTATTAAGAGATGGAAAAGATGAAGAAGAGATAAAGGAAATTATTTTAAATAGTTTAAGGGAGAAATCATTTTCCCGTCCGGATATTGAGGAATTAATGAATAGAAATAATTTGATTATGAAAGAGTTAGGTGGATAATATTTGTAAATTTATTTTTCAATCCTTTAAAATTTTAGAATGAAAAATTTATTGATTATTTTTTTAATTTTAATGGGGAAAAGTGAAAAGGGATATAAAGGGGAAGGAGTTAAAGAAATAATAGATTCAAACAACAATTTTGCCTTTAATTTATATTTTAATTTAAAGGAAAAAGAGGAAAACATATTTTTTTCTCCTTTCAGTATAAGTTCTGCATTTTTGCTCTGTTATGAGGGTTCAAAAGGAAATACGAAAAAGGAAATTGAGGATGTATTTGGTTTTCCACCTGATGAAAATATAAGAAGACCAAGTTTTGAAAAAATTTTAAAGGAAATAAATAAAAAAGATAAAAAATATATTTTAAATAGTGCAAATGCTTTATGGATTCAAAAGGATTATAAAATTTTAAAAGAATATAAGGAGATAGTTAAAAAATATTATCTTTCAGAAATTGAAAATCTTGATTTTATAAATGAGGGTGAAAAATCAAGAAGGATTATAAATTCATGGGTAGAGGAAAAAACACAAGGAAAGATTAAGGATTTAATTCCGGAGGGTGCTATTGATGTTCTTACAAGGGCTATAATAACGAATGCAATATATTTTAAAGGTAAATGGTTAAAGGAATTTAAAATAGAGAATACTTATGAAGGAGATTTTTATATAAATGAAAATGATAAAATAAAAGTTTTTATGATGAGAATGGAAGGTGAAATGTTTAACTATTATGAGGATGAGAAAGTTCAAGTTCTTGAAATTCCTTATACAGGTGATGAAATTTCCTTTTTTATTTTTTTACCGAAATCCTTTGATATAAATTCAATAAATGATTATTTGAATTATGAAAAATTTAAGGAAATAAAAGATAAAATGGTAAAAGAGGAAATTGATATTCACATTCCGAAATTTAAAATTGAAACAAAATATTTTTTAAATGATGTTCTTTATGAAATGGGGATAAAGGATGCTTTTTTAGATATTAAGGCAGATTTTTCAGGAATAACGGGTAAAAAAGAACTTTACATATCAAAGGTTTTACATAAGGCATTTGTAGAGATAAACGAGGAAGGGACAGAGGCAGCAGCAGCAACAGGGATTGTGATGGAGATAACAAGTGTAAGGCTAAGGAAAATTTTTAAAGCAGACCATCCTTTTGTTTTTATAATCCATGAAAATAAATATGGTAATATTTTGTTTTTTGGAAGGATTATAAACCCTCAAAAAGGAGGATAATTGATAATTCTTCTTTTATTTATAATTAATCAGAATTTACTTTTGAATCCAAGTTTTGAAGAATGGAATGGCGATTCAATAGTTTATTGGAAAATTGCGCATCCGAATGCCTTACCCTGTATAAAAGAAACTGATACAGTTTATAATGGAAATTTTTCAGTTAAAATAACAAAAGCATCTCCTACAACAACCCTTAGGGATGCTTTAATTTCCGATACAGTTTTTATAAATGGTGGAACTTATTATTATTTTGGTGCATATTTCTGGGATAATGATTCAAATATTTATGCAAAAATTCAAATAAACTGGTATAAAAATGGAAATTATCTTGGTTATGGAGATACACCGTCTACTCAGGATATAAATGGATGGCAAATTTTATGGAATTATAAAAAGGCGCCAGATACTGCAAATCAGGCAATTTTTAAAATAAGAATTTATCCTGTTGATACATTACCAAGAACTGGATTTTGTTTTTGTGATTTTGCATTTTTAAGCACAAGCTTTGAAATTAAGGAGAAAATAGGTTTTGATAATGATAATTTTAATGAATTTAAAAATTTTCAAAGTTTTAATTTAGCAGGTCAAAAAGTTAAATATTTCAAAAATAAAAAAGGAATATATTTTATAAAAAATGGGAAGGAAATAAAGAAAATAATTAATTTTTAGCTGACTTTTCCTTCAAAAACTTTTTTTACATAACCCTCTAAAAAAATTTGCTCTTTTTCAAAAATAACTTTTAAAATTTCTCCTCCTTTTGTTTTTACATAAATTTCTTTTTCCTTTATTTTATATTTTTCTTTTGTTAGAAAGGCACTTGCAACTATACCTGTTCCACATGCAAGAACTTCATCTTCAACACCCCTTTCATAAGTTCTTATTTCAATTAAATTTTTTTCTTTTTTCCTTACAAAATTTACATTTGTCCCTTCTTTTTTAAAATATGGATGAAATCTTATTTCTTTGCCTAATTTTTTCACATCTATTTTTTCTAAGTTTTTTAAAAAAATAACAGTATGGGGAACGCCTGTATTTGCAAAACATAGTTTGTAATTTATGTTTTTTATTTTAAAATCTAAATTATAATTTTTTGGAATTTCAAAACTTACTCTTACAAGTCCTTTTTTATTTAAAACATATCCTTCATGTTCTCCATCATCTGCTATAAATTTAAAATATTTTTTACCATTTTTTAAAAAATTGTAAAATAAAAGGCATCTTGCTCCATTCCCACAGAATTTTGCCCTTGAGCCATCACTATTATAATAAATCATTCTAAAGTCATAATTTTTTTCTTTTTTTGAAAAAATTATTCCATCAGCACCTATTCCAAATTTTCTGTCACATAAATCTTTTATTTTAAGAACTACTTTTTTAAAATATTTATAATCAAAAATTAGAAAATCGTTTCCAGAACCTGTAAATTTAAAAAATCTTACTTTGTTCCTCCAACAGGCACAAGTAATTTTTCTTTAATTTCAAGATATCTTTCAAGTTTTTTTGTTTTTTTCCAATTTTTTTGAAGTATCTCTTTTGTCTTTTCAACTTCTTCCTTTGTAACAGTTTTTAAAAACTCTGCAAGTTCCCTCATTTTTTGAGCAAATTGTATTCCTTCTGCTGCTGAAAACCATTGCAATTGTAATCTATCAGCTCTTATACCCATTCTTTCAATCCTTTTCTTCAATGCTTCATATCTTCTCAATGTATGCCTATTTGCAAAGTTATAATGGCAGTCACCAATATGGCATCCTGACATTAAAACAGCACCTGCCCCTTTATAAAATGCATACATTACAAAATCAGGTCTTATTCTTGCAGAACACATTGTCCTTATTATTCTTCCAACAGGTGGATATTGAAATCTTGAGACACCTGCAAGGTCAGCACCTGCATAAGAGCACCAGTTACAGGCAAAAACTATTACTTTTTCCCATGCTTTTTCTTCAAGTAATGCATCAATTTGTGCATATATTGCTTCATCGGGGAAATGTCCCATATCAAGTGCTTCTTGTGGACATTCAGCACCACATGCACCACATCCTGCACATGATGCTTCAACAAGTTTTGGTAAGCTCCTTTCTTCTTTACTCCATAGCCATGCATGATAAGGACAAACATTTGCACACATTCCACATGATTTACATAAATCAGTATTTAATTCTGGAGTTAATGCTTCAACTGTTACTTCTCCTTGAGCCATTAAAATTCCTGCTCTTGCTGCAGCAGCAGAGGCTTGCGTAACTGAATCTTTAATATCTTTTGGTCCTTCAGCACATCCTGCTAAGAAAACACCACCAATTGCAGTATCAACAGGTCTTAGTTTTGGATGTGCCTCAAGGAAAAATCCATCACTACTTGTAGCAAGTGCAAGAAGTTTTTGCAATTCTTCAGAATCCTTTCTTGGAACAAGACCAACAGAAAGAATAACAAGCTCTGCTTCAAGAGTTATTTTTTCTCCAAGTAATGTATCTTCTGCATGAATTATTAAATTTTTCTCAGGTGTTTCCTCAATTTTTGAAGGAAGTCCTCTTATAAATACAACTCCTTCTTCTTTTGCCCTTCTAAATAAATCTTCAAATCCCTTCCCAAATGCTCTTATATCCTGATAGAATACATATTGCTGAACATCTGGCCAGTGTTCCTTTATAAGTAATGTATCCTTTATTGTATTCATACAGCAAACATTTGAGCAATATTTTGCTCCATTTTTCATTTCTCTTGAACCAACACATTGGATAAAAGCAACTACCTTTGGTATTTTCCAATCAGACGGCCTTATCAAATGTCCCTCAGTAGGACCTGCTGCATTTATTAATCTTTCAAATTCCATTGAAGTTATAACATTTTCATATATTCCATATCCATAATCATGATTCTTTGAAGGATCATAAACATCCATTCCTGTTGCAACTATTATTGTTCCAACTTCAATTTCAACAATTTCATCTTTATCATCAAAATTTATTGCCTTTTTATCTCCACATGCCTTTAAACATTCTTCACATACAATTGTTCCTTTCTTTAAGTTAAGGCAAAGGTCTTTATCTATTATGTATTTTGTTGGAACTGCCTGAGCAAAAGGTATGTAAATTGCTTTTCTTACTCTTAATCCTACATCAAATTCATTTGGATGAACTTGAGGACAAACCTTTGCACAATCACCACATGCAGTGCAATCTTTTGTTACATATCTTGCCTTTTTAAGAATCTTAACATTAAAATTCCCAATGTATCCACTCACTTCTTTGATTTCTGAATTTGTGAATATTTCTATATTTGGATGTCTTCCTGCCTCTGCCATCTTTGGTGCTAAAATACATATGGAGCAGTCCATTGTTGGAAATGTTTTATCTATTTGAGCCATTCTTCCACCAATTGTTGGCTCTTTTTCAACAAGATAAACTTTGTATCCTGTATCGGCAAGGTCAAGAGCAGCCTGTATTCCTGCAACTCCTCCACCAATTACAAGTGCTTTTCTATTAATTTTTACCTTTGATTCAAATCTTGGTTTTAAAAAATTTGCCCTTGCCACTGCTGCCTTTACAAGGTCCTTTGCTTTTTCAGTTGCTTTTTCCTTTTCGTAAAGATGGACCCATGAACACTGATCTCTTATATTAGCCATTTCAAAGAGATATTTATTTAACCCTGCCTCCTCAATTGCTTTTCTAAAAATAGGCTCGTGTGTTCTTGGAGTGCAAGCAGCAACAACAATTCTATTAAGTTTATATTCCTTAATATCATTTTTTATCATATCTTGACCTGGATCAGAACAACTATATCTATAATCCTTTGAGATAACTACATTTGGCAATTTTGATGCAAATTCTGCAACTTCCTTAACATCTACGACTCCACCTATATTTAATCCACAATGACAAACATATACCCCTATTCTTATTTCCTCATTTTCCTTCATGATATTTTCTCCTTTTTCTTTAAAATATTTAAAACATCAACTTTATGAAAATTAAAACCTAATTTTTCAAAATCCTCTCCCATTGCAAATGCAAGAAGTTCAAAATAATAAAAAACAGGAACTTTTTTTTCTCTTTTTGTAAGAATTTGTGCATTTTCAAATTGCATAAAACAAGAAGGACATATAACAACAATTCCATCACTTTCTTGAACCCTATCAATTTTTTCATTTGCAATTTTTAAAGAAATTTCCCTATCAGTTATAAAGTTTGGTAATCCACAACAATATGTTTTTCCTTCATATTCAAATATTTCAGACCCTAAAGCTTTTACCATTTCATCAAGAATTTTTGGATTTAATGGATCCTCAGTTTGAGCAAATTCTGATGGTCTTGAAAAATGGCATCCAGGATGAACTGCAAGTTTTAAATCTTCAAGGGGATTTTTTATTTTTTCTTTTATTTTTTCAATTCCAATTTCCTTATAAAGGTAATATAAGAGGTGATAAACTTCTATTTTCCCTTCTATTTTAAGATTATAATCTTTTAAAAATTCATTAATCTCTTTTCTCTTTTTTTCATTTTTCTTTAAAATTTTGTTTGCTGTATTTAAACTTTCAAAGCATCCATTACATAAAGTAACAATTGGATTTTTTTCTTTTTCTCCTATCCCTATATTTCTTGAAGCAATTTTAAGCCATATATTTTCATCATAAGATTTTACCCATACAGGATCAGGACAGCATGTAAATTCAAAAGTTTGGATAAATTCAATCTCAAGATTTTTTAAAACAGTAATTGCAGATTTTTCAAAACCTGGATATCTCCTTTCAATTAAACATCCAGAATAAAGGGTTATCATCATTTACCTCCAATTTTATCAAAAATTTCTTTTTTATCAAAAATTTCAGGATCAATTCCTATTGCTTCCCTTATTTTCTTTATTCTTTCAGTTATAGGGAATATGTGTCCATATTTTTTAATTGCTTCTATTTCATCAAGAACTTCTTTTGGTCCATATCCTTTTTTAATAGCAATATTTCTTAGGGCATAAATAAGCTCGACAAAATTTACCTTTTGAGGACAATTTTCAACACATTCATAACAAGTGGTGCATCTCCATATTTCAGGTCCTTCAATTACGGATTCTATTCCAATGTTTGCCATTTCAATTATTTTTCTTGGATTAAATTTTTTAGGAAACTCAAGGAAAACAGGGCAAAAGGAAGCACATTTTCCACATTGATAGCACATATTCAATTTACTTTCTTCAAAAAAATGAAAAATTTCCCTTTTAAATTCAGGTGATACTCTCATATTTTCTCCTCTTTTAATTTTTTTGCATATTCAATTCCAACTTCAAAAGCTTTTAAATTTATATCCACATAATCTTTTTTTACTGTTTCTGCTATTGCCTTTTTAAGTGCTTCAGGAGAAACAACTTTTGTAATTTCACAAACTGCTCCAAGCATTATAACATTTGCTGTAAGTTTATTACCAACTTCTTTTTCTGCGAGTCTTGTTGCAGGAACAGGATAAATTTTGATATCTTTTCTTTTTTCTTTTATTTCAATAAGGTCCTCATCGTATATGAGTATTCCATCTTTTTTAATTTTTCCTATATAAGTTGTGTATGCTTCCTGTGACATACATACAAGAACATCAGGATTTGTAACTTTTGGATAATCAACAAGTTCATCCGGATTTTCTGAAATTACAACACCTGATGCACTTGCTCCTCCTCTTGCTTCAGGACCATAGCTCTGTGTCATTGAACTATTTCTTTTTTCATTAACCGTTATTGCATAACCTAAAATATAACTTGCTAAAACAATTCCTTGCCCTCCAAAACCAGCAAATTGTATTTCTCTCATTTTTCAATCCCCTTTTCCTTTAAAAATTTTTGATAAATTTCAAGAAATGATGGTCTTTCCTCTTCAACAAATTCACCAACAACTATTTTCCCTCTAAAAGAAAGTTCAGCCTCTTTTGGATCAATTCCATTCCTTATGATAGAATTTTCCCTATAATATCTCATTTCATCAATTGCATCTCCTATTTTATTAGGTCTACCAAAACCGGTTGGACATGGAGAAATTACTTCAATAAAATTAAATCCTTTTCTTAAAAGTGCCTTTTTTATTGATTGCCTCAATTGGTATGCATGGAGAACTGTCCATCTTGCAACAAATGTTGCACCAGAAGAATAGGCAAGGTGGGGAAGATTGAAGGGATATTCAAAATTTCCATAAGGTGTAGTTGTTGTGATTGCTTCTAAAGGAGTTGTTGGTCCAAACTGTCCCCCTGTCATTCCATAATTAAAGTTATTGACACATATAACTGTTAAATCCATATTTCTCCTTGCTGCATGTATTAAATGATTTCCACCAATTGCAGCAATATCACCATCTCCTGAAAAAACAACAACATAAAGGTCAGGTTTTGCAAGTTTTAAACCCGTTGCAAAGGGAATTGGTCTACCATGCGTTGTATGATAAGAATCCATTTTTACATATCCTGCAACCCTTCCAGAACAGCCAATTCCTGATACAACAGCAACTTTTTCCTTTGGTATTTCAAGTTCTTTTATAGCATATAAAAATGATGTCATTGCTATACCAAGCCCACATCCAGAACACCATATATGAGGTAATCTTTCCTTTCTAAAATATTCCTCTAAAGGATGAACCTTTTTCTCCATCAATTTTGTTTCTTCCATATTCCCTCCAAAATTTCATCAGGAGTAATTAAGTCTCCTCCAAGTTTATGAACACCTATAACAGGAACTCCATTTAATCTTGCTCTTTCTACTTCTCTTCTTACCTGTCCCTGATTTATTTCTGCTACAACAAATTTTTCTATCTTTTTGGAAATTTCCGCAATTCTTTCTTCAGGGAAAGGCCATATCGTTATTAACCTAAAAAGACCCGCCTTAATCCCCTTTTTCCTTGCCTCTTTTATTGCCTTTAAAGCAGCCCTTGCTGTTATTCCAAAAGATACAACAACAACTTCTGCATCATCGATCATAACTTCTTCATATTCAATTATATCTTTTTTATTCTTTTGAATTTTATCAATCAATCTTCTAACAAGTTTTTCATGCGCTTCACCTGTAATATCAGGGTAACCTCTTTCATCATGAGTTAGTCCTGTCATATGAACATAATATCCTTCCCCTGCAATCGCCATTGGAGGAACTAAATTTTCATTTGGAACATATGGCCAATATTCTTCCGGTTTTTCTTTTGGTTTTTCTCTATTTATTATTTTTATTTCTTCTTGAGGGGGAATAACAACTTTCTCTCTCAAATGTCCAACTGCTTCGTCTGCAAGAATTGTTACTGGAACCCTATATTTTTCTGAGAGATTGAATGCTTTTATTGTTAAATCAAACATTTCTTGACATGAATTTGGTGAGATTGCTATTATTTCATAATCTCCATGGGAGCCCCATCTTGCTTGCATAACATCACCTTGACCAACTAATGTTGGAAGACCTGTTGATGGTGCTCCTCTTTGAACATTTACAATTACACATGGAACTTCAAGCATAACAGCAAGTCCTATCCCTTCAACCATTAGAGAATAACCAGGTCCTGATGTTGCTGTCATTGATTTTACACCTCCACATGATGCACCTATTAAAGCAGTTATTGAAGCAATTTCATCTTCCATTTGAATATAAATTCCACCAAATAAAGGGAGTCTCCTTGCTATCCATTCTGCTATTTCAGTTGAAGGTGTTATTGGATATCCTGCAAAAAATCTGCAACCAGCAGCAATAGCACCCTCTGCACATGCATGGTCACCAAGCATATAATGAGTTCCAGTTAAAATTTTTGCTTTCATTTTACTAACTCCTTCTCAACAACTATTGCAAATTCAGGACAAACTCTTTCACAGAATCCACAACCGGTGCATTTTTCAGGATATTTAACATAAGGAGGGTGATATCCTTTTGAATTTAGTTTATCCCTTTTTTCTAAAACTTGTCCAGGACAAAATTCTATACAAAAAGTGCATCCCTTACAAAGTTCCTCATCTATATGCACTATTCCCCTTTTCTTTTCTATTTTATCAATATCAAGGGGTTTTCTCCAAAACCCCTTTGAATTCGTTTTTTCCATTTTTCCTCCTAAAATAAAGGTATTTATTATAATGATATTTATTGACAAAATACAATCATTTTTGTTAAAATTAATTTCTATGAAAAAAGGACTTTTGACTTTTTTAATTTTATTAATTTTGTGTAATCATAAAAAAGAGAGTGAAAAATATTTTAGAAAAGCATTTGAATTTTTATCTATAAAAAATGCAGATAGCGCTCTTTTTTATGTTAATAAAGGTCTTGAATTAGAACAAAAGAAAGCAGAAGGATATAATATGAGAGGTGTTATATATCATCTTTTATTTGAAAATAAAAAAGATACTTTTTATCTATTAAGAGAAATTGAAGATTATAAAAAGGCAATAAGTATTGATTCAACTTTATGGGAGCCCTATATAAATCTTGGGACTGCTCTTTATATTTATGGCAAGAAAAAGGATGCTGTTCCTTATTTAAAAAAAGGGTTAAAATTAAATCCCTATTATGGGGCAAAAAAACAGGTTGAAAAAATGATAGAGGAGGGCAGTAAATGAAAATTTTACTTATATTTTGTTTTTTTCAAATTCCATCAGAAGAAATAAAGGCAAAACTTTTAGAAAAGGAATTTAAAAAACCTTACTTTGAAAGAATTGATACAACTTTTGATATACTTCATTATTTCATTGAAATTTATCCTTTACCTCAAAATCATTTTCTTTCAGGTAAAAACAAAATAAGATTTAAATCCCTAATTCCTTCACTTGAAACTTTAAGATTAAATTTAAAAAATATGAATGTTGATAGCATTTTAAGAAATGGTATTCCTCAAAATTATATTTATACTGATTCCTCATTAAAAATAATTCTTTCACCACCTTTAAATTTAAATGATTCCGGAGAAGTTGAAATTTTTTATTCAGGTTTTCCTAATGGAGGACTTTATTTTAAAGATAGCATCATATATGCTGATAATGAGCCCTTTAGAGCAAAAAGATGGATACCCCTTTATGATTTACCTTCTGATAAGGCACTCTTAGATATGAATATAAGAATTCCCATAGGATATAAAGTGATTTCTAATGGATTAAAAATTGATTCAGTTTTACAAGGTAATGAAATAATTTATAAATTTAAGGAAAAATATCCAATTGCAAATTACTTAATTGTTTTTGCTTCCTCCCCTTATTTTGTAAATGTGAAGGATAGTTTTATTTATGGAAATTACAATATGCCAATTTATAATCTTGTTTTTCCTCAAGATACAAACCTTGCAAAGAATAAATTTCAAAGAATTTCATGGATGCTTGAATATTTCTCAAATACTTTTGGAATTTATCCTTTTATAGAAGAGAAATATGCCCATGTCCATGCTCCTATTGGAGGTGCTATGGAAAATCAAACAAATACATTTATAAATGTTCGTGCAAACTGGGGATATGATTGGGATTGGGTTGTTTCCCATGAACTTTCACATCAATGGTTTGGAGACCTTGTCACCTGTAAAACATGGAAAGATATATGGCTTAATGAGGGTTTTGCATCTTATTGTGAAGCATTATGGTTTGGAGAAAGGGATGGTGAAAATGCTTATCATAGTTATATGAATGGAATGATGCAATATTATATTAATAATGAACCATATCCCCCTTTCCCAATTTATGACCCCCCTTATCTTTTTCATTTTGCAGTTGTTTATAGAAAAGGGGCATCGGTTCTTCATATGTTAAGACATGTTGTTGGTGATTCTATATTTTTTGAAGCAATGAGGACATATTTACAAACATTTTCTTATTCTTCAGCAACAACAGAGGATTTTAGAAGTGTCTTTGAATCTCTTAGTGGTCAAAATTTATGGTGGTTTTTTAATGAATGGGTTTATCTTCCAGGTCATCCAAAATATGAATTTTATTGGAATTATGATTCAATTTCACAAAATTTATTTAAAGTTAATTTAAATATTTATCAAGTTCAATCTCACCAATATAATGTTCCTACTTATAAAATGCCAATTGATATATGGATAATTTCAGAAGAGGATACCTTTAAAGAAGTTGTTTGGGATTCTCTTGATGAGCAAAGTTTTGAAATTTATTTAACTAAAAAACCTCTTGATTTATTATTTGACCCTGAAAATTGGATTTTAAAAGAAGCTCAAGAAATAGATATAAATGAAAAAATATCTTTTCAAAAAAATTTGTTTAAAATAGATTTTTCTAAGGGAAATATTTTAATTAGATATTTTGGTGAAAAATCTGTAATTACTAAAATAGAAATATTTGATGTATCTGGAAGGAATCTTTTTTCAAAATTTTTAAATTTTTCAAATTCTAAATCTAATTATAAACTAAATAAGAAATTTAATTCAGGAATATATTTTATAAATTTAAAGCCCTTTTTAAAAACAAAGGTGATTTTATTCTATAAATTTTAAAACCCTTAAAAAATTTTCAATATTTATTTCCTTTAAATTTTGTAGGAAATGATTCAAAAGAGATTTAAATTTATATTCAAAAGCTTTATCTTGCAAAGATAAAAAATATAAACATCTTAAAAGCAACCTATAATTTTTTGTTTCTTCAGCAATCTTAATACCTTTTATAAGATAGTCCTTTTTGTTTTCCAATAAACTTTTCAAAATAAGTATCTCTCCTTCAAAAACTTCGGCTTTCAGAAAATTTTGTATTTCTTTTGTTTTCTCTAAATATTCTATTGATTTATCCTTTTCATTGAAAATAAAATATAATTTGCTGAGTTCTAAAAATGCTCTTGCCTTTAAAATGGGTATATTAATTTCTTCAAGAAGTTCTAATGATTTTTTGTAATATTCATAAGATTTTTCCGGTGAAAGGATCAAGTAAATATTACCAAAATTAATTAGGCACATAATTTTTACATCCATAAAATTTTTCTCCTCAGCTATTTTAAAAGATTTTTCATTTAATTCTTTTGCTCTTTCAAAATCTCCCTTAATAATATGAATTGTGCTTTTATAAAAATATGCATTTGAGATTTCATAAGGTGAAGAAAGTTCTTCCGCAATTTTTAAATATTCATTTAAAATTTTTTCCGCTTCTTCAAAAAGGCATTGTTTTAAATATATTGATATCATAAGTCTATATCCAGTAGCAATCTCAGGCTTTTTTTGAAAAATATTAAATATTTCTATCGCTTTTTTATAATAACCTAATGCTTGTGAATATTTTCCTTTTATTAAAAAATAATATCCAATTTGCTTGTAAGAAAAACCTATAAAAAGTTTATTTTTTAAAACATTTGCTATTGAAAGTGCTTTTTTAAGATATTCTATCCCTTTTTCATATTCACCAATTCTATTATAAACAATGGCTATGTTGAGAAGGTTTGCAAATATTTTTTCTTTATTATCATATTTTTCATTTTCTTTAAGTGCTTCCTTGTAATAATAAATTGCTTTTTCCAGTTCTTTTCCATAAGAAGATATTACTCCTAAATTGTTTAATATTGTGGCTTTTAAAATTGGGTTATAAGAAGAGAGATTCAGTGATTTTAAATGATATTCCTTTGATTTTTCTAAATCTCTTAAAAAGTAATAACTTTCTCCTAAACTCAAAAAAATCCTTGCTTTATCTTCTTCTGGTAGTTTTTCTATTTCTACTTCCTTTTCAATTATTTCTATACTTTTCCCATATTCTCCTTTAAAATAATTAAGAATTTCAATATAATCAATTAATGCAGATATATTTTTCTTTTCTTTCCATAGATTCATCAATATCTCTTCACTTTTTGAAATGTTACCAATTTTAGTTAAACATTTTGCCATTTCTAACTGTGCATTTTCTATTTCCTCTTCATCATCGGATAATTCAATAATTTTATTTAAATATTTTATTGCCTCCTCATACAATAAATTTTTTAAAGATTTATCTAATGCAATTTTGTAATAAAATAAACTTTTTTCTTTTTTATTTGCTTTTTCATAATTAATTGCAATTAAAATAGGATATTTATTTTTTAGTAAAGGATTCTTTTCTATTTTTTCTGCTATAAAATTGTGTAAATTCTCCTTTGTTCTTTTTAAAAGACTGTTAAGAACAATTTCTCTGTAAATATTAGATTTAAATCTATAAGTTTCTTTATCCTCCTCTCCCTCAAGAATTCCAAATGATAATAATTTTTTTAATTTTTGATGTAATTTAATTTTTTTTCCTCTATTAATGCAGAAATTAATTCAATATCAAATCTTTCTCCAAGACATGCTAATATTGCGAGCAATTTCTTTTCTTCTTCATCAAATCTATCAATTGCTGCTCTTGCAAATTCTAAAAATCCCTTAGAAATTTTTATTAAAGATAAGTCCTTTTTAATAAAATTTAATATGTTTATTATGTTTAAGGGATTCCCAAATGTATTTTCATAAATTTTTGAAAATATTTCTTCATCTATTTCCTTTAAATTTAATGTTTTTTTGACAAATTCTTTTGTTTCTTCATATCCAAAAGGTTCTAATTTTATTTCAAAAAATTTTTTTAGATTCTGTAAATTTTCTTCATGATAAGGAGTTCTTATAGATAAAATAAATAAAAGGGGACTTTGGATTGTTTCTGATAAATACTTTAAAAGTTCAAAAGAGGTTTTATCAAGTAAATGTCCGTTCTCAATTATAAAAACGCTGAATTTTTTATTTGATAGAAATTCAATAAATATAGAAAAGGCATAAAATATTGTATTTTTTATTTCTTCTTCTTTCCCTAATTTAAAATTAAATTTATCAGGAAAAAGGGCAAAATCAAGATATTCACCCGCTTCTATTTCTAATTCATTTTTATTTTCTGACATAAATTTTTTTAAGGGATAAAATTTTTTAAGAAAATCCGAAAATCCTTTTAAAAAAGAAAGGGATAAAGGGTCCGGATATATCCAATATATTGAACACTTGTCTTTTATTTTTTTTTAAATTCCTTTAAAATTTTTGTTTTTCCAACCCCTATATCTCCATATAAAGAGATAAAAATGCTTTTCTCTTTTGCTTCATTAAAATTTCAATTTCTCTTTCTCTGTTTATAAATATTTCTTCAAAAAATATTTCTTCTTCTAATTTCTTGTATCTTTCAACCTCATAAATTTTAAATCCTTTCAGTTTTTCCCTTTAAAGGAATTTCAGGAATTTCTTTAAAATCAAATGCCCTTTTAGTTAAATTATATGTATTTTCAGAGACCCAAACTTTTCCCGGTTCACATATTTCTTCAATTCTTTTTGCAATATTAACAGCATCTCCAAATACTGTAAAATCTCCTTCTCTTTTCTTTCCTATATACCCTGTAACAACTTCTCCTGTATTTATTCCTATTCTTAAACTCAGTTTTATATCTTTTATAATTTCTTCAATCTCTCTATTGAATTCATCAATCCTTTTCTGCATTTCAAGTGCTGAACGAATACATCTTTCAGCATCATCACCATAAAATTCTTTAGCACCGAATAAAGCCATTATAGAATCACCAATATATTTATCAACATATCCACCATTTCTTTCAACTATTTCTGTCATTTCTAAGAAAATTTTATCCATTATCTCTTTTACTTCTTCAGGAGAAAGTTTTTCTGAAAGAAAAGTAAAACCTTTTAAATCAGCAAATAGAATAGTAACGATTCTTTTTTCTTCTAAAATTTTAAATTCTACCTCTTCATTTTTATATTTCATTAAAATAAACTATACCCTCTTTTAGCCCCCTATTATTTTATAAAAGAGAAAATAAAAGAGCCAATAGGAATATATTGTCTTATGTCTTTTTCTGTTCCATCTTTAAACACAATATGGATCCAGGTTTGATGTTCAGGGTCATTTGGTGGATCTGTAACCCATACTTCTCCCTTTATTGAGGCAGCAAATTTACCACTTTTTGTTATTTCTCCACTTACACTATGATAATAATGTGGGTCATAACCTGGATGAGAAGTATGAACAGGTTTTGAAAGATTCATAAGGAATTTCCATCCTTTTGAATCAGAGAACCAGAAGGTCATTGAACTATCTTTCCAGTTTTCAAAGTAATAATCCAATCTGTAGTTGTTATTCTTATAATTTATTATATATCCTGAAATTTTTCCTATAAAAATAGGATCTTCAAGAGTATATCCTTCTTTTGCTTCAATCACAATTTTAAATTCTCCAACATTTGCAAATTCAAATTTTAAAGAACCTTTTATGGGCTGGCAATTTGTATTATAATTTGCTGAAAAGTCTGCATTTACAACAGGTTTATCATCCGATTTTAAATTCATTGAAAGAGAAGATAAAAGTGTATCACAAGCAAATTTAATGTTATCCAACCTCATATATGCTTGATGAGTATCTCCATTAAATAAGAATTTCCATTTTAAATTTATACCTGTTGTATCATCATGAATATAGTCCCAGAAGCTATAAAATTCTCTTTGGCAATTATCTGTATCAGGTTTCCATATCTCTGTATGTGTCCATGTTCCATAAATGCATTTTATACTGTCTGCCCAGCTTAAAATTCTGTTCAATACTTCTTTTGTTTTTCCAAAAGTAGAAGGTTTCTTTAAGGAACTGTAAGGCATAAAAGGCGGTAGATCTGCAATAATGTCATTAATTGCTGCACCTCCTTCTGAATTTTGAAAATCACCAATTGTTCCTCCTGTTCTATAAAGAAAAGCCTCTGTTTCCCCTTTTGTTATTTCTTCTTCTTTCTTACAGGTGGATAGAGTAAGAATTATTGCCATTCCTATCACTACTTTTATTATTTTATCCACAATTCACCTCCTTTTAAATTTATTTATTATATTTTTCATACAAAATTTTATGCCTATTGTTAAGGTCTATTTTTTTTCCTCTTATAAATGCCATTAAACAATTTGTTTTTATTTCAAAAATATTTCCATCTGTAACTATCAATGTTGCATCTTTTCCTTCTTCTATACTTCCAAGTTTATCAGATACACCAAGAATTTGAGCAGGATATAATGTAATTGATTTTAGTGCTTCTTCTTCTGGTAGTCCAAAAGGTATTGCATTTGCAGCCTTATATGGTAAATTTCTTGCATTCATTGTGCTAAAAACATTCCCTGAATTTGCTATACAAAATTTTACACCTTCTTTATAAAGTTTATAGGGAAGTGTAAAAGGTTCATCATATCCTTCATAGTCCCTTCTTGGAAGTATATGTATTCCTGTAATTATAACAGGTATATCTTTTTCCTTTAAAATTTCAGAAATTCTCCATGAATCGTATCCTCCAACAAGAATTATTTTTAGATTTTCATTTAAGCAAAAATCAATTGCATCTTTAATTTCTCTTAAATTATCTGCATGTATAAAAACAGGTATTTCTTTTTTCAATAAAGGAATCATTGCCTCATATCTTTCATCCTTTTTATGAAATTTTCCTGATTCCTTTAATTTTAAATATGCTCTTGATTCTTCAAAAAATTTTTTTATTTTTAAAATTTTTTCTTTATATTCTTTCTCTCTTTCTTCCTTTGATTTTTTTTGAAATTTTTCAAAATAAGAAAAAGGTTTTAAAGATGGCCAAAATAAATGTATTCCAACAGGTGATTTTATGAGTGCATCTTCCCATATTCTGCCATCAAGTTCTATCAATGCAGAAGAACCTGAAATTATTCCTCCTTGTGGAATTACAAGTGAAACAAGAACCCCATTTGCTCTTGTCACAGGAATTATTTCACTTTCCATATTTATTGCAATTTCAGGTCTTATATTTGGATTAAATTCTCCTGCCTCTTTTACATCCTGCGTTACTTTTATTGTTGAGATTTCAACAAGTCCTATCAAAGAATTTGCATCTATAAGACCAGGATAAACATTTTTCCCTTCTATTTTTATAATTTCTGCATTTTCAGGAATTTTTAAATTTTTTCCTACTGCTTTTATTTTCCCATTTTCTATAATTATTTCTCCATTTTCAATTATTCCCTTTGTAATTGTATATATTTTTCCTCCTGAAAGGACAATTGGTTTTTCCTTTGATGCAGGAGTTTGAGAAAAAGAAAAGATTTGCGAATATAAAAAAATTAAAAATAAAAACTTTTTCATTTTTTTTCCTCCTTTAAATATTTTTGTATTATTCTAAATCTTTCTTTTTCATCCCTTTCCCTCATCTTCAAATCTTCTTCCCTATCAAAATATTTTTTGCCTTCAATCCATGTTTCAATAACTTTACTATAAGTTGAAATTGGATTTCCATCCCATATAACAAAATCAGCATCTTTCCCTTCTTCTATTGAGCCCACATATTTATCTATTCCGAGTTGAATTGCAGGATATATTGTTATAAGTTTTAATGCTTCTTCTTCATTAAGTCCTCCATATTTAATACTTTTTGCTGCTTCTGTATTTAATCTTCTTGCAATTTCACTGAAATCTGAGTGAAGTGAGACAATTATTCCATTTTTATATAGCATTGCTGCATTATAGGGAATTCCATCATATGCCTCAAATTTATATGCCCATAAATCAGAAAATACTGTTGCATATGCTCCAAACTCTTTTAATTTATCAATTATTTTATATGCTTCAAGAGCGTGCTGAAAGGATACCTTTTTAATTCCAAATTCTTTTGCGAGTTTTAAAAATGCTAACATCTCATCTGCTCTATATGCATGAACATAGGGCATCCTTTTATTTTCAATAACTTCTAAAATTGGTTCAATTTCAAGATTTTTTCTCAAAGGATATTTTAAATTCATTTTCTGATATTTATAATCAATTGCCTCTTTAAATTTATCCTTTATAATTTCCTCAATCCCCATTCTTGTTTGAGGAAACTTTTCATCTTCTCCATATTTAGGATTTTCCCCGAGTGCAAATTTTAAAGTAGGGAATCCTTTTTTAAATATTAGTTCATCCGGATTTTTAACACCCCATTTATGTTTTATAATAACATTTTGTCCCCCTATTGGATTTGCTGAACCATGAAGAATGTTTGAAACTGTTACACCACCTGCTAAAAGTCTATAAATAGAAATATCATAGGGATCAATGACATCTTCAATTCTTACTTCAGATGTAACGATATCACCTGTTTCACTAATTTCCCCTTTTACTCCTATATGAGAATGGGGGTCAATAATTCCAGGGGTTATATCTTTTCCATTTGCATCTATAATTAAAGCATTTTTCTCTTTTAAATTTTTCCCTATTTTATAAAATTTACCATCTTTAATTAAAATATCATATCCTTCAAGAATACCTTTATTTGAACATGTCCATATTCTTGCATTTTTTATAAGAATATTTTTATTTTCTTTTGGTAAAAATTCTCTTCCAAATTCACAAGGTGGATAAAAAATTTTAGGTTCTTCATAAGTTTCTTCCTTTTCTACTTTCTCTTCTTTTTTAATTTCTTCCTTAAAAATACCTTCAAAATTAAATTCCTTTCCACAAGGTAAAATTCCTTTTCCTTTATATTTCCCTTTTTCTATAATTCCTGAAATAAAAGTCAATCCCTTATGACCAATTTTTTCTGAGTCAAATAAAATATCAAGATGTTTAAAATTTATTTCTATCTTTTTTAACGGTATTTTTTCATTTTCAAATATAATCTCACCTTTTAATTTTTCTTCTTCTCTTATTTCAATTTCAACAGTTTTTTTCCCTTCTGGAAAATAAAAGGTAATTTCCCATTTTCCAGAAGGTTTTATAAATTTTTCCTCTTTAATTTTATAAATTTTATCTTCAATCCATACTTCATATATTTTCCCATCTTTAAAAATGTTTCCATCAGTAATTATAAAATGAGCAAGTTTTCCCTTTTCTATGCTTCCCAGTAAATTATCTATCCCTAAAATTTTTGCAGGATTTTCTGTTAATGCTTTTAAAACATAACTTTCAGGTAATCCCCTTTTTATTACTTCCTTTAGATTTTTAAAAAAATTTTTTATATCCTTTAAACCATCAGTTGTAAAAGCAAATTCAATATTATTTTCCCACAATTTTTTAGGATTCCAAGGAGCATATTCAAAGTGTAAAAGTTCTTTTAAAGATATATCAATTGCTTCTTCAGGTGTTTCAAAATCAAGTTTTTCTGGAAAATTTAAAGGGATTATAAGGGGCACTTTTTCCTTTTTTAAAATTTCAGTTTGTCTATATTCATAAGAAGAACCTTTTATTACCACATTTAAATTAAATTCTTTTTTAATTTTTAAAACCCTATAAATATCAATATCATCTTCTATTTCAAAACAAACTCTATGATTTTTGTATAAAAAGGGATAAAGAGAAGAAAGAGAATTTATAAAAACTGGTTTTGGTATATTCTTATTTTTTTCATAATAATCCCATATTTCTTTATGCCATATAGCATCATAAAAAATTTGTCTTATAAGGGCAATTGCCCCCATAAGAGAATTTGGATATTCCTTTTCCCTTATATAATATTCAAAGGCAATATGTTGAAATATATCTTTTTTAATTAAATTTTCATTTTTTTCACCTTCTTTTAATGAAAAAACTGCACTTTTCCCTCTAAAAATTCCTTCAGAAGGCACAAAAAGTGCTGCTGTAAAGCCATTTTCTCTATATTTTTTTATTAAGTTTTCATCAAATAAAATTAATTCAGTTATATCAATTTCTGGATGAACTTTTGGACTCAAATAAAAATCCCTCTTTTTTTCTTCTATTTTATATAAAAAATAGGGTTCTATAAATCCAGGGTAAATCCATTTTCCAGAGAGGTCAATCTCATAAGCATCGGATGGAATTTTGACATTTTTCCCAACATCTTCAATCTTTCCTTCTCTTACAATTATTATTCCATTTTCAATTACTTTTTGTGAATTTATGATTATTTTTGCATTTTTAAGTGCAAAAACATTTGGTGGATTTTGTCTTAAATTCTTAGTTGGACCAATTAAAAGGATTAAAATGATAAAAATTTTCATAAAATTAAAATTAAAATTAATGGGCGGGATAGGATTTGAACCTATAACCTCCGGCATGTGAAGCCGGTGCTCTCACCAATTGAGCTACCCGCCCTTATTTATATTCGTAAAATCCCTTTCCAGTTTTTCTTCCCAAAAATCCTGCTGAAACCATTTTCTTTAACAATGGACACGGTCTATATTTAGGGTCACCGAGTTCTTTATACAATACATTCATTATATGAAGGCATACATCAAGTCCTATTAAATCTGCAAGTGCAAGAGGACCCATTGGATGATTCATTCCAAGTTTCATAACATTATCAATTGCTTCTTTTGTTGCAACTCCTTCCATAAGGCAATATATTGCTTCATTAATCATTGGCATTAAAACCCTATTTGATACAAAGCCAGGAAAATCATTTACAACAACCGGTTCCTTATCAAGTTTCTTAGATAATTCAACCACTATATTTACTGTTTCTTCAGATGTTCTTTCTCCCTTTACAACTTCAACAAGCTTCATCAAAGGAACAGGGTTGAAAAAGTGCATTCCTATAAATTTTTCAGGTCTTTTTGTGTTTGATGCAAGAAGAGTGATTGAGATTGATGATGTATTTGAAGCAAATATTGCATCTTCTTTTACAATCTCATCAAGTTTTTTAAAAACATTTATTTTTGTTTCAATATCTTCAATAACTGCTTCAATTATGATATCACAATCCTTAAAATCAGAAAGAGAAGTAGTTGTTTTTATTCTTTTAAGAGCATTTTCCTTTTGAATTTGAGTAATTATCTCTTTTTTTATTTGTCTATCCATATTTGCAGAAATTGTATCAATTGCTTTTTTTAGTATTTCTTCATTTATATCGTTAAGTAAAACATCATATTCCTTTAAGGAAAAAACATGAGCAATTCCATTTCCCATTACCCCTGCACCAACAACCCCTACTTTTTTAATTTCCATAATTCCTCCTATTTTTTGTAAATTTCAACCTTATATTTCTGTTTCAAAGCATTCAATACAGAATCTCTTTTTGCTTGGGTTTTTTGATAATATAAAAATGCCTGGATTATTTGCATTATTTCTTCTTTTTTTGTTTCTGCTTTACCTTCCTCAAGTATTTTTACAATTCCATATTGAAAAGGAGATATTTCAACAACTCCACTAATTTCACCAATTTTTAAAGAAAGAATTGTATTAACAAGGGGTTGAGGAAGTTCCGGATTTATCTTTAATACCCCAACATTTACTTTTTCTATATTTCCAAAAATATTTGGAGAGGATTTCATTTCACTTATTACTTTAACAGGGTTAGTCTTTTGCATTTTTTCTCTCATTATTTCAAGTGTATCTTTATTTCTTGCAATTATATAAGCAACATCAATTTCCCTTTCAAAGTCGTTACGGTATATTTGGTAAAAATTTTCAATTTCTTTTGGATCAACCTGAATATTGGGTTGAATCTTTTTCTGAATGTAAATATCGCCAAGTGCTATTCTTTCTGCCCATTTGAGTTTATAATTAACTTCCGGTTCTTTTAAAAGTCCTTCATCCTTTGCTGCAATTGAAAATATTGTGGCTTCAATTGCAAGGTTCAAAATTCTTGATTTTTGTTCTGGTGAAGCAAAAGGTGAAGCAATGTCAGGAAATTGGGTTTGAATTTCTTCCTGAGTTATGATTATATTTTTTACTTTTGCAATTGGTGTTCCTTTTTGTTTTATTTCCTTTTTGCAGGAAATTAGACATATTCCTGCCACAATTATTATAAATCCTTTTCTCATAATTCCTCCAAAATATAAAATAAAATTATAAAGGAAAAATTATTTCTTTTCAATTTCCTTTTTAAAAATTTCCCTTATTTTTCTTTCATAAATATTATCCATTTCAACATTTCTTCTTTTCATCACCTTTTTAGCAGTTTCTATTGCCTTTTCAATTTCATAAATTTCTATTTTTTCAGAAGATACCCATGAAAAGGGTGGAATGTATTTTGGACAAAATCCACCTGTAAATATATTTGAAAAAATATCAATGTAAGAACCTGTTTGTATAAGTGTTCCAATTCCTGTTTTAACATGGTCACCTATTATTGCTCCAAATTTTAAAATTCCCGTATTTATTATTTCATCCTTTATTTTAACTTTTACTTCTGAATAATTATTTTTTAAATCCGAATTTGTTGTCATTGCTCCAAGATTTACCCATTCACCTATTATTGAATGTCCAATAAATCCTTCATGTGCTTTATTTGAAAAACCAATAAAAACTGAAAAATCAACCTCTCCACCTATTCTACAAACCGGACCTATATATGAGGAATAAATTTTTGAGCCTGATTTTATTATAGTTCCCTTACCAATAAATGTAGGACCTTTAATAAATGAGAAGGGCTCAATTTTCACATCTTCTTCAATTACAACAATTCCTTCTCTTGTATCAATTTCCACATTTTTAGGAATCTTTGAGTTTGAATAAAGGTTTTTACCTATTTTTTTATATTTTGATTTTATTGAACTTGTATAATCGTTTAAAATTTCTTCAAGTTCTGATATCAATTTAAAAGGGGTATTTATAAATTTCCCATTTATTTCTTTTCTTTCATAATCTTTATCAAATTCTTCAAACAAATTATCAAGATCTTCAAACTTTGCTTTTTTTAAAAATATCCCAACTTTCTCATTTTTATAAGTTAAAATTGTTTTTTCCCTAAACCTTTTTATTTCCTTAGGAATAAAAAAAGAGGAAAGAAATAAAACAGGTTCTTT
>Ga0185307_1000520_pt1 | contig 24018 bp, 28 predicted proteins | sample LHCtaG_FD_128010 | JGI IMG/M metagenome (GOLD analysis project Ga0185307, IMG submission 128010) | Hot spring microbial communities from Little Hot Creek, USA to study Microbial Dark Matter (Phase II) - LHC4sed_matched (SPADES... | ecosystem: Environmental > Aquatic > Thermal springs > Hot... | reverse complement strand
CGGGCGGAACATGCACAATACCCTTAACATTAGCGTATAACCCACTAGGCTTTTACGCACAGGCAGGAGCCGCATCCTACATAACATATGGACCAGTTCCGTTAATGGTTTCAATCTTTTACAGGGACGCAGGCGGCTATTACCGCACCTTCAACAACTCTGTAACGGTTGTCGTTGAGCCTTTCATAGAACTCGCCATAAGAAGTGTTAAGGCAACGGGAACAAACGTTTCCTCAACAGCAACCGGAACCATCATCAACTATGGCTCTTCAACAGCATACCGGGTTGAAGTGGAACTGAAGATTGGAGACACGGTGGCTTATGAAACCATAGGCGACATTGGGCCGGGCGAAGAGGTTGCCTTCAGAGTAGACATAGACAAGTACAATGAAACCGCCGTCCTAACAGTGCGATACTACAACATTTTCAACGAGATAAACACAAAAGAAATGGCCATTACCATAACAAAGCGGCAAGAAGCCGCAACCACCACAGCCAAAGAGGAAGGATGGCCTATTGAAAGGTGGGTTATCACCGCCGGAGTAATAGTCTTCTTGGCTGTGGCAGCCCTATTAATTTACAGAATGATGAAGAAAACCAGAGTGGTGGAAAGCGCCCCTCCGGAAATGTGAACGGTGAGCGCTAAATGCTCATGGACTTTGTTCGGTTATCGCTTAAAGCCCTAAGCGAAAGAAGAATTCGGGCACTCTTAACGATAACGGGGATAGCCATCGGCCCCCTAGTCCTTGTTATGATGAGTTCTGTTGTTGGAAGCTACTCCAACTACATAGAGGAAAGAATAACCTCTCTGGGGCAGAACGCCATAGCCATTTTCCCAACGGAAAACTATCGCCTTGACGAGGAAGACCTAAACTATATTAAAGCCATAGAGGCGGTAAGAAGGGCTGAACCGTTTTACAATACGCAAGGCATTGTGAAAAGGGGGACGGAAGAAACTAAGACGGCCATATTCGCTGTAAACTACAATCTACTTTTTGAGGCTATAGGAAGCTTGGAAATCGATGAAGGCTCCATCCCGCCTGAAACAGAGATTATAAGCTCGATAATTGGCAGGAAAATAGCCTACAAGGGCGATGAGAAACATTTTGGCTTGGATGACGTTGTCACAGTGATGGTTCCAAAAATTGAGGGGGGCAAAATAACAGGCAAGAAAACCGTCAACCTAGTGGTGGGAGCCATCCTCAAAGAATACGGCGGCGCATTAATAGTTGACCCAGACTCAACAATCTTCGTTTCGTCAGAGGCTGGCAAGAGGCTTCTGGGATTGGACCGTTGGTCTGGAATCCTTGTTTTGGCAGACAACCCTGCCAACGTTAAGCCCATAGTCTCTGTTTTGCGGCAGCATTATGAGGATAAAGCCCAAATAATCGCTTTCAGCTCCATAGCTGAAGCGGTTTCCAGCGTGACCGGCGCAATAAACTTCATAAACTTTTCAACTTCGCTTTCAGCCTTCGCCGTCGCCATCGCCGGTGTAGCCGCCACAATGATTACTTCGGTTATGGAGCGCACAAGGGAAATAGGCGTTATGAAAGCCATAGGCTATACTAACGGGCAGATTCTGCTGCTAATCCTCATGGAGTCCATAGTCATGAGCCTCGTCGGCGGAGCGGCAGGCATATCCCTAGGCGTGGTTGGCGCCCACCTCCTCTCATCAAGAGGCTTCAGAATCGGCGGAATAGGCGAAACAGGCATTGTTCTGCAGTTAAGCCCCCTAATAACGCCAGCCCTCATAACCCAAACATTAATTCTAACAATGTTAATAGGCTTAGTTGGTGGTGTGCTCCCAGCCTACAGAGCCTCAAAAATACCGCCAGTAGTAGCCCTAAGATACGAATGAAAGGCGTGAGCACTAGAATTGCATGAAAAGGCCTTCAATAAAAAGTGCAATGAAATATGCTATAAAGGCCGTGAGAAAGCTTGTGGACCATGAAAACTCTGCAGTTAAGCGAATGGCAATGGCGCATAAAGCCACCGTCCATACCAGCATACACATCTGAATAACGCTGTAAACTTGGTTTATGAGCCATGTTTCATCCAAAATTTTATTGTAGGCGGCTTCAGCTTCGCCTTTAACGCCGCCCATAAATTCCAGAGGATATTTTAGAGTTGGCAATGCTGAAAAAGTCGCCGTGCTTATCACGGCTTGTACAAACATTGTTATTAAAGCGAACCCTGCCAAGACCAGGGTAACTCGCCAAACAGTCTTAGCCTTAAACGCCTTTGTCAAAAAGTAAATGAGCCCACCGAGCAAAAACCACCTTAGAAAGAATTGCGTAAACGAGTATGCAGCATAGCTAGCAATATAGGTAGAAGTACTCTCCAAATAAGGCTTGTAGACGCCGCCGAAAAACAAGCCGTCGATTAAAACTCTTATGCTTGATGTTTGATTCCAAGTGAACTCCAATTTTAAAACTGTAATGTTTTCCCAACTGGCATGTCCATGCCAATTCTCATCGGCGAGATGAATTGTCAAGTTGTTCCAAACATTAACCGATGCGTTGTAAAACTTGTCAGTTATGTTTCGGTAAAAACCAGTTGAGTCGTCTGAGTAAAGGTATAGTGAAACGTTTTTCGGTCGGTCGTTTGGGCTTGTCCACTTCACTCTCAAGTAAAGCATCGTATAGCCGCCCTCTGTTGAGCAGTTCACTTCACCTACGCCGCGCAACTCCATGGCTATTTTGTCATTGTTTTCTATCCGAAATTCAATGCTTCTATTCCCGTAGTAGCTTCCAGAAATGTAGTCTGTGAAGTTTTCATCACAATATGCGCCATAAAGGGGCCTCCAAAAAGTCTTGTTTTCAGTCCACACATCCCTCTGCCCTGTGGAAGGTGACGGAGAAGGCATAGTGGCTTCCACATATGTTTTTGTGGCTAAAATGTAGGCTGAACCTATGTTTGCGATGACGAAAAGAATCATTACTAGTATTGGACCAAAATATTTTGGGTTTTGAGCTATTTCCTTGAAGGCTTCGCGAGGTGCATATATCACCTTGAATATTCCGTAGGCAAACAATGCCCTTATTCTCCGCGCATATTTTGTTTCGCCCAGTTTATTAAGGGTTCGCTACATTCCAAGCTTTAGCCGCCTATAAGTGGTATAGTCTACATACTCCAGAAACGGGTTTTCCGCTTGGTATCTAACAGTCATTTTTTGGCGTTGCCTTTTTTCGGCTATTTGGCTTGTTGTTATGAAGGAGTAGGCGTCGCTTCCAGCTCCAGAGCCGTAGCTCACGATTAGGATGCGTTCGTTTGGTTTTGCAATGTCTAGAACCGCGGCCAAACCCACTGGCGAGGAACCCGAATAAGTGTTGCCAAACTTCGCCACTTGCAAGGAGGGCGAATACTGCTCTTCTTTGAAGCCTAATTCTCGGGCTATTCTGACTGGAAATTGGACGTTGGGTTGATGGGCCACAAAGTAGTTTATGTCGCTTGGCTGTAAACCCAACCTTTCCATAAGCTTTTTTGCAGCTTTTCTTATGTGCTTGAAGTAGGCTGGGTCTCCTGTGAATCGCCCGCCATGCATGGGATAGGGCTCTCCGTCCCTCCGCCAAAAGTCAGGGGTGTCAGAAGTACAGGAATACCAGCCTTCAAGCTCAGCTATGACATCCCTTTTTCCAAATATGTAGGCGCACCCGCCGAAGCCAACGAAAAAGTCTAGTTCCCCGCCGGGGCTGTCTCTTGGAGCGGCTTGGGAGTTATCTGCGCCTATAACCATGGCGTATTGAACACCCATCTTTGGATAACTGACAAGGGAAGCAGCATCCTTAAACATGCTTGTGGCAGCTTTACAGGCGAATTCCGTGTCCACAGCGTCAACGCCTTGAACATCTTCATCCTCTTCGCCGAGCTTTAAAACTTGGGCAACCTTCGAGGCTATGGGTTTAACAGCGTATGGATTGGATTCAGAGCCGACGTAAACCTTGCCGATAAGGGAGCTGTCAACACCCGAATGGATTAGGGCAAGTTTTCCAGCTTCAACAGCCGCTGTTATTGAATCCTCATCTATGAAGGGAACGGAACGCTCTATGCTGCCTTCCTTAATTCTAAATTTGGAGGTGTATACGCCATAACCAACTATGCCCGGCGCATCATATTCCTTGTTAGGTTTAACTACATGATATTCCTGATATGGATAATACTCATCTGCGAAGGTAAAAGCCAAAGATATTGTTGGAATTATTTCGCTTTTCTCAACCGAATAGCGTCTCCTAAACCTTGGAACAACTTCCCTACCTTCAAGGCTTGATAAATCCACAGTTTCGCCGTTCCTAATTATCCTGTCCGTTAATCTGCCGGGAACCCTTATCCTCCCATTGTGGAAGGAAACTATGCCGTAAATGTAGCTGCCCAGTTTTGTGAACTTGTTTGTAGGCTCGTTCACAAGCGTGCATATTTCAAGTTTACCCTTCTCGTAAAAGAAGTCTATGTCCTCCATTTTCCCGAAGCTTTTTCTGCCACAGTTTCCACAGTAGTCCCTCAGCTCGAAATATTCTTTTCCGCAGATTTGGCATCGTCTCCCCCTAAGCCTATCGCCAAGATAGGAAACGCGCCTCTCTATTGGTTCGCTGCTCATCTAGCATTCTCCTCCCAAAATGTGGACATAACCTTTAGTGCCGAAACCCTCCAGCTCAAGCACACACCCATACTTCAACGGCTTATCGTCTTTGACTTGGCGTTCACCAGCCTCACCCCTAAGCTGCTTGAAAACCTCATAAATTTGGGCTCCGCCAGTCGCACCCAACGGGTTTCCGTCGGCTTTCAAACCGCCGTTCATGTTTACAAAAAGCTTCTTCTCGCCTATCCTATAATAGCCCTTATAATCTTGGCAGCTTTCAAAAACTGTTTTCCAAGCTGTTCCGCGCTTGCAAAAGCCTAAATCCTCCAGGGAAACCATCTCCATAAATGTTGATTGGTCATAAAGCTCCAGAACTTGTATGTCCCAGAGGCTTATCGCAGCAGTTTTTAAAGCGCTTTCCATGGCCATTCGACTCGCAATAAAGCCTGTTAAGTCTTCCCGAGCCGGATAGGTTAGGTAGTCTGTTGCCGAAGCAGAACCAAGTACGTAGACGGGCTTGTCGGTCAATTTTTTGGCTATGTCCTCGTTGGCTAAAATCACTGCTGTGGCTCCATCGGAAATTGGTGCAAAATCGTAGAGCCCCAAAGGTCGCCTCGCATTTCTTCTAGCCTCCAAAACCTGCTCCACCGTTATTTTTCTCTGAAACTGGGCGTACTCGTTTCTCAAAGCGTTTAAATGGTTTTTAACTGAAATCTGCGCTAAAGCTATGTTGAGCTTTTCAAGGTCTTCACCTGTTATCCCATAACGCTTAATGTACGCCCTTAGCATAAGCTCGTGGTTGGCTTCCGGCGTGCCTCCAGCATAATAGCTCCAAGGGTCTTCCAGAAGCATCAAGTCGTCGCGAATCTTGTCCCAGCGGTCGGTCATCTTCTCTATCCCGCCTACAAGCACCAAACCGTACTTTCCAGCTTGAATGGCATTACAGGCGTTAGAAAAAGCCGAGCTGAAGGAGCGCGCCACATCCATCGGCACGTGCAACTCAGTCAACTCTGACAGGAAACCCTCTTCCAGTCCAAGCTTATTTGTTATCGGCAGGAAATAATCTGAAAGGTAACAAGCTTCTAAATCCTTGCGTTCCAACCCTGCCTCGTCAGAAGCCCTAAGCCAAGCTTCCTCAATCAACCTTTCAGGCTGCTTCTCATAGTGTTCTCCAAACTTTGTTCTTCCAGCAGCAACTATCACTGGACAGTTTCCCATTGTCAAGCGCACCTTTTCAGCAATATTCACAAACAAAACTTTTAAGCATTTGCCAATTCAACGTCTAACTCGGGAAACCCCATCGAGGCAAAGAAAATGAAAAAAGTGGAAAAATACCGTTTAACAATAACCGTCAAGGAGATAAAAGGAAATTGCCCAGTATTCAAGACAGGCGAAAAGATAGTTGTGGAATCACCAAAAATAATTGTTAAAGACACAGACAACATCTGCATCCACGCCTTTGGCTGTATGCTTTCCATGCTAGTAGCCCTAAGCCACGGAGAAAGCTTCCAAAAACTAGGACTAGCAAGAGAAGAAGGCGAAAAGGGATATTTGCAATGTCTAGACCCTGGAAAACCTTACACAAACGGCGGAACAGTGATCTTCGAAATAAAAAGAGAAAAACTAAGCATTAAAGTTCCTGGACGCGACTAGCCGTGTTCTAAAATTTCTTTTCTTATTCGGAGCAAATTTTTAACGAGTTTGACTATGTCCTTAACGGTTATTTTGCCTTCCAACCCTTCGTCTTTAACTGCTTCGTCGATTATCGCCATGCAAGTTTGACACGCCTATTTCCTAAGTTTGCCCGCAACTCTGAAGAGTTCTATGTTAAAGTTGCACAAACTAGAGGGGAAATAATAGGCTTACTTGAACAGGAATTTGAGTATCTTATGGAAAAATGAGTTTGCATGTTTCAAAAGAGAAAGTGGTGTTATGCCATGCTCTGGTTTCTCCGAAAATCCTCCGGTCTTTCCCACAGTTCGAGCATTCCCTTTTTAAGCTCTCTGCGTTTTCTGTGGAGGAACCTGTAGACTGTGGCGTGTTGGCTGCCGTCGATTAGCATTTGTATGGCTTCCCTTGCCACTTGGGCGTTTTCAATTCTGCCAATAATACCCACTGTATGGCCGTAAACCGCTATATGGGTGTCAGTTAACTCTTCTATTATCCTCCTTGTTTTGCCATCCATCCCTATTATCCGCCCTTTGACACGTCTTATGTCTGATTCGGATCTTCCGAAAATGGTTCTTAAATCTATCACGTCCAGTATGGCTTCTTCGTCGTGGATAAGCTTAAAGGCGTGTTCGGGGGAGAACCCTCTCCCAATGGCTGTTACAACATCTTTAGCCCTTAAAAGAACCGATGGGTCTTCGGCCTTTTCAGACAACGTGATTGTAACGCCACCCGTGTCGCTTTCCACTTGGAGGATCACCGAAAGCATGTTTTCAATAGCCCTTTTAGTTTCTCCGCCTTGCCCGATCAAAACGCCAACTCTTTCTTTGGGAATTCTAACAAAAGTGCTAGGCTGAGCCATGACCCGTAATCCTCCTATAAAGTTCTTCAGACGAGAAGGTTTCAACTCCTAAACGGCTGAAGTACCTGTTGATGTTGGCAATATCCCTGTTTAGGAGGTAGTCGGCCATTGGATGTGAAAGCGGAACAGCCTGCGACATGTCAAAAAGCACCGGCAGTCCTTTCCAAATCATGATGTTGTATTCGCTTAGGTCGCCGTGGACAAGCTCCGCTTTCCGATAAAGTCTTTCAAGATAAGTTATTAAAATCTTGTATATTCTTTCGGGGTTGGATGGAGGCTGCTCCTTCATTGATGGGGCGCTCACCCCATTTTTGCCAATAAACTCCATGACAAGCACGTTGTTTCTAACGGCGAAGGGCTTCGGCACTCTCACACCAACAGACAGCGCCTGCTCAAGGTTTTTGAACTCCTTCTGCGCCCATGCAAAAATCAACGAGCGGGTGTCACGTTTAACGTTTCTAAATCTCGGGTCACCATCAATGTATTTTAGCATTCCCTTGCGGAACTCCGCCGAAACAGTCAAGTAGATTTTTATGGCAAGTTCTTTGCCTTCCTTGCTTCTGCCCCAATAAACGCGAGCTTCTTTGCCGGCTTTTACAACGCCGTATATGCGATCTATCACGCCGCTGTTCATGAAATCGTATATAACCATGAGGGTTGAACGGTCAAAAACCTCCTCTAAAACCTCGTATTCCTCGCTTCGCTTCTCCTTCATCAACTGTTCAACTTCGTATTCCTTCTCCTCTTCGTGGAGCTTTCTCTCAACCTTCTCGCGAAAAGCCAAAACTTTTTCCTCGCAAACCAGCTAGATGGTTAGATAGCCGTTTTTGCGGAGCCACTCCGCCTGGGCGTGGGTGTAACGCCAAATCACGTCGCCCCGCTTGTCAGATTGAAAATCCCAAGGTGAAACTAGAACTACATCCCCCTCCCGTATCCAGACGCGCCTCTTCATTTTACCCCTAATACGGCATAAACGTTCATTTCCATCCTGACATTTAACCAAAACGCGGTCAAAACCGAGGAGTTTCACGGCTACGCCTAAAACATCGTTCGGTGTTGGAAGCACCATTTCGCTTAACTCTTCTTCGCTTATAACCTTCTTCTTACCCAAACACGCACCTCAAACCTACCCTTCTAGTAGATTGTGGTTCTCCCTTAAAAGCATGCTTATACAGCAGTCTTTTAACCGCCCTTGAAAAGCCCAGCCATTTGAAAGGCCTCCTTAAGGTTTCTAGTCGCCATGGAAACTCCGACGGTGCATTCAAGCCAGCATCCATTGCATGATGAAACCTTAAGCCACCCATTTCCAAAGGTTCCAACTTTGCCCAGCAAAATATCCTCAGCTGAGCTCTCCAAAAGGTTTCCAATTGTAACGTCTTCGCGGGCTGCACAAGCTAAAAGGTTTCCAGCAGGGTCTATTCCAACATAAAGTCTTCCAGCATCACAAATTTTAGGCGTCTTTCCCTCAAAGAAAAGCTTAAACCCCCGAATAAAATCTGTGGGCACAGCCAAAAAGCCAGAGTTTTCTCGTTTAAGCTTAAGCAAGTATTCCTGAAGAGCCAAAACTTTCTCAGCTGGTGGTCTATTCTCCACTGGAGGCGGATATGGATGAACTGGCTGAACCTGCATAAAATCCACCATTGGACGCATTTCCTCAATAAACTTCGGGAGGGCTTCAATGTTCCATGGAGAGACAACGCTGTTTATTCCAACTTCTACTCCATGCTTTTTCAGCATTTTCACCGCTTCAATGGCCTTTTGAAATGTTCCAGCCACACCTCTTATCCCGTCATGATACTCCCTAGGGCCGTCGATTGAAACAACAATAACATCGAAGGTCTCTGCAATCTTTGAGACGTTTTCACGTTTTAACAGCGTGCCATTTGTGTTCATGCTTACCAAGCAGTTTTGGGACGACGCCTTCTTAGCAAGAGTTATCAAGTCTTTACGGAGAAGAGGTTCTCCCCCACTAAAGTCAAAGAAGGAAACGCCTAAACGGCAAACGTTGTCTATGACTGTTAAGGCTTTATCTGTTGGCAGTTCCAGCTTATCCTTCTTCCACCAGCCACAATAAGTGCACCGCATGTTACAGCGGCTTGTCACATTGTAGGAGGCAAAAAGGGGTGAAGGCTTCCCAGTCTTAAACTTAAGGAGATTCTTGAACGCTTTGAAGGCAAACTTTCCAGTGTTCACCAATTTAACCCGTCAAACTTCGTGTTTATCCTATAAATATCTGCAGTTAATTTTAAAATCTTGCCGGCTTCCTACAGTTTCACTATTTGCGCATGGGGGATTCCTTCAATTTTTATGATTGCCTCAGGGTGGACATATCCTTTTTCAACGGCTTTCTGCACAACGTTTTTGCCCACCATATTCACAATAGTCGAGTTTTCTATCATGGCTATGGCTTCCTCCAGCTCCACTTCTGCTCCTTTGTAGAATTCCTCTGTAACTTGGAAAACAATTTTCCCCTCATGGAGGGTTTTTCCAAGAATTTCAGCGTCGCAGATAGACAGCAAAACGTTGTTGCCGATTTTTCTAAGCTTCATGTAACACTTCAACTTTCAGCATCTCACAACTGTCTAACAGAGGATTTTGCGCCGCAAGCAGTGCATACAAGGAAGGATAAGCGCTTTTCCTTCACAATTTTTGTGTCTGGACGCTTACACACTGGACACGTTACAAAAGTGTCCATGTACCTCTGCAACAGCCGTTCAAGAGTTTCCCTCGGAAACTTACCCTGAAAGATAACCCTTGAGTCCTGCATGACAGCTGCTGTGGCTAACTCTCCTGTCAGAAACTTTAGAATATGCTGGGGGTCGCGGTTTAAAACTTCGGCAATCTCCTTAAAATTGTGAATTATTGTACGCATTCCAACAACTGCATATTGAAGCCTCGGAATCTCCAGACGCTCCCGTTTTAAGGCGGTTTCGGGTAGCTGGGAACGCGCTCTTTTAAGCAAAGCTTCGTAGTCGTACTTCATTGACATTTGCTCCAAAAAACATGAAGGAATCATTCTATTTAAAACTAATGTGCCGCCAAGACAGCTACTTTTTCAGCTCGTCTATCAGCTTAACTATTTCGTTTATAATATGTTCGTTTAGGAATTTTCCCTTTTCAACGGATGCTGCTGTAGGGTCGCCGCGGATGCCATCAGGCCAGAACTTCGCAGGTTCTACGGTTATTTCGAACTTTGGAAGGGTTTGAAAGTTTTCACTTCCGCCTTCCTTTACCAGCTCTGGTCTTATTGCCATCACTCGTGAAGTTTCAATGGTGCCTCCATGGCCATCTAATTCGCTGAAGTATTTTCCGCGAAACTCATATGCAAAGTCATAGTCGGAACATACAATTATCCTAAGCTTTCTCTCCTTTGCCTCCTTCATATGTTTACACATGACATCGTGGGCAGCAAGTTTCAATGCAGTCATTTGCTCTTCCTCTGCGTGACCGCTGAGAATCAAGAACTTTTTGAAACCATTACGAATAAACTCCTCAACTATTTCTAGAATTACTCTATACAAGGAATGAAAACTTATTGAAATTGTCCCTGAGAAGAAACGTGTGGTTGTGCAAACTCCGTAATTTAGGGGTGGCGCAACTAAACTGTTCGTCCTTTTTGCCGCTTCAACAGCCACATATATTGGCTGTATGCTATCCGTACAAAGGGGAAGATGTGAACCGTGTTCTTCAACGCTTCCAACGGGAATAATTATCACTTTGTTAGCTTCTGCCGCCTCTTTCACTTCCTTCATAGTTAACTCAGCAAACCAAACTCTATTCTCCATAGACACAAGTTAGCCCTCCTAGACTTAAGGAATTTGTCTATATATAAAGTATTTTTGTCAAGAGTGAACCTTCTCAAGAAAATGCGCTGGAAAGATTAAAGAGCCACGGCCCTTCATAGGTTTAATTCTTCAAGGGTGATGCTTTGAACAGAAGCCATCCCTACATTCCTAATTCTCATCTAGAAATTAAAAGGGAAATTATGCGAGAAATAGGCATAAAAACCATAGACGAACTTTATAAAGACATACCAGAAAAATACGTTCTGAAAGGGCCGCTGAATCTGCCGGGGGGCATGTCGGAATTTGAAGTTAAGAGGCATGTTGAGGCTCTTCTGTCGAAAAACAGGACATGCGCTGACATGCCCATTTTCCTGGGAGCTGGATGTTGGCCCCACTATGTGCCAGCCGTTGTGAAGGAAATCGTGCAACGCAGCGAGTTTCTAACTTCCTACACGCCTTATCAGGCTGAAGTTTCGCAAGGCATGCTCCAAGCCCTCTTCGAGTATCAAAGTATGATTTGCGAGTTGACGGCCATGGATGTGGCTAACTGTTCCATGTATGATTGGGCCTCAGCCCTCGGCGAGGCAGCCCGCATGGCTTCACGGATAACAAAGCGCAACGAAGTACTGATTCCAAAGATAATTCACCCCGAGCGGAAGGCAGCGCTTCATGTTTATGCGGAGCCCGCTGAAATAAGAGTGAAAGAGATTGCCTACAACCGTGAAACTGGGCAGCTTAACATAAATGATTTGGAAAGCAAAATTTCAGATAAAACAGCCGCAGTCTACATTGAAAGCCCATCCTATTTAGGCTTTATTGAGGCACAGGTCGAAGAGATAGGCAAGTTAGCCCACAATCACGGTGCACTATTCATTGTTGGCGTAGATCCCACATCTCTTGGAATTTTAAAGCCTCCCGGCGAGTACGGCGCAGATATAGTTATAGGAGAGGGCCAGCCCCTTGGGAACCCCATGAACTTTGGCGGGCCCCTACTCGGGATTTTTGCGTGTCGAGAAGACCAGAACATGATTAGGCAGATGCCGGGGCGTATTATAGGCTTAACGACAACAGTTGACGGAAGTAGGCAAGGTTTCTGCATGGCGCTGCAAACCCGTGAACAGCACATTAGAAGGGAAAAAGCCACATCGAACATATGCTCCAACGAGGCTTTGTGCGCAGTGGCAGCAGCCGTTTACTTGGCTCTGCTTGGACCGCATGGACTGCGGGAGCTGGGCGAAGCGATAATGTATAAGGCGAATTATGCTATGCATTTGCTTTCAAAAATAGACGGCTTGAAAGTGCCAGTTTTCAAGGCTCCCCATTTCAAAGAGTTCACAGTAAACTTCGACCCGGCTGGTTTAAAAGCCGAAGAAGCCCATGAAGCCCTCCTTAAGAAGGGATTCCACGGCGGCAAGAACATTTCAAAGGATTTTCCAGAGCTTGGTGAAACCGCCCTATACTGTGTGACGGAAATTCATTCAGAAAAAGAAATCAAGCTTCTGGCAGCGGCTTTAGAGGAAGTTGTCTCAGCGAGGAAGTGAACTGGCATGTTTAGGCAAGCACAGTGGGATGAGCCATTAATATTCAACCTTGGAAGGGCCGGCAGAAGAGGCCACATTCTACCGAAAGTTGAGGAGTCTGTTAAAGAGGTTGTGGGCGACTTATATAGGCTGATTCCGGAAAACATGCAGCGGAAAAATGTGCCTAGGCTTCCGGAGCTTTCAGAGCCTGAGGTTGTGCGGCATTTTATTAGACTTTCGGAGATGAATTACGGTGTTGATTCTGGGCTTTATCCTCTTGGAAGCTGCACCATGAAGTATAACCCGAAAATCAATGATGTTTTGGCGAATCTGCCAACATTGGGCATGCTTCATCCATATCAAGATGAGCGGACTGTGCAGGGCATATTGGAAATCCTTTATAGGCTTGAGCGTTGGCTTGCGGAAATCACGGGGACAGCTGAGGTTTGCTTGCAACCCGCAGCCGGCGCCCACGGCGAATTTTTAGGCGCGCTTATAATAAGGGCATACCACAAGTATAAGGGCGAATCGGCGAAAAGGAGAGACATGCTTATACCCGATTCTGCCCATGGAACTAATCCTGCAAGTGCTGCCATGGCCGGCTTCAACGTTGTTGTTATTCCATCAGACGAGGATGGATGTGTTGACGTAGAGGCTTTGAAGGCTGCTGTCTCCGAGAAAACCGCCGGCTTGATGTTGACTAATCCCAACACACTGGGGATATTTGAGAAAAACATTGAGGAAATAGCCAAAATAGTCCATGAGGCTGGAGGGCTTCTATACTATGATGGGGCAAACCTAAACCCTATTCTGTGCAAGGTTAGGCCCGGCGACATGGGCTTCGACATAGTCCACATAAACATCCATAAAACCTTCGGCACTCCCCATGGTGGTGGAGGCCCAGGAGCAGGCCCCGTAGGCGTCAGCGAGGAGCTTTCAAAGTTTCTGCCAGTACCGCGAATAGTTTTTGATGGAAAGCTTTACCGCCTTGACTATGATAGGCCTTATAGTGTTGGAAAAATCCGCAGTTTTTATGGGAATGTAGCGGTTTTGCTGAGAGCTTACGCCTACATTCTTAGTCTCGGCTTTGAGGGGCTTAAAGAGGTGGCTGAAGTTTCCGTTTTGAACGCCAACTATGTTTTGCACAAGCTTAAGGGCGTAGAAGGTTTGGCTCTTCCATACAATAGTAATGTGCCCAGAAAACACGAGTGTGTTTTTAGCGCTAAACCATTAAAAAGCAAAACTGGTGTTTCAGCCTTAAATATTGCGAAGAGGCTTCTTGATTTCGGCGTTCACGCTCCAACAATATACTTTCCCTTAATTGTTGAGGAAGCCCTAATGATTGAGCCTACAGAAACATTTGATAAGGAAGAGCTGGACCGTTTTATTGAAGCGGTTCGCGAAGTTTGCCGCGAAGCTAACGCCAGTCCAGAAAAGGTTTTGAAGGCTCCCACTAACACAACGGTTCCGAGACTTGACGAGGTGAAGGCTTCCCATCCTCAAACTATGGCTTTAAGCTGGCGAATGTTCCAAAAAAGGCGGGTGGCTGCAAACCCATAACCTTTTATATTATACGTTATGCTTTATTTCTAGAAACTTGGATGTGGCAGGGTTGAATGAGTTAGAAAGTAAAGTGTTTGAGGCTGTTGGAAAAGTTGTTGACCCGGAGACCGGTTTGACTTTTGCGGAGATGCATATGATTAAAAGCGTTAAAGAACATGAACCCGGAGTAGTTGCGATTGAGTTTATTCCTTCAAGTCCCTTCTGTCCAATAGCCTTCAAACTTGCCATGGATATTAAACGCGAGGCATTGAAGGTTGCTGGCGTTAAAAAGGCTTTAGTTTACTGCCGCGGGCACATGATGGAAAAACAAATCAACGAAGCAACAAACAAAGAGTAAATAGAACGAGGCATTCTTTGTTAGCTTTGTGCGGACGGTTAAAGGCTTGCGTGTTAAAGGTGAACATGAAATATACTGTTGCGGCGCCCGTGTACGCATTTCAGAGAATGGCATAGAGGTTTTAAGCGAACCGTTAATTGAGTATTGTCCCTTCCATGAAGCCCTTTATGGCACAAAACAAATCGATGTTGAGGCTGTTCGTAAGAGCGTTGAAATGAAAATTGCGGGTTTTGGATTCTGCTGTGGAAACCGCCTTTTCGACGCTGAACCAGTTGTGGCTTATGGCGCTTCTGAAATGATGCAGGTTTGGCTTGAAAGGGGGCTTGTTGACTGCGCCGTTGTTGTCTGTGAAGGCGCTGGAACAGTTTTAACTTCTAACTGCAATCTCGTGCAAGCCATCGGCGCCCGCTTAACGGGCATAGTTAAGACTTCACCCATACCAGAGACAATCACGCGAATCAAAAGGGAAGGCGGAATGGTTTTGGACGAGAAAACAGCCCTTATCGACCAGGTGGCTGGCGTGAAAAAGGCTTTGAGTTTGGGTTTTAAGCGTGTTGCCGTTAGTGTTGCGGGCTTCCAATCAAAAGCCATAAGCGAAATCAGAAGCCTAGAAGCAAGCGGAAAAGCGGACATCCTCATCTTCTCGGTTTGCAACACATGCGTCGGTGAAAAGGATGTGGAGCACATAGCCAAAGCAGACATTGTCTGTGCAAGTGCTTCGAAAATCCTTCGAAACGAAATGGGTAAAAGGGCACTATTACAGTTGGGTGTACCAATTCCAGTTTTCGCCCTAACTGATAAAGGCAAAAGGCTTGTCTTAGCCTACCTCGAAACGTTCAAGGACAAACTCGTTATCTTCAGAGCCGGAAAACTCCCATACGAAGTGGAGGGCAAAAGCCCAAAACTTAAGCCAAAAAGACAATAGCAAACAGCACAACAATGTTTGGCAAATTCTAGAGGGGGGGTAGGCTGTTTTTGGTTTTTCCATAAGCCAAAAAATGTTGGAAAAATCTAGATAGGGTAGTGTATTTGTAAAGGCGAACCAGCCACAACTATGACCTCGAAAAACTGTGTAAGGTGTTAACCAAAAGCCTTAAGTGAAGAGGTAACATATTTTCTGGCAAACAGCATAGGTGTTGATTTAGGTTTGGCGGTTGAAGGTTTTTCTGGAGGTAGAAAACCCGTAGACGTAAAAGTAGGCGAGTTAACGCCTGCCTCAAGAGCCGTGAACGTCAAGGCAAAGGTTGTTTCAAAAAGCGATGTTAGAAGCATAGCGTCCGGAAGGGACGGGGCACCCCACACCGTCTGCGATGCTCTAGTAGGCGACGAAACCGGGTGCATATACTTAACGCTTTGGGATGACAACATAGCCAAAGTCAAAGAAGGCGAAACCATAAACATAGGAAACGGCTACGTAACCCTCTTTAAAGGAAGCATGAGGCTAAATGTGGGAAGGTATGGCACATTGGAAGTTGCAAAAGAGGCCTTAACATGCGAGGTGAACACCCAAAACAATCTGTCATCAAAGGTTTATGAGCAGCAGAGGAGACCTTTTCGAGGGAGAGGCGGAAGAGACTTCGGCGGGCGGGAAAGAAGAGGCGGGTTCAGAAGAAGATACTAGGCCTATTCCTTCATCTCAACCATTTTTAACATCTCCTTTCTAGCCTTAACTTTTCCTAAGCAATGTTATTGGTCTGCTAGGCCTTTCAGCTTTTTCTACAGATTGTTCTAGGTCGAAATTGTTAAACCAGCCTAAAAATTCAAATTTTCCATTTCTATCGACAAGTTCAAGGAACTCTTGTGGAAAAAGGAGTTTACTTATTCTCTCCGTTCTAAAAACTTTCGCTTTCCCTCTTTATAGCAGACCTTAACAAGTATTATTCACAGTTCAGATTAAACTTTTAACTCAAATTTTTTAAGCTGCGTTTTTGCTTCATTCAAGCATTCCAAGAAGTCGAAATTTTTCTTCTCAACATACTCTAATCCAAGTTTACTGTAAAGACTCTTTATTATGGCTTTTTCAATAACTCTGGATCCCGAACCAAAAATCTTCTCTAAACATTCAACAAAAATTTCTGGATGAGCCGGGACATCCTCTTTACTAAGGGCGTAAGAATGCCGGAGGCGAAAGTAGACCACATCCCTTCCACTTTCTCCAAGCATGAGTAAGCCTTCGTCAACCGCTTCCATTAAGATTTTTTCAAAGGCGACCGCTTTCTGCTGCTTCATGATACCACCTATAACTCCCTCGTGTGGACATAGAAAGCCATTAAGAAGAATAGATATCCAAAGTGGTATAGGAGTTCTAGCATGTGTCCACAGTAGTATATGCCTTGGGCGGTTGTGTAGCTGAAAAGAATGTCAGCGCATGTGTCCATCGCTATGGCCGCGTTGATTAAAAGCCACGATCGTCCTAAATTTCCTTTCCAAAAAATGAGAAGCCCTAGATGCGCGACAGAAAACAATGAGAGGTCAAGTAGGGGATAGGCAAAGTCCATGATTAGCTTGGCCAAATCTTCTTCAGCATTCAAAACAGGGATAAGCAGCGCGACAACAACAAAAATTGTTAAGGTAAGTGTGGCGGCCATAGAAAAAGCCAGTGTTTTCTTGTTTAATACATCGCCAAACAGCTTAACATACAAAAATAGGGCGATGAAAAATGGTAGGTAGCCAGCGATCCAAAAAGCATCCGCGGCTGAAGGGTATGGAAGTTCTTCGCTCAATATTAGCGTGTAGCCAGCCCAAACGGCTTCTCCTATAAACCAGAGGAACAGTCCAGCCGTGAAGTAAAGCCAAAATGCAGAAAACCTTCCTTTAGCCTTACGCCAATATCTTTCCAAGGAAAGACCTGACACTACAACTGCTGCACCAGCAATAACTGGTGGAAAGGCGTTAGAGAAGAAATACATAAAATCCGGATAGTAGCCTTGAAAAGCGTAAAGCAACACCAGACTCACTGCTATTAAGAGACCCGCCTTGTAGATTCCCTGCATTTGCTCGTCCTCCAAATGGGGTCGTTATGTGAGTTTCCATCGCCTTTCTGTTCATATCGAGAGCGCGTTTCTTAACACTTGTTTGGCATGTTGAACTAGTTTAATATAGCTTGTGAAGGCCAAATACTGATTATTAAAATTTTTTGCTTAGACTCTGAACCTAAAATAGTCAGTGAATTGAGGTTTTCTTCAAAGTTCACCGCAATCCTTAAAACTCTAATACACGAAACAACAACATCTTTACAAAGGAGAAGATTACAATGTGTTCGACTGGAAAAAAGGAAAGAAAACCTACGGTTGAAGAGCTCCTTGCCAAAGCTAAAAAGCCTTCCCAACTCGCCCCGCCCATGCACAAGTTTTACGAAGGCAAAGTCCAAGTAATGCCCAAATGCGCCATAACAAGCCCAGAAGACTTCGCAATATGGTATACTCCCGGCGTTGCCGCGCCATGTCGAGAAATTCAAGCAAACCCGGAAAAAGTCTTTGAGTTGACAAACCGCTGGAACTATGTGGCGGTTGTTTCAGACGGCACCCGTGTTTTAGGCTTAGGCGACATAGGCCCAGAAGCCGCCATGCCAGTTATGGAGGGAAAAGCCTTACTATTCAAGTATTTAGGCGGTGTTGACGCTTTCCCCATATGCCTAAAAACCAAAGACCCTGAAGAAATAGTAAGGGCTTGTGAGCTTATAGAGCCCTCATTCGGCGGAATAAACCTTGAAGACATTGAAAAGCCAAAATGCTTCTACGTTCTGGAAAAGGCTAGAGAACGCCTCCAAATCCCAGTTTGGCACGACGACCAACAGGGAACAGCCACAGTAATATTAGCCGGCCTAATAAACGCTTTCAAAATAGTTGGCAAAAAACCCCAAGAAAGCCTAATAACGCTGGTCGGCGCCGGAGCCGCCAACATCAGAACGGCCTACGTTCTAATAAGGTGGGGAATGAAGCCTGGAAACATAATAATGGTGGACACGAAGGGCATAATCCACGCTGGAAGAAAAGATCTCTCAAAAGAGGAAGATCCCTGGAAGTATGAGCTGGCCCAAATAACAAATGCCGAGGGCAGGACAGGCGACATAGCAGAAGCCTTCAAGGGAGTAGACGCCGTAGTGGCAGCATCCAAACCTGGGCCCGGCACAATAAAGAAGGAGTGGGTGGCATCCATGGCCGACGACGCTATAGTATTTGCATGTGCAAACCCTATCCCTGAAATATGGCCTTGGGAAGCAAAAGAAGCCGGAGCCCGAATAATCGCCACCGGGAGAAGCGACTTCCCGAATCAAGTAAATAACAGTTTAGGTTTTCCAGCAATATTCCGCGGAGTTTTAGATGTAAAAGCTAAAACAGTTACAGATGACATGTGCATAGCTGCCGCCCAAGAACTGGCAAAATTCGCCGAAGAAAGAGGAATACATGAAGAGGATATTCTGCCACGAATGGAGGAATGGGAGGTTTATCCAAGAGAGGCTGTTGCCTGCGCCCTAAAATCCATCGAGCAGGGAGTGGCCAGAGTAAAACTTAGCAGGCAAGAACTATATGAAAGAGCTGTTGCAATAATAAAGAACGCCAGAGAAAGCTTAAACGCCTTAATGAAAGAAGGATTAATAAAGAAGCCGCCGCCAGAAGATGATTTACTAAAGTAACCAGCCAAAAACACTAAAAGCAGCCTCCTTTCGAAATCTGCAGAAAATTATTTAAGCTGTTTCATTAAAAATTAGGTGGCTAGGGAGAAAGAGTAGATGCGGTCAGATTATGCCCTATACATTGTGGCAATAATCTTCTTCATATTAACTGGAATAGTAGGCGTCTACCAAGTGGATTATAGAGAAGTCTGGATAATAACAACAGCGGTCTTAGGGCTCTTCTTCGTAGGGCTTGGCTACACCCAAAGACCAAGAGCGCCGCCAAAAACCGCGGCTATTGAAGCGCCTTCGCCCGCAACGCCAACTACAACCCCTCAGATGGTGAAGGAAGAAAAGGAGCTTGCTGCACCTCAAGTTGGGCGGGGGCTAACGGAAGTTAAGGGCATAGGCGTTAAGCGGGCGGAGCAGCTTAAGGCTCTAGGCATCTTAACCGTTGAAGACTTAGCTAAAGCCTCAGCAGAAGATTTAGCCTCAAAACTTAAAGTTTCTCCTAAAATTACTGAGAAATGGATTAAAAACGCCAAAAAACTTATTGAAAAATCTTGAAGAAAGCTTCCACGGCAACTTTACAATTTGAGAATTCTTATTATATTCCTTCTCTCTAGCCTTTTCAAAGCATCTAAAAACTCGTTCTTTTTCTTTCCAGTTAAACTAAAACTCTGCAACATCTCATTTAGAGGCATTTCAGACTTACCAAACCCAGTCTTCCTGTGAAGAAGATGGCTAACTATCAGACGCTCAAGCTTCCCACATCTCCATGTAGTGTTCCGTATAAGAACTATTATTGCCCTTCCAAACTTTCCCTTTCCACTTTTCCTCTTCAAACCGTTCACAATTCTTATTATATATTCAGCTTGATATTTTAAGAGTTTGCGTTTAGGATCCTTACGGAAGCCTAAAATATCTTAACAGTCAGTTTAAAGCTTTAAAATGGAGCGATGATGCCATGATAGAGGGAAGAATTGGAAGAATCATTTTTTCAAGATTAAAGATGGACGAGGACTTGGCTGAAGCCATTAAGAAAAGGGCTGAAAAAAGCGGCGTTAAAGCCGGCGCGATAATCGCCATCGGCAGCTTAAAAAGCGCAACACTTGGCTACTACAGGGAGGGCGAATATAAGATTATTTGTCTGGATGGACCGTTAGAAATAGCCTCATGCATAGGAAACGTTGCGGTTGATGAAAACGGCAATGTGGTGATCCACGCGCATGTTGTTGTTACAAATGAGAGGGGCGAGGCTTTCGGTGGTCATTTAATGAAGGGCTCTCCAGTGGGGGCCACAGCAGAACTCACTATAATTGAGGGTTTGGACCTAAGCCTAAAAAGAGTCCTAGACGCGGCGACAAAGCTAAAGCTTCTTAGTTTAGAGTAAAGGTTTTTCAAGAAGTATTCCGTTGGCATCCCCATAATAATATTCGAGTTTTCCAACTCCTTTGTATCCAAGTTTCTGGTAGAGGCTTAACGCGGCGACATTGTCCTCTCTTACTTCAAGACGGCACACTATTGCCTGTTTGTTTTTAAAGATTTTTTCAATTTCCTGCAAAAGTTTTATTCCAACTCCTTTTCGACGGTGGCTTGGAGAAACATCTATCGTTAAAATGTGTCCAACCAAGCTTCGGTCTTCGACGGACAACAGGCCAATAATAAAGCCGACGATGTTGCCGTCTTCCTTTGCGATTAGGCTTATGGAATTGGGGTTTTTGAGCAATTGTGCGATTTGCTGTTTCGTGAAGGCTTCTTTTTTAAAACATTTCATTTCGATTTCGTAAAGTTTGCCTAAATGTTTGATTGAAGCATCTTCTATTGTTATCGTCATTTTCTCTGTGTTTAATCTCTTACTAAGCGAGATTTAGGTTTTTTCGGTTAAATTCATGGTTATTGAAGTTTTTATCGCCTTAAACTCAACCCACTGCTGAACGGCAAAACCTACAAAAAACCTCAGCCACACTGTTAATATTCTGTTTAGGATTGTTGCCGTCGCACTCACACCCATCGGGACGCCTAAAACCCCGTAAAGAGTCGTCATAGTTATCTCGGGCAAGCCGACTTCAAAAGGGATGCCCATTGGAATAGACTTTATAGCCGAAACTATGGCTTGAGTTACAAGGATTACGCTCCAAAGGCGAAAACTAGTCATGAGGGAACCATCTGGAAACCTTATAGATAGGAAAACCATGTATGAGATTACTAAATAAGAGAGCCATGAAAGGCTTGATAAAAACATGGCGAAGGCTACGACTTTTGGAGAGCGTCCAAACTCCCTCATCGAGTCGTGGAACATTTCAGCAGTTCTGGCAATGTCATTCCTAAACTTTGTCAATCTCCACCTTCCTCTACTGAGGTGCTCAACAATTCCCAACACGTAGTCTATGACCCTTAGGGTCCACTCTTTTTTAGTGCATAGTAAAAGAAGCAGAACTAGGAAAAACAGTGTTGCGCCGATGAGGAATAGGCTTAAGTTAAAAACCAGGCTGTTGAGGCTGGCTTCCATGAGAAGTAGGCCTACGCCTACTGTGATGGTTGTTACTCCTACACCCATGCTTATAAGCCTATGAGCCACCAGGGAGGCGATAACCTTGCCACTTACACCGTTGCCCTGCTCCCTTGTTATTAAATATGCTCTTGAGATTTCTCCGCTTACAGATTCGGCTGGTATAATCAGGTCAATAAATGTTCCATACCAAACATACAAGTAGGCCTTTAAAACTGAAAGTTTCACCGAGAGAAATGTCAGAAGAATGCGCCAAGCCATTGCATAGAGGAAAGTGTCAACGAAAACTAGTAGGGCAGCCAGAAAATATAAGCGCATATCTGCTGTTTGGACGGTTGCAATAACTTCTGGTATATCCACCTGGAAGAGGTAAAGGTATACGATGAAGGCAGCTATGCCTATTAACGGCATAACCACGGTTTTCCAAGTAATTTTTGGCTTGGCGGAAACCATGTCGGCTTGCATCTCACAATGACCCAGAAAATCCCCCGGCCAAATTATATACTTTACCCAAATCAACGCAAAACCTACGTAACCTAAATAACTCTTGAAACGCAAAGTCTTTACCGGATGGTTTAAATGGGGTTGAAGGGTGTCCATTTTCTTCTCACCTATAGATGCGATTTAGAATGTGACCATTGCTTTGTTTGGGGAAGCCCAAAGGCGAAAGGAGTCTTCACTTTAAAGCAGATATCCGAAATTCTAGATGAAGCGAGAAAAATTTCGTCCATGAATTACATTTCAGTTGAGGGAGGCGAGCCCTTCCTCTACTATCCAATAATGGTTAGGGCTGTCCGTGAAAGCGTAAATCGGGGCTTTCATGTGGAGGTTCTTTCAAACTGTTATTGGGCCACGTGTCCTGAAGACGCCGTGGAATGGCTTCTTCCCTTGGCCGAGGCGGGAGACGTGGAGCTTACCCTAAGTAGCGACCTCTATCATGGGGAGATGTGGGCGACAGACAATGTGAAAAATGCTGTTAAGGCTGCAAAGTCGTTAAACATGAAGGCTGGAATACTTGCCGTAAAGAATCCAGAAGCAAAAACACCATGCCCAGACCAGATTGAAGGCGTGAAGGTGGACTTATGGGAGCTTATGTACCGTGGCAGGGCGTGTTCAAAACTGGCGGATAAGGCTGAAAAGAAGGAATGGCGGGAATTCACGAAGTGTCCATATGAAGACTTCGCTAAACAAGAAAGGGTGCATGTTGACCCATTGGGATATGTGCATGTTTGCCAAGGAATTGCCATAGGCAACGCTTGGCGTAAACCCTTTGCAGAAATCGTTGAGGAATACAATCCTTACGTTAACCCCATCCTTGAGCCTCTAATTCGCGGTGGCCCAGTCGCCCTTGTCGAGAAGTTTAATCTGCCCCACGGAGAAGTCTATGCAGATGCATGCCACCTATGCTATGAAGCCCGCCAAATGCTTCGCAGCAAACATCCACAAATTCTCACACCAGACCAAATGTATGGAAAGCTTGAAGAATAAAAGTTTCAAAAACCTTAAATGACGGGGCCATCTGAAGAGGCTTAAGGCATAAAAATGTTGACAAGGGAAGAAGCCCTCAACCTTGTTAAGAGGCACATATCAAAGAAAAACATACTCTATCACATGCTCGCCGTAGAAGCCATAATGCGAAGTCTGGCAAGGCACTTCGGAGAAGACGAGGAAAAATGGGGTTTGGTAGGCTTAGTGCACGACATTGACTATGAAAAAACCGAGACCACCCCAGAAAAACACAGCTTAATTGCGGAACAAATTCTTAAAGAAGCACTGCCAGAAGAACTCTTGAGGGCGGTAAAAGCCCACAACTTCAAGCACACAGGCGTAAAACCGGAAAGCAGAATGGAGAAGGCGTTAATTGCCAGCGACGCCGTCTCAGGCTTGTTGGTTGCATGCGCCCTTGTCATGCCGTCTAAAAAGTTGGCAGAAGTAAAGGTGGAAACGGTTGCCAAAAAGTTTAAGGACAAGGACTTTGCAAGGGGTGCGGAAAGGGATAGAATCCTCATCTGCGAGGAGATCGGGATTCCAAGGGAAAAGTTTTTCGAAATATCCCTAAATGGGTTGAAGGAAATAGCCGCAGAAATAGGTCTATAGCGTTTAAAATTCTGGCTTAGCCTTTCCAAGCTTGCGATCTAGACACGCCTTTATGAAACCGTAATATTCTGGGTCTGGTTTTCCAGGGCGACTTTTAAATTCTCCATGAAACTGCGAGGCGAAAAAGAAATAATGGCTTGGCAACTCCAGAATCTCCATTCGTTTGCCATCTGGGCTTCTTCCAGAAAACACTAAACCCTCCTTTTCCAGCCTATCCACATAATCTATGTTAACCTCAAACCGGTGGCGGTGGCGTTCAAGGATTTCCTCGCTTTTGTATAGTTTATGCGCCAGTGTGTTCGGTTTTATGACTATTTTTTGGGCGCCAAGCCTCATGGTGGCGCCTTTATGTTCTACGCCTCTCTGCTCCGGCATTAGGTCGATGACCGGATGCCTTGTATCAGGGTCGATTTCAGTGCTGTTTGCATCTTTTAAGCCGCAGACGTTGCGGGCGAACTCCACAACAGCCAACTGGAAGCCGTA
>Ga0185307_1000517_pt1 | contig 24043 bp, 22 predicted proteins | sample LHCtaG_FD_128010 | JGI IMG/M metagenome (GOLD analysis project Ga0185307, IMG submission 128010) | Hot spring microbial communities from Little Hot Creek, USA to study Microbial Dark Matter (Phase II) - LHC4sed_matched (SPADES... | ecosystem: Environmental > Aquatic > Thermal springs > Hot... | reverse complement strand
CGCCTACTTGATAGGACAATTCACCGCCATAGGCGTCGTGAGCGAAGTGATACTTGGAATACCATACTTCGTAGGCTCACTCATAGCCTTGCTGGTAGTCGTGGGCTACGTGATGACCGGCGGCATGTTCTCTACCGCATGGACAACGATCCTGCAGTCGATACTGATGATAGCGGGCGTTTACATAACCGTGCCGATTATAATAAGTTGGGTAGGCGGTTGGACGACCTTCAACGAGCTCGTATCACAAGTCCCGGTATTACAGCAGACGGTTAGGAATCAAGCCCCAGGCTTCATGTTCGGCACTTTACTAGATCAGCCTGGCTCGCCGAGCCCTGCCATACCTCTGGCTGGGTGGGTCTACAACCTCACGTTGTTTGGCTTGACGGTGCCAGTGGGCCTCATAGTCGCCCCTCACATAGTGAACAACGTCCTCTGCTATAGGGACGTGAAGTACACGAAGTGGGGCCCGATAATAATGTACGTACTGGCCATGCTTCTAATACTGATGACCTCCCTAGCTGGCCTGGCTGCCAGGGTTGCATGGGCTCAAGGCAAGCTTGAGATAAAGTCCTTGACCCTAGCCACGGGCGAAACGGTGGCGTGGAGTGACATGGCCTACCCGACCATAGCTAAGGCGGCTCTCCCCTACGGGCTATTCATATTCCTGCTTCCATGTGTACTTGCGGCGGTCATGTCGACAACTGACAGGCTCCTCGTCACTGCGGCCAGCAACATCGCTTACGACGTCATTAAGAACGTCGTTAAGCCGACTATATCAGAGAGGGCTGTCACATGGATATCCAGGATCGTGGTGGTAGTTGTCGGCATTAGTGCTTGGTCTTTAGCCATAACTCCTCAGCCGATGTTGGCGTGGTTCATATGGGCAGCTCTCGCAATGATAACCAACTGCTTCTTCTGGCCGATAATAGGGGGCCTCTACTGGCGCAGGATGAATAAGCACGCGGCTAGGTGGGGGATACTAGCTGGGCTAGTGGTCACGTTGATATCGTTCGCGATATGGGGTAAGACCATAGCGATCCCAGGCGTTGTGGCCATGTATACAGTGGTCCCAGGCTTCATCGCTAGCACGGTAGTCACCTTGATACTAGCGTTCGTCACCAAACCGCATCCTGAAGAAGTGCTGAAGGCAACGTTGACCGGTCCGTTCCTTAGGCCAAAGCAGGGTTAAATGCAATCTTAGTTATTTTATTTTTTACTGCATCGTCCTACCCCTTTTTGCAAGTTAAACGCGGCTTCGTAGCCCTTATACGGCCTAAGGTCTCCTCGTCCATAGCTGGAAGGAAGATCAAAGTTTATGGGCTTAGGGCGGCCTTTCAGCTACGCTTAATCGAGAAGGCCTTCAAGATCAATAAGGCCTTTGGCCATAAACAGAGCCCGGCAGGTACTTTGGGTTAGCAGGCTAGCACCTGGAGTTCTTGCCATGAGCTCTTTCACAAGAATGTCCTCAAAAGTTATTAATTTATGCTGCTTCTCAGGTCATGTACATGGCCTTACACTTGGCTCGTCACGATTTCCATAAAAATTTTCCCAAGCTCTCCTCGCTTTACCACGTCAGAGTTGTCTTCGACGTTTAGAAGCAAGTCCAAGAGGTGTTTGACCTCGACGCTTTGTTGGAGGCTCCAGAAAGTGCTGGCGCAAGTGTAGCAGTAGACAACCATTAATGAAGCTCCAGTATTTGCAAATTCGCTCAACCTCATCTCAACGAGGGTCAATGGGAGGGTTGTATCGTTACACGAAACCAAACCGCCGGCACCACAACATAGCGTTTTCCTCTTAAAATGCACCATCTCAATTACTCTGCTCTCGGAAAGGATTCTTCTCGCTTGCTCAGCGAAGACGCCTTCGAAGCGGTCTGGGCAGCTATCGTGGATCGTTAGCGTCACGCCCCTGAGCTTGTGTTTGAAATAATCCTCTAGGACCTCGTAGGGTGTTACTAGCTCATAGCGATTTGACAACTTGGACTTGAGGTAATAAAAGCAGTTGGGACAGGCCGTGATTATGGCTTCGCATCCATGACTTTCAAGCTCCGCTGCTAGCCTGTGCTCAAGCCATCTCCTTGCCCTCGACCTCAAGCCCAAGTCGTAAAGGGGCTTGCCGCAACACAAGTCGAGGATCCCGACATCTCCTAGCTCCTCGGTCAAGAGCTCGTATAGCTTTATAACAGCTCTAGGCGAAAAGCAGCTCATTGAACAGCCTGGGAAAAAGGCATATTTAAAAGTCCTGGAGACGTAATCGCTGAAGTTTATACTCATCCGTTCCTTGAAAGCACTTATCAAGAACACCGGCTCATCTGGAAGATTGATTCTGTAGCACATGTTTTGTTGCACGAGCAGCTCAGCTAAGCTACGCCGACTCTCAAGCATCATTTCAGCCACGTCGACTTGATTTGGACATACTGCTTTGCACAGCCCACATAGAAAACATAAAAATTGACATCCTCGAAGTTCTTCGTCCCCCCTTAAAAGGCCTTCTGCTATCTCTCGGGGGGTTTTGCCAATCTTTCGAAGGAAGGCACACTCTTCAACACAAATACCGCACGAACTGCATTTGTCGAGGACCATAGTTAAGTAAGACATACAAGGTCGAGCCGTTGAGCTTTTTGATTTGACATGAATATAAGGCTTGCTATCGAAGTCGTTCTTCCTTAACGAGAACTAAAATAGCGAGCCCCTCAACCACGTAGGCGTGAGGTCCTACGAGTCTACGCCTCGCCCTTGTGTAAGCCTCATTTCAATTTCATCTCTAGGGTAGAGTCGGTTTAAGGCTTACCAACCATAAACGACGTCAACCTTGTCTGCCCTTTCACGTCTTCGCTAATCCCTTTAACTCCCTGTAGCTTGATGATCGTCAGCTTTCTAGTTGCGGGGAACGCTACGTTGTACACACGCGTTCTATTGATCGTGACTAAATGGACCTTACTGTTGTGAGCATGTCCGTGGATGACCAGGTGCGGGCCACGCTTCTCTACTATTCCTTCAAGCCAGCTCGACCCCAGCTCCGGCCAAGCCCATCGAGGCTCTCCAATAAGTGTCTTAAAAGTAATGGAGTAGTGTGAAAGCAAGACCACGTAGCCTGTCCTCTTGAGGGCTAAGGATGCAAGTGCTTCGTCGATCTTCTTGAGCCTTTGCTCGTATATCTGAGTTACATTGGGTATGTTCTTTCTCTGCCATGCGGTCGGCCTGTCAAGACAGCCCTTGGTTCCAAAAATGTTGAGCTCGAGCCCCTTGACGTTTACCGTTGCGTACTCGTCGTTTAGCCACGTAACGTCATTGTAGTTCTTCGTTATCAGCTCTATTTTGTCGTCGTATTCTTCGTTGCCGAAACAAGCCACTATTCTACAGCCATCGTATCTATTTTTGATGACGTCTAGGACATTTCCATACTCCTCGACTCTACCCTTGTATATCATGTCCCCGGCAAGGAGCATTAAGTCCACGTCGGGGCTATTTCTCAATACCCTCTTGAAGTCCTCTAGATACTTAGGCGAGTGGACGTCAGCTATCGCTCCCACGATCACTTCATCTGCCAATCTCCAACACCGCTGGTAGCATCTGTGATATTCCTCGTAGCTCACGGAATTTAATGTTATTGATCGCACCGACCTCGTAAAAACCTATATAACCCGCTAGCCAATTACTTCGTGGCGGATGAGGAGATGACGGTCTAAGAGCAATAAGCAATGACATGTGATGGGCGGACTGACGCCCTCAATCATCTGCCATTAGTTCTAGCCCGTCGTCGCTTACTAGGACGTGTAGCGCGCTACCTCTCAACGAATATGACGTTGTTATCTGCTTGGAGGCCACTCTAACGTTTTGACGACCCTGTAGGGACCGTACTTCTCGTAGAGCTCTCTAACGCGGCTTGGCCAATCTTTGGGATCGAAGCCATGTTGAGCTAAAAAGGCCGTGGCCCACCTCGTTAGGCCATGGCCGACGCAACCGGTCCATATCTCTCGATTTTTGACCTCCTTTATCTTAAAGGCTGAGACGTAGTGAGTGTAGTGCACGCTCGCCGCCGTTATCTCCAGCCACTCGGCCTTGTCCCTCTCTCCTCTATAAGGCAAGTAACATTCGATATCCAAGGTGGGTATTTTCTCCTGCGAAGAGATGTCGATCCTCCTCTTGCTGGCTTCTTCGCTCGATAGATAGAAGGGGGCCCCCACGACTAACCTCCACTCGAGGTCCAAGACCTTGTCGACCAGCTCTACAGTCCTTGAAACGACCTCGTCCCTTATCCTTACAACGTCGCTGGGAGAGCCCAAGTAGACCATCTCCATGCGCCAGAACTCGTTTGTCCTAGCCAGCCCCTCGACCCCGCCAGCCTCGTTTCTCCACGTCCATCCGCCCATGCACTCGTAGACCTTTATGGGAAGGTCCTCTAGCCTAACAGTTTCTTCACTGAAGAACTGGTAGAAGGGCGGGCACTGGACCGCGTCGAGGACGTACTCGGGCTCGCTTAATATCTCTTTTAATAAGTCTTTACGTATGATCCTCTTGAGGGCGTACTCTCTCTTGTACTCGTCGAAGGCTGAAGGGTCCCTAGGTGGCACGCACACGTAGAACATGCCCTCTGGTAGGTGCTCGATGTAGCTTGAGAGCTTAGCTAACACAGTCATCGGTATGAGCCTCGGAAACATCCACTCTTCGAAGCCTAGAGGCTTGCAGACGTGCTCTATTATCAAGTCCCTCGTAACCTTTAGGAGGCCGACCATGGGAGCCGTGAAGATCCACTGCCCTCTTGCTGGGAACTTCTTGATCCATCCTAACTTCTCGGCTTCCGTTGCAACCTCGACCTTCACCCTTATGTCCTTGGGCTCTGATCGCTCAAGGACGAAGCCGAAGGGAACAAGCTTTGCTTCTTCTGTTGGGGCCTCGATAGCGCCCTCCAATATCCTCTTTACGAGCCTATCGACGAGCCTCGCCTCGAGGTCCTCCTCACTCAACTCTCTGAGCTCTATCAATAGCCCCTCGCCGATCCTTTCCACGGAGCCTTTGTCGCCCACAAGCCTCAAGACCTCTTTGACGTCGCCCTTAAAGCAAGGCACCTCAATTACATAAGCCAATGCACCAAGACCTCTTATGCCTATCCTGAACTCCTTACCCAGCGTTGAGCTCAAATAGTTCTTCAGTCTAAACAACGCGTCGTGAGCTCTAACGTACCTGCCAGACTCGATCTCCACGTAAACTTTCTCGCCGTTCACTGACCAGCCGACCACTCTTGCAGCCTCGCTCTCCTTATTCTTGGGCGCTCCCTTGATGAGTAAAGCCCTGTTCGCTTCCTCCATTAACTCTGAAAGCCTCTTGACAACCTCCTCATCGAGTTTTTTGCTCAGGATCATGTAGCCCTCCAGGTGGAACCTCATGCGTTCTTCACCTTCACGACAACTTCACACAGCCCTTCTCTACAACCAAGAACACGTCTTCGTGCCTCACTCCGAACTTTCCCTTGATGTACACACCGGGCTCTAGAGTTATGACATTTCCGCTTTTTAATATATCTTCGCTTAAAGAGGATATCGAAGGCTTTTCATGAACCGAGAGCCCCAGGCCGTGACCTAGACCGTGCAAGAAGTGCTCGTGCAATTCCTCTTTCTCTAAGAGCCTTCTAGCCCTAGCGTTAAGGTCTGAGGCCCTAATCCCGCTTTTTACATCTAAAGCCACGGCATTTTGCACCTCGATCACGCAAGCCAAGGCCCTCTCCACCTCTTGGTTTCTCCCAACAACAAACGTCCTCGTAATATCTGAGCAATATCCTTGAACCCTTACCCCTATGTCTATTACTACGCTATCCCCTCTCTCTATGCGCTTTGCTGACGGCTTAGCATGGGGATACGAAGACCTAAAGCCTGAGGCCACGATGATGTCGAACGCCAAGCCATCTATGTCCTCTTCCCACAGCGTTTTTTCTATTTCTGCTAGGAGTTGCGTCTCTTTCATGCCCTCGCGCAAAACTTCCTGCACCCTCTCCATGCCCTTTGCAGTCTTTCTTATAGCCTCCTTTATGCACGAGACCTCGTATTCATCCTTTTTAGCCCTCATGTCTTCCAGAACTGGTTGCATTGACTTTAACTCTCCAAACCTTCTCCTAAGCGCCTCTACCAAGTTGTAATCGTGTAGGCCGTCCACGTAAATGGGCTCAGGGGCCCTCACCTCTATTAGAAAGTCGATGAGGCCCTCGATCGTGCTCTTGTCCCTGTTAAACTTGACGACTTTTGCCGTTCTGACCTCCTCCTCGGCCTCGTAATACTCCAAAGCCGGGACTAGGAGATAGACCTCTTCGTGATCCTCGAGAACAAGGACCCAAGAGCTTTTGGGCGGGTTGCCGACAGCCCTAAACCCTGTTATATACTGTACATTCTCAGGTTGAGAGATCAAGAGGCTTCTGCTGCCTAGTCTTGTCATGGCTTCCTTCAGCCTCTTGATCCTTAGGTCAATTATCGCTTTTGGTACCTTGCTCGCGCTCACCTTCAACACACTCTGGGCGTCGGCTCTCCAAGAGGGGGCTCTAATAGTTTTTTACCGCCTACGACCGTCTCGAGAACGACCTTGCGTGCTGGCTCTTTTTTCACCTCGCCTATGATGGAGGCGTGCTTTCCATGCCTCGTCTTTCTTATGGCCTCTAACACCTCTTCGGCTGCAGAGCCATCGACCACGAGAACCGCGACGCCCTCACACGTCACCTCGAGAGGGTTTAGCCCAAGCATCTCAGAGGCGGCCTTGACCTCTTCTCTTATGGGTATGTCCCTCTCCTTGATCCATATAGAGAGGCCCGACTTCAAGGCCATCTCATTTAAAGCCATTGAGAGCCCACCTCTCGTGGGGTCCTTAGCTGCGTGGACTCCTCCGATCCTTAGGGCCGCCTCGACGACGTCCCAGATAGGAGCCACGTCTGACTTTATATCGGCCTCGAACTCTATTCCCTCTCTAACGGAAGCAAGTGCTATGCCATGGTCACCGACGAAGCCCGTCACTATGACCTTGTCCCCCACTTTTAAATTAGAGTCTTTCAAGACCTTGCCTCTTTCGGTTAGCCCTATGCCTGCAGTGCTTATGACTATCTTGTCTACCTTCCCCCTCGGCATGACCTTGAAATCTCCATGGATTATAGCAGCACCAACCTCCTCAACAGTCTCGTTCATTGACTTTATGATCCTCTCTAGGTCCTCTAGGGGAAAGCCTTCTTCGACGACTATCGAGTCCATTATCGCCAAAGGCCTCGCGCCCATGACCGCTAAGTCGTTTATAGTGCCCGCCGCCGCCAACCTCCCGATGTCGCCTCCTGGGAAGAAAATGGGATCTACCGTGTGCCCATCCATGCTTAACACGATCTCGTAGTCTCCAAGGGGTATGGTGGCCCCATCGTCCATGTCGTCTAGGCCAATGCCATTGAATACGCTTCTCTGACTTACGTTCCTCAAGATGATGTTTTTGATGAGCTCGACCATCAGCGTTCCGCCAGCGCCGTGGGCCAGCAGGACCTCCCTGCTCATGTTGCCCCACTTCGTCTGCATAAAACTTATAGCCTCTCTCTTTAGATTTTCTGCTATAGCCTTAACGGCGTGGAGTGGCTAATTCGATGCCTCAATATCACGGCGGAGATTTGAAGAAACCAACGGGGGGCAAGATAAGGCCCCACAGGAAGAAGAGGAAGTACGAAATGGGGAGAGATCCCGTCGAGACCCTGCCGGCAGAGGAGGAGAGTAGAATCATCAAGAGGGTTAGGGGTGGGAACAGGAAAGTGAGCCTCAGGTACGTTGCCTACGCTAACGTCTTGGACCCCGAGACGAAAAAAGTGTATAAGCTCAAGATCTTGAGGGTTAGAGAGAACCCTGCAAGCGTTGATTTTTCTAGACGGGGCGTGATAACCAAGGGTGCTCTTATTGAGACGGAGAAGGGCGTTGCTAGGGTCACGTCGAGGCCTGGTCAAGACGGAGTCGTAAATGCGGTATTGCTAAAGTAAGAGGAGGGTAAGGCCATACTAGGGGATAGAGGTCGAGTCGTCATTTATCCCTGCTACTTGGACAGCAATAAGAGTGAGTCCCAAGGGAGAAAGATCCCTAAGAGCCTCGCTGTGCCCTCTCCGAAGATAGATGAGATTTTTCGCGCCGCTCGAGACTTAAACCTTGACCCAGTGATCGAGGAAAAGGCCCACCCAGCTTGGTGGTGGGAGGAGGTCTCAAGAGTTTCCGTCAAGAAAGTAGGGCCAAAGAGAAAGATCCTCGTAGCGATAGCCAAGAAGATCGCGGGGGAGAGGAAAAAGTCCAAGAAATAGCCAAAGAGGTCCTCAGGCCTCGGAGACACTGGCCTAAGCGGCTCTAGAAGATGGCACATAACTTCCTCAAGAAACATTTATATTGGGCTATCGAGGATTTATCCCAGTCATGAGGGGCCCCCTAACTCTCCTAGGGTCGGTACTTCACCTGTCCAAGAGCAATAAGCTCGTGGTTAAAGGCTCTCTCAAGGCTCCTCCAAAGATAGGCGATCCGGTTTATGATGGCAAAAGTCGGGTCATAGGCTCGGTTTATGATGTCATAGGGCCTGCGTCATCACCTTACATATTGATAAAGCCCTCGAGCGAAATAGACCCCGATGATTTAAGACGTATTAAGAAGGTTTACGCGATTCTTACTTCGAAGGGCAGTAGGAGATGAAAGAGAATGAAGGGCTCGCTGGCTGACGAGACCGAATTCAAGTGCCCAGAATGCGGAAGCACTGAGTTCTTCAGGGACTACGATCGTGCCGAGATGGCTTGCGCGCAATGCGGCCTCGTGATCAGTGAGCGCCTCATAGATCTAGGCCCTGAGTGGAGAGCTTTTGACTCTGAGCAACAGGGTAAGAGGGCTAGGGCTGGAGCTCCATTAACCCTCACGATCCATGATAAGGGCTTATCAACAGTGATAGACTGGTACGGTAACGGCAAGTCGTCGAGAAACTTGAGCCCAGCAAAGAGAATGCGAATCTACAAGTTGAAGAAGTGGCAACAGAGATCGAGGGTATCAAATGCTTTTGAGAGAAATTTGACCCACGCCCTGTCTGAGCTTGACAGGATAGCGTCGCAGCTCTGCCTTCCAAGGAACGTGAAAGAGAGTGCGGCCGTCCTCTATAGGAGGATGGTGGAGGCGAAGATGATAAGGGGGAGGTCTATCGAGGGCATGGTCGCCGCTGCCATCTACGCGGCGTGCAGACAGAACAGAATACCGAGAACTCTCGATGAGGTGGCCCAAGCCTCTAATACCAAGAAGCGAGAGATAGGCAAGAGCTATAGGCTACTCTTGAGGACGTTGCTGGCTAAGATAACGCCCATGGCCTCAATAAACTTCATACCGCGCCTAGTCAACAAGCTGAATCTTTCGCAGGACGTCCAGAAGCTGGCGATAACAATTCTCGAAAAAGCAAGGAGTTTGGGCTTAACCTCCGGCAGAGGCCCTATGGGCATAGCTGCCGCGTCTATATACATAGCCTGCGTCCTTCAACACATCAAGTGCACTCAAAGAGACATAGCGTCTTCAGCTAACGTAACTGAGGTCACGATACGCAATAGGTACCAAGAGCTCATGCGAAAACTTGAATTTATAGTCGCTATATAACTCAGCTGTGAAGCGAAGTCAAAAGGAAAACGAAGACGTATACTCAAAGGCCCTCGAGATAATAAGTAGTGCGGGCCCTCAAGGAATCCTGCAAAGCGATCTGTGGAGGATGCTAAATGTCAGTAGCCGTGCGGGCTCTCGGATAGCTCTGACCTTAGAGAAAAGGGGCCTCATTATTAGGGAGCCTGTGTATAGAGGCCGATCGAAAACCTTCAGGCTGGTAGCAGTCTCAAGCAACATCAAGATAAGCTTGGATGCGATAGACGACTGTCCTTGCTTCTCCTGCGCAAATCTATCGCGATGCGGTAGCGGACAGCCAATAAGTCCCGAGAAGTGTGAGGATCTGGCTCGATGGCTCTTAAAGTCGTGAGCTAACGATAGTTATGTCGAGAAAATGGAAGATTGAAAGGTCGAGGGACTACTACCACAAAACGGCGAAGAGCTTAGGGTTTAGGTCTCGTGCTGCCTTCAAGTTGATAGAGATGATCAAGAGGTTCGACGTAATTAAAGAGGGACAAGTGGTTTTGGACATAGGGGCTTATCCTGGAGGGTGGTTACAAGTGGCTTCCCGGGTGACTGGTCCCGGTGGCCTCGTAATAGGAGTGGACATTAAGCCCATTAAAGAGCTCGGAATGCCGAATGTCAAGACGATAACGGGAGACGTCTGTGACGAGAACTTGCATGAAGAACTTGCGAGGACCGTACCTGGCAAAGTCGATGTGATATTGTCTGACGCTTCGCCAAAGCTGACGGGTGTGTGGACGACCGATATGGCGCGACATGAACACATAGTTCAATGCGTAATTAAGCTCGCCAATAAGCTCCTCAGGAAAGGAGGAGTGGCCGTAATAAAGGCCTTTCAGGGAAGTGAGCTAAATGACATATTGTTGGCCCTGCGACAGCGATTTGAGAGGGTGCGCCTGTTTAAGCCCAAAGCCTCGCGACCGACGAGCAGGGAGATATACTTGATATGCATGGGCTTTCGGAGCGATGATGAGGGAGACAGTGTGTATAAATGAGTGACGCGAAGTAAGCGAGTTAAAGGCCATGAACATAAAGATCCCCCTCGAGCTCTTGTACGAGGGCAAGGTCAAGCTACTGCTACCGAGTAAAGCGATCTTGGGGGAAGAGGCTAGAGAAATAGTGTTTTACAACCCTTTCATGTCCTTTTCGCGCGACTTATCCATTTGCGTATTGAAGGCTTATGCAAACGTCACTGGGAGAAAAAGCTTGCGGGTAGCAGAGCCATTAACGGCGAGTGGCGTCAGAGGTATAAGATACGCCAAAGAGGTCGATGAGGTCAATGAAGTTGTCTTGTCAGATGTCAACCCGGTGGCGGTGAGGATCGCAAGGATTAATGTCCTCTTAAACCAGGTTCACGAAAAGGTCGTCGTGAAGCTCTCAAGCGCTAACTCCTTACTGGCGAGGTATGATGTTAAGGGGAAGAGGTTTGACTTCGTCGATGTAGACCCCTTTGGCTCGCCCGCACCTTACGTGGACTCGGCCATCAGGTCAACAGTTATAGGAGGCGTAATAGCGCTAACTGCTACAGACATGCCCCCTCTATGTGGCGTCTACCCTCACGTGGCGTTGAGAAGGTACGGGGGTCTGTCTCTGAGGACTGAGTATTGCCACGAACTCGCAGTTAGGCTGGTGCTAGGCCTGCTATGCAAAGAGGCTGGGAAGCACGAACTGTCGATAAAGCCCCTAATCGCCCATAGCACGATGCATTACATCAGGGTCTTTGCTCAGTTGGTTCCATCTAAGGAGAGCTCAGAGAACATCGGCTTAGTATATCATTGCCGTAATTGTCTGCATAGGCGCGTCGTGAAACTCGAAGACGTGACATCGATGAAGAACTCGTGTGAGAAGTGCGGCCATTCCGTGGAGATCGCTGGTCCTCTGTGGATAGGCTCGATATTCGACAAGGCGTTTTGTGAGGAAGTCGCCAAAGTGGCAAGCTTTTCGGATTTGCCCAACAAGAAAGAGCTCAAGAAAATTCTAAAACTGATAACAAGCGAAGCGGATGGTCCTCCGACTTTTTACACCGTAGACGCTCTCTCTCACAAGTACAAGTTAAGGCAGCCGAAGATGCGAGAGTTGATCGAGAGACTCCTTTCTCAAGGCTTTTACGCCACTCCAACGCACTTCAATTCTAAGGGGTTCAGATTTAGCGGTGACGTCACGGATTTAATTAAGTCTTTAACCTGATGACGCAACTTCGATCAATTCTTCGGGGCTCGACATATCGTCGAGCTCCTTAGCGCTTATTACGCCGTCCTCTCGAGAGGCTTTCCTCGTCACGACCAGCCTCTTAACCTTAGCGACTTCTGCGACTCCTCGGAGCACCTCTAGTTCTTCCTTAAACTTGTCGCTAAGCGCCTCTAGCGTTAAGATTAGGAGCGTCTTCCTATCTCCGTTTCTCTTGGCTATGATGTTGAACGGGGCCTCTTTAAACTTAAGTATTGAAAACCCCAGCTTAGACAGCTTTAGGGCCACTTCTTCTTGAAGCCTTGACCTGCTACCTCCCTCGTCCCTCCAACCAACTTCGTCCTCGGTAAACACGGTTTTGTCCAGGATGTCTATGGGTTTAAATGCCTGTAGGGCCTCCTCCTCGTTCACATACCTGCTAAGAACTTCGTATAGCCTTGAGGCTACGTCTACTGTAGCATCCATCTCGCCCTTCTCGTATTCATAGACAGCCTTCCTTGAAACGCCCAATAAGCTCGCCAACCCACCCAACGATAAGCCTATCCTCTCTCGTAGTTCCCTCAGTTTCCTACCGTCGATCTTTACGTAGAACCTGCCACCTTTGTAATACACGTAGTGTCTTTCTCCTTTGATGTAGTCCCTCAGCGCTTCAGGGTGAACTATATAGAGCCCCTGCTTCTCATAAGCCGCCTCCTTATCGATTTCGTGTGGCCCATCCCTTTCGCTAATAATTAGTGGAGAGCCCCTCAAGGCGTAACTCGCCTTCTTGATCTCAGTAATACAATAACTCCTCAATTCTTTAGTATCCGTCAGTGCCTTGATTAAGATCAATTTATCTCCGCTTCTGGCGACTATGTTTATGGAGCTCCTCTCATTAGTGTAAGGTTTCGAGATCTCGAAACCTCCTTCGTATAGGGACCTCACGGTTTTCGCTATCACGCTCTCCAGGGGCACTCCCCGCCCCCTCACTCCATGCTAGAGACGAAGCCTATAACAGTCGTTGTTCTAAGCTTACTTCGTAAGATGGCTATATAAGGTTTATACAGGAAGGCCCTACCCTCATGGTAGTGCACAGCTTTCGGACCCAAGATCTTGGCTATGACTCGAGCCTCTAGATCTCCTCCGCATATCATGTAGACGCCCTCTCCCATCTCTATCATGCGCAGTATGACTATGGGCAACCTCAACTTATTGTGATATTGCATTGGCACTATGTCAGCGAGTAGTTCGAGCTCTCTCCTGTCCATTATGAGCTCGTCACCGGCTCTAGTCAATACCTTTGGCTCTTCCATCTCCAATAGTTCTCTTAAAGTTCGACTTTCTCTGGGTAAGTGATCGTTTATCCTCTCTATCTCACGTGCAAGTATCCTGCCCACTCTATCGATGAAGCTTCTATCGAAGCCGCGTATATCGTTCAACAACAAGCTCACGTCCTACGTGCCAGTATCATTGCGTGGTCAACATCGTAAGGTTCCAGATGCACGACGTAGACTATCTCAAAACCCCCATCCTTCAATGTCTCTATCTCTCTTCTATAGACCTCTGAAGGCTCTTTGGTGACGTCTATGCTCCTAGCCTTTATCGCTAGAAAGGCCCAACCACTTTTTTTTAAGTAGAAGTCCGCGTTGTCCACGAGGATCTTGCTTTGATATGGTTGAGCAACGTCTTGGTAGATGACGTCGACCTCCTCTACTAAATGTGCGTACTCAGCCGGTAAGCGAGCGTCCGCCAATATTGGAATAACATTCTTCCTAAACTTAGCCACTCTCTCTAAAAATTCCCTCATAACCCTAGGTGAGAACTCAACACCATATACGCGACCTCTATGGCCTATTATGTCAGAGACGTGAGAGCATGTAGTCCCAGACGCAACCCCCAGATAGAGAACGCGCGCTCCATCGACAAGGGGCGACATCTTTAAGCCCTTCATAAAAGCCGCTGCGAGCTTAGACCTATAAGCGTCCCACACCCTTAACTCCATGTCTTCATACTTTATGAGCATTTCACCGTAGACCTTGACCCCGGGGGCTAAATTGCGGGTCGCCAGTCTTATGCTTCCGTCCTCCATTTCTATTACATATATTCCACTTATGTCCTCATGAGGCCTCACTTTCACGAATTACTCACCCCTTGCTCTTCTTAGCTTTTTTAGGGACTTTCTTTTCTATCTTCTTTTCTGCAACTTTCTTAGGCGGCGTCTTGTAAATCTCCTTTATTTCTTTTATCCTGTTCTTCAGGTCTTCCTTAAGCTCGTCGGCTATGTACTCACCAGTAAAGTAGTCTGCTCTAGCGGCTATAGCGATTTTCCCGGCCAACGCCCTAGCTATTTTGCCCCTCTGCCATTTAGGTGATCTGTGGATCTCAGGGCATTGGAATATTATGCCATGCTTGGGCGGCTTGCTCCCTGTCCTAAGCGCTCTGAAGAGGGCCTTCTCAGCTCCGAGAAGTTGGATGGTGCTTGCCGGCAGTTTTGCTAGCCTTTCCAGTCCTCCGGCAAGGGCTATGAGTCGCGCCCCCAAGACTGGGCCGACTAACTCCTTTATGTTAGGAGCGACTTCGCCCATAACTTCGTCAACGTACTTCCTAAGCCTTTCGTTGAGCTCGTAGAGCTTTAGGGTGGTCTCGGCAACCCCCCTTATCACCTCAATATCCTTTTGGAGGACGTTAGCCCCAAGAGAGGGGCCGCCTTCTAACACCTTGGCTACTTTGTCCTTCAAGGGACCTAGCTTTTCCAAGACCTCGGCCTTCCTCACATCATCCCTATGCCCGATGATAATTAGCGCCCTTACGAAATCTTCATGATCTTTAATGGCATTGCCGAGCTCTGGAAAGTGTACTCCATACCACTCCCTCAACCTTGAAGCTAACACGTTTAACATTTTCTCAATTTCGTCTATGCAGGAAACAGCTTGAGCGACGAGGAGGTCTCTTTTCTCAACAGCCTCGACTATTTTCCTAGCGCTCAAGTCTGAGGCGACTTTGTGAAGGATTGACAAAGCCTCTTCCTCGCTTCGCGCATAACCTAGCTCGACTACGAGGTCTAACATGCGGGCTCTCACGAGCTTGGCCGCCTTGTTGGGGCCCTCTACCCTCACTTCGCGAAAACCTGAGGCGACAAGCGCCTGTGCGATCTTAGGGTCTTCTACTACGAGCATGTCGATGTCAAGCTTTCGAGCTTTTTCGCAGAGTTCCCTGACCTCGTCGATGACCTCTCCTCTGCTCAATGAGCAGAGTCTATTGGCTTGCTCCTTAGGGTCTTTAGGGAACAAGGCCTTTTCGATGATCTCTCCTTTATCGTCGCAAAGCAGAAGGCCTACGAAGCTACTCACGACATAGCCCTTCATGGCTTGTCTTCCCCGTTTTTGCTTGATTTAATTAAATGATTACCATGATAATATATAACTGTTTTCCGCCCGTATAAGTGGCAGTCATGAACCTGGCAGTCGTCATAGCCTCACTCAAGCTTCGACATCCAATAATGTTAGCGTCAGGTGTGCTCGGCACCACGCCTAGTATGTTGATCAAAGCATGCAAAGCAGGAGCCTCGGCCGTCGTCACGAAGTCCCTCACTATAAGTCCCAGAGAAGGAAATCCAAACCCCGTAGTGGTCGACTTGCGCTTTGGGCTTCTAAACGCCATAGGCCTAGCCAACCCAGGCGTAGAGGACTACCTCATTGAGTGTCTTGAGAATAAAAAAGCGATATCTAAGATCCCGGTAATATTTAGCATCGCTGGCTTCAAGGTGGATGACTACGTTAAAGCGGCCAGTCTAATCTCTGAAAGAGGCTTGGCGAAGGCCTTAGAGCTAAATTTGTCGTGCCCTCACGTCCACGAGACTAGGCGGTTCTCTGAAGATCCTAAGCTCACGGCTCAAGTAGTCAAGGCCGTCTCTGCCGTCACGTCGTTGCCAATTTTCGTAAAGTTGGGCCTCACGACAGATTTGATGGAGGTCGTCGAGGCCGCTGTAAAGCATGGAGCATCGGCCATAACAGCGATAAACACTATAAGGGCTATGGCCATAGACATACGCGCTAAAAGACCAGTGCTGTCGTCAATATACGGAGGCCTTTCAGGGCCGGCTATCAAGCCCATAGCCTTGAGTGTCTTGTACGAGCTCTACGAGGAATTTGATGTGCCTTTGATTGGCGTTGGCGGGATATCAAGATGGCAAGACGTAGTGGAGTTCCTCATGGCTGGCGCCACAGCTGTCCAGGTGGGCACGGCAGTCTACAAGAAGGGGCTCAAAGTGTTCAGAGAGCTCGTAAGCGGCTTAAGGAGGTACATGGAGGAAGAGGGTTTTAGAGACGTCAAGGACCTAATAGGTATAGCGCATTGAGGTGGTAGCTAGGTACTACTTCGAATGTGTCTTGAAGGAAAAGAAGAGAGAGGCAGAGGGCCTGTTCTCTATAATTTTACAACTCAACGAACGTAAGGCCGTGAGTAGAATGAAGCCAGGGCGCTTTGTCATGGTATGGCTCCCGGGCATAGACGAGTTCCCTTTATCCCCATCGAGCTATAGCTATGAAGACGCGACCCTGAGACTTACGTTTAAGGTGAGGGGCGAGGGGACTAGGGCTCTTGCATCGTTAAATCCAAGCGATAAAATCTTCATAAGAGGGCCTTATGGCAAGGGCTTTACCATTCCACGACACGATGTCTCGCAAAGGGGAGGTGTGCTTGTCCTCGGCGGTGGAGTAGGAATAGCGCCGTTGCTCCCCCTAGTAAAGGTCTTAGCAAGCTCTTTTCTAAAGTTGTACGTCATCTGCGGTTTTAGGAGAGCAGGTGAGGCCCTCTTCATCGATGAACTGTCTAAGCTCGTTGAAGGTGACTTGATAGTAGCGACTGACGACGGAAGCTTAGGGCTTAAGGGGACGGTGGTCGACGCTGCCAGAGAGCTGCTGAGCTCAAAAAACATTTCCTACGCATTCGCTTGCGGTCCTGAAGAAATGCTGTTCATCCTACATAAGATGCTCTCGGACAAGGGGATACGCCACCAAATGTTACTTGAGAGGTACGTGAAGTGTGCAATAGGCATCTGTGGGTCTTGTGTTATAGACGGGTTGAGGCTATGCAGAGAAGGCCCTGTCTTCGACAACGTCACCTTGAGTCGTTTGAAGGAGTTTGGGCGCTTTAAGAGGTCTCCTTCTGGCTCTAGAGAGTTCATCACCTAGCCTCTTCAGCAACACATTTATATTAGGGCCTCCATCTTTACGAGAGCTCGGTGGTTGAGGTATGCCATCACACGGCTCGCTAACAAAGGCTGGGAAAGTTAGGTCGCAAACTCCTAAGATACCGCCCAAGCCCAAGAGGAACCCCGTACCCCGAGTTAGGAACCACAAAGAATACGTGAGAAGGTTCTTGGCTGCACCAAAGCGGAAAGCCTCTTCTCTCACGTAGCCTCTCTAGCAACCTTGTTATCTGAAGAAGCCTTGGCTCCTGTGCTACGCTTTTCTCTAGGCCCTGAACTACATTTAATTTTCTGGCAACTCTCTTTCTCTTGTCACCCTTGCAAGCCTGCTGATTGGTGATCGAGTTGTCTGAAGAACTCGACGTCCCTAGCCCTTTAAAGCAATTAAACTTGGAGCCGTACGATAGAGTCCGCATAATCAAGGGGCACATGATTTATGAAGGCCTCCTGATGCCTAAAACTGAGATATTGGGTGACGAGTACGTAATGATAAAGATGGACAATGGCTACAACATCGGCTTTAGGCTCTCGGAGGTCAGGGTCGAATTGATAGCGAAGAAGCATGCCGTCAAATTCGAGGACAGGAGGCCTCTGGAGTTAAAGGTCGATTTGCCTAAGGTCGTGGTCTTAGGCACAGGGGGTACCATAGCGAGCAAGGTTGAGTACAAGACCGGGGCGGTTTACCCATCGCTTTCAGCTGAAGACCTCTACGAAGCCATACCAGAACTAAGCGAAATAGCTTCGATATCAACGCGCACGCTCTTCAACATCTTGAGTGAGGACATGAGGCCCGAGTACTGGTCTGTGATAGCTAAAGCAATAGCCGAGGAAGTTGTTAAGGGCGACGTAAGTGGAGTGGTGGTAGCGCATGGCACTGACACCATGGGCTACACGGCTGCTGCGCTGAGCTTCGCTCTGCAACGACTGCCAGTCCCCGTGGTCCTTGTCGGGGCTCAGAGATCGTCAGACAGGCCATCAAGCGATGCAGCCCTCAACATGTTAGGGGCAGTGCTCGTAGCGGCCCGCGCACCTTTCGCGGAGGTTGCTGTTGTGATGCACGAGAGCACAAGCGATGAAAGCTTAGTGGTGCTACGAGGTACAAAGGTTAGGAAGTGTCATACGAGTCGAAGAGACGCCTTCAAACCAGTAAACGACACGCCACTTGCAAGGGTGGTAAGAGGGAGGGAGCTCGTAGTCCTCGCTAAGGGCCTAAGACCTCGTAGCGAAGATAGGAAGGACCTCAAGGTCTACGCGAACTTCGACGCTAGAGCCGCTTTGATCAAGGTTTATCCCGGGATACCTCCTGAAGCAATAGAATGGCCCATTCACGTTGGCTATAGAGGGGTCGTAATTGAAGGCACGGGGCTCGGACATGCACCAAGCTACGCCTTCTCCTCCATTAAGAAGTTCATGGACCACGGAATAGTAGTCGCCATGACCTCTCAGTGCATATGGGGGAGGGTCAACATGAACGTCTATAGGACTGGTGTTGAGCTCCTGCGGATGGGCGTGATACCATGTGAAGACATGCATCCCGAAACTGCACTCGTTAAGATGATGTGGTGCTTGGCTAATGCGAGGGACGAAGAAGAGGTCAAAAGGCTAATGATGACGAACATAGCAGGGGAGATAAATCCGAGGACGGAGTATCGAGGGGTCCTTGGTGAGTAGATACGAAGAACTAGGCCTAAAGGTCGGGCTTGAGTTGCACCAGCAACTCAACACTAAGTCGAAACTTTTTTGCTCGTGCACCACGGTGCTTAGAGACGATGAGCCTGACGTAGTCTTTACCAGATATCTGCGTCCGGCTCGTAGCGAGCTGGGAACGGTCGACGAGGCGGCCCTCCTCGAGTACGAAAAAGGCAAGGTCTACGTCTATCAGGCTTATAACGATACCACGTGCCTCGTTGAGATGGACGAAGAGCCGCCCCACGCGCTCAACGAAGAGGCCCTAGACATAGCCCTGCAAATAGCCCTCATGCTCAAGGCGCAAATACCGGACGTGGTCCAAGTGATGAGAAAGGTGGTCATAGATGGTTCGAACACCACGGGCTTTCAGCGGACGGCGGTGGTAGCCATAGGGGGTCCTGAGAGCGTGATACAAGACCCTGAAGGCCCCGTTCACATCCAAACAATATGCTTAGAAGAGGACGCCGCGCGTAAGATATCAGAGTCTGAGGACAGGGTAGTCTTCAGGCTTGACAGGCTGGGCATACCGCTCATAGAGGTCTCAACAGCTCCTGAGATAAAGACGCCAGAGCAAGCCCAAAGAGTGGCCTTGAAGATCGGTCAGCTCTTTCGCATACTTGGAAAGGTCAAGCGAGGTCTCGGGACTATCAGGCAAGACATAAACATCTCACTCGCGAAGGGAGGGAAGGTAGAGATCAAGGGGGTTCAAGACCTAGAGCTGATATCGAAGGTAGTAGAGCTAGAGGTCCAGAGGCAGCTCAAGCTCCTAGAAATAAGAGATGAGCTCAAGAGACGTGGCGTGGTCGACGTAGAAAGCGACATCGTTGACGTGAGTGACGCCTTCAAAAATACTAAGAGTAAGATAATTCTACAGGGCCTTCAAAGGGGCCACAAAGTGATGGCAATAAAACTCGAAGGCTTTGCCGGGCTGCTGGGGCTTGAAATTCAGCCAGGGAGGAGGTTCGGGACCGAGCTCAAGGACTATGCAGTTGTATGGAGCGGGGTCAAGGGGATCTTCCACACGGATGAGATGCCAGCCTACGGGATAACAGAAGCAGAGGTCAACGAGCTCAGGAAGAGGCTCGATTGTAGTCAAAGTGACGCAGTGGTCTTCGTGGTTGACGAGAAAGAAAAGGCCGTGAAGGCTCTCCAAGCGGTGTTGAGGCGGTGCAAAGAGGCGCTGAGAGGGGTCCCCGACGAGACTAGAGCAGCTAACCCTGATGGTACTACGCGATACATGAGGCCGAGGCCCGGGGCCTCCCGAATGTACCCCGAAACGGATGTCAGGCCCATCGTGATAACCAAGGAGAGGTTGGAGAGGCTTGCGAGATCCTTGCCGGAGATGCCCGAAGAAAAACTCAAGAGATTTGTTGAGGAGTACGGGCTGAGCAAGGATCTTGCCCTGTTGATGATAAACTCCTACCGCCTCGACTTGTTCGAGAGGATAGTTTCAGAAGTCCCGGAGGTCAGCCCAGTGATAGTCGCTACGACGCTCGAGTACACGTGGAAGAGCTTGAAGAGGGAAGGCGTCCCCTTGGACCAGGTAGACGAGGCCAAGCTATTAGAGATGTTCAAGGCCTTGGGCAAGGGGCTCATGGCAAAAGAAGCGATACCTGACGTCTTAAAGGCTATGGCCGAAAGCCCTAGCGCCTCGGTCTTGGATATTTTGGAGAAGTTGGGCCTTAGAGCTGTCTCACTAGATGAGGTACGAGGCCTCGTAGATCGCGTAATAGAGGAGAATGCGGAGCTCCTCAAGGAGAAGGGGGAAAGGGCCTTCAAGATGGTGATGGGCAGGGTGATGTCGATTCTACGAGGTAAAGTGGACGGAAGGCTTGTGAGCGAGGTCGTCAAGGAGAGGGTCGAGTACTTCATGCGATCCAGAGTTGGTGTTAAGTGAGAGTAGCATGCTTGTGGAGTGGGGGCAAGGATAGCGCATATGCCTGTTACCTAGCCTTGAACATGGGGCTCAAGGTGGAGAGGCTAGTTACTTTTTGTCCTCAAGACCCTGAGTCAAAGCTATTCCACGTCCCCAACATTAAGTGGACCACTTTGCAGGCTAAGTCCGCGGAGATTCCGCAGGACCTGGTGGAGGCGCCCATGAATCAGGAGCACGACGTTCTGCTTAAAACACTAATCGCGTTAAGAAAGCAACATGAAGTAGAGGGTGTGGTCGCAGGGGTCATAGCCAGCAATTACCAAAGGAGGATTTTGCAAGAAATTTGCGAGAAGGCCGGGCTAAAGCTAATAACTCCTCTATGGGGGCGAGACCCCTTTAATGTGGTTAATCAAATGATCAACGAAGGGATAAGGGCAATAGTCGTTGGCGTCTACGCTGAAGGCCTAACTCGACAGTGGTTGGGCAGGGAGATGGATCAAAGGCTCCTCGAGCACTTGAAGAGGTTATTTAAGACTTGGGGGGTGAGTCCCTGCGGGGAGGGAGGAGAATACGAGACCTTTGTCGTGGACGCACCCTTCTTTACAAAGAGGATAAAAGTGGCAAATTACGAGGTTGTTTGGCATAGAAACTGGGGCGAGCTAATAATTCTAGACGCCGTGTTAATCGAGAAGGCCTGAGAGGATGTCGGTAGCCCCCCTCATGAAGATGCTCAAGGACCATGACTACAAGATCTTGTTAGCGATGGAAAGGCTCCACTTAAGGTATGAGTACATACCCGTCGACGTCCTGGCGAAACAGCTGAGGAAGCCTGTCGAAGCCCTCTTGGAAGACTTAGACAAACTGCACAAAATGGGCCTCATAGGCCGCCAAAGACAGGACTACTTGGGTTACGCCTTAAGACAATACGGGCGCGATGCCCTCGCCCTTAAGTACTTCGTTGACAAGGGGGTGCTGGATGCCGTCGGCATAAAGCTCGGCGTGGGGAAAGAGGCGGACGTTTACGACGGCTTATCACCATCCGGGTATAGGGTGGCCATAAAGTTCCACAGAGTTGGGAGGTCCAGCTTTAAGCAAACCAAGAGGCTGAGGGCTTATGGTGAAGCCTCTTCTTGGTTCAGGCAGTCGTGCGTCGCCGCTAGGAGAGAGTACGAGGCCCTTGAGACTCTATACCCCTTGGGCGTCAAGGTCCCCAAGCCAATAGCCCACAATAGGCACGCAATAGTAATGGACATAATAATAGGCGATCCCCTCTACGTCGTTACAGACTTGCCCGACCCTTGGCGAGTCTTCACGGAGATAATGGAGAACGTTAAGAAGGCTTACCAAGAGGCATCTATAGTACATGCTGATCTGAGCGAGTTCAACGTGATCATAAAGCCAGACTTCGACATTCTCATAATAGACTGGCCGCAATGGGTTCCAAAGAGTCATCTTAGGAGCTCGGAATACCTAAAACGAGACGTAACCAACTTGGTACGTTTCTTTAATAGAAGGTTCGGCTTAGGCGTGGACGTCGATGAAGTGTTAAGGGATATTAAGGGCGAGCCTTAGAATATCTCGTCCTACTAGCTATCTGGAACATCCAGTGCGCATTTGAGGTAGAGGTTTTCGTGGGTCTAAGTGGGCAGATCGATGGACAACGAATGGTAATGGGCATAGATCTAGCACCTTCAGCGCAACACATGCAAGAGTACGCCTTGGTGGTAGTCAACGAGAGAGGTACTGTAATTGATCGTAGAGAGAGCGTGGACTGGAAAACGATCTTTCGCCTCTTAAAGAAGTACAAGGTCGACACGATAGCTGTCGACAACATCTTCGAAATAGGCGAGTCAATAGGTGATATCAAGAGGCGGTTGGGCAAGGTAATAGAGAAGATAAGGCTCGTCGAGGTGACGCGCGTTGGCAACCACTATGTTAAGCTTGCTGAACTGGCTTTTAAGGAGGGCATTTTGAGTGAAAGGATCCCTCATCTGTCACCTCTCCAAGCCGCTGAGGCCTCGGCTTTGTTAGCATTAAAGGGGATAGGAACCGCCGTCATTGAGCCCTCAACGATTAAGACGGCGATTTTGATATCAAGGGGAAGGAGCCCTGGCTCAGGAGGTATGAGCCAAGGCAGATACAACCGCTCTCAACGATCGGCTATAAAGCATGTGACAAGCTTAATACTAGACGAGCTAAAAAAGCACGTTGACAACAGTGATATGGAGTGCTACGTTCAACGCTCTAAGTTCGGCCTTGAGAGAAGCGTGATTATACTCAATGCCACTCCTTCGCATGTGAGGAGATTGCTAAGACCTTTTAGAGACCTGATAAAGAAGAGCGGAGTCAACTTAAAAATAATGGCAAGGATTCTCGCCTTTGATGAAAGGCAAGCCGACTTCGACAATCGTGAGGAAAAACCAATCATAGTGGGGTTAGATCCAGGAATAGTCACGGGCATAGCTGTCTTGGATCTGCATGGCAATCTTCTGTTCGTGGACAGCGGGCTGGCCCTCGATAGGACGTCCATAATAAGAACAATTACTAAGTTCGGCAATCCCGTGGTGATAGCCTCTGACGTGAGGCGCGCGCCATTAGTTGTGGAGAAAATAGCATCGACCTTGGGCTGCGCAGTATACACGCCACCTAGAGACTTGAGCGTAGAAGAGAAGAGGCACATCGTGCAGGAGAACGTGGTCAACTTCAAAGACGTAGTCAAGAACTCGCATCAGAGGGATGCAGTAGCTGCTGCGCTGAAGGCGTACTTTAACTTTAAGAATAAGTTCATGCAGCTCGAAGCTAGGGCGAAGGAGCTTAACCTATCTCGCCCCCAAATAGAGAAGGCCAAAGCCTTCATTATTAAGGGTCTTACGATAAAAGAAGCGCTTGAAAGGGCGGTGCCCGACGAGAGGCCCGATAAGCCCCTTATGACAACCCAAGCAGAGCCCGAAATACAAAGACTTAGGTCTGAGCTTTCAAGGCTTAGGGAGAAGGTTGAGGAGCAAAGCAAGACGATAAAGGACCTTGAAGAGTCTCGGCTAAGCCTTCTAAAGCAATTAAAGGAAAAAGAGGCCAGAATAGCAGAACTTGAAGAGGCGCTTCTAAAGGCCTCTCTCAGATTACCTCATACGGCACAAGACGAGGCTGTAAAAAGAAGACTTGAGGCTTCTGCAAAGACCGTAAGTGAGTTGAAGGCTAGGATTGAGGTCATGGAGAAGGAACTTGAGGAGCTTAAGTATTTGGTGAGGGAGCTAGCTAAAAGCAATGTTGTGATGGTCAAGGAGATACGCTCTATAACTAAGAGGGCTGTAGAGGAGGCCGTGAAGTACGAGGTCTTAAGAAAAGGAGAGATAGTGCTCGTCCAGGACCCTAGTTCTTCCAACGTCGAGGGCATCGCATCCTTGATTAACATGCAGCCTGAGGCTATAATAACTAAGATCGATAAGATGCCAAAGGAGGCGCTAAA